>Ga0316192_10001628_pt1 | contig 16563 bp, 15 predicted proteins | sample MerIslwburrow_MG_FD_204931 | JGI IMG/M metagenome (GOLD analysis project Ga0316192, IMG submission 204931) | Coastal sediment microbial communities from Maine, United States - Merrow Island worm burrow | ecosystem: Environmental > Aquatic > Marine > Coastal > Sediment | place: USA: Maine...
GTTGTATTTAAAAAATGCAAAAATATTTTTTATCAATAACGGTGTGTCTAACAGCTTTTCTGCTGTCAGCGCCTGTATCACAGGCGGCCTCTATCGATGATCCATTTGGTTACTTCAATGTCTATAGCTTGGGTGATATTAATTACTCAGGAAGTGATTTTCAGGGAACTACCGGGGCGGCCAAAAATGTTACGACCAGTAGTTTTACCTTTTATAACTTAGAATCTAATGACTATTTTCTACATGCCGGGGAAACGGTATCTATCACAGGTGGAAGCCACTTAGGATCTGTAGAGAGTGGCAGCAATATGACCCTGAACAATATTGGCATCCAGGGTAATGTTTATTCAGGTGGCAGTATCAGCGGTAATGGCGGTTCGATATATGGAAATGCCTATGCCACTGGCAGCTACAGTTTGCCTGTTTCAACCATTAAAGCACCAGGTACAGGAGCTTATACGGGGCAGCCCTATAATCCTGCTGTAGATCTTGGGGTAGTCTCAAATTATTTTAGTGATTTTTCCAATACGGTTGCTGGTTGGGGGAATACAGGTTCCATTGCTCACAATGGCTTTGGTGCTTGGACAATCAATGCAAGTACAGGTGTAAATGTTTTTAGTATTGGTGCTTTAGATCTATTCAATGCGCATACCTTTAATGTTATCGGTGCATTGGATGCAACGGTATACATTAATGTAACAGGTGGTGGCGCACAGTCTTTGAATAGTACGACTTGGAAGTTCCAAGGTGTTTCTGCAAGTGATGTGCTGCTTAACTATTCAGAAGCCACTTCTCTTAGCATGAGTGGTGGGAATATTATCAATATTCTTGCACCGGATACCGACATTGATTTTTCAAGCGGTGTGCTAACAGGTAATCTGATTGCAGGTAATCTTGGTGGACATGGCCAAGTCAACCTTGGGCACTTTGACAAAGAGATACCCATGGTAGTGAGCATGTCCAGTAATGCTGTTCCGGAACCGGGTACTATGCTGTTATTAGGCGCAGGTTTTATTGTGCTGATTCGTTTAGATATAAGAAAAAATAATAAAATAGTGAGTTGATTCTCTCTCTTTTACTTCCGCTCTATCTTACAGCTGTACTCATTTAGTTTGCTTCATGTGCCAGTACGACTGCCCCCAATGGTGGCAGTGTAAGCGTGGCTGAATAATTCCTGTTCATCCACGGCACTGATTCTGCGTTGATTCCCCCCGCATTCCCCAGGTTACTGCCGCCATAAAGTTCAGAATCTGAATTGAGTGCTTCATGATAGAAACCACTTTGTGGCAGGCCAATGCGATAATCTGTTCGAGGCACAGGGGTGAAGTTCAATATGACAATGACGCTGTGGCCGTTTTTATCTTTTCGCAGATAACTGAGAACAGATTGACTGGCATCATGACAGTCGATCCATTCGAATCCATCATGCTCAAACTCAATCTCATGGAGTGCGCTAACATCTTGATAAAGGTGGTTCAGATCTCCGATTAGAGATTGCACGCCTTGATGCTGCGGGCGTTCCAGAAGATGCCAATCCAATGCTGTTGCATCGTCCCATTCACGACCTTGTGCAAATTCACTGCCCATGAAGAGCAGCTTCTTGCCAGGGTAGGTAAACATGTAGGTATAGAGCAGGCGCAGGGAAGCAAATTTTTGCCAGCCATCACCTGGCATTTTATCCAGCATCGAGCCTTTGCCATGCACAACCTCATCATGGGAGAAGGGAAGCACAAAGTTTTCGGTAAAAGCGTAGAGCAGCCCGAAGGTGAGCTGGTCATGATGATAGTGTCGATGGATGGGTTCTTTTGAGAGATAGGATAGCGTGTCGTGCATCCACCCCATGTTCCACTTCATACTGAAACCCAGTCCGCCAAGCCAGGTAGGGCGAGATACCTGAGGCCAGGCTGTCGACTCTTCTGCAATAACCATCGCACCAGGAAACTGCTCGTGAGTGATGATGTTGAGATGCTTTAGAAATTCAACCGCTTCCAGGTTTTCCCGTCCGCCGTATTCATTGGGCACCCAGTCATCGGGTTCCCTGGAGTAGTCCAGATAGAGCATGGATGCGACAGCATCAACTCGCAGGCCATCCAGATGGAATTCTTCCAGCCAGCAGACAGCACTTGCCAGCAGGAAGTTTTGTACCTCTTTGCGGCCATAGTTGAAGATCAGCGTACCCCAGTCGCGATGCTCTCCACGGCGCGGGTCTTCATGCTCATAGAGTGCGGTGCCATCGAACTGCCCCAGCGCATCTTTATCCTTAGGAAAGTGAGCGGGCACCCAGTCGAGAATAATGCCGATACCCCGCTGGTGCAGATGATCAACAAAGTAACGGAAGTCATCGGCTGTGCCAAAACGGCTGGTAGGGGCAAAATAGCCCGTGGTTTGGTAACCCCATGAGGCATCGTAGGGGTGCTCGGTGATGGGCAGCAGCTCTATGTGAGTGAAGCCCAGTGTGCAGACATGATCAGCAAGGCGATGCGCCAACTCTCGGTAATTTAAGAAGTGGCAGTTTTCATCTTTTTGCCAGGAACCGAGATGCACCTCGTAGATGGAGAGAGGAGCTTGTTGCCAATTGGACTGATTTCGGTGCTGCATCCATTGCTGATCGTTCCAGTCAAATTCACTCTCTTCGGTGATGACACAGGCTGTCTCTGGCCGGAGCTGGAACTGTTTGCCATAAGGATCAGATTTAGTTAATACCTCTCCGGTGCGGCTACGGATCTCAAATTTATAGAGAGCACCAGGCTCCAGATTTGGGATAAACAGTTCCCAGATGCCGGAGCTGCCGCGGCAGCGCATGGGGTGAACACGGCCGTCCCAGCGGTTGAAGTCACCCACAACGCTGATGCGTTCAGCATTCGGTGCCCAGGTGGCAAACAGAATGCCATCGATGCCATCAGCTTGATGCGTATGTGCGCCTAATACACGGTAGGCATGCCAATGTTTGCCTTCCCCAAACAGATGCAGATCAAAATGCTCTAGCTGAGGAGGGAAGCAGTAGGGGTCATACTGAGTATGCTGCTGGCCATGATTGTCCAGCCAGGTAATCTTGTAGCGCTCGGTCGTTTCTGATGTGGCTCCCCACCATTCGAAGATGTCAGTATTGGGAATACGGGTAAGTGGTTGAGTTATGCCTTCAACGTTGGCTTGCTTGGCGTGTGGAAGAAAAAGTCGGATTACTGCTTCATGGCCTCTCTTGTGGCGTCCCAATACAGCAAATGGATCATGATGCCGGGCATCAATAATTCGCTGTAGAGAATCACTGAGTGTTTTTTTTGAGGTGGTTTTTTTTTGAGCCATAACCTATATGCCAGCTGATGAGGTGTTGAAGCTTTATGAAGAATCGAGTTAACTGATACAAACTACAATGTGAGTTCATATCGGGACAATCTCTTGTGGCGGTAGATGGTATCATACTGCCAACGTTTTGGTTGGGTAGCCACAGATTAATCCGGGGAGATTAAAGATCATGAATCAAACATGTAATCCACGTTTTGTAAGCCGGCTAACAAGAAATACCTTGGCATTGATTCTTGCCGGTGGTCGTGGTTCACGTCTGCATCAATTGACACAGTGGCGCTCTAAGCCTGCGGTGCCCTTCGGCGGTAAATTCCGCATCATTGATTTTCCTCTCTCCAATTGCATCAATTCCGGCATTCGGCGTATTGGCATTCTGACTCAATACAAGGCGCACTCCCTTATTCTGCATATCCAGCGCGGCTGGGGGTTTCTGCGTGGCGAGTTTGGTGAGTTTGTCGAACTTCTGCCTGCTCAGCAACGGGTTGAGGATAATTGGTATCAGGGCACGGCTGATGCGATCTACCAGAATATTGACATTCTAAGAAGTCATGATCCCGATTATGTATTAATCCTGGCTGGTGATCATATCTACAAAATGGATTATGGCACCATGATTGCTCATCATGTGGAATCAGGTGCGGATATGACAGTTGGATGCCTGGAGGTCGACCTGGAAACAGCCAAGGCCTTTGGGGTGATGAGCGTAGATTCTGATAGCCGGGTATTGGAGTTTGTTGAAAAACCGGAGAATCCCAAGCCCATACCGGGTTCAACCGATAGCGCAATGGTTTCAATGGGCATCTACGTCTTCAGTAAAGATTTCCTATTTGAACAGTTGATTAAAGATGCAGATATTGAAGATTCAACCCATGACTTTGGTAAAGATATTATTCCCCGTGTTATCGATAGCCACCGGGTCATTGCCCATCTTTTTAGAGAGCATGATACCGGTGCACAGGCCTACTGGCGTGATGTAGGGACGGTAGATGCCTTTTGGAAGACGAATCAAGAGTTGATCGGTGTAACACCTGAGCTGAATCTTTATGATTCCAGCTGGCCGATCTGGACCTATCAGGAACAGCTTCCACCGGCTAAATTTATCTTTGACGATGATGGTCGCCGAGGCATGGCGGTGGACTCTATGATCTCCGGAGGGTGCATCATCTCGGGAGCAATAATCAGGCACACCCTGATATTTTCTAATGTGCGGGTTAATTCGTTTAGCGAGATTGAGGATTCAGTGGTGTTGCCAAATGCAGTAATTGAACGCAACTGCCGTATTAAAAAAGCAGTGATTGATGATGGCTGTGTCGTGCCTGAAGGAACCGTGATTGGTGAGGATCCTGTGGCTGATGCGGAACGGTTTCATGTGACAGAAAATGGCGTGGTGCTGGTGTCACCGGATATGTTGGGACAGGAGATTCACCGTGTCCGATGAGCATAAATTAAAGGTTGTCCTCTGTTGGCATATGCACCAACCGGACTACCGTGGCCCAAATCATAGCGACTATCAACTGCCGTGGGTCTATCTGCATGCCATTAAAGACTATGTCGACATGGCCTATCATCTGGAGACAAATCCAAAAGCGCGAGCTGTAGTTAACTTTGCCCCGGTACTGCTGGAGCAGCTGGCAGATTATGCGGAGCAGATCAAGGAGTGGCTGACCTCAGGCAAGCGCATTCTCGATCCATTGCTGGCTGCATTGGCTGGACCAGGATTACCGATTGATCGCAAATCCCGCCGCGACCTGATCAAGGCCTGCCAGAAAGCCAATGAGAAGCAACTGATCAAGCGATTTAGCGCTTATGAACGCCTGATTGAATTAGCCTCCTGGTTGGAGAGCCACCCCGAATCCATTCGTTATCTCAATGACCAATATCTGGCGGATCTGCTGGTTTGGTATCACCTCTCCTGGATTGGGGATAGCGTACGCCAGAATGATCTGCGGGTTGAGTCACTACAGAAGAAACGTCGAGGCTATGATCTGGATGACAGGCGACGACTGGTGGAGTTGATTGGTGAACTCATCTCAGGCGTTATTGAGCGCTACCGTGCGCTTGCTGAATTTGGCCGGGTGGAACTGTCAGTTACCCCCTATGCTCACCCCATTATCCCTCTGATGCTGGATATTGATTCAACCAAAGAGGCGATGCCTGATGCGCAGTTGCCTGAGCTGGATTGTTATCCGGGCGGGGAGTCCCGCGCTCGCTGGCACATTCGTAAAGGATTGGAACGGTTTGAACATTTTTTTGGGTTTCGCCCTGAGGGGTGTTGGCCTTCAGAGGGTGCGGTAAGCACCGAAACACTGCGTCTATTGGAGGAGGAAGGTTTTCGCTGGTCTGCCAGCGGGCAGCAGGTGCTGCACAACAGCCTGACCGCAGTTGGTGAAAGTTCGGCTTTGGATAAGAACTGGCTGCACCTGCCTTATCGCTTCAATGAAGGGCGGCTTAACTGCTTCTTTCGTGATGATGGTCTTTCTGACTTAATTGGCTTCAAATATGCCGACTGGCATGCAGACGATGCGGTGGGGAACCTGATGCATCATCTGGAAAATATTGCGGATACCTGCGCAGGCGAGCCAGATAGCGTGGTATCGATCATTATGGATGGTGAAAACGCCTGGGAGTACTATCCGCACAATGGCAACTATTTTCTCTCAGCGCTCTATGAAGGCCTTGCGGAACACCCGCGACTTGAACTGACGACCTTCTCAGATTGTATCCACCAGCAAAAAACTCATCGTCCTCCGTTGCCGCAGTTAGTGGCCGGCAGCTGGGTTTATGGCACCTTTTCCACCTGGATTGGTGACCCTGATAAGAATCGGGCTTGGGATATGCTGGGTGATGCCAAACAGGTCTATGATGAAGTCGTGGCCTCCGGGCGCCTCAGTAAGCAAGCGCTGGAAGAGGTGGAGCTACAGCTGGCAACCTGTGAAGGTTCAGACTGGTTCTGGTGGTTTGGAGACTATAATCCTGGCGACACAGTGAGTGATTTTGAGCGCCTGTTTCGCCGTCAATTGACACACCTCTATGAGATGCTGGGTGAGCAACCGCCAGCGCATCTGTACCAGGTTTTTGCCTATGGTAGTGGTGCGCCGTCACGCGGTGGTGTCATGAAGCAGAATGCATAGCGCGAAACCGCATTTAAACCAGCGACGTGCAGGTGTCTTGCTGCACATTACCTCTTTGCCGGGGGCGGGTGAGACAGGTGATCTTGGCTCTTCTGCCAGGCATTTTGTCGATTTTCTACAGAATTCAGGCCTTACACTTTGGCAAACCTTGCCCATAGGGCCGACTCAAAATGATGGATCGCCCTATCAATCCACCTCTGCATATGCTGGTAATCCATGCCTGATCAGTCTGGAGCCACTGGTTGCAAAGGGTTGGCTAAGTGGAGATGTGCTGGAGCAGGCATCGCATTCAGAGGCGGATAAATGTGCTGCCATATCTGTGGCTTGGCAAGCATTTAGTCAGCAGGCAGACCAATCTGATAGGGCTGCATTGAGCTCCTTTAAAGAAGAGCACAAAGCCTGGCTGGATGACTACCTGCTGTTTCAAGCGTTGCATGATGAATATTGTTGCGGTTGGTGGGAGTGGCCACCAGAGCTGCGTCACCATGAACCAAATGCTATTGCCAAAGCAGCTGCAAGATTGGCAAATGAGATTGATTATCTCTGTTTTGAGCAGTTCCTCTTTTTCAGCCAGTGGATGGAGCTAAAGCAATATGCCAATGAACGGGGCGTACTGCTGTTTGGTGATATGCCAATCTTTGTTGCACATGATAGTGCAGAGGTCTGGTCTCATCAGTCCCTGTTCTTTTTAGATGGAGAAGGCCACCCGACAGTAGTGGCAGGTGTGCCGCCGGATTGTTTCTCAGAGCTTGGCCAGCGTTGGGGTAACCCGCTCTATCGCTGGGATCTGATGCAGGAGAATGGATTTGCCTTCTGGGTGGCGAGGATAAAAACTCAGTTGCAGCTTTTTGATCTGATCCGCATTGACCATTTTCGTGGCTTTGAAGCCTACTGGGAGATTCCTGCAGAGGAAGAGAATGCAGTTAAAGGCCGTTGGGTAAAGGCGCCGGGGGATGCCCTGTTTGAGCAGTTGCATGAGGCCTATGATCCATTGCCACTGGTGGCTGAGGATCTTGGCGTGATCACCAGTGAAGTGGATGCATTGCGCATGAAATACCAGCTCCCTGGGATGAAGATACTGCAATTTGCCTTTTCAGGTGAGGCAGATAATCCCTACCTTCCTTTTAACCATACGGTAAATTCGGTGGTCTATACGGGAACCCATGATAATGATACCAGCCTGGGTTGGTACCTCAGCCTGGATAGTGAAACAAGACAGTATGTCGATGAATATCTTGGTCGCTCACAGGAGATTATGCCGTGGCCTCTGATTCGTTGCGCCTTGGCCTCATGTGCGCAAATTGCCATATTGCCAATGCAGGATCTGTTGGCGCTTGATGGGAATCATCGTATGAATCTACCGGGTACGGTTGAAGGAAATTGGCACTGGCGTTTTGATTGGAAGCAGGTGGAACCAGACCTTGCCGCCCGCCTCTATCGCAGAGTCAAAATGTATGGGCGTTTAATAACATAATAAGCCAGAGAGAATGAGGGATAAAAAATGGCAAAAAGAGTAAGAAAGGTTGTATTTCCAGTAGCAGGCTTGGGCACCCGGTTTCTTCCGGCAACCAAGGCCAGCCCTAAAGAGATGTTACCGGTTGTAGATAAGCCGTTGATTCAGTATGCAGTTGAAGAGGCTATAGCGGCTGGTGCAGAGGTGATGGTCTTTGTTACGGGGCGCAACAAATATGCGATTTCCAACCATTTTGATACAGCCTACGAGCTTGAAAATGAGCTTGAGGAGCGCGGTAAAGAGCAGCTGCTGAAAATGGTGCGTGACATTGTGCCGCCACATGTCTCTTGCGTGTTTATCCGCCAGGCTATGCCTTTGGGTTTAGGGCATGCTGTGCTCTGTGCAGAACCTGTGGTGGGTGATGAGCCTTTTGCCGTGATTCTTGCAGATGATCTGATCGATGATGGTAGCAGAGGTTGTCTTTCCCAAATGGTTAAGGCATTTACAGATACGGGCAGTACGGTTTTGGGTGTGGAGCGGGTTGCGCAGGAAGAGACAGATAAGTACGGAATAGTGGATACCGAAGGTGACGAGCAGCTGCTTGAGGTGAAAGGAATTGTGGAGAAACCAAAACCAGAAAAGGCGCCATCCAATCTGGCGGTTGTTGGTCGTTATATCCTGACTTCAGAGATCTTTGCTCAACTGGCGCAGACAGGGCGTGGTGCGGGTGGTGAGATTCAGCTCACCGATGGCATTGCACGACTGATGGAGAAGCAAAAGGTTTTTGCCTATCAGTTTAAAGGTAGACGTTATGACTGTGGCAGCAAGCTGGGCTATCTGATGGCCACTGTAGATTATGCTCTGCAACACCCTGAACTTGGGAATGATTTTCAGGATTGGCTGAAGTCGCGTTTTAACTGAAATCAGGAGGCTATCGGGCTGGCCGATAGCCTCCCAAACGTACTCTTTCTGCTATTTTGCAGCCTTCATCTGTTCAACCCGCATAAGCATTCGGCCTGCTTCCTCGCCTACTCCTCCGTTTGGATCCAGCTCCTGTGCTTTGCGTAGAGGCGCTTCAGCTTCTTCGTAACGTCCCAGCGATAAAAGAATGTAACCTTTGCTGAGCCTGGCAAATTTATAGCTAGGATTTGCAGCTGCTGATTTATCGAGAGCGGTCAGTGCTGCCTCAGTGTTACCGGTATAATGGTATGAAAGCCCCAGATCATTCAATGCGTCATAATCCTTAGGGTTGTACATAACAGCTCGTTCATAGATCGGAATGGCTTCATCAAAACGGCGCTGTTCAAAGTAGGCATCTCCCAGTTTTGCCAGTAGCGCGCTATTCTCTGGATCATCAAAGAGCCTGGTTTTAAGCATCTCAATGGCCGTATCCTGGCTGGGCATGGTTGCCTGCATACTGGGTTGAGCCTGTTGAGCAGGGGCTGAGGCACCATTGTTTCCACCTTCGCAGCCCAGTAGAAAAAGGGAAGCAGTCAGCAACCCAAGGGTAGCGTAGCGCATATTAACTCTCTTCAGAATCCGGTGCTTCATTCTTAAAAAACTCCTGTGATAATTGGCGTGTATGCTGAGCTCGGAATGATCCAATGTGCATATCCATTCGTCAAGGTGGATGTAATAATTGTTATGCCATTCAGTTGGTAAACCAGATAAGGGTGTAATAACGCAACGCCTTACCGGTAATAATGAAGAGCAGAGAGGCTAACCAGTGCGTTTTTAACCAACCGGCTGCCAAGCAGAGTGGGTCACCAATGATGGGTAACCAGGAGAAGAGCAAAACCGGGCTGCCCCAATGTTGTAGTCTTTTAGTGGCTATCTGATGCTTCTGTTCTAATTGTCGTGCTGGAAAGCGCCATATCAGCCATCGCCCCATGCCCCAACTGAGCATGCCGCCTAAACTGTTGCCCGCAGTAGCTACAAACAGCAGCATAATAGGCGGACTGATCTGGTTGACAGATTGGTAAATCAGCAGTGCTTCAGAGCCACCGGGCAATAGTGTAGAAGAGATGAGAGCGCTGAAAAAAAGCTCCCAAAGTGGGTGATCGGTCATCTATTTTCTTGGTTAAATGCGTGCAAAACTGGCGAATTAGATATTGAGATAGTCGAATTGAGTGCTACAAGTTATCAATTTTTTAAACCAAACAAAATATTCTGCTAGATGAAGCAGAATGTTGCGGCATGCCACTCTCCAGGTAAAGAGAAAAAGAAGATAAGGCTGACATATGAATGAGCATCAAATCAATAACCCATTGCATGGCATGACCTTAGAGCAAATTGTTAACTTTCTTGTTGATCATTATGGTTGGGATGCGTTGAGTGAACGGGTTGATATCAACTGCTTCAGTAGCAATCCATCGGTAAAATCCAGTCTTAAATTCTTACGCAAGACACCTTGGGCAAGAAAAAAGGTTGAGGATTTGTATATTGCCACGCAAAAAAGTATATGGATAAAAAAATGACTTTTTGATTTCCATCATTTACTGAAGGGGTATTAAGGCTGAAAATGACCCTGTTATGTCTTGATGTCTCAGTTTTAGCGGCATTCTAAATCATTAGCGAGCAAAGCTGAGTAGTTTGCTTTGGTATTTTAATACGAAAAAAACCAATAATTAACTGTCACTTGGAATACACAATGATTAATTTAAAAACATTATTTGCCCTTCCATTACTTATCACTTTATGGCTGCCAATTAACGCTTATGCGATAGAAGAAGGCAGCATGTCAGTCGCAATTAATACTGCAGGTATGCAACGGATGCTGTCGCAACGAATTGTTAAGGCCTATCTGTTTCTCGGTATGGGTGTTCGATCAGATAAGGCGCGTAGCCAACTGCAAGAGAGTGTTAAGCTGTTTAAAAAGAACCATGCTTATCTGAAGAGAACGGTTTCAGATCCTGAGGTTCAGGATATGCTTGCATTCCTTGGGAATATGCTGGATTTATATGTAGATGCTGTCTCCCAGCCATACAAAAAAGAGAATGGTGCTGAAGCATTGGATCTAAGCGAGACAATACTGGAAGGGAGCCATGCCATAGTTAAAAAGCTGGAGTCACTGTCTAATTTCAAGAAGGATAAAATTGTTAATATTTCTGGTGCTCAACGTATGCTGTCCCAGAGGATTGCAAAATATTACATTGCCTACCAAGCCGGATTTCAAGATGAAAACACCGTTAACCAGCTTAAATCAGCAGTAAAAGCATTTGAGGATTCCCATAAAATTCTGGCCCAATCCAAGCAAAATACACCCGGTATATCTAAAATGCTTTCCAGAGTGAATATGCTCTGGAAACTAGTACGGAAGTTTTTCCTTGCTGTTGAAAAAGGCGGGCTTCCAGTCAGCGTAATGACCACCACAGACCATATTTTGAAAAGCATGGATAAGGTGACGCTGGCATATGTTGATACTCGATCTCGATAATCAAGTAAGCGCTATTTAGAATTTGTTTTGAAAAGCAAATAGTTGCGCATGGGCACGTTTTTTGTACCCATGCTCTAAGCTATTTTTTATATGCTTCCTCTTTAATTTTAATACTATTTTTACCCGTACCGAGCATTAATTTCTCTTTTCCAAAACGGTTGGTGATTTCATCCATTGTTTCATAGAGGTGTTTATCCCGTTCATTTTGGGAAGATGAACTAAAAAGATCGGCCTGTTGATTTTCGCCATTTTCCCACCCTGATATGCCAATCCCGATTAGCCGAAGCGGCTGGCCCGCAAAACCACTGCTGCGATAAAGCGCCAATCCGGTTTGGAAAATCAGTCGATTACTGCTGGTTGGTTTATTCAGCAGGCGCTGTTTTGTATGGGTTTCAAAACCTGGCAGTCGAATCTTTAGCGTAATAACTGTCCCGCTCAGTTGCTCGAAACGAGCACTGCGAGCAACTTCTGAAGAGAGCCATAGCAAGGTGTTTCGTAGGGTGTCTTGATCTGCGATATCCTCATTGAATGTTGTCTCTTTGGAGATTGATTGGCGCTCTCTTTCTCCGCCTACGTTGTCTGAGGCAATGCCACGTGACTGGTTATAAAGGTGGTTGCCACCCTTGTTGCCGAATTGGTATTTCAGCTCTTCAAGAGAAACTCTGCGTAACTGCTCCACGGTGTGTATCTGAAGGCGATTAAATATCTTCAGTGTCTGCTTGCCTACCCCTCGTAAATTGGACACGGGCATGGGGGCCAGAAAATCCAGCACATCCTTTGGAGGCACAACAGTCAGCCCATCGGGCTTTTGGGCATCTGATGCCAGCTTTGCAATGAGCCGATTAGGGCCAATGCCCGCTGAAGCGGTCAGCTGGAGCTTATCCTGTATGAGTGCTTTGGTTCTTTGCCCAATCTCCTTCGCTGAACCAAACAGGCGCTCCATACCAGAGATATCCAGATAGGCCTCATCTATGGAGACCGGCTCAATGACGGGGGATATCTCTTGCAGGCATGCCATAAGTTGCTGAGAGGTGGCGATATAACACTCCATACTTGGGTGCAGATAGATGGCATCAGGACAGCGCCTGTAAGCCTCTGATATAGGCATGGCTGAGTGAATACCAAAAGTTCTGGCTTCATAAGAGCATGTGGATACAACGCCACGATTGCCGGGCAGCGCACCTACAACGACGGGCTTTCCTCGATATTCAGGGTTGTCCCGCTGCTCGACAGAAGCGAAAAAGGCATCCATATCCAGATGCATGATAAGTTTACTGTGTTTGCTCAATGGCTTTGATGTCTTTGGGTCGGGTCAGTGAGTGTAACTGTGCGCAGTCCGATTTCAAGGCTGTCCAATCATCGGGCATCGACAGGTGTGCCAAAGCAGCGGTGGGCATGAGGCTACCATAGGGTAGGCGCTGAGTATCATTGCCACACAAATAACTGACCAGCTCATCCATTCCAGGGTTGTGACCTACTAGCAATACCATTTTTGTGTCTGGTGGTTGCTCTTGCAGAATATTGAGCAGATCGTGAAGGCTGGCTTCATAAATGCGCTGATTCCACTCTATTTTGCTTATGGGAATATCCAGTGATTCGCATACCAGCGCTGCTGTTTTTTTTGCTCGGGTAGCCGGTGAACTCAGAATATGATCGGGCTTCAAGCCTTGAGTATCCATCCACTTTCCCATCAGAGGGGCATCATGTTGACCTCGCTTGGAGAGTGGGCGTTCAAAGTCTGTGGCGGCACCATTATCCCAGTCGGATTTAGCGTGCCGCATTATCAATAGATGTCTGGGCATAATAAATACCTCTAGTATGATTGCGTATATTCCAACTTTATAAAATCTGTGCTCTGATCAATATGCAAACTGCTTATGCAGAATAATGCACTCTATTAGCCACATAATTTTATGCTTCAGGAGCAAACTAAATGGACTTCATCCAGGAAAACATGCTGCTGGTTCTTGGTATTGTAGGTACTTTTCTTACACTTGTTGGCTCAATTATTGGAGCCGTGGCCAAACTACAGAAGACCAGCCTGGTGCTGATGTTGGCTGTTGCAATTTGCGCCACCGTTACGGCTCAACAGGTGATCTCATATAACGAAACAAAACAGCAGGAGGCACTTAATGAGAACCGCCTGCAGCAACGAACCCTGTTGGAAGAATCGCGCGGTATCCTGATTGAAAACATCAAGAAAAATGTAATTCAGACCCGAATCACAGTTGAAGGCATTGCAGCTAAACTGGAGGGCGCACCCTTAGCCAGTATAGGCACTACTCTGGTTTTGGTTGATGATGACCCAACCAGAGAGGATATAGGCAGGGTGCTGGCTTTTGGCAAGGGGTCGGCATCTATGTGGTAGAGATATGCTGATTGGGTTAAGGAGGTGGTAAAACTACCGGATAATCACGCCTGTCTTTCTGTCACTATCAATGCCGGGCACCACTACGTTCCTGGCATGCTGTTGGCCTATCTCTATACCTCAGAAACAACGCGAAGCGCGATTAAACCTGTAATCAAGAGTGGCAGGTGGGAGAGTTTTCCCGATGCTGCATTCCTTGATAAGTATGGCCTCGCCAGTCAAGGGGTGCGCTGCCTGTTGGTTTATGATGGTGATAGGAATCATCTGGTTGGCTTTGCAGATGCAAACCAGTTTGCCAGTGAACTGATGGCGTATCAAAAACGAGGGTTTGGGGGAATGGCTGAAAAGGTGCTTAATCAGTCGTACTGATATTGGCCAGCTACAGCAACGTTTTCCATCAATCTCAAATAAGGTTTTACCAAGTGCAGAATCCAAGCTGTTGGTTCAGCGCATGATTGAAGAGCAGATAGCCGAAGCTACAGTATGGAAGGATAAACGCCTCTATCTATTGCAGTTGGAGAAAATTATTAAACTGGCAGTAAATTGATCGCATTAAATATTTTTGCGAACAATTTGTCAGTGTTTATTACCCAGCTCTGTGAAGACTTTCTCAACGAAGGTATACCTGATCGGCGGGTAATCTTTTAACCCATAGTGGGTTTCAAGCTTTTCACGCGCCCGTGCGGATAGGATCTGATAGATGCCTTCTACCTCTACGGTTAACGATTGATCGTTTAACCTGCTGGGTATTTTAAATGAAAGGGTGCGTGTCTCCAGTGGTTTGATTCGGTTGTCACTCAGCTCAATCATGATGGGTTTCCAGATGATGATGCGCCGGATGTGAAGCTCTTTGGTCTGTAGTACCGCGCCTTCTTTATTAATCAATCGGGCTGTGATGAAAACCTCCCGGTCTGGATCGCCAGTGGGGAAATTATGTCCGGCCCCGCTGTTAGTAATATCAACGTTAATTGTGCCGTCCTGATGTTTGGCCGTGATGGTCAGCGCCTTGGCTACCTGTTCCGGGCTGTTGCCGCCTCGCCACAGATGTCGTCCACCTTTATGCGCTTTTTTGCCTGCCATCAGCGGGCGAGTCACCTCTGGCATGTGGCAGGTCTGGCATCTATAGCCTTGTTTGATATAGGGGCCGTCTACCCATTCACCACCCGTACCGCAGATCCCGGATCGCAGAAAGGAGAAAGGCTTGGCAGGCACCTCATGGCAGTCCAGACAGAGCGACTCAGAGAGAAAACGTTCATCAAACCCGACAGGGTGAGGGGCGTTGAGCTGCTCGGCAGGGTAGGGGCCATAGACGACACCATCCCGTACGTGACAGGCGGCACAGGTGATCCCCTCCTGTTGCAACTCAGCATCAAAACGGCTGTTATCGGCAAATTTCGGCTGGTAGAAATCCCCCCCTTTAAATTCCACGATGCGCTTTTTCAGCTGATTCTCGAGTGGCGTGTGGCAGGTGAGACAGCTCCATTCGTATTCATCCTTCTGCCAATAGGCCTGAAAAAAAGGATCGGTATAGGCGGCGGCATGCATGGTGGTGCGCCATTCTGCGTAGATCTCTTGGTGACAGGCGCCACACTCTGCAGCTTTGAGCGATGTCAGTCCCGCAGGTATCTCTTGATAAGGCACACCAACTGCGGTGGTTTGTCCAAGATCATAGATCAGACTCTTCCTAAAACTGGCGTAGGCTAGCGCAATGGCGATGAGCGCAATAATGAGCAGGCGTTTTTTCATTGGGTGGGCAAATTTGGGATCGTGGGTGCTATGACTATGTGAAAAGTGTACAGGTAATAAGTTCCCATTTGTGAGTCCGACTACAATCTATTGTATGAATTACATAAACCGGCTGTTCAAAGAGGGTGCAGAGAGTTTATATGATCACGATAGGCAAAAGCAGCTTAAGGATTAAGCAACTGGTGCAGGTGGCCTGTGCAGGTGAGCAAATACGGCTTGATACCGGCAGCCGGACGGCGTTGGCTGGTTCACGGCTATTGATTGAGAAAAAGCTGGCAGCTAAAGAGATGATCTATGGTGTGGATACCGGTTTTGGTGAGCTGACACATGTCTCTATCCCGCTGGAGCAGACCCGACAGCTACAGCAAAACCTGATTCGCAGCCATGCTGTGGGAGTAGGTGAGCCACTGCCAAGTGAGGTAGTGAGAGCCATGATGCTGTTGCGCATCCAATCGTTGGCGCAAGGTTATTCCGGTGTTCGACCACAGCTCATCGATACACTAATTGAGATGCTTAATGGTGACCTGCTGCCTATTGTTCCAAGCCAGGGGTCGTTGGGGGCCAGTGGTGATTTGGTTCCGCTGGCACATATTGCTCTGGCTGCCTGCGGTGAAGGCGAGGTCTGCTTTCAGGGCGAGCGACAAAAAGCATCCGCAGCTTTTAAAAAGCTGAACGTTGAGCCGCTCAGGTTGGAGGCAAAAGAGGGGTTGGCGCTGATCAATGGCACTCAGCTCATGACGGCACTGGGAGCGCTTGCGGTGCATGGTGCCAAACGACTGGTAGACCATGCGGATATGGCTGCTGCATTGAGTACTGACGTACTGAAAGGGTCGATGACTCATACTGATTCCCGTATCCATCGCCTACGCCCGCACCCTGGTCAATGCCATTCAGCAGCCAGCATTCGCGACTGGATGACAGGCAGTGAAATCTGGGCATCTCACCAGGGCTGTAAAAAAGTTCAGGATGCCTACAGCCTGCGCTGTGCGCCACAGGTGCATGGGGCTGTGCGCGATGCAATCAGGTATGCGCAAAAAATCATCAAAATAGAGATGAACTCGGTCACAGACAATCCGCTGATCTTTGCTGAGGATGAAGCTATTCTCAGTGGTGGTAACTTTCATGG
>Ga0316192_10001629_pt1 | contig 16563 bp, 15 predicted proteins | sample MerIslwburrow_MG_FD_204931 | JGI IMG/M metagenome (GOLD analysis project Ga0316192, IMG submission 204931) | Coastal sediment microbial communities from Maine, United States - Merrow Island worm burrow | ecosystem: Environmental > Aquatic > Marine > Coastal > Sediment | place: USA: Maine...
AAAGGCCAGCTGTACCGCGGCTCGGAGTTCGAGGACATCGTCGTGGTCACGAGAGCCGATGGTACCCAGGTCCATCTCGCCGATGTCGCCACGGTCGTCGACGGCTTCGAGGACACCAGCAACGCGACCCGTTTCGATGGCAAGCGAGGAGTCCAGATCCAGGTCTACAGAGTCGGCGGTGAAGGCGCACTGCACATCGCCGACACAACCAAACAGTATGTCCACGATCTCGAGGCGATACTACCGGCTGGAGTCACGGCCGACACCTGGGATGACGACTCCGTCATCCTGCGGCAAAGGATCGGGTTGCTGCTGCGCAACGCTCGCCTTGGCCTGATTCTGGTCTTCCTCTGCCTGACCCTGTTTCTCAATCTGAGACTCGCTTTCTGGACCACGATGGGAATTCCCATTTCCTTCCTCGGTGGCTTCTGGTTGGTGCCCTACTTCGATGTGACCATCAACATGATCTCGCTCTTTGCCTTCATCATTGTCCTCGGCATCGTGGTCGATGACGCCATCGTGGTCGGCGAGAACATCTACGAGCATCTGCAACAGGGAATGAAGCCCATCGATGCTGCCATTCGTGGCGTTCGCGAGATGGCGATCCCGGTGACGTTCGCGATCCTCACCTCGATAGCGGCCTTCGCACCGCTGCTCTTCGTTGCCGGCAACATGGGCAAGGTCATGCGCCAGATCCCGATCGTCGTGATCTCGGTTCTGATCATGTCCCTGGTCGAGGCGCTGCTCATCCTTCCGGCTCATCTGTCCGGTGACGGCTGGCGATCGCACCGCTTCATTCGGCCGCTGATCGAGTTCCTAGAGGGCATACAGAACCGGGTGCAAGGGTGGCTTCAGCTGTTCATCGATGGCCCCTACCGAAGGAGCCTCGATTTTGCAGTCGAATGGCGCTATCTGACTGTGGCAGGAGCCATCGTCTGCTTGCTACTGGCGGGCTCTCTCGTGGGAGGCGGCTATCTCAAGTTCAGCTTCATGCCCAAGGTCGACGCCGACAACATGGTGGCCATGCTGACCATGCCCCAGGGAACACCCGCGGAGCAGACAGCGAAGGTGCTGGAAAGGGTCGAGAACGCCGCGGTTCAGGTAGCCCGTCAGAACGACGAAGGGCAGCCCGATGGCGCGCCATCGATCATCCAGCACATGTCGACGACCATCGGTGATCAGCCTAGAGCCGGGGGTGGCGGGCCCATGGCCCAGAAATCGACTGCCGGTGACTCCTCCCACCTGGGTGAGGTCAACATCGAACTGCTGGGCTCGGAGTCACGGGACATCAGCTCTGCCGTGCTTCTGGGCCGTTGGCGGGACCTCGTCGGAGAAGTCCCTGGCGTCGTGTCGCTGACGTTTCAGGCCAACCTCTTCTCCGCCGGAGACCCCATCAGTGTCCAACTCGCCCATCGAGACTTCGACACTCTGCTGGCAGCGGTCGATCGGCTGAAGGGAATCATCGCCGAATACCCGGGTACCAAGGATGTGGCCGATTCCTTCTTGCCAGGCAAGAAGGAGCTCAAGCTAACCCTAACGCCCGAAGGACGAGCCGTTGGCCTGACGTTGTCGGATCTCGCTCGACAGGTTCGAGCCGGCTTCTATGGCCAGGAAGTCCAGCGCGTCCAGCGAGGGCGCGACGACGTCCGCGTCATGGTGCGTTACCCAGAGGCCGAGAGGCGCTCGATGGGTGATATCGAGAAGGTCCGGGTCCGGCTCCCTGATGGCAGCGAAGTGCCCTTCGCGACGGTGGCCAATATCGAGGAAGGCAGAGGTTACGCCGTGATCAACCGCACTGATCGGCGACGTGTCGTCACAGTGTCTTCCGATGTCGACGAGGCCGTGGCCAATGCCAACGAGATCAACGCGAACCTGCGCAGCGATGTCTTGCCCGTGCTGGCAGCCGAATATCCCGGCCTAACTTTCGATTTCGAGGGCGAGCAACGTGAGCAACAGGACGCCATGGGCAGCATGGCTCGCAACTTTCTCGTCGCCCAGATCGCGATCTTCGCCATCCTGGCGATCCCCTTCAAGTCCTATACGCAGCCTTTGATCATCATGTCCGCGATTCCCTTCGGTCTGGTTGGTGCGGTTCTGGGTCACCTGATCATGGGCCTGAACATGACACTACTGTCCGTCATGGGCATGATCGCCCTGACTGGAGTCGTGGTGAACGATTCCCTGATTCTGATCGACCTGATCAATCGGCTGCGAGCCAAAGGCTATTCAATCAACCAGGCAATTCGCGATGCCGGAATGCGCCGTTTCCGACCAATCATGCTGACCACGGCCACGACGTTCCTGGGCCTGTCGCCAATGATCTTCGAGACCAGTATGCAGGCGAAGTTCCTGATCCCGATGGCCGTGAGTCTTGGCTACGGCATCGTCTTCGCGACCGCCATCACCCTGATCCTGGTGCCCTCCCTCTACCGGATTCTCGAGGACTTCAAGGCCATGCTCGGAGGTGCCACCGAGGAGGTGCCAGCGGAGCAGCCGGCAGCGATGTGAGTTTGGAAAGAGCTTGACAGCTGGATCAAGGGTCTGTACTGTTACTGAACGATTTGAACGTTTCTTGGAGAGCAAGCCCTATGAAGACCCTGCAATTTACTGCATCCCGACTATTTGCGCTCTCGCTCATCACCTTGCTGGCCGCGCTGGAAATGGCTTCTGCCCAGGAGGTTCCCCGCTTCCAGATCGAGCTCGAAGCCGGCCCTGTCTGGCAGACCCAAAACGACGTCCAGATCCCCAACGACGAGACTGGAACACGCTTCTCTCTGGAAGAGCTGGCGGGCAGCGGCCCCTGGTTCACGGGTCGCCTCTATGCCACCTGGAACATCAAGCCTCGCCATGGCCTACGACTTCTGCTCGCTCCCCTCTCCTACACCGAGACGGGGACCTTCGACGAAGCCGTGGACTTTGTTGGCGAGACCTATCAGCCTGGAGAACCGACCGAAGCCACCTACCAGTTCAACTCCTGGCGCCTGTCCTACCGGTACATGGTTCGCAACGGCGAGCGCTGGCGCTGGTGGGTGGGATTCACCGCCAAGGCTAGAGACGCCAAAGTGGAGCTGCGGCAAGGCGACACCACAAGCAAGGACACGGATGTCGGATTCGTGCCCCTGCTCCACCTGGCGGCACACTGGAGGCTCGCAGAGCGTTGGAGGTTCCTGTTCGACTTCGACGGCCTGGCCGGTGGACCAGGGCGTGCGGTGGATCTCGCCCTCAAGCTGGCCTACGACTTCGACGATTCGTGGAGCGTCACTGCCGGCTACCGAACGGTCGAAGGCGGTGCCGACACTGACGAGGTCTACAACTTCGCCTGGTTCAACTCCTTCGTGGTGTCGGGGATCTACCGATTCTGACGGAACGAGACTGAACTCTAGACAGGACGGGTCATCTCGTACTGATCGACCAGCGACTCGAAGCCCAGGCCGGAAAGGAACTCCACCATCCCGGCGTCAGAAGCCTCGACATTGTGCAGCCTCACGGCCTCGATCTCCTCGGGAAGCGACCTGGCGAGAGCCTCGATGAGAGCCGTTCCCACTCCCTGCCGCCGATAGGTCGGCTCCACAATGATCGTGAGGATCCAGTTGAACATCGGCGTGTAGGCGGCAGTTCCTACGCAGGTATCTCCATCGAAGGCTCCCACCACGATCAGCTCGTCCTGGATCCTCTCGATCGCCGCGAAGCTGTTCTCCCACGAGGGCGGCCAGTTGGCGTGTTCAGCAAGGCTGGAGACGACCTGACGATCCACCGGCCGAATCGGGAACAAGCCTGATTCGGCAGGCCCACCCCTCAGGTCCGCGATCTGCAGCTCGAAGCACCTGAATTCTCGGCTGATTTCGAATCCCGCCTTTCGGTAGGCCCGAATCGCGGGCTCGTTGCCCTTGATGACCTCCAGAACGAAGGATTCGGCACCTCGGTCCTTCAGGCCGGGCAACGCATGCTCGAACATGGCGATTGCCAGCCCTTGCCCACGATTACCGGGCACGATGCCCGTCGCCGCATCAAAGGCCCCCAGGCCACCTTGCCACTCATCGATACCGATCAGGGTGAATCCCACCATCCGGTCCCCATCGAAAGCACCGACGGATGCATCCCAATCCACGCCGTTCTTGAAGCAGCGAACCCGCAGTCGCTCCTCGGTCAGTGCCGTCATGTCCATGGCGTAATCCGCAAAGGCCTCTTGGAAAGTCCGATGAAGCTGCCGGCGAGAGACGCTAGCGAGCTTCATGGCAGGGTCGAGCGAAGGGTTTGAGGAGCCTGTAGCATCCAAGTATCCTGACTGGCAGAGTGTAAGACATGGAGACCGGATCTCAGACCCGATTCGAATCGGAAGCGACGGCGAGCCTCTGGCCGCCACCGTAATCCTGACCGTGGAATTCACCAGCATCTTCATCGCCGGCTTCGAGTCCGGAGATACCTCGACCTGGTCGTCTTCCGTACCCTAGGCACCCACGAGCCTGCCATCGCGGGTGATCGGCTCGACCGGAGAGGCGTAGAATACTGCCCGGATGGGCGACCCTGACCCTCCAAGGGGGAAGTGAATAGTCGGTTCGGAGGTGCCGAGCACCAGGAGTCGGCTGCAGAGAAGCTCAGCGCGGGCGTCAACTACAACCGCTACTACGGGCACGATGACGTATTGCGCAGCTACGAGACCGACGCGTCCATTCGCCTCGATTTCACCAATCGGTGGTTCGTGGGAGGTGGCTACGAGGACGGCTTCCAGCGCTTCGAGAAGGACTGTTGGAATCGCCTGGCGAGCCTGGGGTTCGGATACGACAACCGCGCCGGACGCTCCTTCGAGTTGGTCGTTTCCGAAGGCGAGAACTTCGGTGACGATCTCTGGCTCTACGAGGCAGCCGTTGCCTTCAAGATCACAGACGCCTGGAATCTCGACTACGAGCTGACCTATCTCGACCTGGATCAATGTGCTCCGGACAACGTACTACTTCACCAACGATCTCTGCACGAAGCTCTTTCTCCAGAACAACACGGCCATCGAGAAGGAGAACATCCAGCTCCTTGTGGTGTGGCGGATCCTGCCGCCTTTTGGCTCGCTACAGGTCGCCTACCAGCGCGGCACTTCCGAGCTGGGGGAGCAATCGGAGCAGGGCAACACCCTGTTCGCCAAGCTGTCGTGGGTCTTCTGAACCGGGGCCTGACCGGCGGTATCGCCCACCTGTAGTAGCCTTACCCCCGTTCACCCGTAACGAAAGTCAGCTCGCGTCTTGGAAGGAGTCCCTTCGATGAGGCCATCCCTCGTACTGACGATCCCATTCGCACTCGCTCTCTCCGCCGGAGAACCCGTCACAGCCGAGGTGTCCGATAAAGAGCCACAGATCTCCGGCGCCGTCAGCGCCGCCCCCGAAGACCGCCGTGAAGGCGCCACCGTCATGGGGTACTCCGACGGTGGAGACCTGACGGTACTGCGCGAGGGCACCAACGAGTTGATCTGTCTGGCGGACAAGCCGGGCGACGACAGGTTTCACGCCACTTGCTACCACGAGTCTCTCGAGGCCTACATGTCGCGGGGCCGAGAATTGCGAGCCGAGGGCAAGGAGGGGCCTGAGACCCTGGACATTCGCCACCAGGAAGCGGATGCCGGCAAACTCGAGATGCCGTCGAATCCAGCAACCATCTACAACCTTGGAGGTCCGGTCGAGATCTTCGATCCCGCAACGGGTGAAGTTTCGGGCGGCAACTGGGTGTGGGCGGTCTACATCCCCTACGCCACCGAAGAGTCCACTGGCCTCCCGACCTCGCCGCAGGCCCCTGGCGCCCCTTGGATCATGCGCCCCGGAACCGCCTCTTCACACATCATGGTGGTCCAACCGCGCGAACCGCAGCCCTGATCCCGACCTCGAACATAAGGTCGGGCGCAGGCAACTAACGGAAGGTTCCCGGAAGCTGCACCGCGCCCGCGCAGTGGTTTTTGAATTGACCTTACTACTGGGTCACCTTTCGAACCACGATCCTGGCAACTGGATTTCGCCAGTCGTGATTCTCAGGGCTCAGGGAGCCGCGATCCTGAATTCCGGCATGGACGTAGACGTAGCCCTCGGCGCCCTCTGTCACACGGACACCACCGTTTCCGCACGGGGGGCCCGGAATATGGTCGCAGTCCTGGGTATTGGCTTCGCTACCGGCATCCCAGGCTGTGGCGTAGATGGTGCTACTGAATGCAGGTACTCGCATCTCACTCGCAAAGAATGCGTCGTTGGTCGTCACCAGCATTCCCAGGGCGGTGATATGCCGGGCCCGGCCCCAGGCCCTGACGCGCACCGTGATGGATTCACCTGGCAGGACAACGCTGCCGCCGACCGCGACGTCGGCCACTTTGGGCTCGGCGCTGAGGAGCGCAATCAAGGGTTCAAAGGCCGCATCCTCGGCGAGACCAGCCAATTCGGGGATGGCTGACTCACCCGGCGTGAAGAGATCGAAGCTGCTTCGGTGTGTGTAGACAACAGGCTCTGAGAAGATCTGGCCCTTGGTCAGATTAGTAAGGGTGACATCGTAGATTTGGGCGCTCGCCATCGCCGGCAGAGCCATCAAGCTCAGCAGTAAGGCAACGCCGACTATCCAGATTTGCGGGGTCTTGATTCGATGCATCGTTCATCCTCCTCTTGGCTGGGGTTTGTCGTTCTCGCTTCGAACGAGAAGAGGATGACGAAGGAAGGTCACGAGGACCTCGCGGAAGTTTCACATTTTCATCACATCGCGCTGCCGCGAGACGGTAGCGTCACCGAAAAGGTCGTACCGTACCCCAGTTGGCTTTCAACCGCGATAGTGCCACCGTGCAGCTCGACAATTCGCTTGGCGATGGCCAGCCCCAGCCCGGCGTGATCGCTTTCCACATCGCGCTGTTTGCGTCCGAAGAAGCGATCGAAGACATGCGGCAGGTCCTCCGGTGCAATGCCACAGCCCGTATCCTTGACTTCGACATTCACCCATTGGGGTGACTCGTGCAGGCCCAGGGTTACCTGGCCTCCTTCGGAGGTGTATCGAAGCCCATTGTCGAGAAGGTTGTCGAGCACGCGCGCCAACAGGCCCATATCGCCCTCGACGATGGCGGGTCCACCCGGAACTTCGACCTGCAGGTCGATGCCGCGCTCGTCGGCTTGAAGTCGAAACTGTTGCGCGGCGTCCTGAGCCAGCTCGGCGAGCGCCAGCGCCTCGATCTCCATCTCCTGGGTCCCCGATTCCAGGCGCGCCAGCTCGAACAGATCCGCTACGAGGCGGCTGAGTCGATCGGTCTGACGAATTGCTCCCTCGAGATAGGCCTTCCTTGCTTCGGGAGTCAGCTCGGACTGCTTGAGCGCCATGGTCTCGAGAAAGCCCCGCAGCGACGTGAGTGGCGTTCTCAGATCGTGTGAGATATTCGCCACCAGCTCACGTCGCAGCTGATCGGTCTTCTCCAGCTCGTCGAGTTGGGCCACGAGCCGGCCGGCCATCGCATCGAAAGTGTGGGTCAGGCGGTCGATCTCGTCCCGCTCTTTGCGGTCGGCTTCCACGAGAGGCCGGTGCTTGCGGAACCCACTGGCCCGGAAGTCATCCATTGCCCGTTCCAGGTGTCGCGACCGTCGCGTGATCCAGGCAAACGTCAACAGCCCGATCAAGAGAGCTACCAGAAGACCCATGGCGATCGCCACGGTAGCGAGGCGCAGGATGAAGCTGCCCTGCAGCATTGAAACTGCGGAGTCCCATTGCTGGCCCGCCAGGACTACGTAAAGGTAGCCGTCTGGCTCGGACACAGAGCCAATGGGCGCGGCGGAGAAGACCTTGCTGCCACTCTCATCTCGAGGGTCATCGCCAAGAATGGGAAGCCGGGAGTCGACCTCTAGAAATCGACGGACGGGAGCCAGGTCCACGTCGTCACGAACCACGATCCCCTTCGGAGCCGAGTAAGCGAGAATCTGACCGTCGGGATCCAACAGATAGACCTCGATGCTCGGGTTGATGACCATAAGGACGTGGAAGATGTGCTCGAGCTCCTCGGGCCGGATCTCACCGTTCTCCATCGGCAGGGAGTCGGCGACCAGGTGCTCGGCCAGGTCTCGGTTCATCTTCTGGTGCACCTCGTTCAGGAAGTGGCGCACCGAAGCCAGGCCCGCGACGAAGAACACCCCACCCACCAGAACGAGAATTGCCAGCAGAGCGGCCGCCAGCCGTCCGTAAAGCGTCCTCATCATGACTGGGCCTTCTCTCCTGCGATCGAAGGTTCCGAAAAGCGGTAACCGATTCCCCAAACCGTCAGGATGTAGCGAGGCTCAGCGGGTTCCTGCTCGATCTTGGACCGCAGTCGATTGATGTGGGAGTTGACCGTATGCTCGTAGCCCTCGTGCCCATATCCCCACACCTGGTCCAAGAGCTGGGCGCGAGTGAAAACGCGTCCCGGGTAGCGCGCAAAGTGGAGCAGAAGATCGAACTCCTTGGCCGTCAGTTGAACCGCCTCGCCCCGAACTTCGACACTTCGCTTGTCCGGCTCGATCGAGAGGTCAGCCAGGCGGATCGGCGCTTGTGCAGCCAGGGCCTCCTGTGAGCCCATCGCCTCCATCCTGCGAAACAGGGCTTTGACCCTCGCCACGAGCTCCAAGACACTGAAGGGCTTGGTCAGGTAGTCGTCGGCACCCAGCTCGAGACCCAGAACTCGATCGAACTCGGATGTCCGCGCAGTCAACATGAGAATCGGTGTGTAGTCGGAGCGCGAGCGGATTTGTCGGCAGATCTCGAGACCATCGATGCCCGGCAGCATGAGATCCAGGATGATCAGGTCGTGGCCTCCATCACGAGCCCGCTCCAGACCCACCTTTCCATCGGCGACGGCCTCGGCCTCGCAATCGATGTCCTTCAGATGGAGGGCGACCAGATGGGCGATGTCCTGGTCGTCTTCGACGATGAGCACTCGTTTTAGCATGGCTGCCGGCAATCCTAACCAGCAACTTTCACAGAAGTATCACGCGGCCCGTTGGTTCGGGAACCAGTGCCAGTTGGGCCTCAACCCGGGGTCTCGACTTTCAAGCCCAGCTCTGACGCGGCTGCCCCAAGCCGCTGATCGTAGACCAAGAACGCCTCGAGGTGCTCCTGCACAGAGAGCGCCGTAGCTAGGTGGATCGCATCCAGGGAGCGCAGGCCCACTGGCTCGAGGTGCGCCGCCCTTTCCAAAACCGCGTCGTCGATCTTGATCAACGCGACTCGATCCAGAACGGACCTGGCTCTGTCCAGTAGGATCTCCCCACCCCCGATTCGCCGCACTGCCCGTTGGACCTCCACCAGTGCCAACGCGCTGGCTACCGCGTCGCCGCCATTGACCACCCGTTCGTGGAGAACGGCAGACTCCGGCTCTCGAGCCACCAATCTCACGATGGCCGAAGAATCGAGATAGAGGAGTAGCGGGCGTCCAACCTCCGTCACGCTCTCTCCTCTCTCTCCAACTGCAGGGCGTGGCTGAGCTCGTGGGACTGATCGCCTGATGGGGCGGACAAATCTGCCAACCGACCAGAAGGCTGGCTCGCCACCCCGGCTGCCACAAGTCGTTGAAGGGGCGTGTCGTGGCCTGGCAGAGGCACCAGAAGGGCGACAACGTTCCCCCGTTCGGTCACCTCGAGCGCCTCTCCGGCCTTGACCCGACGCAGGTAGACACTCAGATTCTGTCGCAACTCCCTGACTCCCACTTTCGATTCACTCATCATGACGCACATTGTAGCACTTAAGCGCGATGCCCTAGGTCGTTCTTCTAGAGTCGGATTCCGCCAGCCTGACCTTGCCAAACTACAGAGATCAGGAGTGCTCTGCCTGCCTGGGAAAAGCTTCCTCGCTACCAGGCTGGAGGCCGATAGAATGGTTCGATACTCTCGTCCAAGCCAACCCCTCCGTGAGACCGGCGCACCGAGAGCCTTCTTCACAATGCGCAATCGACGAATCTCGGTCAGCGGCTTTCTTCTCCTTGGCCTCGCAAGCCCAGGGATTTGGGGACAGAGTGAGACTGCAGAGTCCCCATCACTCCCACGGGCACGCGAGCTCGGGCTCCAGATCGGCGTCCTCACGCCTGGCCCACTCAACGACATCACCGATGTGTCCGGCGTGCGAGTCGGCCACTTCACACTGCAGCAGGGAACGAGGTTCAATACCGGGATCACAGCGGTGCTTCCACACGGTGGCAACCTCTTCCACGAGAAGGTGCCGGCGGCCATCGTCGTCGGCAACGGCTTCGGCAAGCTTCTCGGCAGCACCCAAGTCAACGAGCTCGGCGAGATCGAAACTCCCGTCCTGTTGACTGGGACTTTGAATGTACCCAAGGTGGCCGATGGCCTGATCAGCTACATGCTCGCTCTGCCCGGCATGGAGGAGGTGCAGTCCATCAACCCTGTGGTGGGCGAAACGAATGACGGCTATTTGAGCGACATTCGGGCGAGACCGCTCGGTGCAGTCGAAGTGCGGAAGGCCATCGAAGCAGCTCACGACGGCCCCGTGCCGATGGGCGCGATCGGGGCTGGAGCCGGGACCGTCTGTTTCGGCTTCAAGGGCGGAATCGGCTCGGCCTCCCGGCGACTCGATGCGAAGATAGGGGGTTGGGCCGTCGGGGTTCTTGTGCAAACCAACTTCGGGGGCCCGTTGAGGTTGAGTGGCCTGCCTTCCCGAATCGCAGGTACCCCTCTTGGGAGCTTTCTGGAGGAGCACGCCGCCGAGCGGGGCGAACTCGAGACTCCCGACGGCTCACTCATGATCGTCGTGGCGACCGACGCCCCACTCGACCATCGGAACCTTCGCCGTCTGGCCGCCCGGGCCCTCTACGGCATGGCCAGAACCGGAGGCTACGGCAGCAATGGAAGTGGTGACTACGCCATCTCGTTTTCGACGCATGAAGCCGTCAGGATCCACCGAGGCTCGGAGGGGCCTGTGGTGGAGAGGCCCGTTCTCGATAACAGTGCCATGTCGCCTTTGTTCCTCGCAGCGGCCGAGGCAACGGAAGAAGCCATCGTGGACAGCCTTTTCACTGCCACCGCAACCGAGGGCTTTCAGGGAACCGTCCCAGCCCTACCCGTAGAGAAGGTGCTGGAGTTGGCGGGCGTTTCGACCGTGGACGGGCCGGACTAGGCACCAGGCCCTGGTCAGTCTTGCTCTGGAAGCCAGACCTCGTGCACATGGAGCCATTCGATACCGTTCGGAGCGCCTGCACGGCGTCGGAAGAGGGCCGTGCTGAGCCGTCCGCGGGACTCGCCTTCGATCTCCTGCCACTCCTCGTAATGCACCAACACCTGGTCACCGACCTGATGTCGAACCTGTAGATTCTCGATCCAGATTCTGCCCGGGCGACTCATCTCGCGCCAGATTCCGTGGGCGGCGTGCAGTCGCTCCAACAGCTCATCTCGTTCGGTCAGCTCGCCATTGGGGCTGATGATCACGAAGCCCTCAGCCATCACGGAGCTGAATCGATCGAAAGCCTCGTCCGTTGGAGGAAGAACACCGTTGAACCAATCCTGAAAGAACTGGTGGAGTTGCACCACCTCGTCGTTGCAGCGCTGCTCCATGATCGAGCCTCCTAGGGTCTGGACAACCTCGTCAGATTGTGCGCTCAATACTCCAGGCAGAATCGCCCCGGCGCCGAAGACCAGGGCCAGTCCTGCTACCAACGCTGTGGTCTCTCGGATTCCACGCACGATCAGGCCAAGCACCTCCCACGGATAGAGGTCATCACACCACGGTGCAGTGCCGGGGTTGCAAGGGTTCGGCAGGGGGGACTCCAGGGGGTTCCTGCAACGGAAGGGAGGAAAGCTCCCTGGGGTCCCCCCTGTCGTGCCCCTGAACACTGAGAAGGCGCCGAGTAGACTCTCGGCGCCTTCTCGAGACATCAAACAGATTTGGTCCCAAAGCTCGGGCGTTACCGGCCCTGGTTCTTGAGGATCTTCTGCCACTTGGTGGCCATCTTGTTGAAGATATTGTCGATCTGCTTGTCGATCTTCTCCGGCTTCGCCTTGAGCGTTACGGTGCCTGTGCCGCGCCAGACCAACTGCTTGTCGCCCGGTTCGTAGGCGTCGAGGATGACGGTGCCGTCAGTATAGGTCGTAGCTCTCGTGGTCGTGGTCCCCATACCACCGTAGTAGCCACCGTAGCCGCCGTAACCGTAGCGCCCGTAGCCACCCCAGCCCGGACCCCAGCCGCCGTAACCGTAGTTGTCGGTGGTGAAGACGGTGTTGTCCTTCGTGGTGACATGAAAGGTGACATACATGTCACCCCCGGAGTCGACCTGCTTCAGACCATTCGGGCCCTCGGTCAACGCCGTAATCGTCTTGGCCTTGATGCGATTGTCTGCCAGATCGTTGCCGGTGTTGGAGTCCGGAGTATCGACATAGGTAAACGTCTTGACCTGCTCGAAATCGAAGTCGTGTGCGTAGTCGATGGTGATCTTCTGTGCGATCGAGGGTGCTGCAACGACCGCCAATGCAATCAGTAGAATCATCGTCTTCTTCATATACCTTCTCCTTTCGTTTCGGGATCGAACGACTTACACAACCACTCTAACCTCCTGTCTCTACGAAATCCAGATCTGTCGGTTGCATCCGAGGGCACGGAACTACCCTCCCTCCGACCGGAGGGCGCTTGACCTGAGGGGCTCGAGGGGGGAGACTCACAGGTTAGAAGTCAGCCTAGGGGTGGCCGCTCGGCCTGAGATTACACCCTCGAACCTGATCCGGATCATACCGGCGTAGGGAACGGCAACACCGCCCCCGCAACAGTTTCGATGGGATCTCGAGCTCGCTCCGAGTGGCTACTCCGCAGGGGACCCACCATGCTCGTGAAGAACATCCGCCTCTCTCCCTGGCTCGCCCTCTCCGCGATCCTTGTTCCGGGGATTCCACCCTCCGCCCTGGCACAGGACACGAAGGAGGTAGTCGAGGAGGAGTCTGAGGAGCCGGAAACGACACCAGCCATCGAGGAGACGATTACGGTCATCGGAATTCGGGCCGGGGACGAGCTGCCCGTCACCAAGACGAATCTCGACAGGGAAGAGCTCGAGACCCTGAGCTACGGACAGGATGTTCCCCAACTGCTTCAATACACACCGGCGATGACCTGGTACTCGGATTCCGGCATTGGATCCAACTACTCGTACTTCAGCATGCGCGGCATCCAGCAGACCCGCATCAACATGACCTTCGACGGCGCGCCGCTCAACGATCCCGCAGAACACGCGGTCTACTTCAACAACTTTCACGACTTCACGAACACGGTCGACAGCGTCCAGATCCAGCGGGGAGTCGGTACCTCTTCGGTCGGTTCGCCTTCCTACGGCGGATCGGTGAACTTCGCCAGCTCCCCACCTGCCCAGGACCGTGGCGGCGACCTTCGCCTGGCCCTCGGCTCGTACGACACCAAGAGGGCTTCCTTCGGCTATGAATCCGGGGTTCTCGAGAACGGGATCACCGTAGGAGGGCGATTCTCCTACGCCGACACCGATGGATACAGGGACAACTCCGGCACCAAGCACCAGACGGCCTTCTTCGACGCCGGCTGGCAGGGCGAACGGTCGTCGCTGAAGCTGGTCTCCTTCTTCGGTGAGGTCGAAACGCAGCTGGCGTGGCTTGCTGTCGAGCCGGAGATCTTGCGCCAGAACCGGCGATACAACCCGCTCGACGAAGAGGAGCGCGACAATTTCGGCCAGAACTTCGCCCAGCTCAAATACACCCGTGCCCTTCGCAACGATACTCTTCTGACCGCCTCCCTCTATTACAACGGAGCGGATGGGTGGTTCCGGCTGTGGGACGACCCCCAGGCGAAGAACGAGTTGCTCCAATTCGGCATCGATCAGTCCTTCATCGGAACCATGGTCACGGCCAGCAAGAGCTTCGATCGTCTCTCCGCCACCCTCGGCGCGCACTTCAACGATTTCAGCGGTGATCACACCCTCGATACCGAGGGCACCCGCATCTACGAGAACACCGGTTACAAACAGACGGCCAACGCCTTCGGCAAGGCCGAATACCGACTCGGCGATTGGCTTCTGTTTGGTGACCTTCAGCTGCGGTGGGCCGAGTTCTCGTACAAGGGGGACATCGATCTCGGCTCGGTAGCCTGGATGTTCCTGGATCCGAAGGTAGGGGTGCGGCGCTTCGTCTCACCTCGGTTGAGTGTCTACGCCTCTCTCGGCCGCGCTCAACGTGAACCCGCACGGCTGGATCTGCTGCTTGGCGAGGACAATGCCACGGTGCCGCACGATCTGGAGGCCGTCCGGCCCGAGGAGGTGCTCGACTTCGAGGCCGGGGTCGACCTCAACACGCCGCAGTTGGCTCTCCAGGCTAATGTCTATGCGATGGAGTTCACCGACGAGATCGCCCTGACCGGTGAGCTCTCCGAAATCGGCCTGCCGCTGCGCACCAACGTGGACGAGTCCTATCGGCGGGGCCTGGAGGTCGACCTCAAATGGCAGGCAACCGAGAGATGGGCCCTCCTCCATAGCTCCAACCTGAGCCGAAACCGGATCCGCGAGTGGATCCAGTTCTACGACGTCTACGACGAGCAGGGCTCCTGGGTCGACAGTGAGCCGATTACCCACAGGGACGTGCCGCCGCTGCTGACTCCAGAAGTGATCCTCAACCTCGGCGTCGAATGGGCCCGCCCGGGGACGAGCATCGCCCTGATGGGCCGCTACGTCGATGACGCCCAGCTCGACAACACCGGTCTCGAGGGGTTCCGTCTGCCCTCTTACACCAACGCGGATCTGCGAGCCTCGATGAACCTCGGTCGCTGGTGGGCGTCCGCCAACCCGAGAATCACACTTTTCATCAACAATCTCTTCGACAACGACGACCAGTATCCGAGCGGCTACAGTTACCAGTTCATCAACCAGAGTGGCAGCGGGCAGCAGACGCTCGATGGCATTCCGTACTACTACCCTCTCGCTACCCGCAATGCTGTCCTGACGCTGGAGCTCGGCCTCTGAGTCCCCACCAATCATGATCTTCCTCGAGCCGGTCGCGGTCGTGCTGACCTTGTTTGCCGTCTACTTGACGGCCCGCCAGATCCTCTGGTGCTGGCCGCTGGCCATGGTCAGCGTGACTCTCTACGCCCTGGTCTTCTACCAGGCCAAGCTCTATGCGGACATGGGGCTGCAGGCGCTCTACTTCGGACTCGCGATCTACGGTTGGTGGGCCTGGCGTCACGGCGGCGAGGATCATGGAGAGCTCCACGTGACCCTGGCGTCGACCAGGATGAGGCTGGTTCTGGTCGTCATCGGGGCCGGCGTCGGGACCCTGCTCGGACAGACCCTGAGCCGCTTTACCGACGCCTCGCTACCCTTCATGGACTCGGCTTTGACCTCATTCAGCATCGTCGGGCAGTGGATGCAGACTCGCAAGCTGCTCGAAGCCTGGCTGGTATGGCTCGGGGTCGATGTCTTCTACGTCGGCATGTTCCTTTACAAGGGCCTCTACCTGACTGCCGCCCTCTACGCGGTCTTTCTGGTTCTGGCGGTCATGGGATTCCTGAGTTGGCGTCGATCGGTGGAGGAGGGTCGGTTGCAGCAAGCCACCCTCGAGAACCGATGATCCGGATCGTCGTCACAGGCTCGGAGTGCACAGGCAAGACGACACTGACTGAGGCGCTCGCCAGACACTACGGCACGGCGTGGGTCCCAGAGTTCGTGCGGCAGTTCGTCGAGGTGAAGGGTGCCGCCCCAGAGTATGAGGATGTCGAAGCGATTGCGCGCGGCCAGATCGCAGTCGAGGATCAAGTGGCCTCGGAAGCCAGCGAGCTGCTCATCCAGGACACGGATCTGCTCAGCACGGCGGTCTTCAGTCGGCACTACTACGGGGATTGTCCGGTCTGGATCGAGACCGAGCTTCGGAAGCGAGCCGGAGATCTCTATCTTCTCGCCGACATCGATGTGCCCTGGACTCCTGACGGCGATCAGCGCGATCGCGGCGACCGGCGCGAGGAGATGCACGAGCTCTTTCGCTCGGCCCTCGAGCAACACGGATTCAGGTTCGTGGAGATTAGCGGTACGCCATCGCAGAGACTCCAGCCGGCGATCTCGGTGATCGATGAGATGCTCGTCAGTGGATCCTGAAACCTCGCTTGTAGAATGATCCGGCAGGCACCGACCGCAGGCTGCCGGCGAACCCCATGCACACTCTTTCTCGTCACTTGCGCATCCGGAATGCTGGCGCCACTTTCGCTGTCCTCGGCTCCCTTCTCCTCGCCCTGTCTGCTGTCGGCTGTGGCACGGACTCCACACCACCGAATGTCATTATGATTTCGCTCGATACCCTACGTGCCGATCATGTCGGTGCCGCAGGCTACTACCGAGATACGACGCCGAATCTCGACAGACTCGCGACAGAAGGCACCCTCTTCTTGAACAACTACTCGCAAGCACCCAACACGGCGCCTTCCCACACTTCCATCCTGACTTCCCTCTACCCTTCGGTCCACGGAGTTTTCAAGCACGGGCAGGTGCTCGACCCCGAGGTCGAGACGCTGCCGGAAGTCTTCCAACAGGCCGGCTACCGAACGGCCGCTTTCACCCAACTCAACGGTGAGACCTACAAGCAAGGGTTCGATCGC
>Ga0316192_10001630_pt1 | contig 16557 bp, 16 predicted proteins | sample MerIslwburrow_MG_FD_204931 | JGI IMG/M metagenome (GOLD analysis project Ga0316192, IMG submission 204931) | Coastal sediment microbial communities from Maine, United States - Merrow Island worm burrow | ecosystem: Environmental > Aquatic > Marine > Coastal > Sediment | place: USA: Maine...
TTTGTCGGCCTGGCCCGTCAGGGCCCGCACCAGGTCATCGTGGTGGTGCTGGGCAGCCGGGACCTTTGGGCCGACGTGCGCCTGTTGATGCGACACGGACTGGGTTTGCTCGAGGACATGGAAGGGGACATCGGACCCTGAACGGTCGGTCCTGGATAAATCGAAACCGTTGCCTGGATAATCAGTAATCCACAATCGGTGTCCAAAGGGCGTGGTGAACCCTACACTGACGCTATAGGTACAGATGAGGTATTGGCAGGGCGAGCGCGGTTGGCCGGCACCCGCCGGAACGGTGAGGTCCCGAGTCACGGCTGAACGGAGCATGCATGGCCACCAGTGTTTTCGAACTGTTCAAGATCGGAATTGGCCCATCCAGTTCCCATACGGTTGGCCCGATGCGGGCTGCCAACACCTTCGTTAACGGGCTCGCTGACGACGGCGTGCTTGAATCGACCGTTCGTGTGAAGACCGAGCTATACGGTTCCCTGGGCGCCACCGGCCGCGGTCACAGCTCCGACTCGGCGGTCATTCTGGGTTTGGAGGGCGCCCTGCCGGATCAAATCGACCCGGAGACCGTCCCGCCTCGTCTGGCCGAGATCCGGCGAGACAAGCGCATCCAACTCCTGGGCCGACATGCGATCCGATTCAACGAGGAGCGCGATCTGGTGTTGCATCGGCGCAAAGCGCTGCCGGTCCACTCCAACGGCATGCGTTTTTCCGCCTTCGATGAAAGCAATGCTGAAATCCGAGCCGGTATTTACTATTCGGTGGGGGGTGGATTCGTTCTGGACGAAGCCGCCGCCTCCGGCGGATTGATCAAGCAGGACGATACCGAGTTGCCGTTGCCCTTCTCCAGTGCGGTGGAATTGTTGCAGCACTGCGACAATCGGGGCATTCCGGTGAGTCAGGTGATGCTGGCCAACGAACGTGTATGGCGGCCTGAGGAGGAGATTAACGCGCAATTACTGGCCCTGTGGTCGGTGATGCGCGACTGTGTACAACGGGGCTGTCACAAGGAGGGTATTCTGCCCGGCGGAATGAAGGTCAAGCGGCGAGCCGCAGACCTGTTTCGAAAACTGAGCGCGCACCCGGAGGCTGCTCTGTGTGATCCGCTGACCATTCTGGACTGGGTCAATCTGTACGCTCTGGCGGTCAATGAGGAAAATGCGGCGGGGGGACGAGTGGTGACTGCCCCCACCAACGGTGCGGCCGGGATCATTCCCGCGGTGCTGCACTACTACACGCGGTTCTGTCATGGGGCAAACGACGAGGGCGTGGTTCGATTTTTGTTGACCGCCGGCGCCATCGGACTGTTGTACAAGGAAAATGCGTCCATTTCGGGTGCCGAAGTGGGTTGCCAGGGCGAGGTGGGTTCGGCCTGTTCCATGGCCGCTGGGGCACTGACCGAGGTCCTGGGGGGCACCCCGTCGCAGGTCGAAAACGCCGCGGAAATCGCAATGGAGCACAATCTCGGTTTGACCTGCGACCCCGTCGGCGGTCTGGTCCAGGTGCCCTGTATCGAACGCAATGCGATGGCCTCCATCAAAGCCATCAACGCGACCCGCATGGCATTGCACGGTGACGGCACTCACTACGTGTCCTTGGACAAAGTCATTAAGACCATGCGTGACACCGGTGCGGACATGAAGACCAAGTATAAGGAAACGGCCCGCGGCGGCCTTGCCGTGAACGTGATCGAAGTGCCGGTCAATCTGGTTGAATGCTGACCGCGACCGCTTTGATTGCGCCAAGCGTTTTTTTGGGGGGATACTCATGAGCCAAGAAGATCAGGGCGTGACCGCCCTTACGCCGTTCGACGCCATGCACCGCTTGGCAGGCGCCAGAATGGTGCCGTTTGCCGGTTATCAGATGCCGTTGCAGTATCCGGGTGGCATCATCAACGAACATCTGCACACGCGCGCCGCGGCCTCGTTGTTCGATGTGTCACACATGGGACAGGTGCGGCTGGAGGGTGGATCGGCTGCTGCAGCGCTGGAAAAGCTGGTGCCGGTGGATGTGCAGGGCTTGCAGCCGTTTCGGCAACGCTATGCCCTGCTCACAAACGAGTCCGGCGGCATTGTGGACGATCTCATGATCACCCATGCGGGCGATCATTTGATGCTCGTGGTGAACGCCGCGAGGAAGGAGGCCGATCTGGCCCGGCTGCATGGGGGGCTCGACGCAGAGTGCACCGTCACGTATCTGGCGGATAGGGCGCTGCTTGCGTTGCAGGGTCCCGCCGCCTGCGGCGTGATGGAGGATCTCGCACCAGGCGTTTCCGACATGCGTTTCATGGATGCCCGGGCCTGCCGTGTCGGGGGTATTGACTGTTTCCTCACCCGATCCGGATACACCGGAGAGGACGGGTTTGAAATTTCGGTGGCGGCGGTGGACGCGGTTGCTTTGGCCGAATACCTCTTGGCTGCCGAAAGTGTGGCCTGGGCCGGTCTGGGCGCACGCGACTCCTTGCGACTTGAAGCGGGGCTTTGCCTCTACGGTCAAGACATTGACGAACGCACTACACCGGTTGAAGCCGGCCTCACCTGGGCGATACAAAAAGTGCGTAGAGCTGGTGGGGCCCGCGCCGGTGGCTTTCCAGGCGCCGACCGGGTGTTGGATCAGCTGGCCAACGGCACCGACCTGTTACGAGTGGGTATTCGTCCGACGGGTCGCCAACCGGTGCGGGCGGGCGCGGAACTGGTGGATGCAGGTGGGGTATCGGTCGGGCGGGTCACCAGCGGATGTCACGGCGCCACCGTGGATGGTCCGGTGGCTATGGGATATCTGCGTTCCGATCTGACTGCGACGGGTACGGCGCTGGGGGCGATGGTTCGGGGGAAAGCATTGGCTGTGGAAGTGGCTAAAATGCCGTTTGTACCGCAACGCTATTATCGGGGTTAGCAAAGACGGGGGGAGCACCATGAGCGTTAAATACACTGAAGATCATGAATGGATCAGACTGGACGAGGACGGACTGGCTACGGTCGGCATCACCAACTATGCCCAACAGCAGCTGGGCGACCTGGTTTTCGTGGAACTGCCGGAACTGGACCGAGACGTGGCCCAGGGCGAAGAGACCGTCGTCATCGAGTCGGTGAAGGCGGCGGGTGAGGTGAAGGCACCGGTGGCCGGCACAGTGGTGAAGGTCAACGAGGCGCTGAACGACGAGCCGAACCTGGTGAACACTGACCCGGCTGGTGACGGCTGGTTTATGCGGTTGCGTCTGGCCGATCCCAATGAACTGGATGGGCTGATGGACGACGACGCATACCAGGCAATGGTGGACGATCTCGGCTGAAGGGCAAACACAGCGTTGTTCGCCGATGCGGCCCGGGTGACTCGGGCCGGTTGAGCGGGTCTCGACAATTGCCAGACCTGGCTGACGAATTACTTGGACGGAGTATGGGAATGAATGACGCTGAGCGCGGTCTCGACGATCTGGAGCAGCGGGATGCTTTTGTGGGACGCCATATCGGTCCCACAGCCGAGAGTCAGCGGGCCATGTTGCGCCACATCGGTGTGGTGTCGATGGACGCGTTTGTGGATCAGGTGGTTCCGTCCAGTATCCTCAGCAGCGAGCCCATGGACCTGGGCGAGGGCTGCACCGAGACCGAAGCGCTGGCCGAAATCGGGCGCCTTGCGGACGCCAATCAGGTGTACCGATCCCTGATTGGCATGGGCTATTACGGCAGCCATCTGCCGGGTGTCATTCAACGGAATCTGCTCGAGAATCCGGCCTGGTACACGGCCTATACGCCCTATCAGGCTGAGATTTCCCAGGGTCGGCTGGAAGCCCTGCTCAATTTCCAGACCATGGTCATGGACTTGACCGGGATGGAGCTGGCCAACGCCTCGTTGCTGGACGAGGCCACGGCCGCGGCCGAGGCCATGGTCATGTGCCAGCGCCTGAGCCGAAGCAAGAGCGACTGCTTTTTTGTCGATTCGGGTTGCCATCCGCAAACCCTGGCGGTGGTGCGAACCCGGGCCGAACCGTTGGGGATCAAGGTGGTGGTTGGAAGCGCGGCCACCGATCTGGCCCAGTTGGACGTGTTTGCCGCCCTGCTCCAGTATCCCGATAGCAGGGGCGAAGTGACGGATCATTCGGCCGTAATCGAACAATTACACCAGCGCAAAGCCATGGCGGTGCTGGCCACCGATTTGCTGGCTCTGACCTTGTTGCGGTCTCCAGGTGACATGGGCGCGGATGTGGTGATCGGCAGCAGCCAGCGCTTCGGAGTCCCCATGGGCTATGGGGGACCGCATGCGGCTTTTCTGGCGACCCGCGACGCCAACAAACGCGCCACGCCCGGGCGTATCATCGGCGTATCGACCGACGTTCGTGGCGAGCCGGCCTACCGTATGGCACTGCAGACACGCGAGCAGCATATCCGGCGAGAAAAAGCCACCAGCAACATCTGCACGGCGCAGGCTTTGCTGGCCATCATCGCCAGCATGTATGCGGTCTACCACGGACCTGAAGGACTCACCACCATTGCTCGACGAACCCATAGGCTCACCCGGATTCTCGCCCTGGGCCTTACGCGACTGGGGGTTGGGATCGAGACTCGCTGCTACTTCGACACGCTGACCCTGCGCAGCGACGGCAACGCCGAAGCCATTCACCGGGCTGCCCGTGCGCGGCGCATCAATCTGAGGCAGATAGATGCCGATCGGGTAGGCGTGGCCCTGGACGAGACCGTGGATCGGGATCTGGTTGCCGCCCTGCTGGAGGCATTCGCCGAAGTCTTGGGTGGCACGCCGAGTGCGGTTTCCGAGCTCGATCAGGCCGTTGCGACCGTGATCCCCGAGGCTTTGCAGCGGCAGGGGGCCATTCTGAGTCACCCGGTGTTTCACCGCCATCAGTCCGAAACCGCCATGCTTCGGTACATGCGACATCTGGCGGACAAGGATCTGGCGCTGGATCGCAGCATGATCCCGCTGGGGTCCTGTACCATGAAACTGAATGCGACCTCGGAAATGATTCCCATTGGCTGGCCCGGATTCTGCGCGCTGCATCCGTTCGCGCCCCTGGATCAGACTCAAGGGTATCAGGACCTGTTCAAGGCGCTGGAATCCATGTTGTGCGCATGCACCGGATATGACGCGGTATCGCTACAACCAAACTCCGGCGCTCAAGGTGAATACGCCGGCTTGCTGGCCATCCGCGCCTACCATCGAAGTCGGGGTGAGGGGCATCGCGATGTCTGCCTGATCCCGAGTTCGGCCCACGGTACAAACCCGGCCTCCGCACACCTGGCCGGCATGCGCGTGGTGGTGGTGCAGTGTGATGCCGAGGGCAATGTGGACCTGGATGATTTGCGCGCCAAGGCGGCGCAACATGGGGATGCCCTTGCTGCGGTCATGGTCACGTATCCGTCCACCCATGGCGTATTTGAAACCACCATTCGGGAACTTTGCGATCTGGTGCATGAGTTCGGTGGGCAGGTCTATTTGGATGGCGCCAATCTCAACGCGCAGGTGGGTCTGGCCGCGCCGGGCCACTACGGGGCAGATGTGTCGCATCTGAATCTGCATAAGACGTTTTGCATTCCCCACGGTGGGGGTGGGCCCGGTGTAGGTCCCATCGGTGTGCGCGCGCACCTGGCGCCGTTCCTACCCAAGATGGCGGTGTTGGATACGGTGACCGAAGGGTCGGTCGGGCCGGTTTCGGCCGCCCCCTGGGGCAGTGCCGGCATCTTGCCCATCACTTGGATGTACATTCGAATGATGGGGCGGGAAGGCCTGGTGGATGCCACCCGCGTGGCTCTGTTGAACGCCAATTATATTGCGAGGCGCTTGCGCGCCCACTACCCGGTACTGTACACCGGAGCCAGCGGGATGGTAGCCCACGAATGTATTTTGGATCTTCGTCCGATAAAGGAACAGAGCGGCGTCACGGTCGACGATGTGGCAAAGCGCCTGGTGGATTACGGCTTTCACTCGCCAACCATGTCTTTTCCGGTGGCGGGGACCCTCATGATCGAGCCCACCGAGAGTGAGTCCAAAGAGGAGCTCGATCGATTCTGCGACGCCATGATCGCCATTCGGAAGGAGATACAAAAGGTGGCGGAGGGCACCTGGCCCCAGGATGACAATCCGCTGAGCAATGCACCCCATACCGTATCTGATTTAGCCGAGGCGGAATGGTCCCATCCCTACACGCGGGAGCAGGCTGCCTTCCCGCTGGCCGGACTGCGTCAGTACAAATATTGGTCGCCGGTGGGGCGTATCGACAACGTACAGGGCGATCGCAACCTGGTCTGTAGCTGTCCTCCCATCGAAAGCTACCAAGGGGTTGCTTGAACACCTTCGGTGAACCGAAGGCGGGTCCAGTTGTGTGAGCGCATGCCTGCCCAGACTTGCCTTGCGGATTCACCGACCTGCGGTTTCTAGTCTCGTCGGTGGGTGCGCCCATACCGACCTTGCTCATTAGGAGTCACCGAAATGCCTGTCACCCTGGTGCTGACCATGATCGGTGATGACCGCCCCGGTCTGGTGGATGCCGTTTCCCAGTCGCTGGCCGACCACGGTGGAAACTGGGAACAAAGCCATATGGCGTCGCTGGCCGGCAAGTTCGCCGGCATTCTGCGCGCCAGTGTTCCCAGCGACGCTGTGGATGCTGTCACTCGGGATTGGCGCCTGCTCGAGCAGGCTGGGCTGCGGATAGTGGTGGAGCGGGGTGCTGACGGCGGTTCTGCCGATCGGGGATGGACGCTTGAGCTGGAAATTGTGGGGCAGGACCACCCCGGTATCGTGCATGACATTGCCCATGCGCTGGCGCAACACGGTGTCAGTGTGCTTGAGTTGGAATCCGAGGTGGTAAGCGCATCCATGGCGGGCGGTCAGCTGCTGCAGGCCCGGATCTCCGCATTGGCGCCGGACGACCTGAACGAGGAGACTCTTCGGGATGATCTGGAGGCTCTGGCCAACGAACTCATGATCGATCTGAGTTGGAGTGAGTCAAAGTCTGACTGAGTTTTCAGGGGCGTGCTCCGTGGCGCTGATCGGTGAGGGCCGCCCGAGGGTTTCAAGGGGTGTGCCAAGTCGTTTTTCAATGGCCAGTGCCGCCGATAGCAACTTTGCTTCCGCGCCCGCTGGCGCCATCAACTGAAGGCCCACCGGCAGGCCGTATCGGTCGAATCCGACGGGCAGGGTCAAGGCACAAAGACCCAGCAGGTTTGCGATCACGGTGTTGCGCAGGGCGGCGCTGTTGAGGATGCGGTACCGATCGTAATCCTGGACCTCCGCAAGGGTTGGGCTGGGTATCGGGACTGTTGGACAGGCCACCAGGTCGACCTGATCGAACACCGTCACGCCCCGCTGAAGCAGATGTCCAAAGCGACGTTGCCGCGCCAGCACTTCCCGGTCTCGCAGGGTCGCGCCTTCCGCCAGGATGTTAAGTGTCGCCGGGCTCAGATGGGTGCGTAGCTCCGGCAGTTCCAGGCGCACGAACTGTTCGCATTCGGCGGCAACGAAACTGTGTTCCCGGGTATGCTGCGCCGCATTGACCGATTCGGGAAAGGCGACGTCGATAAGCCGCACCCCAAGCGCGCCAAGCTGGGTCAAAAAATCATTGCACACGGTCAGGATAGTGGCATCGCAATCGTCCCATAGCCGAGGAGAGCCGATTCCAATGCGCAAGCCTGCCAGTGGTCTCGGGTCTACCGGTGAGGCCTTTTGGATGCCTCCCGCCAAGGCCGCGTCAATGGACGCGAACAGGTACGCCGCATCGTCTACGGTGCGGGTGAGCAAACCGGGTGAGTCGAACATCGAGGCCAACGGCACAACCCCCGTCATGGGCCAGCGGCCGTATGTCAGTTTCAGACCGACCAAACCATGATAACTGGCCGGGACACGGACCGAGCCGCCAGTATCGGTGCCCAGCGCGGCCCAGGCAGTACCCTCGACGACGCTGGCCCCGGCGCCGCTGCTGGAACCACCCGGGACCCGCCGCCCAAACCTTGACCAGGGGTTGGACGGCGTTCCCCAGTGGGGATTGAGGCCAAGACCGCCCAGCGCCAACTCCCCACTCAACGTCTTGCCGCTGATCAATGCCCCCTGTTTGATCAGCGCTGCTACGATGGGTCCCGCCGTCTCCCACTGTGGCGGCAGGCGTCTGGGCGTTCCAGCATAGGTGTGTAGGCCGGGCAATCCATACAAGTCTTTGATGGATACTGGTAATCCGCTTAACGGGCCGATCTGGTTCCCGCATTTCAGTGCATGTCGGATGGATTCTGCCGACGCCACGAGCCGCACGGCGCTCCAGTCTGTGTATGGCGAGACCGGATCGGTGGCATCGGCGCGTTGTTCCAGTATGTGATCCAGAATGTCATAGACGGCACGTGGTTCGCGGCGCAAACAGGCCGCCAGATCGCTCAAGCCCGCATGGTTCGAAAGCGTGCTCACAAATGCGTACTCGGTCTCGACCCTGGCAGCGCCGGTGTGAGCTTGTATTTACCCATCAGTTGTTTAGGGTAGCCCTAGGGAACCGCTGATCTATTCGTGAACGTGCATCTTGGGACTGAAATGCACAGCTTCATCGTTGCAAATTTTGGCAATAGAGCAACTATTACCCGCAATCTGCGCCTTGAATCTGCACATTTCAGACTCCAATCTGCTTCGCCCAGAATAAATCAGCGGCTCCCCAGGGCGTGGAGCCCGGGGTGAGGATTATTTGGAGCCAATGCATGAATTCTGAGTCGGACGAACCGATCGGCGAATTGACGCTGAGAACCCTGGCCATGCCGGCGGATACCAATCCGAGCGGAGACATTTTTGGGGGCTGGTTGCTGGCGCAAATGGATATTGCCGGTGGCATCCTGGCCAAGCAGCGGGCCGCGGGCCGGGTGGCCACCATCGCTGTGGACGGGATGATATTTCACAAACCCGTGTTCGTTGGGGACGTGGTGTGCTGTTACGCTCACCTCGAGCGGGTTGGCACGACGTCCATGAGCATCCGAATCCAGGCCTGGGCCATTCGGGCAGAGCGCCAATCCGAACGTGCCAAGGTGACCGAGGGCGTTTTCACCTACGTGGCCATTGGCGTCGATCGAAGACCACGCCAGATCGATCGCTGACCAAGCCGACAAAACACCCGGTTCCGCTGTTCGGGAACCGGGTGGCTTGAGTTGGGCCCGCTGTTCAGGCCTTGGGCGCCCAGGCGGAACACCATCCGTTTTCATTGACCGCTTTGCCTGGGAACAGTGCGCAGCCGCGCCATTCTCCGCTGTCGGCGGCGATGAATTGACAATTGCTGCAGAGCTGATCAGCCGCTGCGGTGCCGGCTTTGTCGGCCCGCGGCGCCTGGGTGGCGTCGTGCATGTACTTCAGGCCAACGGCGGCAGGATCATCTTCCGCAACGTGTGGCAGATCCTGGGAGTAGGCGACGCCGCCGCCAATCAAGCTGGCGACTGGAATAGCAGCCGCGCCCGCGATGGCCATCTTCATCGCCTTGCGGCGGCCAACATCGATGTCTTGTTTTGCCATGGTTTCTCTCTATCTCCAGTGATTGAGGGCGTGTCGCCCCTTCTAGAAGTTATCGCCGATGAACATCGGCAGCCGCTCTCGCCGTTGCCGATGCGCCCGGGATCTGCAATACCCTACCTCACGAACGCTGCCTGACTCGATGACACAGGTCAACGGGTGCGCCACCAATGTCGTTTCCAGCGCTCGTGAGCTTACCTCATACGACCTCTTTCCGGCCGGAACATTCCCGGTTTCAATGCTCCGACAGGGTTGCGAGCTGATCCAAAATCGCGTGGACCAGGGATATGCCCTGTGCCCCCATGTTGCGGGTCAGGCGTTCCGCGTCCCGCTCACCGTTGACCAGGCGCCGCATAAGACCTCCCAAGCGGCCCATGTCTCCGCCCACCTGGACCATGACCTCTGCCATTCCAGACAGTGTATGCAAAGCTCGCGGGTCGCCGCGAGCGGCTGCGTCGATCATGCATGCGAGCCCGGGCGCGGCCGCGCCCGGGTCGAACGAGGCAACGGCTTGCGGCAGCTCAGTAGGATTGTCGATGCCCTGTAACACCGCATCGAGCACCACTCGCTCATCATCTGACAGCGCAGTCTCATCGGCGCCATCCGGCCGGGCGCTTTGGACTATCCGTCCCAGAATCCGGGCCAGCGCGGTCTGACCGCCGCGCGATACTTTGGCGATCAGATCTTTCGCCTCGCGTGCGGCGATCGGATCGGTCCGGCCCCGGACCACGCTGATGATCAGGGACGCATGAACGGAGACGATCTGTTCCTGTCGGGTCGGCATTCTGGCGGTCATGATGTCCGCTTCATTGGCTTCGTCGCACCCGGCCGTGCCGCAGACTGGGCAGGACCATGCCTGACCGCAGGTTCCAGGGGCGGTGTGGCCGCTCCGGCCTTAATCTGGGAGAGGCTGGGATGCAAACTTTTGCACAGACGTGGCTTGTATCGCTATGGTCGCTGCTTCTGGATTCTAAGAGACCGAGATCATGACAGCCATACAATCCGACGCGAGCGTCATGGATCTGGCACGCTTCTATCTTGGAGATATTCCTCATATCCGCGAATTGGGTATGGAACTGGTGGAGGTCGGGTGCGGCGATGCGACCATGCGCTTGCCCTATCGCAGCGACCTGGTCGGCGATCCGGATACCGGCGTTCTGCATGGTGGGGCGGTTACGGTCTTGATTGACTCGGTGTGCGGTCTCTCCGTGCTGTCCGCCATGCGCAATCCGGGGCCTATCGCCACACTGGATTTGCGCATTGACTATCTGAAGCCGGCGCGGGTCGGCCAACCACTGCATGCACGGGCGGATTGTTTCCGGCTGACTCACCAGATTGCATTCGTTCGCAGCACGGCCTACCACCAGGATCCGGCGGAACCCGTTGCGGCCGCCCAGGCCACCTTTGTGATCAAGGGTGAAGGCGGTGGATTGGCGGCCGACAGGCGCAGGTCGTGAATCTTGTGGCTTTGGCGGAGCGTTGTCGCGCCGAGCATGACTACAACCCTCTTTGCGAGGCGATCCCGTACGCGCGGTTTCTCGGGATCAGTGTGTCGGAAGAGACCGGTGAGTTTGTGTCCCAACTGGCCTTTCGGCCCCGCAATATAGGCAATCCCGCCCTGCCCGCGCTGCACGGGGGGGTGGTCGGTGCCTTTCTCGAAACCACTGCGATCTTGGAGTTGGTGTGGGCGCACGAGACCCAGATGATCCCAAAGATCATCAACATTACGGTCGATTTCTTGCGGCCTGCGGGTCCGGTGACGACCTATGCCAGTGGCACCATAACCAAGCGGGGTCGGCGGATTGCAAACGTGACCGTCGAGGCCTGGCAGGACGACCGCTCCCGCCCCGTGGCGGTTGCCCACTGTCATTTTTTACTTGAACTGACGCGCTGATTGGGTCTTCAATAGAGGCAGACGGACACTGTTGCGGATTGGCGACAGTCTGCCTATGATGCGCTGCACAAGTATAATACCTAAAAATTAGAAGACCACGTCGCGCCCACCGTCAGCAAACAGCTTGGTCGGGCCAAGATGGCAACGTCTTACTGGCATGAGGACGCCGGTCGACGAGGGTCCAGGAGGCAAAAAGCATGCGTCTCGTTGAAATATCACGGGGTGGTAAACCCGCGCCCAAAAAAAACTACGTACTGGTCACCGTCACGATCATGGCCATGCTCGTATTTTCGGCACCTGTGTCATCCAATACGCCAACCTCTGAGCAGTGGTGGAACTCTCGCTATACTCAGGATCTGTTGGTGCAGACCCGGCGTATGGGTCGTCTTGTCGAACACATCGCCAACCGTTTTCCGGTCAACAAAAATCAGGCTCGGCGCATTGTTTCCGAAGCCTTTCGACAGGGATCGGCTGGAGATCTTGCGCCGGAACTGGTGTTGGCCGTCATCGCAGTTGAATCCACGTTCAGGCCCCGCGTGGTAAGCCATGCAGGTGCCCGCGGGCTGATGCAGATCATTCCCAAATGGCATCCGGATACGATTGCCGAGATCGGGGGGGCCAACGCCCTGTTTGACCCGAACAAAAACATCCAGGCCGGCGTCCGGATCCTGGCCGAGTATCTGGACGCACAAGACGGCAACCTTCGCAAGGCGCTGTTGCGATACAACGGCAGTCATCGGAATCCGCGTTCACCCTATGCCGACAAGGTGCTTGGGCAGTACGAGAACCTGCTGGTGGTCGCAACCCTCGGCAGTTGACGCCAATCTGGCTATGGAGCCTCTGATCTGTTCTGGATGAAGCAGATCGAAGGGTGAAATGTGCAGATTCAAGAGGCGGATCGCGGGGCAGATCGCGGGTGATCGTTGTTCTGTTGCCAAGATCTGCAACGATGAAGCTGTGCATTTGAGTCCCAAGATGCACGTTCATGAATCGATCGGAGGCTCACTGAGGACAGATGCGAGCTGTCTGCCCAGTGCGCTGTCTCCAGGCTGCGAGGTCCAGAATATCACCCTCGTCGGACAGCTCTGGATAGGCCAGGTGATGCCGATCGCAGTACTCTGCCAGTACCGGGTGCGCCCAGCGGAAAAGCGTGGCGTTATAGCGATCGGGTTCGAGTCGAACCCGATCGTACATACCCGCGTTCTGTCGTTGCCGTTGGGCTTCGGCTAGCACGATTGCAGCGGCCACGGAGACGTTGAAGGAAGCGACCATGCCCATCATGGGCACCACAATATGGGCGTCGGCTTCTGTTGCGGCGGTTTGGCTGACACCGTGTTTCTCTGCACCCAGGAGCAGCGCCGTCGGACGGGTGTAGTCCAGGGATCGAAAATCCACTGCCCGCTGCGAAAAATGAGCGGCAAGCACTTGGTGCCCGCTGTCATGCAGGTGTCGGATTGCATGCTCGATCCGAGTCTGGGGCTCCACCGCCACCCAGCGCTCACTGCCCAGCGACGTCCCGGGGCGGGACCGGTAGGGCGTGTTCTCAAGCACCACGTGTGCAGTCATGATGCCCACCGCATCGCAGGTCCTCAAGATGGCCGCAAGGTTGTGCGGTTTATGCACCTGATCGGTGAGCACCGTCAGATCGGGTTGCCTTTTGTCCAGGACTTGCCGTAGTCGCAGAAATCGTTTCGGGGTCATGGAAACTCTGTCTCCGCATTTGGGGAGGTGGTCACACCAGGGCGATGATGAGGGCCAGAACCGGTATCGCCAGGAGGGTGCTGGCCACGACTGCGCTGGAGGCCAGATCCGCATCGCCGCCGATTTGTCGCACCATCACGTAAGAGGCACCAGCGGTTGGGCAGGCCATGAAGATCAGCACCGTGCGCATGGCGTCGTTGTCCAATGCCAGCAGCAGCCCCAGCCCCAACCCGAGTAGCGGCATCATCAGGGTCTTGCCCAACGCCGCCGCGACGGTGCGCGATAGCACGGCTTTGAGCCGGGTTCCGTACAGAGCTCCGCCTATGCAGATCAGTGCCAGGGGCAGTGCCATCTGCCCGATCGCTTCCAGGGAGCGCTGAACAACGGTGGGTATAGGCCAGTTGGTCGACCGGTAAAGGAGCCCCAGCGCACAGGATAACAGCAGGGGGTTGAGCGCCATGCCCCGGACGATCGGCAAAGCGTTGCGTGTGCTCAATCGCCCACGGCTGAGCAATAGGACCAGAACCCCGAGCACATTGTATAGGACGACCATCGGGCCCAATGCCAACAGGGCGATGCCGGCTGCGTCATTCTGGCCAAGATCGGCAGCGGCGTAGGCCACTACCGGAACCCCGACGAAGGCAAGATTGCCCCGGTAGACCGCTTGCACAAAGGTGCCGACTTCCCTCCAGGGTATCCGAAGCAGGGTGGCGACCCAGCCGGCAACGGCGACCCCAATCAATGTGCTCAGCAGCAATACAGTGAGCAACGCCGAGGTCTGGGCCAGGGAGGCGGGGGCCGTTGACACCTTGATGAACAACAGGGCGGGAATTCCGACCCAGTAAACCAGGCGGGTGGTGGCGTGCAGGTCGTTAGCGGTGAGGAATCCGCGCCAGCGCAGCACCAGGCCGATCATCGTCATTACGATTACCGGCCCCAGCGCGTTGACCACGGGCAGCATGTTGTCAGCCCAGGTTGAGGGGCCTGCGTGCCTTGAGATACTGCGCGACCCTGAACGCAAGCTCAAGGCCCTGGGAGGCATTCAGTCGCGGGTCGCAGTAAGTGTCGTACCGATTGGAAAGATCCTGGTCCGCAATCGCCTGTGCTCCACCCGTGCATTCGGTGACGTCCCGGCCGGTCAGTTCCAGATGCAGTCCGCCCGGATGGCTGCCCTCAGCCGCATGAATTTCAAAAAACGCCTGCACCTCCTGCACGATGCGGTCAAATGGCCGGGTTTTGTAACCGCTGGCGGTCTTTACCGTATTGCCGTGCATCGGGTCGCATGACCAGACCGGCATATGCCCTTCGCGCTGTAGTGCCCGCACCAGGGCGGGTAGGCGTTGCGGCAGGGTGTCGGCGCCCATCCGGGTAATCAACGTGAGCCGTCCCGGCACCCGTTCAGGGTCAAGGCGGTCGATGAGTCTGAGCAGTGCGTCCGGTTCCAGGCCCGGCCCCACCTTGGCGCCTATTGGATTGGCGAGGCCGGCCAGAAAGGCGACATGTGCACCGTCGATCTGACGGGTGCGCTCGCCCACCCACAACATGTGGGCCGATGCCGCGTACCAGTCGCCGTTGCGGCTCTCGCGCCGGGTAAGCGATTCCTCGTAACCCAGCAATAACGCCTCGTGGGAAACATAAAACTCGGTTTGGCGGATCTGTGGATTTGAGTCGGCATTGATGCCGCATGCCTCCATAAAGCGCAGACAGTCCGCAATGCGCTCGGCCATATCCAGGTAACGATCACCTTGGGGGCTGTTCCGAACGAATCCCATGGTCCACTGCTGGACTTCGTGCAGATCAGCGTAGCCTCCATAGGAGAGCGCCCGAAGTAAATTCAGGGTTGCGGCGGATTGGGAATAGGCCCGCAGCTGCCGCTGAGGATCTGCGGTTCGGGCGGACGGCGAAAACTCCGGGCCGTTTATGATATCGCCGCGATAGCTCGGCAGCGTCACCCCGTCTCGGGTCTCTGTCGCTTGACTGCGTGGCTTGGCGAATTGACCTGCGATACGCCCGACCTTGATCACTGGGCACGCCGCTGCGAAAGTCAGCACCACGGACATTTGCAGCAAGACCCTGAATATGTCGCGCACGTGCTCGGTGCTGAACTCATTGAAGCTCTCTGCGCAGTCGCCGCCCTGCAGCACAAAAGCTTGACCTTGGGCGACTCGTGCCAGATGGCGTCGCAGGCTTTCCACCTCACCCTGGAAAACCAGCGGTGCGGCGCGGCGAAGACGCGCTTCGACTTCGGCAAGCCCGGTGGAATCTGAATAATCTGGTATCTGTTCCGCCTCGAATTGCCGCCACAGTGCCGGATGCCAATTACCGACCATCCCAATACCCCTCCAGAGCGCGAGGCGAGCACCTTATCAGAGATTCAGACGCCGTATGGCGCCCGGTGCGGGCGCCGATACTGTTGTGCAGGTACCGCAAACTCGGTATCAACAGGAAACTATGTTGCCCAAAGGCGTCTAAGTGCTTGTGCCGTAATCCAGGAGACTGACTTGCCTCTTCATCCATTCATTGCCCCATTTGACGATCTGCCGACGGCAATCCCGGTGTTCCCCCTGACCAGCGCGGTCGTGTTGCCGGGTGCCCAACTCCCGCTCAACATTTTTGAGTCCCGCTATCTGAACATGGTGACCGACGCGCTGAGAACCGATCATATGATCGGCATGGTGCAGCCCGAGGATCCCAAGTCGCCGGACGGCCCACTGTCGGGTGTTGGCAGTGCGGGTCGGATCACGGCGTATACCGAGACAGGTGATGGCCGGATCCTGCTCGTATTGATGGGCGTTTGCCGTTTCCGACTGCTGGAATCCCTCGCGACAACGCGCGGCTATCGGCGTTTTTCCATCGACTGGAGCGCATTCGAGCACGATTACGATGATGCTGCACAGATTACAGTCCAGCGTTCCGACCTTCTGGAGGAGGCGGCGAGTTTTTGCTCCAGCCACTCCGCGCAGTTGGAACGTGCCGGCTTGACCCAGCTGTCGGATCGGCAACTCGTGAACAGTCTGGCAGGCAATCTGCCACTGTCACCGGAAGAGAAGCAAGTGCTGCTCGAAGCCCCCGACTTGGCGTCCCGCGCCCAGATTCTGACCGAGATTCTCAAAATGTCCACGGCCTGTGACGCCGGAGGCTCGTCACTGCGTCATTAGACAAAGCTAGACGAAATCGAAAAAACTTGTAAAACGCTACGCAAAAACTATACAAAAGCTTGACATGGCTTTGAGGGATGCATAGCCTCTCCGGGCATAAGGTTCGCGTTGTGGCGGATCGAGAACCGGACGGTCAGGCCCATGCTCCACATTCTCTTTCGCATCGCACCCCTTGGCATCGCGCTCTCCGCTCTGCTTATCGTCACGCTGTCGCTGGTGTTACCCACTAAAACCGTCGTGGTGTATGTCGACTCCAACACGAATACGGATGCGGGACAGCGCGCTTTCAGGTCAGCACCGTCAGGAGATAATCTGATGGAG
>Ga0316192_10001632_pt1 | contig 16538 bp, 13 predicted proteins | sample MerIslwburrow_MG_FD_204931 | JGI IMG/M metagenome (GOLD analysis project Ga0316192, IMG submission 204931) | Coastal sediment microbial communities from Maine, United States - Merrow Island worm burrow | ecosystem: Environmental > Aquatic > Marine > Coastal > Sediment | place: USA: Maine...
GCCGAAAATCTTTTGGCCTATTGAAATCCTCAAATCTTTATCCGGCCACTCGCTTTGAGAACCGGGCCAATAAATTCCATCCCAAACCGCCCGGCTTAAGCCGTCGTCCATTTTACACTTCAGACAGATGGGAGGCGTAGCCCCCTTTTTAACCGGTTGACCGGATATATGTTGCAGGGTCCCTGCCGGATCTCCCCCGGCTGACGTCCCACAGAGCAATGCACAACCGCAATCCAATATCTTGTAGGCAACCCCGATCGCTTCCGGGCGCTCAAATAAAATTTTCCGACAGGCTTCGTTGAAGGGAGAAACTTGTGTTTTTTTAATATCTTCCATAATGTGGCTTAGTTAACCTCGATCAGGGTTTAAGTTTTTGTTTGGCCGTTTTCCGCAAAATGAGCAGCATGGATATCTGCCGGCATTCATTCTAGCCCCGCTTCACCTAAAATGATCACGTCTTTGAAAATATTATCTAAAGGGTTGGTGTTCACAGGTTTTTGCACATCGGTCGTTTCCCGGCGTTCAAAATCATTTTTTAATCTTAGGCTTAAGTGAGCCTTCTGTTCAGGTGGTGTGATTTTTTAGCACATCCTCATTTTTGAAGTCAACTATTATGCTTTTTCCAGAAAGCTGGAATTCAGAGGGTTCTACCGGAAAATGTAAGTTTCAACTGACAAAAATCGGCAAAATCCGATGTTTTGCGGGCTGTCTACTTTTGTGCAAGATCAAATATAATCGCCTTGAATCATTATGAAAAATCAGCAATATTTCACGTTTCCCCTCTTTGGCATGTCATATTATTTCAGCTATAACTGCGGCCTGTACCTGGGCGATGGCGCTCTTGGATTTACGGGTCCCGGCACGGGTCCGGCCACGGATTCTCTTTTATTGAAAGATGCGGCGCCCTACTTATCGGCCGGTGCGGATGCAGCCGATTTTAATAACGACGGGCCTGCCGATTTTGTCATTGCCCCGTTTCCCAGTGGACGGTCTTCCGGTGAGCCGTTTTTGAAATAATGTCTTAGAGTTACTTAAGACGAAACGCCAGGGGCGGGGCCGAAACGGCCCTGCCCTTTTTTTATATATAAAGCTGGCATATATTTGGTTGATTAGGCCCTTATCGGGTTTCATCTGACAACATATTGTAAGAAATATTTGGTTTTAGGTGTCAGTGTTCAGGTTTCAGAACTTTGCGACTCGCCTTCCTGACACCCGAAACCTGACACCTGAAACCTATTCAAATTGTGAGTGTGCTTGCTGCCCTTCAGAGACCACTTTTCCCGAGTGCAGTCTCTAAAAAACTTAGTTTGCGTATCGACAAATATGGCTGCTTGATTGTCTGCTTGTAAAATATGGTTTAGCCGACCTCTCGTCTTCAGTGATGAGTCAATCATTCTTAAGAATATTTGGATATCCACTCAGTATGGTATTGATTTATTGACCGCGGTTAAAGTAAATATGATACTTTGGATTGAAAAACCAAGCCTTGGAGGGTTGTAGCGAATGGGTCAAAAGCCATCCTACGAAGAACTGCTGAAAAAAATCGACTCACTGCAAAAAGCGGATATAAGACACAGGAGAAGAGAAGCAGTCTTATGGCAGATTCAGGAGCGGCTGACCCAAATTATTGAAAGCATTCCCATTCCTACCTTTGTTATTGATAACGAGCATGTCGTTACCCACTATAATAGCGCTATGGAGAATCTGACCGGCATTGCGGTCGATGAAATCGTCGGCACCCGCGATCCCTGGAAGGCGTTTTATGCCGCAGCCAGACCCACCATGGCCGATTTTATCGTGGATGGTGCTTCCCAAGAGGAGATTGCCGGCTATTACCAGGGCAAATCTAAAAGATCTCTGGTTAAAGAAGGCGCATATGAAGCGGAGGACTTTTTTGCGGACATCGGCGAAAAAGGCAAATGGCTTTTTTTCACGTCTGCCCCTTTAACGGATTCCCAGGGAAACGTCTTTGGTGCTTTGGAAACTCTGCAGGACATCACCGAGCGCAAACATGCCGAGGAGGCACGCCTGAAATCCGAGCGGCGTTTTCGGACCCTGCTTGATTTTGCCCCCTATTCCATTCTTGTATTCAGCGTGGACAGCCTGGTCACGTACCTGAATCCTGCTTTCACCGAAACTTTCGGCTGGACCCTGGCGGAATTAAGAGGAAAACGGATTCCCTACATACCGGCGGATCTGGAAGCCGAAACCAGGGAGCACATCAAAAAGCTCCTCGAGGAAAAGGTGATCCATCGATATGAAACCAGGCGTCTCACTAAAGACGGCCGCATTCTGGATGTGGTTTGGAGAGCTTCGGTTTTTTCGGATGCCAACGATGAGCCGGCCGGGGTGTTGGTGATTCTCAGAGATATCACCCGGGTGAAACGGATCGCCAGAAACAACGAGGCCATGTTGCGGATCAGCCTGGAACTGCCCGAATATCTTGAGCTAACTGAAGTGCTGGATTATGTTAGCGGTGTGATTAAGGAATTAATGGTCACCGAAGGCGGAGTGGTCATCCTGCTGGATGAACAGCGCCAGGAACTTTTTTTGCACGGCGCTGCCTATGATGACACAGCGACCCAGCGGCGGGCCAAAGAGGTTCGTTTTTCCATGGATGAGCTGGTTGCGGGCAAGGTCATCCTGAGCGGAAAACCGGTTATTTTGAATGACATCGCTGAGGGCTCCGAAATCCATATCGAACGGGATCGAAAACTAGGCTATCAGACCCGCAATTTGCTGCTGGTACCTTTGAGAAGCCCGGAGCGCATTATCGGCACTTTATGCGCTGTCAACAAAAAAGAAGGCGGCTTTGACCAGTCCGATGTCGAGCTTTTGAGTATGCTGGCAGGAACAGTGGTGCTATCGATTGAGAATGCCAGATTTTCCACGGAACTCAAAAAGGCTTATATGGAGGTTTCAAGCTTAAACCGGGCCAAAGACAAAGTGATAAACCACCTGTCCCATGAACTGAAAACGCCAATAGCAGTTCTGCGCACGTCCCTGGTGATACTGGAAAAAAGACTGAAAGATTTACCCCGTGAAAGCTGGCAGCCCACCATAGACAGAGCCCGAAAGAACCTCGATCGCCTGCTGGAGATGCAGTATCAGATTGATGACATTCTAGAGGACAAAACCGCTAAAGCCCGCATGATACTGTCCCATCTGTTGGACCAATGTGCTGATGAACTGGAGGCGCTGGTTGCTGAACAAATCGGGGAAGGTCAAATTGTCAAGCGTATCAAAAAAGGCATTGAGGAGGCCTATGGTGCCGGCGGCAGTGGGGAACTGATTGCCGAGAAAATTCAGCTGGATACCTTTGTTCTCAAAAGATTGGAATTCCTTAGATCTGAATTTGACCATCGTCAGGTCAATATTATAACCCGACTTAGTGCCACCGCATCCATATCGATACCGCCGGATCCCTTGCGAAAGGTATTTGATGGTCTGTTAAAAAACGCCATCGAAAATACGCCGGACGAGGGAAAGGTGGAGGTGGTAGTGAAAAGACAGGGCGAGGGGACGCTGCTGGAGGTGCGTGATTTTGGGATTGGAATTACAAAAGAAAATAAAACTCGAATTTTTGAAGGTTTTTTTGCCACCCAGGAGACAATGGACTATTCGAGCAAAAGTCCTTTTGACTTCAATGCCGGCGGTAAAGGGGCGGATTTGCTGCGCATGAAGATCTTCTCCGAGCGGTATGAGTTTAAGATCGGTCTGGAGTCATACCGCTGTCCTTTTATTCCGAAAGACAGTGACACCTGCCCCGGAACCATCAGCAAATGTCCCCGTTGCAAAGACGGATCGGGGTGTCACCAAACGGTGGCAACCATCTTTTCAGTGTATTTCCCGCCGGCTGGATAGGATAGGAATGACGATTGACGAAGGACAAATGACGAATGAATGTATTCTATCGATTTTTTAAAAATAGGTTGAAAATAAAACAAGGAATAACAGAGGAGAAAGAGGTCAAAATCTATGACATTGAAGAATGTTTAATCAATTTTGCTGTTTGTATTATCCAGCATAAAACCTGCAAAATAGTGCAAAAAAAATCCCCATGATTGGATGTGAGGATCGAATCAACCGCTCGATCTTTTATTTTGAAAGAGCAGAGCGAAGCGACATCCACAATTCGTCAATCGTCAATCGTCATTCTTCATTCGCTTTTACTGCCATCCCGTCTCGGGTGACGGGATGGCGGTATTATGTGATGCTATTGCTTTGGAAACCAGACTTCCTCGACCTTGTATTTGCCATCATGTACACTGATGATAGAAACGCCTTTCATGGGCACACCGCTGGGTCGTGAGTAGGTGATCTCGCCGGTTACAGCCTTAAACCCCTGGGTACCGGCCAGCGCAGCGCTTTGCCGTCGGTGGCGCCGGCTCTTTGGATGGCATCCGCGATCAGGCCCACGGCATCGAAGCCCAGGGCGGCAAATGCATTTTCAGGCGGACGGCGTACTCTTTTTCATAAGCAGCAATAAACCCCACAAATTCGGCTGTAATCCTGTTCAATCGCCTGTTTATTTTTTCTCAGGTAGGCGCCGACCATTAAATTCTCCCTGACGGAAAGTCGGGAAAAAATTCCCCTGCCCTCCGGGCAATGGGAAATCCCAAGGGCAACGATGCGCTCGGCGGATACCCGGCTGATGTCGATTTCTTCGCCGTCGCCATGGGGTTTGTAGAGAATACGTCCGCTTTCAGGCCGCAGCAATCCGGAAATTGTGCGCAGCATCGATGTTTTACCGGCCCCATTGGCACCGATCAGGCCGACCAGTTCCCCCTGGCGGATCTCGACGCAGTAATCTGTCAGGGCCGTGATGCCGCCGAAACGCTTTTCCAAACCTTCAACTTTTAACAGGGCCGTATTGGCAGAAGACAATCTGCAAACTCCCAAGCGAAATTGTTTGGCACATTTAGTTAATCAATCGGCATTTAAGGAGCCAAGCTTTTTCCGAGACTACGCTCGGAAGAAGTGGCTCATGAAGAGAAGCAAGCACACTGATAAGTTAATGTCGCAAATTATGGGTTTCAGGTGTCAGGTTTCGGGTGTCAGGAAGGCGAGTCGCAAAATCCTGAAACCTGAACACTGACACCTGAAACCTTCAGTTTCTGACAACATGTTGTCAGAAAACCCCCACGAAGGGCCTATAACAGGATCTAAATCTGTGCCAGTTCCACGAGAAATTCGTCGGTGGTGCGTTGGCGACAGTAACCTTTGATGTGGTCCAGAGAAGTTACCTGCCGTTGCCGGGTATGGGTGGCACAGGCGTCGGTGACCAGCGTAACCAAATAACCCAGGTCGCATGCGTCACGCACCGCTGAGCTGATGCACTGATCCGTCAGCAGGCCACTGATAATCAGAAAGTCGACACCGAGATTGCCCAAAATATAGTGAATGTTGGTAGAGATGAAAACGCTCGATGACGTCTTCGGAAACACAATTTCATCATTTATTGGTTTGATCACTTCAAGAACCCGGGCGTCGGATGAATCTTTGGGTACATTAAATCCGGTGATCTTGTAATCAAGGCTGCGATCCCGTCCATCTGCGGTCAGGCTTTCAATAACCGTGTACAGGACCTCGATACCCTTTTGGCGGCAGGCCTTTTGCAGACGCTGCATATTTGGCAGAGCAACCTCTTTGAGGCGTTTAAAAAAGTAATCATATTTCGTCTCAGCCTCTGCGGGCGTGAGGCCCTCGTCTCTGTATTCACCACCGTCAGAGCGCGCATTGTAGTTTTGTACGTCGATGAAAAGCAGCGCCGTTTTTTGTGGGACGATGGGAATCTCGCGACTCAAGTTATTCATCTCTATGCGATACCTTTCGCTAATTATAGGTTTCCCCGCTTACGCTTCGCTTCAGACGGGATCGTAGACAGGTGTCAGCCCAGCAGTCGGCCAAAAAAACGGCCTGTCCAATCGAAAAAGTAACTCCAGCATGACAAATGTCGAATTAAGGAATTCTTTCTATTTTATTTGTTAAAAAAGGTAGAGCGAAGCCTCCGGCTCGTAGGGGTTGTGGCGTCTACGCCTCGGAGAGCGACATCCACAATTCGTCAATCGCCAATCGTCATTCGTCCTTCTTTAGTACCTTTCCACCAGCAGATCCACCTCCTCCTCAAGATTCATATCTTTAAGATTATCCCATTCATGTTGCCGCACCGCAAGATAGGATCCGGCGAGTTCTGCACCCATGGCTTCCAGCAGCATGGTGTTCCTGCGCAGGGCATCAAGCGCTTCACCCAGATTTTGCGGCAGCCGATCGATTTTTGCGGTACGGCGCTGCTCCTCGGAAATCAATGCAGGATCGACGGTAACCTCTTCGGGAAGTTCCAGATTGCGGCTAAGGCCGTCGAGACCCGCAGCGATGAGGGCACCCAGGGCAATGTAGGGATTGGCCGTGGCATCCATGGTTTTATATTCAAAGCGGCTTGCCCGGGTTCCCTGCTTGTTCCGGCAGACCCGCACGGCAGCTTCACGGTTCTGGTGGCCCCAGGCCCTGAACGCGCCCGCCCAAAAATGTGGCTGGATGCGTCGGTACGAGGTTTTACTGGGAATGGTGAGGGCGCACAGGGCGGGCAGGTGATCCAGGACCCCGGCGATAAAAGCGCCGGCTTCAGGGCTGATCGCAGTGGCCTGCTGAGGATCACCGCTGATATTTTTCCCTGCGCGCCACAAACTGAAATTTAGATGACAGCCCGAACCGGCTTTGTCTTCAAAAATTTTGGGTAAAAATGAGGCGATAAGTCCGTGCCGGGCAGATTCGCCGCGTACGGTTTCCCGATAGACGATCTGTCGATCGGCTGCCTGCATGGCTTCGGCATAGCGGATATTCACTTCCTGTTGACCGGGGCCGGACTCCGGATAGTAGCCTTCCACCTCAAGTCCCTGTGCAATCAGGGCATCGGCAAGATCAATAATCAAAGCGCGATGAAGATTCATCGAACCAGTAGCACAAAAGACGGTGTTATCGGCCGGTTGCAGTGCGCCTGCATCATTTCTGCGTAACAGGAAAAATTCATTTTCAAAAACGGCTTTGAGCATCAGACCCTTTTTTTCAAGTCGATCTACCTGCCGCCTGAGAAAACCGCGGGGGCAATGTGCCCACACCTTACCGGTCTCGCTGATGATCATGTCGCTCAGGACCTGGGCGTGTCCTTCAGCGAAGGGCAAAATTGTCAGGGTGGACCAGTCCGGCATCAGGCGCACCTCACCCACCGGTCCTAGTCCGGTATCAGCAACCACGCTGTCATACATCACCGGCAGGGCCATTTGAGCAACGGTGATGCCGACACCGTTGCCAATATATTCTTCCAGGTAGTCGATATGGGCGGCCTTGGCGCGAATTATATTGGCGTTGTCACACCAGAGAATGCGCACGAATTTAATGCCCGCATCCTGCAATGTCTGTTTGAGTGCCTGTTCCATAATCTCCTTTAATTATAGCTATTTTATCGATTATCGGAGGGCTGCCATGAATTCTCAGCAGCGAATTATTGGCAAGCCGGCTCCAAAGGGCCGGATCCAAACGGCTTGATTCAATCGTCTGTGAGCTTATGATGACACCTGTGGGGAGGGTATAGCAATGAAGCGTATAATAGTCTTGCCAGGTCTTATATGCACTGATGACATACAGGTCTTGACCGTTGCTCAACATGCTGTTTACAGCCGTGTAATTCGCTTTCAGGGAAGAAACGGCCATCGCGAGTATTTCACATATCCTTTTGTTTGTGGGATTGGTCATTATTGCGGATAAAAGATAATGAAATAAATATTCGGTGTCGGATTCATCCGACGTGGGTATCAAAGATGCATTGCGGGGAAGGGATTCAGCTCCGTAGACGGTACCGTTATGGATAAACGCCCAGCTGTCCTGGAAAAACGGATGTGTATTGGCCAAGGTAACGGGGATGTCGTCGCTGGCTTTACGTAAATGCCCCAGAAATACATCGGGCCCCTCGTCCATTGAGGTGACGGCTTGCCGGTATTGTGCGGATTCCAAGGCCGAACCCAGTCGGCGGATTATCGGAACCATTGCAGTCTTATCTTTGCTGGATCTGGCCATACCCCAGCCATCCTTGTGGCCGCTTCCCATGCCCTCAACCGGTGGGAGATTGCCGAATTCCGCCTGTCGCCGGAACTCCAGGACAATTTCCTGCCAGAAATCGACCTGGCCGTAGATCCCCAGTAATCTGCACATCGTATATTTCCTTCTTTTAAAATTGGGATTCTTCTTAATCAATAATTCAGCCGGCGTCAATCCATAATCTAATGTATCGTAATTTCTATAATTTCCATTATTCCAATCGCACGACCAAGAGGCTCTCGACAGGTTGCGAGTGAAGTGAACTTACTTGTTAGTCCTTCACTTATCGGGCAATTTTCCCAAATCATACACTTCGAATGTTGTTCGTTTTTCCAAGAGACTCTCCAACTTTTTCTCGTTGGCCGCGCGTTCATCACTCTCCTCCCAGCGGATCCAGTCTTCCACCGTCTGCCAGGTGGAGACCACCGTTATGCTGCAGGGGTCATAATGATTGACCCAGGTTTCTCCTGAAATATATCCTGGCAAATTCATGGCATCATGGCGAAATTTGTTGAGCAGTGCAAAAGCCTTTTCGGCGGTATTGGTATTAAATTGTCTTTTGATTACAATCTTAACTGCCATAATAACCTCCTTTCCGATCTGATAGAAAATTCATTAAGCGCGATTTCGATCTCTAAATCTTTTTGGAAAGAATATAATCTGTAACGGGATTTTATACAACTTATCGCAAATATGGTGCTTTTTGTGGCTATGCATAATGGGTGAAGCCCCTAACTTGAAATTTCTAAACAATGGACGGTATTTGATCTTTATCGGAGATACTGATATTATGTAAAGAAATCAAATGATACGCCGACTTATTTTTTAACCTGCATAATGCGAAAATAAATTCCGGTTATTCGGATTGGGCTTATGGATTCGGAAGAATGCTGAAAAATATAAACAAATTAAATATTGTGCGCATCGGAAGCTATATTACCTACAGAAGTCTTAAAAAAATTGCTGACGGGATTTTAGATTCAATAAATTCGGCTATCGTGGCTATGTGAAGATCATTATCGACGGCCGAGGGCGGGCATTTTGTGATGAATGTACGGATTTCATGACGGGCGTTTACTCCGGCAGAATGTCATCGTCAATGCTTCTAAAAGACGTTCTGGTCATATTGCCCAATTGAACCAAACAAAATAAGTTTTATAGTAATCGTTTAGCCACTAAGGCCCTAAGCCACAAAGGTTATAATATAATTCTATTGGTGCCGTTATAATTTAGGGCACTTTAAAATTGATATTCTTCTTTGTGCCTTTGTGTCTTAGTGGCTAGTCCCGTAACAAAAATCAATTAATCTTCCGCTTTTTGCCCCGATAATTTTCAATCCCATTGATCCATCTGCGATTGTGCGCACCCCTGGGGTGTCCCTTATGGAGCCAGGTCTATGATACCCATATCTGGCACTTGTTTTATGCAGCTTTGTAGTGTAAAAAGCGATTTTGCATAACGACACTGGAGGGGGTTTACAGGTAAAAAATGATCACTTTGTTGGATTACGGCGCAGGTAATGTCAGAAGCGTCATCAATGCCATTGAAAGCCTGGGGGAGACGGTCAAAATTGTTGCCCGCGGCGAGGATATCCTGGCGGCCGAGAAGCTTGTTTTTCCCGGGGTGGGTGCTTTCGGAAATATGATGGGCATTTTACAGGAAAAAAAATACGTCGATCCCTTAAAGGCCTATCTGAATTCGAACCGGCCCTTTCTGGGAATTTGCCTGGGGTTGCAGGCCCTGTTTGAACACAGCGAAGAGGCCCCGGGTGTCAACGGACTCGGGCTTATCACCGGGTCGGTAAAACGGTTTAGCATTAATCTTTCGGTGCCGCACATCGGTTGGAACGGACTCAACTTCAATCAGGGATCCCGGATTTTTTCCGGGCTTTGCGGTGATGAAAAATTTTATTTTGTCCATTCATACCACGTGGTGGCCGATGATGCCTCGGTTATACTGACGACAACCGACTACGGATGCCGGTTTGTCAGCAGCATTCAGAAGGGCAATATCGTTGCGACCCAGTTTCACCCCGAGAAAAGCGGTCCGGCCGGGCTCGTTATTTTACAGAATTTTCTTAATACAACAGCAGAACCGGTTCGCCCGGTTCGATCAGTGGCAACCACAACCCTGGCCAAGCGGATCATTGCCTGCCTGGATGTACGTTCAAACGATCAGGACGACCTGGTGGTCACCAAGGGCGATCAGTACGATGTGAGGGAGGGTGGAGACGTTAGAAATCTCGGCAAACCGGTTGAGCTGGCGCAACGGTACTATGCAGAAGGCGCGGACGAGATCACTTTCCTCAACATCACAGGTTTCAGGGATTTTCCCCTGGAAGACATGCCGATGCTGGCGGTATTGAAACAGACTTCGGAAAATGTGTTTGTCCCTCTGACCATCGGCGGTGGGATCCGCGACTACACGGATAAGGATGGCCGCAAATACGATGCCCTGGAAGTCGCCGCCGAGTACTTCAGATCCGGGGCAGACAAGGTATCCATTGGAAGCGATGCCGTTCTGATTGCGGAAGCCTATCTCCAATCCGGCTGCCGAACCGGACGAAGCTCCATCGAGACAATATCCCGCGTCTACGGCAACCAGGCTGTGGTGGTTTCTGTTGACCCCCGTCGAGTTTATGTAAACTCTGCCGACGAGGTCGACCATATTATCATTGAAACCGCCATACCGGGGCCCGGCGGTGAACGATATTGCTGGTATCAGTGTACCATCAAGGGCGGCCGGGAAGGTCGGGACCTGGATGCGGTGACCCTGGCACGGGTTTGTGAAAAGCTGGGCGCCGGGGAAATTCTGCTCAATTGTATCGATCGGGACGGCACCAACCTGGGCTTTGACATCGAACTTATCAATGCCGTTGCGACGGCGGTTTCCATTCCGGTCATTGCTTCCAGTGGTGCCGGCCGGGTTGAGCATTTCCATGACGTTTTTTCTGCTACTGAAGCAGAATCGGCGCTGGCCGCCGGTATTTTTCACCGCAAAGAAATTCCCATTGACGAGGTCAAAAAATACTTGAACGGTAAGGTAGAAGTCAGATGGATGCTTCGCTGATTGTGGTCGCAAAAAAACCCGAACCGGGCTTTACCAAAACCCGTCTATGTCCGCCTTTTACACCACAGCAGGCCGCCCAATTTTATCGCTGCCTGATGTTGGATACGCTGGACTTGGCCGCCCGGGTCCAGGGCGTCGAGCACTGCCTGGCTTACGCCCCGCTAGAGGCCTATTCTTATTTCCAAAGCCTGGTGCCCGAGGGTTTCAGCCTGATGCCCCAGCAAGGGACCGATCTCGGAGATCGGCTTGCAAGCGTCCTGGCCGACCGCTTCCGACACGGCTACCGAAAAGTGGTGGTGATGAACAGTGACGGTCCGACCCTGCCCCTGCCCTATTTAGAACAAGCCTTCCAGCAGTTGCAGCAGTGTGACGTCGCCCTGGGGATGGGCCATGACGGCGGCTACTACCTCATCGGAATGAAACAGATGCAGCCGGAATTGTTTGAAAATATTGCCTGGAGCAGTAATCGGGTAATTTCCCAGACTCTTGACGTCTGCCGGCGCCTGCAGTTGAAGGTGCATCGGCTGCCGCAGTGGTACGATGTTGATGTTGGCGAGGATTTGCAGCAACTACGTTTCGACCTGGCAAAAAATCCAACAGCGGCCCCCCGCACCGGGGCCTTTCTGCGGCGCTGGCACAGAAGCTGATGGGACCTGCGCCGGAGCGGCCGGGTTGATCGATAAAGTGACTTTCGGCTTTACAGAGTCTGTAAAGAGCGAATATCGAATGACGAATGACGAATGACGAATGACGAATGACGAAGTAAGGAATTTGATCGATTTTTATTGACTTAAAAGCCGGTGGTGATGATAGAACACTCCCGAATAAGGAGTTGAAATCATAATAGTTTACTTTTTTTATTTGATTCACTGACCGGTTGACACGGGGTATTATTTTTGCCATAGTCGAACATCTTTAGTCTACCTTTTCTGTTTAAGCTGAACTAATTCTAACCTGATATGGCAGAGTCCACAACCCAGAGATCCGATTGGCTATCACGTATGCTCGGCGCGACCATCGAGGGGCCCCTGCCGCTGCTCCTGCTGCTGGTAGCGTTTGCCGGTGGCATTGTGGCTTTAATGATCACGGCCCGTGAGGAAGAGCCCCAGATTGTTGTGCCCATGGCAGATGTGCTCGTGGCAGCACCCGGATTGAGTGCCGAACAGGTAGAGCGCCAAATTGCCACCCCGCTGGAAAAATTTCTTCATCAAATCGATGGTGTCGAACATGTCTACTCGCTGTCCCGACCTGACCAATGTGTGGTGACGGTGCGGTTTTTTGTGGGAGAGGACCGGGAAGATTCCCTGGTCAAAATCTACAATAAAGTGTTTTCCCAGATCGACCAAATTCCGGCCGCCGTGCGGTCCTGGGTGGTCAAACCCATCGAAGTTGATGATGTCCCCATTGTGGCAGCGGTATTGTGGAGTGATAATCCCGGGTTGACCGGTGATCACGAACTGCGCCGGCTGGCCGAGGAGATCGAACACGACCTGCAGTCCATTGAAGACACCAACAAAATCGAGGTGACGGGCGGCCGTCCCAGACAAATTCGCGTTGAGCTGGATCCGGAAGCGCTGGCGGCACGGCGGACAACACCGCTGGAGGTGGCATGGGCCATTGATATCTCCAATAAACTACTGCCTGCCGGCGACGTCCAGGTCCTGGATCAGAATATCGTGGTTGAGGCCGGAGACTTCATCCACAGCGCCGGGGAACTCCGTAAACTTGTGATCAATGTCATCGACGGCGTTCCCATATATCTTGATGATGTCGCACGTGTCAGCGATGGTCCTGCCGAGCCCACCAGTTACACCTGGCTTGGTTTTGGCCCGGCCTCGGACCGGCAGCAGCAGAATCCCGATATCTACCCGGCCGTGGCAGTATCCATCGCCAAAAAAAAAGGCGCCAATGCCGTCTGGGTGGCTGAAGAAGTCGTGGATTATTTTGCAAAACTTAAACGCGATATTTTCCCGCCCGAAGTCAACTACCGCATCATTCGAAACTACGGCCGCACGGCCGATGACAAGATCAATAATCTTGTTTCCAGTCTTTTGGTGGCGATGCTGACAGTCACAGTTTTTATCGGAATTTTTTTGGGCTGGCGCGCTGCCCTGGTGGTGGGTCTGGCGGTTCCGATCTGCTACGGTATCACCTTGGTCCTGGGTTTGTATGCCGGCTACACCATCAACCGGGTGACCCTCTTCGCCCTCATCCTATCCCTGGGGCTGCTGGTCGATGATCCCATCACCGGCGTGGATAACATCGAGCGATATTTGCGGATGGGACACCACCCGCGACGCCTCAGCGTGATTCTGGCCATGGGGGAAATCAAAGGGGCCTTAATTATGTCCACCATCGCCATCATCGTGGCCTTTGCGCCGTTGCGTTTTATCACCGGGATGATGGGGCCCTATATGGCGCCGATGGCGTTCAATGTTCCGGTGAGTGTAATCGTCAGCACCGTGGTCGCCTTTCTGGTAACTCCCTGGCTTGCTAACAAATTTATTAAACCGTCCGTTGGAAATTCCGGATACGACATTACGCGCACCGGGTTATATCGGGTGTATGCATGGTTGCTGAAGCCGTTGCTTGACACCCGGCTGCGATCGTGGATTTTTTTAGGGATTGTCTTGGTGTTGTTTGGGGCCTCCATGGTGCTGCCGCTCCTGCGCCTGGTTCCACTCAAGCTGCTGCCTTACGATAACAAAGATGAGTTCCAGGTGATGATCGATATGCCTGAAAGCACCACTCTTGAGCGAACCCAGGGCGTGGTCAACGCACTCAGCACGTATTTGAGTGGCGTGCCGGAAGTGCGGGATTACACGGCTTTTGTGGGCGTGCCGTCCCCCATGGATTTTAACGGCATGGTGCGGCATTATTACCTGCGACGGGGCGCCCACTATGCCGATATCCGGGTAACTATCGCCGAACGTCAGCGCCGGTCCCAGCAGTCCCATGCCATATTGCTTCGTATCCGCCGCAATCTGGAGGCAATCGCTGAAAGCTTCAATGCCCGCATCAAGCTGGTGGAAGTGCCGCCGGGCCCTCCGGTGATTTCAACGGTAGCCGTCGAACTTTACGGGTCAAAGGCAACTCCTTACACTGCATTGCAGCAAGCGGCAAAGGTGCTGGAACAACGTTTTATGCAAGAGCCGTTCGTGGTTGATGTCGACACCTCCGTCGAAGATAATCAGACCAAAAAAACATTTGTGCCGGACAGGGAAAAGGCGGCCCTGTCAGGGATCGGAACCGAGGATATTGCACAAACCCTTCAGTTGGCCAACCGGGGATTGGTCGCGGGGTTTATGCAAATTCCAAGCGAGGTTAATCCATTGCCGGTGGTGCTGCAACTGCCCCTCGACATTCGCAGCTCCCCCCGTGCCCTGTCCACCCTGCACATTAAAGGCAAGCCGGGGATTACGAAGATTCGAGAAAAATCCGGTCTGCGTGACGCACCCCAGCCGATTGTTTCTCTGGCCGAGCTCGGTGAGATGCGATGGTCCGTGCAGGCCAAGACCATCTATCACAAGAACCTTCGGCCGCTTGTCTATGTTTTTGCGGAAGTGGCCGGACGACCGCCGGCTGAGATCGTATTGGATGTCAGCAGCGATATGAATACAGATACTACCGATAGCCGATCTTTGCCCCTGGAGGGGCGTACCTACTTTAATTCGGGGGGCGGCCTGCCTTGGACGCTGCCCGATGATCTAAAGGTGGTGTGGAATGGGGAAGGGGAGTGGCAGATAACTCTACGGGTGTTCCGCGATCTGGGGATTGCTTTCGGTGTTGCATTGCTGGGCATATTCTTGGTGTTGCGCATTCAAACGGGTCTGTCCGCGACTACCTTCATCATCATGCTGGCCATACCGCTGTCCGTCATCGGCATCATGCCGGGGTTTTGGTTGCTAAACCAGCTCGGTGAGCGGGTGGTGGACGGTTTTTCCAATCCGGTCCTTTTTACAGCCACGGCCATGATCGGGATGATTGCCCTGGCCGGTATCGTGGTTCGCAATTCTCTGATATTGATCGAATTTATTCACATAGCATTGCGCGAAGGCAAAAGTCTACAGGAGGCTTTGCTGCAAGCGGGAGCGGTGCGCATGCGCCCCATCTTTCTTACGGCGGGCACCACTTTGCTCGGCAATATGGTGATCACGCTGGATCCGATTTTCAACGGTCTGGCCTGGGCCATCATTTTTGGGATTGCCGCTTCCACCCTGTTTACGCTGTTTGTCATTCCGGTTCTCTACAGCCTGGTGTATACCAACAAATCAGGGCATGGACTGCCTCCGGGAAAGGATATCCAAGTGTGAAAGCTGCTTTGAAAATACTGGGAATTATTTTTGCGCTGGTACTGCTGGGCGGCGTCATGGCTTACCTGGCGGGGTTTTTTGATGAAAAGATTCCGATAGATTTCAGTCAAGTGGTGCCTGCAGCCGATACCGGCCGGGCGTTTACCGTTAAGGTCACCAAGGAAGCCCTGATCGAGCAGGCGGCCGGCACGCTGCGTGCCAAAGTGGAAACAGTGATTTCTCCCCTGATTACCGCCAGGATTTTATCAATTGCGGTATGGGCCGGTGATGAGGTGAAGGTAGGGCAGGAGCTGGTCATACTCGACTCGCGGGAGCTCAAGGCCCGGGTCGATCAGGTCCATCAAGGGGTTGTCGCCGCCAGAGCACGATTGGCGCAGACAGAAAAGGATATTGCCCGGGTTAAGCGAATTATACGGGCGGATCCCGGAGCCATTTCCAAGGCCGAACGTGACCGCGTCCAGACGGTCTTGAGTACCGCCCAGGCGGAGCTTATGGGATTACAACGACAGGAAGACGAAGCCCGAACCGCCCTGAGCCACAGTAAGCTGGCCGCACCCATCGCCGGCCGTATCGTCGAACGCCTTGGTGATCCCGGTGATACCGCGATCCAGGGGGAACCGCTGCTGCGCATGTATGATCCCGCCACCCTGCGGCTGGAAGCCAATGTACGTGAGTCGGTGGCGTCAAAGCTGGCCAAAAATCAACATTTGACGGCCGAGATTGATGCGCTTAAAAAAAAGTATTCCGTGGTGGTTGACGAAATTGTACCCTCCGCCGATCCCGGTTCACGTTCGTTTCTGGTCAAAGTTGGCCTGACTGACGGCACCGGCCTGTATCCGGGCATGTTCGGCAGATTGATGATCCCCATCGGAAAAGTCGAAAAGATGTATATACCAATTGAGGCAGTGACCCAGGTGGGCCAACTCGATTTCGTCGTCGTGAAAACGGAGCAGGGAGCAGTTCGCCGCTATGTGCGTCTGGGTGAATCCGGCCCGGACGATCGCATTGAGGTCATCAGTGGTTTGACTGCCGGAGAGACGGTCTTGATTGCTGCGCAGTGAT
>Ga0316192_10001633_pt1 | contig 16537 bp, 22 predicted proteins | sample MerIslwburrow_MG_FD_204931 | JGI IMG/M metagenome (GOLD analysis project Ga0316192, IMG submission 204931) | Coastal sediment microbial communities from Maine, United States - Merrow Island worm burrow | ecosystem: Environmental > Aquatic > Marine > Coastal > Sediment | place: USA: Maine...
CTGAGGGTCTGTTTTTATGTTCTTGTGAAGAAGTTTCTTTCCTTCTGCGTTCATGATGCAGACGTACATAACTTTTGCATGAAGATCAATTCCGCAATAATATTGGTGCTGTTTTTGATAAAATCTCATTGGTCTTTCTCCTTTGTTAAGACAAGTTTTTCGAAATTCCAGTTTAATCGTTTTAGACTGGGCAATCGAGGAAGACCTTTATTAGTATCCAACGTTGCAACGGACAAACAATCTAGTCGTTGAGTGTTCGTAAAGAGTGCCATAGGTCGTTATAATGTTGTTGGTTAGGTAAGCACAATGTTTGCCGCTGAACTTAAGCGTTAGGTATTTGAATGCCACTGCGTATAATATTTGCATTTGTATTAACATTTTTTTCTTATTTACTCTTTGCTCTCGCAACTGAATTTGATGGCTTTGAAACCATTATCGGTCAATCTATAATGGCAATAATATTTAGTATCTTGTACGTCATTGTCACAATCATTCTTGGTTTACCATTATTTCACCCCAAACTTTGGTCGTGGTGGTCAAAAATGTGGTGGCTTTCAATCGCAATTGCCATGCTTGGCATAATATCAATCTTAATATCCAATTTACCGTCACTTCAGATGACTCTTACTCATCCAGAAACCAAGCAACAGTTTCAATCACCAAATGGCTATCTAGTATATGGTGGGTGGTTAGTTATTACTTTTTCAATTGTATGGTGTCCATTAATTTCAATTCGCAATCTAAAAAAACGTCTTTCTAATTCGCCTGCTACCTAACAAAGCGCTGCAAGGGACTTTTAAGCAATACATGACTGTTCGCAAATTGGCCTTGGGTTGGTAAAATACTTGTGTTGGGGATTTGATTCGTTATTAAAACCCCCTGAGCTAGTAACGTTAGGCTGGAAAAAATACGTAAATAGAAATGTCAGGCGACAAGTTTGTTCAAAGTATCGTAGATAAAGATTCTTTACCCGACAATTATCCAACACACAGACACGATGCATACTTTTGGGAATGCTTGGGGCGCACCGTTGCTACATTTGGCTTTTTAGAAGAAGTGTTATGCAGGGCAATCTACGCATTTACGGCAACAAAACCATGCAATGAAGAGGAATTCGAGGAAGAATATGAAAAGATGATTGTAAAATTGGAAAGAAGTATTTCAGACCAACTGGGAGGCTTAATAGATACATTCGGAAAAGCCGTTCGAGATAATCCCAATTCAACTATAGAAAATTTAGAAAACCTGCTAACAAAACTCCGAAAAGCTTCAAAAACACGCAATGTACTCTGCCATGGTTCATGGAAAGCACCTGACAAAAAAGGTGCATCAATTCCATTTTTTGTAAATAGACAAAAAGAAATCTTTGAAACATCCATAAACACTTCATACCTACAACAAGTACAAAAGCATTCTACTGAACTCATATGTGAAGTTATAAATTGTATCACTCATATGGGTTGGCAATTCCCTGGTTCTTTTGGACCCGGCAAAACAATTTAGAATCCTGAGTCAAATGCGCCTAACAAAGCGCAGCTGACCCACAAGCAATACGTTGTGTGTTCACATAGCTTCCCTTAGTGCGTTATAATGTTCTCTTAATGGTTGTCTGTTGGTGGGCAGCTGAGCTTAAGCGTTAGGTACGTAGAGTTTTATGAGCAAGCTACCTAAATGGATTAAATGGTTATTACTAGGTCAACTTCATTACGCATTTCTTTGTGGTGGTCTTTTTTTTGTTATTGGGTTTGGATGTCTATTGGCATACTATGTTTCTGATCTTGCAAAGTGGATAATTTGCTCGTCATTAATAGCATACTTAATATTTTCCATATCACTTGTTATTATTGGTTCAAAAATATCTAGTGCAATTGCAAAAGAACAAGACAAAGTAAATCCATTAGACGATTTGTTTAAATTAAAATAACTACCCATTTTCACATTCAACCTAGTTTCAACACTGAAGTTCTCCACTATCAGAGTCAACTTTCACCTAACACCTATAAGGCCTCCCTAGTCAAGAGGCAAAAAAATTTTAGGTGAAAAAACTCAAAGGTCTCACCTTTACTAATTAATCGCAAGAGACGAAAACATTCAGACTTAGTTTCCACGGCAGGTTGCAATGTGTTGCACCAAACACCTATAGGGGCTCAAACACTTCTAATGTCATTCCCGACTCTATTAGAAATGTGCTGAGATCCACAATGATCTCAGCGTCCCAGAAATCCATCTGTACCCTCGTACCGTCCTATCAAAAATATGACTAGCAATTACGCTGATCAGTTATTTGTGTTTTGAATATGAGCTAAGTGATCGGTTCTTTTTCTGACCATGTTAATTCGACGGCGAAGTAAATCTCTAGTAGAGCGCATTTCTCTTGGATAGGCATAGGCCATAGGAAATGTGTGATTGCGAAGCAGCGTGGTAATACGCTCGGCATCAATTTTGTCATTCTTTGATTTAGAGCCATGTATCAATTTCATTTCTAAAGCATGTCCTAATACAAAATGGATGTTCTCATCTCTACAGGTGTCTGCCACCCAATACCATGATTGCATACATTCGACTGAAACACATAAATCTTCCCTAAACGGCGCTATTTTCTTTAAAAATATCTCTCGCTTGGTGTTCATGTTTTTATGAAATAATATTTTTCCATCTTGGTCCATGATACATACATACATACATACATACATACATCATTTTTGCGTGTAAATCGATGCCGCAGTAATGCTTGTGTTTTTTTATATAATAGGCCATAGGTCTTTCTCTTTTGTTAAAACCAATTTTCAAAATTCCAGTTTAATCGTTTTAAACTGGACAATTGAGGAAGGCCTTTATGAGTATCCAGGCGCTGCAGTCGGACATGCAATCAATGCGTCCATGTTCGCAAAATTGAGATCGATGCGTTATACTGTTAACGTTGCGGTAAGCACAAGGCATGCCGCTGAACTTAAGCGATAAATCAGGATTCAACTTAACCTACAGTTTTCCGAGCATTTAGAAATACTGACATTAGACATTATGGAAATTTTATTTTTATCAACAATCACACTCCCTCCTCTATTCACTTATCTGATAATCAACCATCAGTATAAGTATTTCGAAAAGGGTTTTTGGACAACTTCAAAATATGTTTGCATAGCTACCATGTTAGGTTACATAATATTTTTATTTGCGACCGACTTCGACATTGTCACTGCTGGTAGGCGAGCGGTAATTCCAACGATTTTAATACCAGCCTATTCCTTTTCAGTGATATTGGTGCCACAAGTATTTTATGGCGAGAAGGCAAAATTTACCTCTTTCTACGGCTGGCTTTTCTTGTTATACACAGCTTCTCAAATATTCTTCTGGGTATCAATCTGAATATATTTATCCAGGCGTTGCAGCGGACAAACAATCAATGCTTTGAGCGTTGGCCTTACTCCCTTTGGTGCGTTATAATGTTCTCACATCGGTAAGCACAATGTTTGCCGCTGAACTTAAGCGTTAGAAATATAAAATATTAGGAGATCATTTTGGGTTACATTGCATTAGCCGTATTTGTAGGCAGTCTTATTAAATTATACATAGCTGATGGTACTTTTAAACTTCCGCTAATCTACCTAGGTATTTGGGTAGTGATATTTGGTTCAGCATTAGGATTTCAAATCCCACTACTCTCCTTAATTGGAACCACTATATTGGCAGTATGCGTTTTAGCCACTGCCAAATATAAAGACTCGATGTTCTAGACTGGCAAAGGAAAATGTCCTGCCTTCTAAGCGCTGCAGTTGGACTTGCAATCAATGCGCCCATGTTCGCAAAAGTAAGATCGATGCGTTATACTGTTTACGTTGCGGTTAGCACAAGGCAAGCCGATGAGCTTAGGCGTTATGCCCTAAAGGAGAAATATTAATAATCCCCTTACTCCAGATAGTAATATCATAAAGAAATACTTAACGAATTGGTCGACCTTGGAGAACTATGGACTTCAGGAAAAATCTCTAGACCTGTTATTCCATCAACTCTGTCCAAAAAACAACAAAATTGAAGAAATTCTTTTAAAGGTTAGTGCTTTAAATGATTTTTATAGCACCAATATCTTTGACACTTATTCAGTTGCAAAACACATTCTTTCATGCGATATCGATAACGCTCTTGACGACAATAAAATAGATTTAGTTGATATAATTTCTCCCGTTACCATTAAAGGTAAAACTCGAAATTTCTATTCATTCTCTTCTAAATATTGCAGTCATCACAAACCAGAAATTTATCCTATATATGACTCATATGTTGAAAAAATGTTAATGCACTTCAAAAAAACTGATAAATTCAGAAAATTCAAAAAAGAAGATTTAAAATCATACTCGCGTTTTATTGAGGTTATTGAGGGATTCAAAAGTTATTATGACCTCAATGAATTTTCACTTAGGGAAATTGATATTTACTTATGGTTAGCAGGCAAGCAATATTTCCCCAATAAATATTACTAAAAGCATAATAATCACGGTTTCAGCATTCGAGCGATTTTTTACAGACAGATTCATTGAAGCATTTATTCCATTCATTAAATCAAATCGCATTAATAGTGAATTTGAATCATATTTATCAAACTGTGGCATTACTTTGTCCGAGGTGCTTAATCTACTTAATACAAGCGATCCTTTTGAACCGATCAAACAAAAACTTGTTAACAAGTTAGAAAACTATGTAACTCAAAACAAACGTAAAATCAATCAAATATACGCACATTATAATTTGACAGATTTAATTGACAATGCCGCATCAAAAACAAAAATTTCAAATGTGGAGAAACATTTTTTTGAACTTGTGGAGCTTCGTCATAAAATAGCTCATGATCTAAATCTTGATGAATCAAATAAAATAACTCCTCTTGGAATACCTAATAATGTTTTTGACAACATCAAAGGTACAATTAAGTTGGTTGAATCTTGTGAAGATATTATCTCAAACAAAGGCATTTAACCATTTAATCATTGCCCCAAAGTGGCCCTTAACCTAACAAACAATCATTGCGCTGACCGTTCGCAAAAATGCCATAATACGTTACAATGTTCTCGTTGCGGTTAGTACAATGTTTGCCGCTGAACTTAAGCGTTAGCGAGGTAAGGTCATGAGATGTTTTGCATTGTTTCAGCTATATTTATTTTTACATTAATTGGAAATTACCATCATTTAGTTGGAGAGGAAAAAACGAAATTCAAGAACAAAATTGAATTCAAAGAAGTTAGTTATTCTATGAAATCAAAGCCTCAAATTGGTCTTCAATATAGTCCTCAATTGCATGTTCAAACTATCATTTCATTTACTCGTGAGTTTGAATTGGACAGTGAGGGTCAGAAAGAAATTATGGGAAAAATGAATTGGCTAATTCGCAATATATAATGGAGTGAGACTACAGACTTTAAGCCTTTAATTATTGGTCTTCTGTCTACATATTTACAAACAGATCATAAATTAAAACTAGATGAATTCAAGATTACCTTTAAAAAAATTGAAGCCAAACATTAATAGTTCGCTAACAATTGAGTGAAGATATGAAATATTTTATTTTAGGTTTAGTTTGTCTGATAATATCAGCTCGCTTCGGCATTGAAAGTACACTGCCCAATGATCTTATTGTTGATGATTCCAATGTAGGGATAAACTAAACTTGCCAAACATTGCCAGCGCTGGTGCAGCAGCAGGATTTGCAATTGCTGGTGATTTATGCATTCTAACTTCCGCAATAGCAAATAGACGAAATCCAAAAGTTTAACATCACCTAATAAAACGCTTGCACGCGGACCAGCTAATCGTGATGGCCATGTTTCCTAAGCTGTGATTAAGTCGTTATAATGTATTTGTAATGGTCGGCACAATACTGGCCGGTGATGCGAAAACGTTAGATGATTAAAAATAGTTAACCATCTAAAAGCAAACTTTATCAAAGACTAAACGTTTAATAGATATATGAGAAAATATTTAGGTATGTTTTTAGTTTTAGTGAGCTTCTTCATTATTCCCATATTTCGCATACTAGGTCCAGAAATTTCTGATGACAATACATCTATCTTTGAAACCGCTTATGATCAAATGGAAAACGATACACATTCTCTAGATAAAATATATTTCTGTAGTTATGTAATAGCTCTTATATATTTGATTATAGGTATTCTTTTGATGCGAAAAGGCAAAAGCAAAGGCAAGGGAAAGCGATCCGTCATCTAATGTGACTGTCGAAAAAGCCAAAATAAAAACGTAAAACATCTCATTGCAGAGTGACTCATTTTTATTTTCAATTTTGATTAGTTTGAATTGTTGGAAACAGTTTTCCTAGCAGTTACTTGCTAAGGCACATTCTTCAATTTGGCAATCTTTCCAATGTTATGGGCGATACAGTAGAGATTCCATTGCACGTTCACTTTAGTTTTCCCACGTAGAGTGAATCGATTCATTTTTTTGTGGTATTCAATGTTAGCAAAACAAGGTTCCACAATGCCTAATCGTTCACTATAGATTTGTCTCCCTCGTTTGGAATCTATTTTTTTCAATCATCCGTTTCGTAAAGAGTCTTCACCTTCAATGGTTACGTATAGAAACTTTCGTTTTCCACCTTTTGAAAAACATTTTTTATTTAATGGGCATGGGGACAGTCATGTGGTCCAGCCATGTATCTTTTGTATTGGTATTTCTGATTTTGTGATCGGTGGAGCAAAGTGTTAAAGGTCCACAAAAGATCTCGTATTCAATATATGCTGATAGCAAAAATTATTACATTACAAAAAGTATCGGTAACTCTTACATGGCAAAAAATAGCCACATTATTGTACCGGGAAAAGATCGGGAAAAATATTTAAATCTTTTAAAAAAGCACGCTCTAAAATGATTTTTGCTATAACTAGCCACTGCAGCGACCTGGAAGCAGTCTGCCAAGTGGTTTTGGGTGTGGCGCTTCAGTATAATACAAATGGTTAGTTTGGTCGTCAGCGGGCGGCTGAGCTTTGAACGTTATGTGTTTAAAAATGAGAGACTTTCTAACAAAACTTTTCAACCATACGGCATTCATAATTTATATCAATGGCGACAAGGTTATTTGTAAACATGGAAAAGCAGAAAGGTTTTTTATTCAAGCTTGCCATGATATTGCTAAACAAAACGGTATAACCAAAGGTAGGATTGTCGGCATTCAAATGCTAAACAATGTAAAACTCAAATTTTGTGATGACATCCCTCCAAATCTTCATCAACGTTTCAGAAATTCCTTAGCTTTTAGGTGAAAAAACTCAAAGAGCTCACCGTATCAAAAGTAATCGTAAGAGAATAAATGATATTCTGTCTTAGTTTCCACGGCAGGTTGCAATGTATTGCATCAAATACCTATAGAGAATCAAATTCTTTTAACGTCGTTAGCTCCGCTGATCTAGCGGTTCCCGACTCTTTAAAAATGTGCTGAAATTAACAATGATTTCAGCGTCCCAGAAATCCATCTGTACCACTCGTACCGTCCTATCAAAAATGTTTATGTTTCTTTGTATAATAACCCATAGATCTTTCCCCTTCGTTTAAAATAAATTTCGAAATTGCAGTTTAATCGTTTTAAACTGCACAATCGAGGAAGACCTTTATGAATGTCCAAACGCAGCGGACAAACAATCAATGGGCAGACCGTTCGAAAAAGTCCCACCATGCGCTACAATGTTTTCGTTGGGGTAAGCACAAGGTATGCCCGTGAACTTAGGTGTTAGGTTTTACAAATAGATATGTATTTCATCATCATTTGTTTAGTGTTTGCGGTAATTCACTTCGTGTTCGACAACGCAAATGCCATAATTAAGCATCTCACTAAAGAACAGCAAGAACTCATAAAGAAAAAGTTTAATGAGGATGATGTATCTCAACAGATTTTAGCTGTATCAATGTTCTTATATCCTGCGACATATCTGTTTGAAGATGGTCAAATTTCCACTTTAAGTATTTGCGTATTTATATATGTTCTTCTTTCAATACTATTCCTTAGCTTTTACACGATCAAAAAAAAACATGCTTTTTTCAAGGCTGAATTGTTAAAAATTGAATTAGAGTCAACTACAATCTAACACAAGCGTTGCAGGGGGCTTGCAATCAGGGCATGGGTGTTGGCAAAAGTCCACCTTGTGCGTTACAATGTCCCCGTTGCGGTGAGCACAATGTTTGCCGCTGAGCTTAAGCGTTAGGTGTGATAAATAAAATGAGTACAGAGGTTACGGTAAGTCACGAAGTTGATGTTTTAATGGTAAGTGCCTTCAATTCTCCAACTAGCTATCTTTTTTGGCAATGTGACACTGACGAAGAGTCAGAAATATTTTTTGAATATAACGATGAATCTAATGGTAGTTTTAACAATATTGTCGAATGCTTTGTAAATGAAATTGGCATACAAATTGTCACTAAGTCTGAAGGAAATATTGAGTTTCAATTTTCCAATCTCACTAGTAAGGCACAAGCAAGATTACTGGCTGGTTTAAAAGATATTTTTGCTCAGAACCCGTCAGTGTTGACCATTGAGATCTAGAAGTCATTTCGTCTAGTAAAACGCTGCAAGGGCATAAAGCAATATGTACCTATTCACCAGACTACTCATTTTGCGCTACAATATCCCCGTTAGGGTTTGCCACAATCAATGTCCGCTAATTTAGGCGTTAGATTTAAAAGATGATAGTGTATTAAGAGACAGTTAGAATGATAGAAAAATATCTTTTATATTCCACGTTAGTAGGTGTGTTGATAACATTAATCTTAAATACAACATGTTATAAAATCATCATCAAACGTTGGCCAAGTCTAAAAGTTGGATCGAAACTTTATGATCCACAAATTGAAATTCCTATATTTGTCTTTATAACTTTTGTTACATTGTTTCAAGTTGCTTTTTTCATATTTTTGAGCTATTGCATTATTAAAGTGTTTGCGTAATGATTGACTATCTGTTTTAACTCGCAATCTAACATACGTGACAGGGAACAAATAAGCGTGGGATTGAGTATTTGTAAAAAAACCGCGCATCTCATACAATATTGTTTTGGTGAATAATTCGTAATTATTATTCGCTGAGCTTAAGCGTTAGCCACACACACTGACAAATAAAGGAGATCTCAATGAATAGAGTGGAGTACAAAGTCGTCAAGTTGCCTATGAAGGGATTTTTCACAAAAGACGTTTCTCCAGACTTAGAGAGTTCACTTAATTCAGAAGGAAGAGACGGGTGGAGATTAGTAAATTCAATAACTCCATCTGGTGGATTCGGGGAATCAGAAAAGCTGGTTCTAGTTTTCATGCGTGAACTCAATTAGGTACTGAATTGGGTGTCTACGGGATAGTGGCGTATAAAAAGGATTGTAGTGTGTGAAGGAGTGTATCAATATGGGCTAACGTGATCACGTATGAAACATGGACTGGAAGTTCCGTTTCATGATTTCTATAAATAGGTATGGTGTGCAGAGGTTACACGAAGATTCTACTCTACTTGGAGAAGCCATTGTCAAAACTAATTAATCCTTATTCGACTCCTAAGGCTAAGTTAAACGAAAAAATAACACTTTCGAAATTAAAACCCAAACATTTATTAATGTTTAGTGTACTTTTAATTGCATCAGGCTTGTCTATTTGTGCTTTAACAACAATACATATAATCAATTCTTCTGTAAGTTTAAACATATACATACTCATTTTGTTAGGTGTCGGCTTAACTTTTAATCTATTAGGTTTGAAGTCAATTTTTATATTTCTATCACTTAGTCCTAAAAAGTGACGATGCGTCTAACGTGACTGTTTTGTTGTAATTTTAGTAAAATTTAAGTTTCTAAAACATCTTTTCAAGAAGTTAATTGTTAAGCAGAGTGTTTCAGTTTAGTCATTTCTCCCATGTTATGTATTCCATCAATTTTTATTGAAGTGCTTTTCCTGAATCAGGTGTGACGGATTTGTATAATTTGGTCAAATAAAATCAATTCACAAGTTTTTGGCTTCCCGTTTGATGATGGAACCTATTTTACACTTGTCTTATCTGAATTGTGGAGGGATAATCATCTTGAAAGTTTAATGATCCCCATGAAAATATTAATGCTCAGTTCAGAAGATATCTCCGCCTTGCATGGGGGGGCGGTGCACACTCTTGAGGTGGCTCGTTCTTTTGTGGCAGAGGGTCATGAGGTAACACTTGTGAGTGCAGGTCATAAAAAAGAAGAAGAGCCTTTTGAGCATATTTCCCGTAGTATGCGTCGGGGCCCTGTAGCCAGTACTTGGGAAGCGAAGGGACTAGAAGGGCAATTGCGGCAACGACAGTTTGATGTGATTTATGAGCGTCAACTTATTTTTGGTGGATTGGGAGCCGCTTGGGGAAAACGCTGGTGCTGCCAAGTTATTTTTGAGGTCAATTCTCCACACAAACAAGAAATTATTCACCGTTATCCTTGGTTGACACCCTTTTCTTGGGTTTTGAATTATTTGGAAAAAAAGATGTTCAAAGAGGTCACAGGAGTGGTGACCACGCATTCCGATCTTGTACCGTCACATTATGAAGGCAAAGTATTTGTTGGCCCTTGGGCGGTGAGAGTTAATCGGGAAAGTGATCAGCGACCTTGGGAGTGTCTTGAAAATCGTCGGGTGATATTAGTGGCAGGGAGTTTTCAAAGTTGGCATGGGCATTCTAGATTGCTTCCTATTTTGAATGCTTTGGAAAATGGCCCCTGGGCCCTTGCCTTGGCAGGGGGGCAAGGAGGCGTACGAGAGCGTACCGCCAAAGAGCTTCAAGATAACTTACCCTTTCCTGTGTGGGATTTGGGAAGGTTGTCTCAAGAAAAAATGCACAGTGCCTATCGCGGGGCTCATGTTTTGTTGGCCCCATTTGAATTAGCGTTGCCCGATCACCCTTTTTATTATTCGCCTTTCAAAATTCTTGAAGCTTTGGCTTGTTCTCTTCCTGTGGTGACGAATCATTACGACAATTTAAAGATGTTGATGGACGAAGAATGGTGCGGTCACACGGTAGACAGTTTTGAAGCAGACGCATGGGCGAACGCTTTAAAAACCATTCTTAAGGAGGATAAAGTTAAAGAAGGAAATGGGCGGGCCTATGAAAAAAGACATAGTTGGCGTTCTCATGTCTCACATTTTTTGAAGGAATTATTATGACAATTAAATTACTGCTGTTGAGTTTGAGTGTGCTGTTTTCTTCTTGTTGTTGTGTTGCCAAACATAACGATTATATGGGCCCTAGAGATGAGAAATGCTTGAAAGATCTTGTGATGAAACGTTTTGACTTTAATTCGATTGATGGTTATGGAGAAATTACTAGCCAAACAAAAGATGAAGAAGACAGTTGTCATTTTAATTTGCTGTTGGATAGAAAACAACAAAAACTAAAAATAGATTTGATGGCAGGATTGCCCAAATCAACATTTTTTGAATTCACTACAAATCCTTTGGAGTCGATGCTGGCTAGAAGAAAATATTTTGATAAAAAATCACTTGGTTACCAAAGAATCAAAAGTTCTCAGTATCACAGTCGGGGTTTGTCACTTTTTTTAGGTGGTGTGAGTGTGCAAGAGTTTCGCCAACTATTTATAGAAAGTTGGCCACCACGGGGAAAATGGAAAGAGGATGAAACTTCTTATCGCTGGGGAGAATGGGTCTTTGATAAAAAAACTTTGGTGTTGTTGGAAGCTTCGTTTGATTCTTTTCAATGGACCTTTGAGTATGATCCACACGCGAATGATTTTGAGGGGGTATGGAAGCCCACCCTATGGAAAATAAGCTCCGGGGAAGATCTGCTACGATTAGATTTTATTAAAGATGATGTCGAGATGAATCCGGTGATAGACGATGAGTACTTTGAAATTGATATTGAGGAAATCGATGAGGTCAAAAATTGACCGCTCAAATAAGTGGATTTTTGAAAAAATAGTGGACTTATAGCCAAAATTTAGGTTAAAAAAACGTGCTGTTCATAGCAGCGGTTCTCGATTAAACTGCCCTTTCCCATGAGAGAAGAGAAGTCATCATTACAAGATTTTTTGAATGAATTGCAGCGTGATACTATGCTGCAAGGTCAGTGGTCAAAGCGTTACTTAGACAATTTATGTATTCTTTATTTTGCTTCTCCTTTTTATGAAACTTGGGTTCGTTTGCGTTATAGCGCGGCTTTAGCTCGTTTGGAACGTGCTGGTCTTTTGAAAATGAAAACTAGATTTCAAAAAAGACAAGTCAGTGATTTTGTGCAGCGAGGTGAGTGGAATCGTTTTGCTTGGACTGTTTTGGAACAGGCGCGTGATGCCACAACGGGAACGTTTTTGATTACTGGTAAAAATGGTGCAGGAAAAACATTTTTAACTAAAGCGGTATTTGGTCCGCGCCAAGAAATTTTTAAAGTGCGTACGTTGTCTCGTCGTCTGGCTATGGCGAAAAAAGAAGGTCGTCATCAAGAATTGTTAGAACACCTGATCCGATTGCCTGTGTTGATTTTGGATGATGTGCATCACCTTTTGGAAACACCCGCGTTATCACGTCATCTTGTACAGGTTTTGGCTGCTCGTAACACAAAGCCACTATTAGCACTTAGTCGTACAGGACCTGGTTTTGATACGTTGGCAAAACAAATTTCAAGCCGCTTATCAGAAGCTCTTAGGGCTGAAATGGGTTTGCCCGATCAAGAAGCCACTCGTCATTTGTTGCGGGCTTATGCCATCAAAGAAAAAGTGAGAATGGACCCTGAGACAATTAAAGTAATGCTATCTCGCCCCATGACACCAGGACGCATGAAACATGTGGTGAGTTGTTTCAAACAATTACCAGATGGCAGTGAACACCTTGCATCCATGGTGCGAGAACTGTTACGTTATTCTCACGCCGATGATTTGAAGGATTTGTTTTCTCATATTTGTCACCATCATGGTATTTCATCCACTGCTTTGTCAGGCAAGCGCCGCCCTCTTGAGTTGCAAAAAGCCCGCCAAGAGTATGCGCACCTAGCATTACAAGCTGGTTGGCGTCCCAAGGAAGTGGCGATGATCATGCAACGAAGTGAAAGATGTGTTAAAAGTTTGGCAAAAGAATACCGAGCATGAAACCTCGCCTCCTTTTTGGAGGGAGTTTTGACCCCCCTCATCAGGGGCATATGTCGATAGCTGACCTTGCTGCCCAACATCATGGCGTTTCTTCCGTCACGTTTATCCCTAATTATGTGAGCCCTTTTAAAGAGAAATCAATTTCTGCTGAGCATCGTTTGCGTATGTTGCAGCTTTGCGTGAAGAAGCCCCATGAGATATGGGATTTTGAAATCAACAAAGAAGAAGCTAGTTTTACGGTAGACACGTTGAAATATCTCAAAAAAAGAGAAACTAAACCGCTGGTATGGATTGTGGGCGCCGATTGCTTAAATCATTTGCATTTATGGAAAGATATTTCTCAGTTGCTAGAGTTGACCCGTTTTCAACTGATTACGCGATCTGGAGTGGAATTGCAATTGCCAGAAAAATTAAAATCTCTGATGGGTGATAAAGCGGATCATTTTCTTGCAGGAGTGCTGACACTAAACCAACCCTATTCATCTACTCACATCAGGCAGTCTTTGTTGCGATCAGAAAAACCTGAAGGTTTGGAAGACGACGTCTTTCGTTATATCCAAGAGAATAAACTTTATGTGCCATAAGAAGTTTTGTGTAAAGATCAAAAAATTGAAGAAAAATCCATTTTTATGCCATTAAGATTTTTCCTGTAATAAAATTCATTTTTATCTTTTTTTACCGATATATCATTAGAAAATAGTTGTTAGATGTGAAATTCCGTGTAATGTTGTCTATGAGAAAGAAAGATGTAATATCGAAGATTTCAAAATGGTCGATAATGATCATTTCTTTAGCATTTTTAGTTGTTTTTCCTATTTATTTAACAGCCGATGATTTTATTTGGGATGGGGATTCAGATTCCGATGGAGATGGGGTGTCGTGGACAGACCCTCAAAACTGGACGGCAGACTCAGGCTATCCAGACGATGTGAATGATACAGCGACGATTAACTCTCAAAATGACATGATTGTCACCAATTCAACCAATCTTATCGTAGGTTCCGTCACCATTGATGGGGGATTTACAGGCACTTTAACCCTAGAGGGTACCTTACAGATTAAAGACACAGGAACGGAAAATGGAAATTTTCACTTTTCGGGCAGCAATTTTGATGGGGTGACATACGATGTGACAGTGTTGAATGATTTTGAAGTGGGAGGGGGAGTATTTACCTCCACGTCGGGTACCTTGCATGTGTCAGGAGATTTCACCCATAGTGCGGGAATCTTCACCCATAATGATGGGACAGTGGAACTTTCTCAAGTATCCGATCATACACTCACCAGTATTTCGACCACCACCTTCAAAAATTTGACATTACATGAGGGGGCAACCGTGACGTATGATGATACGGATTTGCTGTATTATTTTGCGTTTGATGATACGGGTTCTACAGCCCGTGATTACAGTGTCAACAAAAAAGATGGCATCCATGTGGGTGGTGTGTCTGATAATGCATCCGTTGCACCTACTGATTTCACTAATCTAAAGAGCCTTGATTTTCCAGGTTCCAATGATTATGTTTCCATAGACAATGCAGGTTTGCCTACGGGGGATTTTAGCTATTGTGTTTTTATCAAGGCGGATGCTTTAGGTGCTAAATCAATCTTTAATTCAGATAAAGTTTCGGGGGGACAAGACATTAGTTTAAGAATAGATGGTGCTACAAATAATTTACGTGCACAGGTTGGTAATGATGTGGGAAGGTCGAACACCACATTGAAAACAGGTAGATGGTATCATGTGGGTTTGACAAGATTGGGCGGAACAGTCACTTTTTATTTAGATGGTGTTCCTGATGGGACTTTTACAAGTGCCAGTGTGTTGGATTTTGGTGTTGCGTCATTTGTGATAGGAATTCGGAATAATCTTAATCATGACTTTAATGGTCTAATGGATGATATGAGAGTTTACAGTAGAGCGTTGACATCTGCAGAAATGTTATCTCTTGGTGCAGGCCACAACCTTAGTCCCGGAGAATCTGTTGCGACCACCACGCTGAACGGCAACCTCAATGTTGATGGGAATTTCACGCTCACTTCGGGAATCTTTGATACAGGTAATTATGATATCACATTTGCGGGTAATTGGATTAACACAGCCATGACATTTACCTCTGGTACGGGCACGGTGACCTATGATGGCACAGGTTCTTCGACGATCAGAACATTTGATCAAAGCTTTAACAATTTTTTCGTTAATAGTAGTGGTGGTACAATGAGTTTGAATTCGGATTTAAAAGTGACCAATCGCTTTCACCAAATTTTAGGCACTTTTACGGCCACCACCTATGATATGACAGTTGCAGGTCCCTCTGCCAGTTTAGTGATTTCAGGTGGCACATTTAATTCATCTTCAAACGAATTGGTCGTGTCGGGAGATTATCTTCATAGCGCAGGAACCTTCACGCATAACAGTGGAAATGTGACACTTACCAAAACAGTAGATCATGTTTTTACCATTCCTGCCTCTACGACCTTTAATAATATATTCATCAATGATGGTTTGAAGTTGCATTTCAAATGTGAAGAAACTAGTTCTCCATCGATAGATTCAAGTGGTTATGGGAACGTTGGTGTCTGGAAAGATACATTAAATGACAGCACAACGGTGCCAACTGTTAATTTTGCGAACTCAAGAAGCTTGAATTTTGTTGGATCAAATAATCACCTTAGTGTAGAAAATGTCCAATTGCCAACAGAAGATTTTACCTATTGTACTTTTGTCAGGGCTGATGACGCGACAGATGTTGCCTTATTTCAAGTGTTGGGCAGTGTTTCCGATGAGTTGTCCTTGGGATTAAATTCTAATAGTAAGCTTGAGCTTGAATTACAAGATGGCGCGCCAGTAACGGCTGATACGGCGCTATCGACAGGGACATGGTACCATATAGGAGTAGTGCGGTCTGGATCAAATATTACCTTTTATATTGATGGCGCAACAGATGGTACGGCGACAGATGGTACAGTTTTAAGTGGTATAACTACAATGTTTCTAGGAGTTAATGAAGGGCTAACATCAGATTTTGATGGCCGTCTGGATGAGATCAGAATTTACGACCGTGCCTTGTCGACAGCAGAAATGCTGGCCATATCTCGAGGAAATCAACCTAGTACCTCTGTAGCGACCGTGACCACTACTAATGATATAGATGTGGATGGTAATTTAACATTGGCTTCTGGAACACTATCTTCTGGCACAGATGATATTTTTATAGCCGGCGACTGGCTGAATTATGGAGGTGTACTTACTTCAGGCACAGCGGCCGTCACCCTCGATGGCAGCAGCATCCAAAACATCGCCAGCGGCGGTCAAAACTTTTACAACCTCTACAGTAAAGGCCTACAAAGTTACTTCAGCGAAAACGTCACTATTGACAATTCCCTAAATGTGCATAGCGGAGTCGTCACCGCCGGTTCCGTCAACTTATACTTTTCAGCCGGTGCGG
>Ga0316192_10001635_pt1 | contig 16531 bp, 16 predicted proteins | sample MerIslwburrow_MG_FD_204931 | JGI IMG/M metagenome (GOLD analysis project Ga0316192, IMG submission 204931) | Coastal sediment microbial communities from Maine, United States - Merrow Island worm burrow | ecosystem: Environmental > Aquatic > Marine > Coastal > Sediment | place: USA: Maine...
CTTACGGCAGTAGCAGGAAAACAAGCAGGAAGACAGGCAGGGATGCGAAGGCAAACAACGCTGCTTTGACAGACAAAGCATCATAATGGTGTGAAACAGCTTGCTGTGTTGAACCATTCATTCGATGTTTTTTGCGGTTAGTTCACCTATGGTAGTAAATATAACGACTCTATTTCAAAGAAACAAGTGGTTAAACCTCATTCCGCTCTTTGCGAGCGTTTACGAAGTCGACGCATGACCGCAATCACGGGGCCCGAGAGGGCGTATAAAAAGAAGCCGCTAAACAGCACAACCGGCGGGTCAATCGCCAAAAACACAAAAACCAGCACTACAACCAGTATCACAAAGAACGGAACCCTGTTCTGAAAGTCGACATCCTTGAAGCTGTAGTAGGATATTTTGCTGACCATCAAGGCGCCGGTGATGACGGTCAGCGGCCATGCCAGATGCGCAACAGCCGCGCCCTCGATACCCGCGTCAAAACACACCCAGACCATACCGACGATTACTGCCGCCGCTGATGGACTGGGCAGACCCTGGAAGTAGCGCTTGTCAGTACTGCTGGCCTTGGTGTTGAACCGCGCCAGGCGCAGGGCTGCTGCTACAGCAAAAATGAAAGCCGCAAGCCAGCCCAGTTTGCCCAGCTGCCAGCTGACATCGCGCATGGATGACAACGACCACTCATACATAACCAGCGCAGGCGCCAGGCCGAATGATGCCAGGTCCGCAAGACTGTCGTATTCAGCGCCGAATTCGCTCTGGGTATTCGTCATGCGGGCGACACGGCCATCCAGTCCATCCAGGACCATGGCGATAAATACCGCTACCGCTGCCTGTTCGAACTTGTCGTTGGTCGCAGCCACAATGGCATAAAAACCGGAAAAAAATGCAGCCGTGGTGAACAGATTCGGCAGCAGGTAGATGCCGCGCTTTTTTCGTGATTGAGTCTTGTCTTCCATAACCGAAGAATAGCCTATTTAATCCACGACTGAAATACAAAAGGTCACTGGAACCGTTGCATTATTCCTCGAAAGCACTGCCGGGAGGTAACGCAAAGGCCGCTGAGGCGCAGAGGACACGAAGAAATTATGATGTGTAACAAAGTTCACAGCCCATATGGGCTGTGAACTTTGTAATGCATCCAGAACAACACAGCACGAAACTTGAGATAGCCCCCCGACACCCAGACAGCAAAAGATATCCTTTGGGTTCTTTGCGCCTTTGCGGCCTTTGCGTTAAATCCAGTGTCTCTACCTGCGAGCAACCCCGACGATCAATTCTTGGATTTGTCGACGATCTTGTTTGACTGTATCCACGGCATCATGCCGCGCAGCTTCGCACCGGTAACTTCGATTGGATGCTGGCGCGTTTTTTCACGCAAAGCTTCCAGGTTCTTACCGCCGGCTTTCATTTCTTCGATGAACTCTTTGGCAAATTCTCCGCTCTGAATTTCGCCCAGGATTTTCTTCATTTCAGCCTTGGTGCCCTCGTTAACGACACGCGGACCACGGGTAACATCACCGTATTCAGCCGTGTTGGAGATCGAGTAGCGCATATCGGCTATGCCACCCTGGTACATCAAATCAACAATGAGCTTGAGCTCGTGCAGGCATTCGAAATAAGCCATTTCCGGTTCATAACCGGCTTCAACCAGTGTTTCAAAGCCCGCCTGGACGAGTGCGGTTGTGCCGCCGCAAAGAACGGCCTGTTCACCGAACAGGTCTGTTTCTGTTTCTTCGCGAAATGTTGTTTCAATAATACCGGTACGACCACCGCCAATCGCAGAAGCATAAGACAGTGAGATGTTCTTTGCATTGCCGGAAGCATCCTGGTAAACAGCGATAAGGTCAGGGATGCCGCCACCGTTGACGAACTCACTGCGCACAGTATGGCCCGGTGCCTTGGGTGCAATCATGATGACATCCAGGTCTTCACGCGGCTTGATGGCGCCAAAATGAATATTAAAACCGTGGGCAAACGCCAGTGCGGCACCCTGCTGGATATTCGGCTCGACCTGCTCGGTATAGAGCGCCGCCTGGTGCTCGTCCGGCGCCAGAATCATGACGACATCGGCGCTGGCAACAGCATCCTCGATCGATTTTACAGTCAGTCCAGCCTGCTCTGCCTTGGCTGCCGAGGAAGAACCCTCGCGCAAGCCGACGAAAACTTCAACACCCGAGTCTTTCAGATTATTGGCATGTGCATGACCCTGAGAGCCATAGCCGATGATACTGACTTTCTTGCCCTGGATTATCGACAGATCACAATCTTTATCGTAATAAATATTCATTTATCGTTTTCCTGAATTAACTATTTTTTTAAATTTTTAAACAGCTGGTTTATGTGCTCAGCTGAGAGAAGACTTCTCACCGCGACCTATACCAATTAAGCCGGAACGCACAACTTCAAGGACAGTGATACTGGAAAGCGCTTCCATGAATGCATTCAGCTTTTCACCATTGCCGGTTATTTCTATGGTGTAAGTCGTGTCCGTGACATCTATCACGTGACCATGGAATATATCGACCAGGCGTTTGACTTCATCCCGTTCACCATCTGTTGCACTTACCTTGATCAGCATGAGTTCACGTTCGATATGAACATCAGAGGTCATATCGATCAGCTTCACCACATCGATCAGCTTGTTCAGCTGTTTACTGATCTGCTCGATTATTTCTTCCGTGCCGGTAGTCACAATTGTCATGCGAGACAATGAAGGGTCATCGGTTGGCGCCACTGAGAGTGACTCGATATTATATGCGCGCGCTGAAAACAGGCCCGCGACTCGTGAAAGCGCACCCGATTCATTTTCCAGTAATATCGAAATGATATGTCTCATTGCAGTTACACCAATATCATTTCATTCAGGCCAGCGCCTGCGGGAATCATCGGATAGACGTTTTCTGTCTTGTCTGTCAGGAAATCGAGGAACACAAGTTCATCCTTGCGCCCCAGGGCTTCTTCGAGTGCACCGCGAACATCTGCCGGATTAGCAATCTGTATTCCGCTGTGCCCATAGCTCTCAGTAAGCGCAACAAAGTCCGGCAATGCATCAAAATATGACATGGCATAACGCTTCTCGTAGAAGAATTCCTGCCATTGCCTGACCATGCCCATATAGCCGTTGTTAAGGCAGATAATCTTTACTGGCAACCCGTACTGTTTACAGGTTGAGAGCTCCTGTATGCACATCTGGATACTGGCCTCACCGGTAATACAGACCACGGTTTCATCCGGATATGCCAGCTGCACGCCTATCGCTGCAGGGAGACCAAACCCCATCGTACCCAGCCCGCCTGAATTTATCCAGCGCCTGGGTTTGTTGAAACCGTAATATTGCGCAGCCCACATCTGGTGCTGGCCAACATCTGAAGTGACGAAGGCATCACCTTTGGTTATTTCATGCAGTTGTTCGATAACATATTGCGGTTTAACCAACTCACTGGCGCTATCATATTTGAGACAGTCCTGTGAGCGCCATTCTTCAATTTGCGCCCACCATTTCTCCAGCGCGGATACATTCGGCTCTTTGTTACCGCTATCGAGAACTTTCAGAAAGTCATCGAGCACCTGCGAAACCTCGCCCACGATAGGAATATCGACCTTGACGTTCTTTGAAATCGAAGCCGGGTCAACATCGATATGAATAATTTTTGCATGCGGACAGAATTTTTCCAGATTACCGGTAACACGGTCATCGAAGCGGGCACCGATAGCAATCAAAACGTCGCAATGATGCATGCCCATATTGGCTTCATAAGTACCGTGCATACCGAGCATGCCGAGAAACTGCCTGTCACTCGCCGGATAAGCGCCCAGCCCCATAAGGGTGTTGGTAATGGGATAACCCAGCTTTTGTGTAAACGCGGTCAATTGCTCGGAAGCATTACTGAGAATGACACCGCCACCGGTATAAAGCATCGGACGCTCTGCCGAAAGAATCAGCTCTGTGGCGCGTTTGATCTGGCCAATATGACCCTTGACCGTCGGATGATAAGAGCGCATCTTGATCTCGGACGGATAGTGGAATTCACACTTCGCAGCTGTAATGTCTTTTGGAATATCAATAACAACCGGGCCCGGACGTCCGGTGGTCGCTACATAAAATGCCTTTTTGAATACGGTCGCAATGTCCTTGACGTCTCCGATCAGGAAATTATGTTTGACCACCGGGCGCGTGATACCCACTGAGTCAACTTCCTGGAACGCATCATTACCGATCAGGTGCTTGGGAACCTGGCCTGTGATGACCACCATGGGTATGGAATCCATATAGGCGGTCGCAATACCTGTTACCGCATTGGTAGCGCCCGGCCCTGAAGTAACCAGAACCACACCGGGTTTCCCGGTTGAACGTGCATAGCCATCAGCCGCATGCGTAGCGCCCTGCTCATGGCGCACGAGGATATGTTGCACATCATCCTGCTTGTAAAAAGCATCATAAATATGCAATACGGCACCGCCCGGGTATCCGAATACATGCTCAACACCTTCGGCCTTGAGGCTCTGTATAATTATTTCTGCGCCAGTCAGTTCCACTGTCGGTACTCAGTAAAATGAAAAAACCTTGTAAATCATGCACTTTAATGCGGATTCACTCGAACGATGAAGTCTAAACTGTTCATGGAAAAATTTCATCCGTCTTTTTGACAGAATTTATCAAAGCATGGGCTGTTATAACCATAAAAAAATCCCGGTCTTTGCCGGGGTTTTTTATTCCTAGCCCGCATATTGCATCAAGGATTTGGATTTTAGGGGCGATATTTTGTCAGGAACAAAATATCGCGTTAGCCCCGAAGGGGTGAGTCTCATGGATGAGACGAACAACCTGGTTAAGCAGGTTGTTCATAAAACCACACGGACAATCTGTAACCGAGAACAAATCCTTTGATTAATTTATAGGTGTTCAATATGCAAACAAATACCCGATTTTTGTGTCCGCCTTCGTGCAATATGCGGGCTTAGCCCTGCTCTTTATCAGAAGTCGTCGATCAGGTCGCCTCCGGCAGCGAGTGTCAACGAATCCATGATTGCGTCAGGCGACGGCATAATGTTCATGAAACTGTTTGCCCCCATCATGCTGAGATCAGGGAAGTTCATAGCAATACGAAAACGTCCATGCAGGGCTTCGACTTCGCTACCCTTGACCAGGATTTCGTATGGCAGGTGGCCGGTAGCACGTAGTGGCTTGAAATCAATTTCACTCATAATGAAGCTTTCATCCATGTACTTGTTGCCTGTTTCACCTTTTGCAGCCATCGAAACACCAAATACTGTCTGCTTGCTATCAGGGATATCGATGCGGTACACCTTGCTGGTGTCGCCTTTGTGAGCAGCCAGGCCTTTTTCAACAGCCGCAACAGCTTCCTTGTAACTGTTATATGAGGCCAGCTTGTTCGTTTCATCGAAGTACTCCATACCAAAGGTATAGTGATACTTTTCAAGCTCTTCTGCGGTCAAACCTTCTTCAGGCCCATATTCTTTTTCAGCGCCAAGTGCGTCCCTGAGCGCATCAGCGACACCGGACAAATCAGCTTTTACGCGATAGGCGGCACCCATGTATACAGGATTGGTGTAGGCAATCTGAACCTGGTCGCCCACTTTGGTGATGGTTACACGTTGAGCGGCAACATAACCGGCACGGTCATGGCTGGCAGCCGCTTTTTTCAATGTATCGTTGGTAACCACGATGATATGAGCGGTCGGATAGGGTGAGTATTCGCCAACGACTTCGAAACCTTTGCCGCCAAGCGCGCTTTTGACGCCATCAATCTGGTCGGCAATATCGCCGGTAGTGGTTGAAGCCAGGATAAAGGGCTTCATTTCGCTTTCCGCCTGAACAGCCAGCGAGGCCACGATTACCATAGCCATAGCCACATAAGCCAGCCAGGTTGATTTCACTTGTCTCATGCTTGGAACTCCGATTGGTTTCATAATTTTAAACGATGATTTATTGACGGCCTTGAGACTGAACAGTCTCTTGATCAGATATAACCAGATTAACATTTGCGGATTACTAATGTAATGCAAATCAATGGCTTTATGCAAGCCAAATCATGCAGAAAATATAAGATATATCAATTATTTAAGGAAGCTCTGAATAATTCATCCATGAATTATTCAGAGCACGAACAAGATAAAGTGCAATTTTATCTTGTTCTTCATTTTCAATGGCTTATCGGCCATTGAAAATGGCAACACATCCATGTGCTGCGGAAACTCTGAATTAATCAGAGTTTCCTTAAATTACACTTGTTTATTTCATAATTGATTTAATGCAGACAGAAAAAAGCCCCGCGATGCGGGGCTTTTTTGATTGACTGCCTGCAAGGCTGCGCCGGATCAGAACATCCAGGCCCAGCCGGCCTGGAGATCCCACTGGGACATTTCGATTTCAATCTGGGTCGCACCGCCATCAAACGGGTTGGGACCCTTCACTTTTTCTTCCAGGGCATACATGAATGACAGGTTGAACTCCTGGCTAGTACCAATGGGCCAGGTCAAACCAGCGGTGACATGATCCTGCACAGTGGCAGGTGCCAGGATATTGAACAGGGTCTCGCTTTCCGGTATCGGCTGATCCGAGTGACTGTAGCCAACACGCCAGTCGATATTCGCCGCAGTCCACTGGTATCCTAATTTGAAAATACCGATATCTTCCCAGCCGAAGCCGGCGCCGTCAGGACCGCCCAGGCAGGTGGCACCTACTGCCGGTTCAAATGGCAGCGCTGGCCCACCATTTACCAAAATGGTGTTGTTTAAAGCATCCAGACAGCCGCCACCGGTTAGCTTGGAGATCGGGTTGGAAAGAGATTTGATATCGGTGTAATTAATACGCTGGTAATCAGCGACGATAACACCGGTCTTGCCGACATCGAACGACGCCCCCAGAGTGTAGGTTGACGGGATGTCAAAATCACCACCTTCGGCGAACAGGCCCTTGTATTCATCGAATTCGTCCATGCTGATCTTGGACTGGTAGCTGATACCAACGCGCACACCTTTAGCCACCTCGCCCTGGTAACCCAGCTTGGCACCGAATCCCCAGACCGTGGAATTGACGTTGCCAGACAAATTACTTGGATCCAGCGACAGGCCGGAGAACTGCTCAAGACCCTGAGCACGGAATCGCTGGCCGACTACCAGCAGGCTGCCACCAAGCGCATGCTTGGGGTTTAACTTGTAGGCGGTATTAAAGTTAAAAAACATCTGCTCCAGGTTGACCCCTGCGGTGCCGGCGCCGTAAACACCCGGCAATACCTGGTAAGTGCCGAAGTTTGGACTGCTGGGATTAGCATCAACCAGTGTGGCACTACCTGATTTATATTCGGTATTCATGCCACCGTTACCGTAGATCGCTATCCCCATCGTGGTCCTGTCATTCAACAGGTGGTTGTAGGCAAAGTGCGGAATCAGAAATATATCGTTCTCACTCTCGACGGAGCCGGGATTGACACTAAAAGCTGTTTGACATGGAACACTTGTTGGATCAGGGCATAATCCTGGCACGGGTCCTAATGGTGTACCAACGGGTACGGGCGGCGTTCCGGTGACGGTGTAGCCACGTGGTGATGGCGCAAAAATCTGCAGACCCAAATCCAGGCGTTTTTCCACAAACGCCATACCAGCCGGGTTAACAGCAGCCGCCATGGCATCCTGTGAAAATGCTGCACCAGCACCTGCCAGGCCCTTGTTCTTGGTGCTGTAGCCATGCATGAAATAACCATTGGTCGCATGAGCCAGCGGCGCTGCCAGAAGTCCTGATACAGCAACTGCAAGCAGGGATTTACGTATTCTAAAATTCATTGAATCGGTCTCCAGAATAAAAAAGAAAAGAATTAAAAAGTATTATTGTTTAATTATTATTGTCGGGTGTGATTTAGACATTAAATAGATGGGCCGATCTGACCTGTCAATTTAACTGCATAAAAAAACCCTTTTTATTGTATTTATTGGTATTTTATTTATTATTAATTTACTTATAGACACAAATAAACCCGGCTGCACCGGGTCTATTTGTGTCAGTCGAGAAAAGCAATCAGGATTTCTTCATCAAAAAGCAGAATTTACCGCCTTCTTCCGTCGATTCCAGCAGTTCATTGCCGGTTTGCTTGGCGAACGCCTCGAAGTCCTTTACAGAACCCGGGTCAGTTGCCACAATGCGTAAAACCTTGCCCGCATCCATACCGGAAAGCGCTTTTTTCGCCCTCAAAATGGGTAAAGGACAATTCAGGCCACTTGCATCAAGCTCTTCGTCATAATCTGCCACTTTTAAGACTCCTGTGTTTGAAAGTATGCACAGCACTTGTGCGTTGAAAATCAGGCCATATATATAATGGATACGTAGATAAAAGGCAAGCAACGATTAATCTTACAACTTTTACTGCCAAAGCTTGTCTGTTTAATAAATATGCAGAATAGATACACCAGATTCGGGGCACGTTTAGCCCAATTCCTATTGCTTCCAGCCCTGCTCATTGGAAGTGCTTCCAAGGCAGAATTACCCACCCTGGGTGACCCGACTCTTGGCAGCATCAGCGCCCGCGAGGAAGCGCAGATGGGTCTGGCCTATTACCGTTACCTGAAAGCCAGCCTGCCCATCGTCGATGACATACAGCTTAACTATTACCTGGAGAGTCTCGCTCAAAAGCTGGTCACCCAGTCTGATGAGGCCGGTAGAAATTTCACATTCTTTATCGTGCAATCGTCCGTCATTAATGCATTTGCATTACCTGCTGGCTACATCGGCGTGCATAGCGGACTTTTTCTCGATGCCGATAATGAAAGCCAGCTTGCCAGCGTACTCGCCCACGAAATCTCCCACGTCACCCAGCGCCACCTGGCGCGCATGATTGATGAATCCGGCAATTCAATGATGATCAACGTCGCCACCCTGCTTGCCGCTATCCTGGTCGGATCACATGACTCGGAAATGGGCCAGGCAGTGCTGATGGGGGGACTGGCGGGTGCGCAGCAGTCTTCGATCAATTTCACACGCACCAATGAGTACGAAGCGGACAGAATCGGCATCGGCCTGCTCATCGAAGCCGGTATCAATCCCGATGGCATGGTCGAATTCTTTGAGCACCTGCTGGATAAAAGCAGCGGCCTGCAAATTGAATACATACGAACCCACCCGCTCGACATCAACCGTGTAACCGAGGCAAAAAACCGTATTAAGGACGAGCATTCGACCTTGCCTAAAAACAGCGAGGATTTTCTTTTTGCGAAAGCGCGTCTTGCTGTACTGGTAAATAACAACAACAGCCTGAGAAAGCTTATCGAGGCCAATGAACAGCACGAAGGTGTTATTGCCGACTACCTGCGTGCAATCGCATTAACCAAAATTGATCGCCCTGCAGAATCAATCGCAATTCTTGAAAAATTATCAAACCAGCACAAACACCCCTGGATCAAGCTGGCGCTGGCAGATGCGTACTATGCAAACGACAACATGGATAAAGCATTAAAGCAGCTTGGACAATTAAACAGTCTTTATCCAGGGTATCTGCCGGTTGCTCTCGCTTATGCCAAGGCGCTTAATGCGGTCAAGCAACCGGAAAAAAGTATAGAGCTGTTACTGCGTCAGCTGCAGTCTGATCAATACGCAGTAATCTACCAGACACTGGCACAGGCTTATCACCTCAATGGTCAGATAAGTGCTGCACTGGAAGCAACTGGAAATCAATATGCTTTGCAGGGTTACAACGAGCTGGCGTTACAACAGTATGAAAATGCACTCAATCACAAGGACGTGAATAAAACCTCCAGAGCCCGTCTTGAAACCAAGAAGGATGAACTGCTGGAAATCGTTAAACAAAGTAATCAATAAACAACACGAAACACCATATATTATCTAACTCTAATATATGTAATATCTTGTGCGAAAATTATTCCCAACTTTTTTTTACTTTTTAGCCTTGTCATAAGCATTCTAGAGTGTATGCTATAGCTCATTGTTCTATTAGAACATTCCCATTGTCACAAATCTGGAGGAGAGAGCAAATGCGGCGAACCGCACATTTGATCAAGACATCGGTCTCTGTAACAGCCTTGATAGGCTGTCTCGGATTGATCGCACCAATAACAGCCAGCGCAGCTGATGCTGCCGATATAGAAAAGGGAAAGCAGCTGTCTTTCGACAGAAAGAAAGGTAACTGCCTTGCATGCCACCAGATTGAAGGTGGAACACTTGCGGGTAATATTGGACCGCCACTGGTTGCAATGAAAGCAAGGTTTCCTGACTATGAAAAGATGAAAGCACAGATCTCAGATCCACGCGATAATAACCCGAACACAATCATGATTCCGTTCGGTCCACACGGCGTGCTTTCGGCGAAGGAAATCGAACTGGTTTCACAATTTATATATACATTGTAGTTAGAGGTAAAAACAAGATGAATCACAATCGAAGAACACTGCTGAAAGGATCGCTGGCCGCTGGTGCAGTTGGTGCTGCAGTAAGCGCCGGCCTGCTGACACCCAAAGCAGTAATGGCCGCCTGGGCAAAAGACGCGTTTGAAGCCAAAGAAGTCGATGCAGCTATGACTGGCGCAATGGGTAGTGCTGACGCAACTGCCAGTGACAAAATCAAGCTGAAAGCTCCAGACATCGCGGAAAACGGCGCCGTTGTGCCTATCACTGTTACCAGCAGTATCGATGGCACCACGACCATGAGCATCCTGGTTGCCAAAAACAATACCCCGTTGACCTCAACCTATGAACTTGGTCCGAACACTGAAGCTTACATCTCGACACGCGTCAAGATGGGCAAGACATCAGATGTTATTGCTGTCGTCAAGGCTGGCGGCAAGCTCTACAGCACCAAGAAAGAAGTCAAGGTCACCATCGGTGGTTGCGGCGGTTAATCGACAAGCAAATTTGAGGTAATTAGAAACATGGCAAAATCAATCAAACTTAGGGCAAAAGCAAAAGACGGTGTTGCAACTGTCAAGGCCCTGATCAGCCACCCGATGGAAACCGGCCTGCGTAAAGACAAGAAGTCAGGCAAACCCATCCCTGCTGAATTTATCCAGGAAGTTGTTTGTGAATCCGGTGGAAAAACTGTGCTAAACGCACAGTGGGGCAGCGCGATTTCAAAAAATCCATTCCTGTCATTCAAGTTCAATGGCGCCAAATCCGGTGACTCCATCAAGATAAGCTGGGTGGACAACAAGGGTAATAGCGACTCTATCGATAGCAAAATCAAGTAGTCCATTGGATTACCGATCAAAAACAATTAAAGGGTGAACAATGAATAAAATTGCTAACGTCCTAACAGCTGCATTTCTGGTAGTGACGCCTTTTGTTGCGCAGGCGACACCTGATCAGGATTTGAAAGAATTCAGGGAACACTTCTTCAAGAAATTCCCTGATACACCAAAGAGTGATTTCATCAATGGTGTATATTCTGTCGATCCAGCATCTCGTGAACAGTGGGAAGCTTTCGAGGAATTCCCTTCTTACGAAATTTTCGTTGATAAAGGCGAAGAACTCTTCAACAAGAAATTTGCCAATGGCAAAGGTTTTGCTGATTGCTTCCCTAATTACAAAAAGGGTATTCGCCAGAACTATCCGTACTTCGACTCCAACTCCGGAGAAGTCGTAACCCTGGAAGGCGCCATCAACAAGTGCCTGACAGACAATGGCGAAAAACCTTACAAGTGGAAAACAGGCAACATCACATATGTCAGCGCCTACCTGGCTTACCTGTCTCGTGGCAACAAGATCAACATCAAGGTGCCTAACGACTCGAAAGCAATGGCTACCTATAACCGCGGCAAGAAACACTTCTATGCCAAGCGCGGACAGTTGAACATGTCTTGCGCTGATTGCCATTACCACTATGCGGGCAGCAAAATCCGTGCGGATATTCTAAGCCCGGCACTGGGCCATCCAACAGGATTCCCTGTCTACCGCAACAAGTGGGCTGGCGCATCCTCCAAGGGTGACGGCATGGGCACCCTGCACCGTCGTTACGGCGGCTGTAACAAGCAGGTACGCGCCAAGCCATTCAAGGCCCAAAGTGATGAATACAAGGCACTTGAGTACTTCCATACCTACATGAGCAACGGTCTGGAAGCGAATGGCCCAAGCCAACGTAAGTAAGCACTTGTAGCCAAGCATAAAAAAACCCCGGCATGCCGGGGTTTTTTTATTTCTGAATGTATCAATAGGCTATACAGTAGCCAATTGATACAGTTTCGTGCAGTTCCTAGTACCTAGCCACTAGTCCCTCGCCACTGAAAAGATGGTGGGCCGTGAAGGATTCGAACCTTCGACCAATTGGTTAAAAGCCAACTGCTCTACCAGCTGAGCTAACGGCCCATGTTATAGGGAAATCATTTGTCTTGGCGTTCGGACTCCTGTCCTCACTTAACTATCACTTGTGCCGGCCCGGCATCCTGCCCGGTCGTTCGTCGGACTGCGAATGTCCACTGGACATTCGGTTCCTCCTCACCCAGCTGAGCTAACGGCCCGCAGCCGCGCATAATACATGGACTGGCGCTGAAAAACAAACCGGATCGAGCAGAACAGGATGCCCATTTTCGGGCTAACCCGTATATGGCATGAAAGATTTGGATTTTATGGGCAACGCATGACCCAACACAGCATCTTTTGTCTTTGCGATCTTTGCTTCTTCGCGTCCTTTGCGTTACAACGAATATATTTAGCGTCCGCCTTTGTGCTTTATGCGGGCTTGCGGTAAATCGTTGGGTCAGGCACACCCGCAGCCTCAAAGCCATCGCGGCGCAAGCGGCAGGAATCACATAAGCCGCAAGCCCTGCCCTGCTGATCAGCCTGGTAGCAGGAGACTGTCAGCGAATAATCAACACCCTGCCGCATCCCGGTGGAAATTATTTCAGCTTTGCTCATGTTGATTAAAGGCGCATGAATACTCAGCTTGTGCCCTTCAACTCCAGCCCTCGTCGCCAGGTTAGCCATGTGCTCAAATGCCTCGATATAAGCAGGGCGGCAATCCGGATAACCGGAGTAATCAACAGCATTAACACCGAGGAAAATATCACTTGAACCGTGCACTTCGGCCACAGCCAGTGCATGTGCCAGAAATACCGTGTTCCTGGCAGGAACATAGGTAACCGGTATGCCCTGGTTAAGGCCGGCCTCGGGCACGTCTATGCTGCTATCGGTTAACGCAGACCCCGTCATCACGTTTTCATCGAGCTGAATAAGCTGCCAGCTTGCAGTAAATGCCTGTGCCAGCTTTTTTGCTGCATCCAGTTCAGAGACATGGCGCTGGCTGTAATTAAAGCTGATCGCATGGCAGTCAAAATCCCTGCTAGCGATTGCCAATGTTGTTGCGGAATCAAGTCCACCGGAGAGCAGCACAATAGCTTTTGATCGTGTCGTCATGCTTCATTTACCCGGCTGGTCGCCCCACAACAGTTTATGCAGCTGCATTTGCATACGCACAGGCAAACCATCACGCAGTATCCATTCAGCGAGATCAGTCGCTGTCAATTGCTCATAACTGGGGGAGAACAGCACCTCACAGCGTTCATTCAAATTATGCCGCTGCAGGAGCTCTCTGGACCATTCATAATCCTGCTCATCGCAAATTACAAACTTGATCTGATCCTGCGCACTGATGTGGCTAATATTTTCCAGGCAATTGCGCTTCACCTCGCCCGAGCCCGGCGTCTTGATGTCCATCACCTTCACCACTCTGGAATCCACCGCTGAAACATCAATTGCACCGCTGGTCTCCAGCGAAACATGATAGCCGGCATCACACAACATCGTTAGCAGTTCGATGCATGACTTCTGCGCCAGTGGTTCACCCCCGGTCACAGTAACATAGCGTGTTTTATTAGCTGCGACCTGCTCGAGTATGTCATCAAGGCCCATCCACTCACCGCCAGTGAAGGCATACCCGGTATCACAATACTGGCAACGTAAAGGACAACCGGTAAGGCGAACAAAAGTGGTGGGGATCCCGACCGTCAACGCCTCACCCTGAAGTGAAAAGAAAATCTCGGTTATCTTCAGTCGGTTATCGTTGGGCATGGATTTATCTGATGCGAATTTGTTCTCTCGCAGAGGCGCAAAGGCCGCAGGGGAATATTAATACAAATTTCTCAATTACACCGGTTGCCATCCGGTCTTGCATATATCGATATCCCCAATGCGAATACCAGACCAGTTTACAACGATGATATGCATTTGCAGGATAGACACATATAACATCTCTGCGCGCTCTGCGCCTCTGCGAGAGAACAGTAAGTTAAACATCCAGCATATATGACATTTGCTTGCTTCTACCGGATGAAGCCTTCTCAATGGCCTTCGCGCTTGATACGCTCCAGGCGGTCATTGGCCTTTGTCGCAACTGAAGTGTCGGGATAGAGCTTGACGACCTGCATGAGCGCATCTTTCGATGCTGACCAGTTTTTCAGTTCGTAGTAGGTATAACCAATCTTCAACCTGGCTCCTGGAATCTTTGTACTCTCCGGATACTTGGCAATCAGCGTCTGAAATGCATCCAGTGCGGTTTTGTATTCGCGTGATACATAATTGGCCTCTCCCAGCCAGTATTGAGCATTATCTGCATACTTGCTATTCGGATAGCTTGCCAGAAAACTTCCAAAGGAAGTAATTGACTTGCTGTACTGGCCTTCCTTCAACAGATCGAACGCAGCCGTGTATTGCTGTGCGCCATCTTTATCATCTCCTGCAGCAACAGCTGGCGATACTAAAGATGCCGATGATGCGCCTGGCGGTGGAACCGGTGCTGCCACAGCGGTTCTGCTGGCGCCACCTTCAAGACTGTTCAGCCTTCGGTCCATATCAGAATAAAGACTGCGCTGCCTCTGGGTAATCATGTCCAGTTCGTAATCCTTTTCCTCGAGCATGTCTCTCAGCATCGAGACTTCCTGCTGCAATGCCTCGAGCTGACGGGACTGCTCCATAAGCACATCAGAGCCGATAATATTCTCCAGGCGTTCAATCCTCTGCTTATCGGTCATACGCAATAACATCTCGTTATCTGCCGCAACAGCATAACCGGATAGCAAACAGGCGATTACGAAAATTGAAAGACTTTGCTGTTTAAACATCGGAATTACTCATATACAAGTTCTGCACGACGATTCAGTCTCCACGCATCCTCATCATGACCCATTGCAGCCGGCTTTTCCTCTCCGTAGCTGATTATTGTTATTTGCGAGGAGCTGGCGCCCTGGAACAGCAGCAATTTTTTTATTGACTGTGCGCGACGGTCCGCCAGTGCGATATTATATTCACGCGTACCGCGCTCATCTGTATGACCTTCCAGCCTCATAGCCGCATCAGAATTCAATGCAAGATATTTACCATGGTGCTTTATCACTTCGACATCATCATCGCTGAGTTCACTGCTGTCATAATCAAAATAGATCGTTTTGATAGATAGCACGTTGCCCGGATCATTGATGGCATTTTTATCATATGAGATCGTCATACCCTCGAGCGCAGATCCCGCTAAAGCACCGCCCTCACCAATGGTGCCAACTGTTGCACCAGTTCCGGATTCGCCGCCTTCAGCACCAGCATCAGCTCCTGCTTCACTATCAGGCTGAACACCGGGTGTGCAGCCGGAAATGAGTAATGCCATGACCAGTGCAAACATACCGCTTTTCATTGTTATAATTTTCATTGTCCTGCCTTACCTCTTAAGGATTAATTAATTACGTTTAGCTGCCCAGGACGGCTCTCTCACCTCACCATCCGACAGCACCAGCCGCTGCTTTTGCCTGCCATCTGTTGAAACCGCAGCGAGTACCGCCTTACCTTTGTCTTGTGACGCATACAGGATCATAGTCCCATTCGGCGCAAAATCAGGGGATTCATCCAGTGGCCCATCCGTAAGCACCTGCATGACGCGCGTGTCTCTATACAAGACCGCAATTTTATATGAATTATTTGCAACATGGACAAAAGCGATCACCTTGCCGTCAGCGGAGACGCTGGCATTCGCATTGTATTTACCCTCAAATGTCAGACGTTTCGGGCGTGAGCCCTTATCCAGAGACAGCTCATACAGTTGCGGTTTACCGCTTCGACTCGAAGTAAATACCAGCGATTTACTGTCAGGCATCCATGCCGCTTCGGTATCGATTGACCAGTGACTGGTCAGGCGCCTCAATGCCCTGGTTTGCAGTGAAATAATATAAATATCCGCATTGCCATCCTTTGACAGTGTCATGGCTATGGTTTTGCCGTCCGGTGACCAGGCTGGCGCGCTGTTTATACCCTTAAAAGATGCGATCTTTTCGCGCGTGCCTTTATGAATATCGTGTATAAAGATTGCGGACAGGCCGGACTCGAATGACACGTAGGCCACCCTGGAGCCGTCAGGCGACCATACAGGGGACATGATGGGTTCTTTTGAGGTCAGCAGTGTTTGCGGGTTGTAACCATCCGTATCGGCAACCTGCAACCTGTACTCAGCAGGCTTGCCCGAAGATGTTATATAAGCAATTCTGGAATTGAAGGCGCCGGGCAAACCTGTCAGTTTCTCAAAGATCAGATC
>Ga0316192_10001637_pt1 | contig 16515 bp, 15 predicted proteins | sample MerIslwburrow_MG_FD_204931 | JGI IMG/M metagenome (GOLD analysis project Ga0316192, IMG submission 204931) | Coastal sediment microbial communities from Maine, United States - Merrow Island worm burrow | ecosystem: Environmental > Aquatic > Marine > Coastal > Sediment | place: USA: Maine...
GGCCCCGGCCCGACCAGGTTGCCGGTCCCCGACATCGGGCGCCGGCGCTCAACCGGTGAAGATGCGGCGCACATCGATGCGATAGATGAGGCCGTCCCACTCGGGTGGGACGAAGCCGTGGCCGGAGCCGGGCGCACCCAGCGCCTGGACCAGATCGGGTAGCTCGAGCGCCCGGCCAACCAGCACCCCGACCCCCTGACCCTTGACTGATTTGTCGGCGAAGCAGATGGAGAAGGCGATCTGGGGCCGAGCGACAATGTTGCGCGACAGTACCGTCGACGGAGTGACGGTGAAATAGATGTGCTCATCTTCGTGGCAGGCGGCGATCACCACCGCCGCATGGGGGATGCCCTCGGCGTTGGCACTGGCGATGGTGGCCGATCGGGCGGCGGAGACGAAGGAGATGACCTCGTCGTCGCTCCAGGTCTGGTCGGCGTACATGGCTCGGGTGAAGTCGTTGGCTTCGGTCAGTGACCGATCGAGCGCTTCCTGCATGAGACCCATGCACTTCGATCGTAGACCGGGTTGTGGGCTGGGTTCATGCCGAAAACTGTTTGCCGCCGGTACCGCTGAGGGTAACAGTGGGGTCATGAACACCCTTTCCGAGATTGCTGGACCCTTCGTCGAGATGGCCCATCGCATCGTGTGGTGCAGTGTGGCCACCGTGGACCGTCGCAACCGCCCCCGGTCGCGGGTCCTGCATCCGCTTTGGCAGTGGGACGGTGAACAGTTGAGTGGCGTGATCGCCACCGGCCCGACCCCGATGAAGCGGGCCCACCTCGAAGTGGCGCCGTTCGTGTCGTGCAACTACTGGTCTCCCGAGCAGGACGTGGCCACCGCCGAGTGTGAGGTGGAGTGGAGCTTCGACGATGCGACCCGAATCGAGGTCTGGGAGGCGTTCAAGTCGGCTCCCGAGCCGGTTGGCTATGACCCGGCCATCATCCCGCCGTGGGCCGACGGCCCGACGAGCGAGGCGTTCGCCGTGCTGAAGCTGAAGCCGTGGCGGCTGCGCGTGTTCCCTGGGTCAGTCCTCATGGGGCAGGGAGGAGACGTGCTCAATTGGCGAGCCTGAGGCGTTGTCGCAACTAGTGTCGATGCCATGAGTTCGGTTGATGTTGCCGTAGTCGGCCGGGGTTTGATCGGTTCGGCCGCCGCCCGCCACTTGGCTGAGCGTGGAGTGTCGACTGCCCTCGTTGGGCCGTCGGAGGTGCCGGACCGAACGGTGGGTGAGGGGCCCTTCTCAAGCCACGGCGACGAGGGGCGAATAACCCGCATCGCCGGCCGGACGCCGGTGTGGTCGCAGCTGGCTGCCCGATCCGTTGCCCGCTACCACGACATCGAGCTGCGATCGTCCACGGCCTTTCACGTTCAGCGTGGGCTGGTGATGTCGGTTCCCAAGGTCGGTGAATGGATCGACAACGGGTTGATCAACGGCAGCAATGCCCACTCGGTCCGTGCCGACCAGGTGCGCGATGCCACTGGGGTCAACATTACCAATGGGCATCCCCTTGCCTATGAAGGCCCCCCGGCGGGCTACATCAACCCTCGTCGGTTGGTTGCCGCGCAGACTGCGCTCACCGAGATGGCCGGTGGCATCGTTGTCGACGATGTGGTCAAGGGGGTGGTGAGGATCAATGGGGCGTTCGAGATCGTGGGTTCGTTTGGCTCGATCACGGCCTCCCGGGTCCTGGTGGCCACCGGTGCCTTTGGCCGGGATCTACTCGAAGCGGAGTTGGTGCTTCAGCGGCTTCCCCGCACGGTGCTGCTGGCCGAGGTTGGCGACTGTGCCGGTCTGCCCAGCCTGGTCCTGGCCGATCCCGCCGATTCCCGCTTGGAGGAGATCTACTGGGTTCCCCCCGTGCGCTATCCGGACGGGCGGACCAGCCTCAAGATCGGTGGCAATCTGAAGGCGAGCCCCGAGCTGACCAACGACGACGACCTGATCGACTGGTTCCGTTCCGAAGGCGACCGGAGCGAGGCCGAGGCGCTGGAAACCAGCCTCCGGGCCCTGCTGCCGACGGCTCGGATTGGTGCAACCTCGACCTCGCCCTGCGTGGTCAACGCGACACCTTCGGGTAATCCCTATATCGGTTGGGTCGAAGACGGCATTGCCGTGGCCATCGGGGGTAACGGGTCGGCGGCGAAGTCCTCCGACGAGATCGGGCGTCTGGCCGCCGGGTTGTTCTCAGCCGACGGCTGGACCGACAGCCTCGACGCTGAGTTGTTCGCCCCTGTCACGGCTTGAAACGGTCACCGCCGGCCTGGTGCCTGTTAGCGCCTGAAAGTAGCGCCGCCCGCGGTTCGGGGGACGTTTGGGCCGGACAGGTTGTGTTCCGGTTGCTGTCGCTCGACCAGAGGTCGGAGCCCCTCAACGATCAATGAGACACCGAAGTTGAACTCGGCCGTCCGGTCGATAGTGGTTCCCAGGGCGAGGCGAACATTGGGGTACCGGTCAGCGGGGAGGGCAGCCCTGGCAGAGGCCAGTCGAGCGGGATCGTGCCCACCCATGACCTTGGTTTGCTCGGTCGACGTGAGCTCGAACAGTACGTGGCCGGTGACGAAGGAGGCGATGGTGTCAAAGGCGAAGGTCGCCTGCTCGACCGACAGGCCATGTTGACGCATCTCGGCCAGGCCGGACTCGATGATGTCGAGGGTGGAGAGGGACAACACGGGGCGGGTGGCAACAAGGGATGCCAGATTCGGATTCTTGAGTAGTGCCCGGCGGAAGCCATTGCAGTAGAGCTGAATTCGCCGGGGCCATTCGTCGCGGGTGGCGGGCACGTAGACCTCGCTGTAGACGAGTTCGGCCAAACCATCGAGGATGTCGGCCTTGTCCTTCACATGGCCGTAGAGCGAGGGGGCCTCCACTCCCAGCGCGGCGCTCAAAGCCCTCATGGTCAGAGCGTCGAGACCTTTGGCGTTCACCAGATCGCGGGCGGCTGCGATAACCTGCACCCTGTCCAGACCTTGCCGCGCCATCATTGGGCATCAATGTAGTCAACGGCGACGCTGCCGTCAGGTGAGCTGCGGATATAGCGTGCCCAGGCCCCTGGTCTCCCCTGAACTGGATTGCCTGGGGAACTCGGTGTGCCCGGTGGTTCAGCGGTTCCCGTTGCCCGAGCCTGGGCTCGTCAGTCCTTGGCGGAGGGCGAAGCCGGTGGCATGCGATCGGATGGTCTGCACGAACAGTTGGTGGGCGTCGTCGTCGATCGGGCGGCGGGTACGGCCTGCTCGCCAGGTCAGGACGTATTGGCCCTGGAGGGGGCGGCCTGCCATGTGCAGGGCAGGCCACTTTGTGGTGCCGTTCTTCGGTGATGGGAGGGCGTCGGTCGTCATCAAGGCAATGCCAAGGCCTTCCCGAGCCAATTCGTAGCGGGTCTCGTTGTCCGGGCTCTCCATCATCACGTGCATCTGCACCCCTGCGGCCTGGAATGCCCGGTCGACAAGGGTGCGCGAGAGGAACTCGGTGGGACTCAGGAGCAGACCGGCGCTGGCGGGGAGCGACTCGGCTACCTCGGCGGGGGTTACCGCTTGTCGTTCACGTAGTGGATGGGTGGCCTCGGTGACCATGACCATGTCGAATTCGTAGAGGGCGCAGAATTCGGTGTCGAGGTCGGCCTGATCGGAGACTGGAACGATGACGTAGTCGAGGGTTGAGGTCAGTTGGTCGACCAGTTGCTTTGAGGCGTAGTTCCGGCGGTAGCTCAGGTCGGCGCTGAGGGTGATCTGGTAGCCGAACGAGGGGTTCCGGGCCAGATCGCCGAGGGCCCCGGCCATGAAGAACTTGAGGGTCGGATTGAAGCAACCGAGGCGGAGCGAGCCCCGATGCCCTTGGCTCACCGCCTGGGCGAAGAAGGTGAATCGCTCGGTATGAGCGAGGAGCCTCTCTGCTTCGACGGCAAGTTGTTCGCCTTGTGAGCTCAGGTGCCAGTGGCGACGATTGCTCTTGGCCGGCGGAGCGTCGAGCCCGTAGGTGTCCTGAAGGGTCCTCATCGCTCGAGGAACCTCGGCGCCGTCCATGCCGACGCGTGCCCCAACCTCCCTGGCCGTGTGGCCGTCACGGAGGCCGACGAGTATGTAGAGCAACCGGAGCAGTCGGTTCTTGCCGATTGTCTCAAGTGTGTCCGGGTCGAGGTCACTCACAGGTCACTACCGGTCGTGGATGGACCATGCACTGGCGCTGACGGGGGAACGGTGCGTCCCGTCACTAGCCAAAAGACTAACAAGGGGGTCGCAGGGGGGTGAAGTTCGCTCGTTCCCAGGCTTGGGGAGCGCTTGCGGTTTCTCCAATCATGGATTGGAGAATTTCTTGACTCCAGGCGTGCCAGAACCATGGCGGGTGGCGTCTTCATAGCGGGTCGGAGGGCGAATGACCTGTCCGGCCCGGATCCCAATGAAGGAGGGTCCCAATGTTGGATGACTCTACTCAGCCGGCCGAACCCGGACCGCAGTCCGATGACGACACAGCCGAACCCAATCGAGGGGCTGATGCCAGCCGCCCTCCCCGGCGAAGCGGGCCCGACGATCCTCTCGCGATCGTCGAGGACGTAGCCCAGGCGGCCGCCGAGCGCCGACTCCGAGCCAGCGTGCTTGGTCAGCTCGAAGCCATGGAAGCCCTCCTCGACGATCCCGATCGCCGCCTCGCTCCACCTCCACAGCTGGCGTCGGCCCGCCGCCCCCGGCATGGGTGTCGGGGGGCGTGACCTACGGCCCACTCCGAGCGGTCAGTTGGTTACCGTAAGAAGAGTGAGCAATAAGATTCGCACACTTCTTGTGGCGAGTTGTACCCTTACCTACTACCAGCGGCGTATGTCGGGTAAGGAGGATCAGCCCGACCAGGATTGGAGGAGGGACAATGGAAGGAATCAACGCTCACGGCGACAAGCCCGATGGCGACGAACTGTGGCGAGTGTGCCAGTTCGCCTATCACGCAGCCCGACGAGTGGGGCAGTCGCCTTTCGATGCCGATGATACTTCGCAGGACACGGCCCTTCGTTTCATGGGTTCATGGGAGCGGCTGGGTCATGGCCAAACCTCGGCCTTGCCTATTTGGTCCGGCTATGTCGGTCGTTCTGCTCGCAATTGCATCAAGGACGCTGCTCGTGGGAGCACAAGGCGTCGCATGCGAGAGGAGTTGGCTGATTCCAATGCGGCATCTTCGTCCAGTCGTCATCGCCCAAGTACAGTTCGGCCGGGAACGATTCGTCCTGGGGCGGAGGTCGAGGGTGCCGTAGGCGACGAGTTTGATTTGGTGGTCAGCCGAATGGCAGTGATCCGGGCTTCGGGTTGCTTGCCGTGCAAGCAACGGGAACTGGTCCTGGATATCTTGGAAAGCGGCTACTCGGTAGCTCAAATCTCCGAGCGGGAAGGCGTCTCCGTCGCCGCTATCAACGGCCGCCTCCGCCGGGCGATCAACTCCCTGCGGGAACAGCTGGATGTCGATGATTGATACAACCCGGTCCGGGCTTGTGCTGGGTGGCGCTGCAAGATGAAACGAAACAGAGGCGGATGTTCGATCCAAAAGGATCAAGACATCCGCCTCTGTTTCGTCGCGCTCTTGGGTGAGGTTGCTTAGTGGCGTCCGGCGGAGTGCCTCAGCGGGACGCCAGCACCAGATCGAACTCGCCAGCTCGGACACCGGCGGAGAAGGCAATCCACTCCTGAACGTCGTACTCAAGCTTGCTGTTGCTGGTCGGAGAGTGGAAGGTAACGCTGCCATCGTCGTGGTGCTCAATGGCGAGGTTGTCGTTTCCGGTTGGAGAGTCAGACTGTCGAATCTCATCGATGATTCCGGCCCAGGCCTTGTGGTCGAGTTCGATCGTTGGCTGAGCCTCGCCCAGAGTGGCGGTCTGCTTGCTGTCCCTGACCATGATGGTCTCTCCCAGCAGCACTTCAACGCACGATCCCGAACCGCAGCGACCGGACCGAAGCCATGTCGGTTGCGAATCATCGTCCGCGTTGCTGTTAACGTCTGTGAACGTCATTGTCCTTGTTCTCTCCTCGTTTGGGCGTGGCTCTCACGCCAGTTGGCTCACCACCTTACGAATGAGGTCTAACGATTCGTCAGGCGCGACTGCTTTATCTAGCCCCGCAGCCCAAGCTAGCTCAATACGCGTCAGCTCTGCGCCCTCGGGGAGTAGAAGCTCCCTGTAGCCCTCTTGGAGGGCCAGGACGGGTAGGTGTGAGCTGGCGAACTCGAGAAACGAAAGCGACAACGATCCAATTAGTCCGCCCGGAAACACCGAGAAGGGCAGAATTTGAACGATGAGGGTCTCAGGGCGAGACTCAACCAGGGTAGCGAGGTATTCCAGCTGGCGTCGCTGGATATTTGGCCCCGCAACCTGCTGGAGGAGTGTCGTTTCGCTGAGCACAGCAGTAAGCCGGAGCGGTTCATCGCCGCTAAGTCGGCGTTGGCGGCGCTTACGGGCCGCTACTCGTGTCTCCAGTGTCGCTGGAGCATGAAGTGAGTCAGCAGCCAGGACAGCTCGAGCGTACTCTTCGGTCTGGAGGAGGCCCGGAATGACGAGACTCTCGTAGGAGCGAATTCCTGTTGCTCCTTGCTCGAAGCCTGCGAGTATCTTGGTGTCTTCGCTGAGAACTGAGCTGTACGGCTGCTCATCCCACCAGCCACGGCTTCGAGCAATTTCGCGCAACTGAAGAAGTTCAAACTGGGCTTCGTCGTCAAACTTGAGCAGCTTGACTACGTCTTGCAGCTTCTCCTTCGCTGGCAAGGTACGTTTGTTTTCGATCGCTGACCAGTAGTTGCGGGTGAACCCCAGCTCCTTGGCCAGGGTGGCCACATTCAAGTCGAGTTCTAGTCTGCGCCTTGTGAGTCTGAGGGCAAGCTCATGTTGTGCGACTGTCGGCGATGAAGGTGCCATCACTTGACCTCCCGTGTAGTCGCGACATGTCGATAGATAGGGTGCGAACCTACCGTTTCTGTCGGCGACTGCCAACTTCTTACTGTAACCGCTTCGTTCGAACCTGTGTTGGTTGAGGGCGAGTAGCGCAGCGCTTGGACCCGGCGGTTGTGGATAGGAGTGGTGAGGAGGTACCCACCGCGCTGGGTGCGAAGGTCTGCCCCCGGGGTAGCCAACGCATCGAGCGATGCTACGTCTGTGCTGTTGCTTCATCCCAGCGGGCGGCGGCGTTGGACAGGGCGAGCGAGCGGTCGTCTGAACGGATCAGGCGTTGGGCGATGAGTTCGTCGATTGCGGTGGACACGGCGGCCAGGTAGGCGTCACGGTCCTGGTGGCGGGCCAGTCGTTCCGAGGCGGGGAACCAACGGGTGGAACCTCGGAGCATGAGTTGAAACTGGGGTGCGCCGCTATCGGCGTGGCGGCTGTTCCAGCCGGCGTGAACACCGAGGGGAACGGCCAGGTCGGGCAGTTGGATGCCGCCGATCTCGTTGCCGTCGTTGTCGAGAGCTGGCACCGGACCTGACGGCTCGCCGAAGCTGGCTTCGTCGGGTATCGGCCAACCGAGTTGGTTGAACCGGGCGAGCACCGTCGCCCGACCGCTGAGTTGCTCCTCTATGGGAACGATTGACGGTGTTGGTTCGGTGCCGTGATCGATCCAGCTGGTGAGTTGATCGAGTAAGGCCCGCGTGACGGGTCCGTAGTCGACGACGGAAAAGCCAGTTTGGCCCTTGGTGCCGAGATAGGGGTCTTCGAACAGTTGGGGCACCGTGCCTGCGGTGTGCTGCGTCCCGGCGATGTGATGCACCCGGACTTCGTCGGGTCCCGAAACCGCCGTGTCGACAGAGGCAGGGGCAGGGGCCAAAGTGGCAGCGGCAGATGCAGCGCTGGCTGCCCCACCATTGGTCGAGGGGTGTACGAGCCAGGCGTCGCCCCGCCAGTACTCGGTGGAGGTGTTGAACGCCATCACCTTGGGTCGGTGCTCGGGGGCCATCGAAGCGAGTAGCTCGGGGTAGCTGACCGGGCCGCCCAGTCCATCCCCGCCGGTCGGGAGGGTGCCCGGGTTGGCGAACCGCTGATTGAACTGCCCCAACCTGCCTCCGGCGATAAGGGGCATCACCCCCTCGTAGGCCCGTCGGCCCTGCTCATCGACGTTGAGACCATCGGCCAGAAACTGCCGGATCAGTCGACCGCACTGCGACACCCCGAACAACACGGCCTGCTCGACACCGAGAGTCTCCCGGGCCCAGGGGGCAAGGTCGCGCAAGCCCAGCAGGCCACTTCCGGCGACGAAGGAATGGTCGGTGGTGTAGTTCCAGCGGTAGCGGTGTCCGGCCTGGAACCCGCCATCGAGCAGGGCGTAGCGGCCGTCCTCGCTAAACGACCAGCGATCGTCGGCCACCACGTCGAAACTCAGCCCGTCAGGCCCGGTGGCCTCCATCGAGGTGGGCCCTTCAGCCGCGGCGGGGGGTCGGTGGCCGGGAAGCGCCAGGCGGACGCGGTCGGTGTTGGCCGGAGGTTGAGCGAGGTAGACGGTGCAGCCACGCAGCACCTCGCCGCCGGGGCGGGCCTCCGGTGCCTGCAGACCGAGTAACGACTCGTGGTCGATGTCGAACTGCCAGCCGGCGAGTAGCAGCGTCCATCCCTCGGCCAGAAGGTGGCCGTCGCCCGGATCGGGCAGCGGCGGTGGGGGAAAGGGGGCGCTGTGATCCTGGTTGAGGAAGCGCAACGCCGTTGGCCGACCCCGGTTCACGGCATCGATCAGGGCCTTGCCGTTGCCGGGCCCTGATTCGGGCTTCAACTCCAGTACATCGTGGCTGAACGCTACTCGCCCCGAATCGTCCCTCGGGGCGTGCTCCAGATCGACGATGGCCTGGTTGGCTTCGTGATTGGGATCGACGAGGTGCTCCACCGTGAGGCGGCGCACCAGGTACGGCCCGGTCGAACCGAAACTCCGTCCCTGGGCGTAGGGCACCACTCCACGTTCACGAACCGCAACAACAGCCATGCCAGCCGACCCTACGCCGGTGGGGTCGGCGGCTCAAAGACAGCCGAACCTACCGGCACAGATGGGGTTCGCAACGAGCTACTGACTTGCCCGCTTACGGTTGACAACCTTCGACTTCATGAAGTCACGGTTCATGTAGGCGATGAAGTCCTGGCTGATCTCCTTGGGGCAGGCTTCAGTGCACTCGCCGTGGTTGGTGCACGAACCGAAGAACTGCTCCATGGTTTCCACCATGGACTCCACCCGCTTGTACCGCTCAGGTTGGCCCTGGGGTAGGGAGTTGAGCTGCCAGACCTTGGCCGAGGTGAACAACTGGGCCGCGGAGTTGGGGCAGGCGGCAACGCAGGCCCCACAGCCGATACACGACGCCGCGTCCATGGCCGAGTCGGCCACCTCTTTGGGGATAGGGGTTTCGTTGGCATCGGCCGCGGTGCCGGTGGGGGCGGTGATGTAGCCACCGGCCTGGATGATCTTGTCGAGCGGCGAACGGTCAACCACCAGGTCGCGGATCACGGGGAACGCAGCCGCCCGCCACGGCTCGATGTCGATCGTGTCACCGTCGGCGAACTTCCGCATGTGCAACTGGCACGTGGCGGTGCCGGCCTCAGGCCCGTGGGCCCGGCCGTTGATCATCATGCCGCATGTCCCACAGATGCCTTCGCGGCAGTCATGCGGGAACTCGATTGGGACCTTGCCCGCATCGATCAGCTGCTCGTTGACAACGTCGAGCATCTCCAGAAACGAGGCGTCGGTCGGGATGTCGCGGGCCTGGTGGGTTTCGAAGCCGCCCGCACTGTTTGGGCCGTTCTGGCGCCAGATGTTCAGGGTGAGGTTGAGCGTCCGGCTCATTTGTAGCTCCTCTGGGTCAACACCACTTCTTCGAACTTGAGTTCTTCGACGTCCTTGGTCTGCGGCGTGTTCTCGCCGTTCCAGGCCCAGGCGGAGACATGGGCGAAGTTCTCGTCGTCGCGCAGCGCCTCACCCTCTTCGGTCTGGGATTCTTCCCGGAAGTGACCGCCGCAGGACTCCCTACGGTCGAGAGCGTCACGGGCCATCAGTTCGCCCAGTTCGAAGAAGTCGGCAACCCGTCCCGCCTTCTCCAGCGAGCTGTTCAGGTTCTCACCCTCGCCCAGGACTCGGACATCGCTCCAGAACTCGTCTTTGAGGGTCCGGATCTCGCCAATGGCCGATTCCAGGCCCTCGGCGTTGCGGGCCATGCCGATGTGCTCCCAGATGATCTTGCCCAACTCCCGGTGGAAATGGTCGGGGGAGTGGGTGCCGCCGATCGACAGGAACTGGTTGACCCGATCCTGCACGGCCTGCTCGGCCTCGACGAACACCGGATCATTGGTGGCAACCGGATCGCTGCCCAGGCGGGGAGCGAGATAGTCGCCAATGGTGTACGGCAGTACGAAGTAGCCGTCGGCCAAGCCCTGCATCAGGGCCGAGGCTCCCAGGCGGTTTGCGCCGTGATCGGAGAAGTTGGCCTCGCCGGCGGAGTAGAGCCCGGGGATGGAGGTCATCAGGTTGTAGTCAACCCACAGGCCACCCATTGTGTAGTGGGTGGCGTGGTAGATCCGCATGGGGGAGGAGTAGGGGTCCTCACCGGTGATGCGGTCGTACATCTGGAAGAGGTTGCCGTACTTCTCTTCGATGGTGTCGCGACCGTCGCGGCCGATGGCTTCGGCGAAGTCGAGGTATACCCCGTTCTTGAGTGGCCCGACACCCTTGCCCTCGTCGACGACGGTCTTGGCGTTGCGGGATGCGACGTCACGAGGCACCAGGTTTCCGAACGCCGGGTACTTCTCTTCGAGGTAGTAGTAGCGATCGGCTTCGGGAACGTCGGCGGCGGCCCTGGTCTCCTCGGGATTGCGAGGCACCCAGATGCGGCCATCGTTGCGCAGCGACTCCGACATCAGGGTCAGCTTCGACTGGAACTCATCAGCGGCTGGAATACAGGTGGGATGGATCTGGGTGTAGCAGGGATTGGCGAAGTGGGCGCCCTTGCGGTGGGCCCGCCAGGCCGCGGTCACGTTGCAGGTCATGGCGTTGGTGCTCAGGTAGAACACGTTGCCGTAGCCACCGGTGGCCAGCACCACGGCATGACCGCTGTGGGAGCTGACCTCACCGGTCACCAGGTTGCGGGTGACGATGCCACACGCCTCGCCGTCCTTCATGACCACATCCAACATCTCCATGTTGGTGTGGAGCTTGACCTTGCCCGTGTCGACCTGGCGCATCATCTGCTGGTAGGCACCGATCAGCAGCTGCTGACCGGTCTGGCCTCGGGCGTAAAAGGTGCGGCTGACCTGCGCCCCACCGAAGGAGCGGTTGTCGAGCAGGCCACCGTACTCACGGGCGAAGGGCACACCCTGGGCCACCATCTGGTCGATGATGTCGACCGACACCTGGGCCAGACGGTGGACGTTGGCTTCGCGGGAGCGGAAATCGCCACCCTTGACGGTGTCGTAGAACAAGCGGTGGACACTGTCGCCATCGTTGCGGTAGTTCTTGGCCGCATTGATGCCGCCCTGAGCCGCAATGGAGTGGGCCCGCCGGGGCGAGTCGTGGAAGGTGAAGGCGTCCACCTCGTAGCCCAGCTCGCCGAGCGTGGCCGCAGCCGAGGCTCCGGCCAGGCCGGTGCCGACGACGATGACCTTGAAGCGTCGTTTGTTGGCCGGGTTCACCAGCTTGATATCGAACTTGTGGTTGTCCCACTTGTCGGCCATGGGGCCGGCGGGAATCTTGGCGTCGGGAATCATGACGGTTCCTATGGCTCCTTATACCGGCCGCTAGATGCGGGGATCGAGGTCGATGATGCCAGCCAGGACTGCGATCGGGAAGCTGATGTTGCCGATCAGTATGACCATGGCCAGACCGGCGGCGAGCTGGCGTCGAAGGGCGTTGTAGCTGGGACTGTTGATGCCGAGGCTCTGGAACATCGAGTAGGTGCCGTGGAAGATGTGAATCGACAGCAGCACGTTGGCCACGATGTAGACGGCGGCCACCACCGGGTTCGAGAGGCTGCCGACGATGTTTTGGTGGGTCTCGCCCCGCACGAATTCGTAGCCGGGGATGAAGCCCCAGGTCAGGTCGGCCAAGTGGAAGATCAGGTAGGCGAGTACAACGGTGCCGGTGTAGCGCATGCTCCGGGAAGCGAAGTTGGCGGCGAGCCAGTCCCGCTTGGAGGTGTACACCTTGTTCGACTCGAGGTTCATCTTCGTCAGGGCGTACATGGCGTGGATGTGCAGGGCGAAGGCAGCGATCAGGCCGACCCGCATCACCCACAGAAACACCGTGCGGGGGAAGAGGGGAACGAAGATGTCGCGAAGAAACTCGCCGTAGATGTTGGCGTCGTAGTCGAGGACACCTTCGTGGTCGACGACACCGATGTACAGCTTCAAGTTGCCGAGCATGTGGACGACCACAAACCCGAGCAGCATGAGGCCGGTGACCCCCATGACCCACTTCTTCCCCACCGCGGTTTGGTAGAGGTTGAGGGGGAACGGGAGTTCCTTGGACTTGGTTCGAAGGGGCCGAAGCGCACTGCTTGGCTCGTTCTTGGTTCGTGCAGCCACCGGGCGACCTCCGGGAGGTGATTCGATTCCGAGATTAGGCACTGCGGACCATAGCGTGTGTCGTCTGGCTCCGCCCCTTGGACGCTCAACTGGTTTGGGCGGCGCCATCGGTCGGAGAGGCGTCTACCGTTCGTGGCCCGGTTCAGCGATGGCTGGAGGCCGAAGTGACCGCCTCGCTGGGAGGAATGACGACGGTTTGGTAGCGATTGGTGGCCAACTCGTCAGCCGCCTCAAGTTCGAGGTCGATGACGAGGGCGCCGGTCACCTTGGGGACGGCAAAATTGAGCGTGCCAATGTAGGAGCAGCTGTCGGCCGACAGGTCCCCTTCCCACTGTTTCTCCACCACCCAGGCGCCGAGACGCGCCCTGGCGGTGACTCGCACCGAACCGAGGTCGTCTCTCAGGTCGCTGACGCCATGGATGGCCATGGCCACCCGTTGCCCGGGGGTCACCACGGGTGGGGGCATGTCGCCGATGACGACGATGGGGCGGCAGGCGTCGACCAACGCCTCCATGGCCGGCTTGGCCTGACGATCGTGGTCGAGGATGCCGAACCCCCCGGCCGGATCCGAATCGAACAGTGAGACCACGCAAAATCCACCGGTCGGTTGGTACTTTAATCTGCGGGCGGTCTCGATCTGCTCCCGAATCACGTCGGCCTGGTAGGCGCGGGTGGCGTTGGCCCAGCTCACCCCATCGGGGTACGCGCCGCGGGGGAGGTAACGGTCGAAGGCTCCCCGCTCGGCCTGTTCCCAGGTGGGGGCATCCTCGGGCCAGAGGCGCGGGGTCACCGACTGACTTCCGATGGCACCGATGAACGTTCCCAGTCGGGGCCAGCGTCGAATCAGTTCGGCCAGGTCGGCCGAGCGGCCAGCCCGCCAACCCAGCCACAGATGTGAATCGGAACCGGCGAAATCGAACAGGTTGGGCAGGCTTCCTGAACGGGTGATGACCGAACGGGACCGGTCGGCCGAGCGCAGCTCGCGTCGTACCAGTGGATCCAACACCGATCGGTTCCAGCTGGGAAGTACATGGCGGCCGAGGTGGCGGGTAATGCGGGCCCCGTTGTCGTGCTCGGTTGTTGGCTCGGGCAGGGTCGGGCCGCTCGACTCCTCGTGGCCGCACCAGGTGACGATCGAGGGGTGGTGGCCCAGTTCATCAACCGCGGCCCGGGCCAGGGCTCTCACCGACGATCGTGAAGCCGTGCCGTAGCGGCCGACCAGGGGTAGGTCCTGCCAGATCATGACGCCCAGTTCGTCGGCGGCACGGTACAACTCCGGTCGGCTGACGTGGCCGTGAACCCGGATGAGATCAAGTCCTGCATCGCGGACGGCCCGCACATCGCGGGCGAACTGGGCCGGGTCGAGTCCGGCCAGGAAACGGTCGTGGGGCCCAATGGCGATCCCCTTGGCAAACAGGCGTTGGCCGTTCACCCGCCACTGCAGCCCATCCACCGAGGCCGTGCGCAGCCCGGTGCGCCAATGGCGACGATCGCTGACGGCAGTGCTGCCGGACCGCACCGCGATGGCAACTTCATAGCCCGGCTGGTCACCGAGGGCGGCGGGCCACCAGAGGTGGGGGTTGTCGATGGTCGTGGTCCACTCCAGGTGGTTCTCACCCGAAGCGAGATCGTGCTCGGCCGCTCCGCCGGCGGTCGTTCCGTCGGGCCCAACGATGGAGGTGTCGATGCGGACGGGACCAGCCTCGGCTGCGTCGAGCTCAACCCGGAACTGGAGCCTTGCCCGCTCCCTGCTGGCTTCTATGCACAACAACCGGGCCTTGACGATGGCCACCGGCCCCGTGGTGTCGATGGCGACCGGACCCCAGATGCCGCCGGGGGAGCCTGATGGGGCCAGGGGGCCCGATTGCAGCGAACCGGTGAGGGTTCGCTTGGGGCCGGTTCCCGGTCGGGGGCACGAGACCTCAACGGCGAGCACGTGTTTGCCGGACTCGGGTCGCCTTGAGGGTTTGAGTAGTTCGGTGACGTCAAGACGGTGGCAGGCGAAGTAGATGCCAACGTCGCCGAGGTGATGGCCGTCGAGCCACACCTCGGCATCGGAGAGTACGCCATTGAACCGGAGCCAGATGCGTTCGCCATCGGCTGCGTCGACCGGACCAAAGTGACGTCGGTACATGACCGGACCGTCGGTGGTGGCCAACCCCTCGGCCTGGCCCCAATGGCCGGGGACCGGCGCCGTGGCCCAGCCGGTGTCGTCGAGGTCGGGGTCGGCAGCGTCCCGTTCGAGTTCAGGTGAACCCGCCGCCACTCGCCACTGACCCGATAGCTGCACTGGTTCACTCTACTGGATGGTGGCCGGGCGTCTGCGGGGGTTCGCGATGGAGCGACGTGGGGGAGCGGGGACTAGGGTCAGGGCGTGGTTGATCGACCTGAAACGTTGGGCGCTTTGCGGGACTCGAAATGGGTCTCCCGGACCGTCAAGGAAGAGATCCGACAGAACGCGGTGGTCAAGATCCGGTCAGGGCAGCCGCTGTTCCCCGGCATCCTCGGCTACGAGGACACCGTGCTTCCCCAGCTTGAGCACGCGGTGCTGGCAGGCCACGACGTGGTCTTTCTTGGTGAACGCGGCCAGGCCAAGACCCGCATGATCCGCTCGTTGACGGGGCTGCTCGATGAGTGGATGCCCATCGTCTCCGGCTCCGAGATCAACGACGACCCCTTCAACCCGGTCTCGGCCCAGGCCCGCGAACTGGTCAAGGCCGAGGGCGACAACACCCCAATCGCCTGGGTCCATCGCGACGCCCGGTTTGGCGAGAAGTTGGCCACCCCCGACACCTCCATCGCCGACCTCATCGGTGAGGTCGACCCGATCAAGGTGGCCGAGGGTCGCTACCTGTCCGACGAACTGACGCTCCACTACGGCCTCGTGCCGAGAACCAATCGGGGGGTGTTCGCCATCAATGAACTCCCCGACCTGGCCGAGCGCATCCAGGTCGGTCTGCTCAATGTGTTGGAGGAGCGGGACGTCCAGATCCGGGGCTACAAGATCCGTCTCCCACTCGACGTGTTGCTCGTTGCCTCGGCCAACCCCGAGGACTACACCAACCGGGGACGCATGATCACCCCCCTGAAGGACCGCTTCGGGGCCCAGATCCGCACCCACTACCCCCAAGACATCGAGACCGAGATCGCCATCGCCCGCCAGGAGGCGGTGTTGATGCCCGAACACGATGGCCTGTCGATCACGGTGCCGCCGTTCATGGAGTACCTGGTGGCCACGTTCACCCACCTGGCCCGGTCGAGTCCTCAGGTGAATCAGCGCTCGGGTGTCTCGGTGCGGCTCACCGTGGCCAACATGGAAACCCTGGTGGCCGCCGCCACTCGTCGTGCCCTGCGCCTTGGAGAGACCGACGTGGTGCCCCGGGTCAGCGATCTTGATGCCCTTATTGCCTCTTCGGCAGGCAAGATCGAGATCGAGACCTTGGAGGAGGGGCGTGACGGCGAGGTGATCGATCACCTGCTGCGGGGGGCCATCCTGACCGTGTTCAAGGAGGAGTTCCCCCCTGAGAGCCTCCGCCAGGTACTCGATGCCTTCGACGAGGACCTCACCATGAGCGCAGGTGACGACCTCCCGGTCTCGGCCTATTCCGATGTCGTTTCGGCCAACCCCGTACTCGTCGCTCCGATCGCTGGACTCGTCGGCGATGACGGATCCGACGCCGTCCAGGCCTCGGCGGTAGAACTGCTGTTGGAAGGTCTTCATCTGTCCAAGCGTCTGAACAAGGACAGTGTCGGCGGCCGGGCCAGCTACCGCGCCCGGGCCTAGGTGTGCCCGCCTGCGGCGGGCACCTGGAGTTTCGGCCGGGGGGCCGAAACGTCCCTGGGTTTGGGTTGGTTGGTTGGAATAGGTGTGGCTGGGGGGCCGAAACGTCCCTGGGTTTGGGTTGGTTGGCTGGGGTGTGCCCGCCTGCGGCGGGCACCTGGAGTTTCGGCCGGGGGTGGGGCTGACCCCTGATTCCGGAGTGTGGTTGGTTGTTGTTCAGGCTGTCCGACG
>Ga0316192_10001638_pt1 | contig 16511 bp, 12 predicted proteins | sample MerIslwburrow_MG_FD_204931 | JGI IMG/M metagenome (GOLD analysis project Ga0316192, IMG submission 204931) | Coastal sediment microbial communities from Maine, United States - Merrow Island worm burrow | ecosystem: Environmental > Aquatic > Marine > Coastal > Sediment | place: USA: Maine...
GTCCGGAAGCTTGAAGTCGAACGTCACACGCCCGAGCGGCGCGTAAACGGTTTGCATGGGCGTCCGACCTACGAGATCACCAGCGATGTAGACATCGGAAGGCGGAGTCGTTTCGACGTTCACGCGCCCAAAGGCCCCTGGCTTGGCGCCGCCCTGCTTTCCGAGAAGCCTCGCGGTGACACCTGCTGTCTCTCCCTGCGCCACCTGAACTTGCGTCGACCAGGAGGCAAATCCCGGCGCCTCGACTCGAACTCGGTACTCGCCTTCCATCAAGCCGGTCAATGCAACAGGCGCAACGCCCTGTTCGATCCCATCGAGGAAGACCTTTGCCCCGGGTGGGGCGGACGCGAGCAGGATGCGCGCACCGTGTTCGCGCAGAAGCGGATTCTCGTCGACCGCGACTTCGGGCGGTCCCTTCTCCTCGAACATGACAGCGACGCGGTCGACCGCATCTTTGACCACGTCGGTCTGGTCGTAGGCCGCGGCGGCGCCCCCAAGAACCAGAACGAGAAGTACCGCTACCTGCTTCCAGCCGAAGCTGGACGGTTTCTTCGGCGCAGACTTGGACTTCCGGGACGCGGCCCGCTTGGGTGCCTTGACCTCGGGGCTCTCGGTCGGGCGCTGGCTGAGCTCCGGTTCGGGCAACGTGGCCTTGTTGGCGGGGGCGGCATGCGGCAGGACGACCGGAGAGTCGATCAGGTGCCCTAGGTCCACGCTATCGGCGTCGCCATCGATCTCGAGGTCCCGAATCGCGCCTGGCACCTGCGACACGTATGACTTCTGCGAATCCAGAGCGTCGGTGTTGAGTATGTTGACGGCAATCGACGCACCGAAGGGCACCGTGTCTACACGCGGCCCGCGATTGAATTCCTCCGGAAAGACCTTCTTGATGAAGTCGGCGACCTCGCGTTGCGTGGCGAGCCGCTGGGTCGACCTTCCGAAGGCTTCGAGCTCTCCAGCGAACTCCTCGGCGGTCGCGAAACGATCGTTCGCCTCTTTAGCCAGAGCCTTCTGCAAGATGCGGTCGAGCTCGTCCGGCGCGTCCGGAAGGCGCTCCTTGAGCGACGGCACCGGATCCATGATCACGGCCCGCATGGTCGCGGCCTCGGTCTTGCGCCGGTAGAGCGATCGACCAGTCATCGACTCGAAAACACAGACGCCAAGCGCGAAGATGTCGAGCCGATGGTCCGACGGCGCGGCCGTGCACTGCTCGGGAGCCATGTAGGCGAACTTGCCCTTGACCACGCCGGCCTGTGTCTTGTGGGCTCGGTGGTCTGCCTTCGCGATCCCGAAATCGAGCAGCTTCGCAATGCCGTTGTAGCCGATCATGATGTTGTGCGGCGAAACGTCCCGATGAACGATGTTGAAGGGCTCGCCGTGCTCATCGTTGGCGATGTGCGCGTAGTGGAGCGCCCTTGCAACGTCGACTGCGATTCGAATCGCGATGGGAAGCCCGACACCACCTGAGTTACGCGCCTTGCGAATCAGTCGCCCCAGTGGGACGCCGTTCACCCATTCCATCACGATGAAGTGAGACCCCGCGTCCGCACCAAACTGATGGAATTGGCAGATGTTCGGATGCTTGAGCTGCATTCCGATTCGCGCTTCGTCGAGGAACATCTGGACGAAGTCACTGTCCGCTTCGAAATGCGGAAGAATGCGCTTCACCACCAAGAAGCGATGGTCGCCGTCCGTGTCGGCATGGCGGGCAAGCAGGATTTCAGCCATTCCGCCCATCGCCAGCCGCCCTAGGATGTCGTAGCCGGCGAACTTCCCTAGAACAGGGAGGTCGACCGGAGGCTTTGGCAATTGGCTAGCTGCGGATTGTTGCGTCAACGCTTCCCCCAAACACTCTCCCCGAAGCGCGCTCCAACCAGACCGGTCCGACCGCGCATGCGACCCAGTGTCGGACTATCCCCCCGCACAAAGCGTCACATCGCACAGCATAGCCGCTCGATGCGTCCGTCCGCTAATTCGAGAGGGGCAATTGACGATGAATTCAGTGAGATGTGGGTTGACTCACAGAATGCGTTCGGTGCGCGCGAGCTCCCGGCACATGTTCTTTTGGTGCGCTTCCAGGGTGCCGCCTCCGATTTCGAGGAGCTTGGCATCTCGCCAGAGGCGCTCGACTCCATACTCGGCCACGTAGCCGTAACCGCCCAGAACCTGGATCGCTCGGTCCGCGATATCCTTGGCCATCGTCGAGGTGAATAGCTTCACACCGTCCGAGTCGAGACGATGGCCCGGGGTGTCCAGTCTCATCGTCGACGCGGTGAAATAGGTGTAGGCACGCCCCGCCATGTACTCCGCGTAGGACTGCGAGATGTAGCGCTGGATCTGGCCGAAGTCGCGCAGAGGTTTGCCAAATGAAATCCGCTCACTCGCGTAGCGGTTCATCACCTCGATGGACCTGCGCGCAATCCCGAGGCTCATTCCTGCAAGGGTGACACGCTCGAGCTCCAGATTTCGCATCATGTGAAGTGTCGCGGCGCCTTCGCTGCCAACCAGGTTCTCCGCAGGCACCTGACAGTCCTCGAACACGAGCTCTGCCGTGGTCGACGCCCGCATGCCGAGCTTGCCCTTGATCTTCTGGCCAAGACTGAATCCAGAAAACCCTTTTTCGACGATGAACATCGACAGCTGGTTGCGCGGACTGCCTTCCATGCGAGCGTAGACGAGGTATGTGTCGCCGAGCTCCTTGTCGTTGATCGCGCCGTTCGTGATCCACATTTTGGCGCCGTTGAGCAGATAGCTGTCGCCCTTTCGAACTGCACTGGTCTGCATCCCCAAAACGTCGGTACCCGCGCCGGGCTCGCTCATGCACATCCCACACACTTTGTTGCCGGTACAGGCGTCCGGCAGGTACTTGCTGCGTTGCTCGTCGCTGCCGTTGATCTGCAGGTTGTTGGCAAAAAGCATCGAGTGCGCGAGATACGCGAGCGCGAAACCGGGGTCGGCTGCCGAGAGCTCTTCGTGAGCGATCACGGCAGCAACGGGATCCAAGCCTGCGCCGCCGAATCGCTCCTCCACGGTGATCCCGAGAAGGCCGAGCTCGCCGAGCTTGCGGAAGAGCTCGATGTTGAACCGCTCCTCCTGGTCCGACGACTCGGCCTGCGGGTCGACTTCTCTTTCGGTGAATGAACGAACGAGCTCGCGAAGCGCACGATGCTCAGCGGAGGGATTGAACAGGTCAGTCACAGGGCGGGCTTAACATGCAAGCCGCCTCATCGAAAGCTGACTCGAGGCGGCCTCGCGGAACCCGAGCTCCTCAGGCAGCGTCAGCGACGGATGAGGTGGTCAGAACGCTGGTGACGATCGCGCGTGAAGCGGTCGCCGTGGCGCGGTCGAGGTTGTCGACACGGCCGTCCAGATGGGCCTCGGCGAGACCGAAGATGATGCTTACCAGCAACTCTGCGTGGAGCGCCGCGTCGGCCGGCGAGACTTCGGGGCGGACTTGAACGACGATTTGACGCATTCGCTCGCGGAGGCTCCCAGTGAGCACCGTCCAGCGCCTGCCGAGCGCGGTGGTTTGATCGCGACGGTTGCTTAGAAAGACCTCGGCCATCTTGCGGTCTCGAACTAGCGAGCGCGTACACCTGCGGACGGCCTCTTCGAGCACGTCAGCGGCGCGGTCGACTTCGGCCGAGGTTTCGGGGTTGAGACCGGGGCTGAGCTCCTCGGCAACCCACTCGGCTACCTGTTCGAGAGCCTGGTCCATGCTCCGGAAGTGCACGTAAAACGTCGGCTGTGCCACTCCGGCGAGCTGAGCAACTCGTCCGGTGGTCAGGGTACTGTGTCCGTACCGCTGGATCGTTTTGAGAATCGCCTGGAGCAAGCGACGCCGCGTACGTTCCTTATTGATTTGGCGTGACATGTCGGTCGTGTAGCAGTCGAAACCACCTCGTTCCATCGAAACTTGGGTTGCGTTCGTGCTAATTACGCAAAAGAAACAAAACTCGATTCGAGCAGGCGCAGAAATTGCGCAGGTCAGTATGGGCAAAGAAGCACAGCCGCAGGCGGAGACGAACGTAAACACTGGTTTTGCGCCGGGTTGGTACGTCGTGGCGACCAGCAAGGAAATAGAATCGAAACCAAAGCCGTTTTTGTTGAATGGATTACCACTAGTTACATTTCGCGACTCGACGGGACAGAGCGTAGCGCTGCTCGATCGCTGCGCACACCGCAACGCCCCACTGTCCGCCGGCCGGGTGATCGACGGGCACATCCAGTGCCACTACCACGGCTGGGAGTTCGACGGCGCCGGCGCGTGCAAGGCAGTGCCTGGCTTGTGTGGCGAGGCCGACCACCCCGCACGCCGCGTGCCTTCATTCGCGTGTCGCGATTCGCAAGGCTGGCTTTGGGTTTACTCCGAAGCCAACGTCGAACCGGAACATGGGCCGTACCAAATCCCCTGCGCGGATCAGGACGGATACCTCACCATTCGGGAGCGACTCGAAATGCCGGGGCCGCTCGACGCCGTCGCGGAGAACGCCTTGGATGTTCCGCACACCGCCTTCGTACATGCCGGGCTCTTCCGCAAGAACAAGGATCGCAAGCCGATCGATGTACTCATCAGGACCCTGGATGACGGGGTCGAAGCTCAGTTCATCGGCGAGCAACGCCCCGAAGGCATAGCGGGCCGGATCCTCGCCCCGCAGGGCGGCGAGGTGTTTCACTGGGACCGCTTCATCCTTCCCTGCATCGCCCAGGTGGAATACCGGCTCAGCGACCGCAGTCACATCATCGCCACCACCGCCCTCACCCCGCGAACCCCGGCGGTCACCGACATGTTCGCCACCGTAGCGGTGAAGACGCCAATCCCAAACGCGATATTGCGAACGGTCTTTCGACCGGTGGCCATGCGGATCCTCCGGCAGGATATGGAGATCCTCAGGCGCCAGACCGAACAAGTGGCGCGCTTCGGAGCGGAGGATTACGCTTCCACGGAGATCGACGTCCTGGGGCTACGCATCAAGAAGCTTCTTCGCGAAGCCGCCAGCGGCAGGACCGGCAGCCCGCAGGACGAGCGCAGGATCAAAATGCTGGTTTGACGCCGATTGGTGTACCCTCGCGGTCGATGGAGTCAGGGAACAAATCGGACTCGACCTACCTGATCAAGAACCCGCCCTCCGACCGGGTCGAGGCGCCGAACCCAAGCGATGCGCCAGACTCGAAGCCACCAGTAGGACGTTGGCGGACCTCGAGCCCTCCTCCGGGAGACAGCCTCGAGGCCAAGTGGTGGCCGGACCGAGAGCTCGGCAGAGCGTTTCGCCGCTGGACAAGCATCCCTCCAGCACGTGGCGATGACGCCAAAGCCATGGCCATGAAGTTCCTGGTCGAGCATTTGAACGTCGGCATGCTGAGCGCCGTGGGAACGGCTCCGCGAAGCCTACTGCCTCCAGACCCCCCAGACTTCACCGCGCGCGTGCACAGCATAGTCACCCGGCTCGGCACGCACGGTCCAAACGAGGAATCGCCTGATCACGCCGCCTTGCTGGCCATGGGCGAAGACGTGCTCCCGGTCTTGACCGACCGTTTTCCCGGGCGGCTCTGGTTCAATCGCTGGGAGCCCCACGTCAAGCCACCTCCGGGACACAGCGTATCGGCCCTTTGCAGAACCTTCGTTGCCTTTGGCGACGCGGCAGCCCCCTACATCGCCGAGCTGCTGAAGTCCGACGAACCCGAGATCCGCTATTACGCGGCACTGGTCGCCGCGGAGCTACCCCACCCCACGGTGATCGAGCCGCTCGCAGCTACCATGTTCGATGACGATCAGGGGGTCTCGCGGAGCGCGCTCTTTGCCTTGAAGGTCTTCCATGATCAGGAAGGGGTGGAGGGGCTCAAGGAGTCGCTTCGTGCGCTCGCGCTCGCCTCGGACTCCGACCAGCGCTCGCGCCTGCTAGCCATACGCGCGCTCGCCGTTCTCCGTGACGAAGGCTCCATAGAGGTGCTGATTTCCGCTCTTTCGGAGCGCAGCGTCTTGGGCGAGGCCGCCTGGCGGGTATTGCGCATGCTGACTGCGCAAGATTTCGGTACCGACGAGACCCAATGGAGCGAATGGCTTTCCCGCAATCGCGCGCGCTCGCGGATCGAGTGGCTCATCGACAGCCTCGACCACGACGACCCCGAGATTCGCGCCATCGCGAGCCTCGATCTCGTTCGTGCTTCGGCCCAGGACTACGGGTACCGCGTCAACATGCCGGGCGACAAGCGTAGAGCTGTCCAGGAGCGATATCGACTTTGGTGGTCGACTACAGGACGAGCCGGGTAGCCAAACGCTCAGGCCAAGAGCTGTCCCGCGATCGACGATGCCAGTCTTCCGTCGACCTGGCCCGGATAGCGAGCCTTGATCTCTTTCATGACCTGCCCGAGCTCCTTCTTGCTGGAGAGGCCGAGCTCTTCAATGATCGCAGCGATTGCCTCGCGCGCTTCGTCTTCGCCCAACTGCTTTGGCAGGTAGCGCTCGATCACCTCGATCTCGGCTTGCTCCTGGTCGGCGAGGTCCTGCCGGCCTCCTTCGACATAGCTCTTGATGCTGTCTCGCCGCGACTTGAGCGCGCGGGAGAGCACGGCGAGCTCGTCCGGATTGTCCAGCGTCAAGAGCTCGGACTTGATCATACGAAGGGTGTCGCGGGTCACGACGTCTCGTTCGAGCATTGCCTTCTTCAGGTCGGCGTCGATCTTTTCCAGGAGTGCCATGGTCGAAGCCTGTGCGCGCCCTGCTAGCCGCGCAACGCCTCGATCACCCGCACCGCGTTCCCGCCGAGAATCTTCCGAATTCGCGGCGCGGACCAGCCGCGATCCAGCATTTCCTGGACGAGGCGAGGGAAGGCCCAAATCCCCGGCAAGTCCTTGGGCGGAATGATGAAGCCGTCGTAGTCCGTGCCGATCGACGCATGATCTTCGCCAACGGTGTCCACGACGTGCTGGAGGTGGTCGACCACCGTGGAGACGGTCACGCCGCGTCTAGCGAGGAAAGCGGCGTGCATCATCACGCCAACCGTGCCGCCGGTGTCGGCGACAATCCGCAGCTGCTCGTCCGTGATGTTTCGCCAGTGCTCGTAGACACCGGCCAATCCGGTGTGCGTCACGAACAAGGGCTGTGTCTTGTCGTGGACCTCGGCGGCGTCGAAGAAACCGGGGCGGCTGATGTGAGCGAGGTCCACGCCAACGCGAAGCTCGTTCAGCCTTCGTACGTAGGCTCTTCCGAAGTCGCTGAGTCCCGCTCCTCGTTTCCCGCCAGGGGCGCTCGTCGCGCCCAGCCGCGAAGAGGTCAGATGAAGCAGAGTCACCCGAAGGACGGACTGGTCGCGAAGCAACTCAAGCGCCTCGATGCCATCGTCTAGGGCGTTGCCGCCTTGAATGCCGATGAAGGCCGCATGGTCGCCTGCGGCGCGCGCCGCGCGGAACTCGGCGGCCGTGCGGACGTGTCTGACCCCGGGCGCCTCCCGCAGTAGCGTTCGGAGCGCGGCGAGATTGTGCTCGAAGGTGCGCCGACGGCCCCTCGAGGAGCGAGCCGGGTTGGTCGCGATCGACCAGGTAGCCCCCGCTAGTCCGATTTGCTGAGCCGTTGGGAAGTCCGCGTGGCCGAAAAAGCTACGCCCGAACAAGCCGCCCCGATGAACGCGGTTGAGGTCGTAGCCAAAGAGCCGGCGCCAGATGAAGGACTCGATGTGCAGGTCGATGGCCTCTGAGGCTTTGAAGAGCTCTACCGCATCTTCGGTGACTCCGAGCTCTTCCGCGATGCTGCCTGCCTGCATGGGATGGCTTCCCTAACACGAGCGCGGGCGGATCGCTCTCATCCCGGCCGCTTGACCGGAAATGCCACTCAATCCGATTTGTAAATCATTTGTAAATGCCTGTTTTCACACGCTTTCGGTTGACTAAGAGGGGCTTTGATCCCACATTGCCGCTCCCCGGTTAGTTAAGTTGTAAACAGCCGAGGAAGCGAAAGGAAAAGAGATGTTGGCGGCGACCAGAGCAGCGGCAGGCGGCAGGTCTTCGGACTTGTTGAGCTCGCGCTCGATCAAACACGTTGTGGTTCTCGGCGCCAACGGCGCCATGGGCCTTGGGAGCGGTGCGCTGTTCACGACGGCGGTACCGCGGGTCACCTTTTTGGCGCGAACCAAGGAGAAGGCGGATGGCGGGCTTGCCGCAGCCGTGAAGATGGTGCGCTCGAGCACCGTGGCGAAGCGAGTCGACACAGGCAGCTACGAGGCGGATTTCGATCGCGTGGTCGGGGAAGCCGATCTCATCTTCGAGGCGGTGACCGAGCAGCTCCCGCTCAAACAAGAGTTCTTCGATCGCATCGACAAGGCGCGGCGGCCCGATTCGATCGTGGCGACCGTGACCTCGGGTCTGTCGATCAATCAGCTCGCCGAAGGCCGCAGCGATTCCTTCCGCAAGAACTTCCTCGGTTTGCACTTCTTCAACCCGCCGAACGTCATCGTCGGGACCGAGCTGATCGCGGGCAAAGACACCGACCCCAAGCTGGTCGACTTCCTCGACGAGTATTGCACCAAACTTCTCGGGCGCGCGATGGTTCGCACCGCGGACACGCCAGGCTTCGCCGGCAACCGAATTGGCTTCCAGTTGCTCAACGAATGCGCGATCCTCGCCGAGGAGCACGGCCCTCTACTGATCGACGAGCTCGTCGGTCCGTACACCGGACGCGCCCTGACGCCGCTCGCCACCATCGACCTGGTCGGCTGGGACATCCACCGCGCCATCGTCGACAACATCTACGAGCTCGCCCCCGATGAGGCGCACGAGACGCTGAAGCTGCCGAGCTACATGGCCGACCTGATGGCGAAGGGCGTCCTCGGCCGCAAGACAGGTGCTGGCTTTTTCGGCAAGGACGACGGCGGACAGCGCATCGTGCTGGACCCGAAGACCCAGAAATACGTTCCGAAGTCCTCGATTTCGCGACCGGACCTCAGCTTCATCGACGCGATCGCAAATCTGCACCGTGTCGGCCGCTACGTCGATGGCATGCGGGCCTTCGCGGAAGCCACCGGTCCGTACGCGGCCATCGCGCAGAAGGTGATCGCCGGATACATCAGCTACTCCTTCCACCGAGTCGGCGAGGTCACCGACGACATCTCCGGTATCGACAGCATCATGGGCAATGGCTTCAACTGGGCGCCACCGAGCGTCTTGGTCGACACGATCGGCTTGAAGGCGACGATTCAGATGATCGAGAAGGCCGGCCTTCCAGTGCCGCCTGCACTTGCAAACGCCGAAGAGGGCACAACGTTTTTTGATGACCCACAGGTCAATGTAGGCAAGTTCTTCGTAGCCGCGTGAGCGAAAGGTTTTGGTGAAAGAAATGACACAGGTTCCAGACGTTTACATTCTCGGCGGCTACCAGACGGACTTTGCCCGTAACTGGAGCAAAGAGAAGAAGCACTTCGTCGCGATGATGCGCGAAGCGGTGCTCGGCGCGCTCGACAAGACCAAGATCGAGCCCGGGGACATCGAAGTCGCCCACACCGGCAACTTCGCTGCGGAGCTCTACAGCAAGCAGGGGCACCTCGGGGCGTTCTTCCTCGAGATCGACCCTGCCTTCAGCGGCCTTCCGACCTCGCGTCACGAAGCGGCTTGCGCATCGGGCAGCCTCGCCATTCAAGCGGCGTCCGCAGAGATCGAAGCCCATCGCTACGACCTGGCCTGCGTGGTTGGCGTCGAGCAGATGAAAACGGTAGGCGCGGGCGAAGGCGGCGATTTTCTCGGTACCGCAGCCTGGTACGAGCTCGAAGCCAAGGGCATCGAGTTCCCTTTCCCCAAGCTCTTCGGAAAGCTCGGTGACGAGTACGACAAGCGCTACGGCCTCAAGGACGAACACCTCGCGGAGATCAGCACGATCAACTACGCGAACGCCAAGCTCAACCCCAACGCTCAGACGCGCACCTGGTACATGAACTACGAGCACGCGATGAGCCGGGACGAGTTCAACGGAAGCATCGGCGGGCGCATCAACATCTCGGACTGCTCGCAGGTCACCGATGGCGCAGTAGCGGTGCTCCTCGCCTCGCCCACGTACGCCAAGAACTGGGCCGACCGCATGGGCGTGCCGCTCGAGTCGATTCCCCGGATCAAGGGCTGGGGCCACAACACGGCGCGCATGCTCTTCGAGGACAAGGTCGCCGAAAGCGCAAAAGCGCAATACGTCCTGCCGCACGTGCGGACCACCGTGACCACCGCCATGAAACGTGCCGGCATCGCCGACGTGAGCGGCATCGACTCGATCGAAACCCACGATTGCTTCACGACCTCGGAGTACATGGCGATTGACCACTTCGGTCTCACCGCCCCCGGCGAGAGCTGGAAGGCGATTGAATCCGGCGACATCGCCCTCGGCGGCAAGACCCCGATCAACCCGAGCGGCGGTCTCATCGGAGCAGGCCACCCGGTCGGCGCTACGGGCGTCCGCCAGGTCCTAGACTCGTACAAGCAGGTCACCGGCCAGGCCGGCGACTACCAGGTCGAAGGCGCCAAGAACGTGCAGACGCTCAACATCGGCGGGTCCGGCACGACCAGCGTCAGCTTCGTCATCGGCAACTGATCGCCGCGGGAGACACCGGGGTCGTCGCACCCCGGTGGAATCTCTCCCCCCTGCCTGCTAGGACGGCGCGATGCGATACTCGCGCGCCTTCATTCCGACGCTCAAGGAAGTTCCCAAGGACGCGACCATGCCGTCGCACGTGCTCATGCTTCGCGCTGGATATGCACGCATGGTGGGCGCGGGGATTTACGAGCTGCTGCCTCTGGGGACGCGAGTCCTTCACAAGATCGAGCAGATCATCCGAGAAGAGATGGACGGAGCGGGGGCACAGGAGCTGCTCATGCCGACCTTCGTGCCCGGCGAGTACTTCAAGGAGACGGGTCGCTGGGACCTGTACGGCCCCACCCTCTTGCGGATCAAGGATCGCAAGGGCGGGGAGTATCATCTGGCACCGACCCACGAGGAGATCATCACCGACCTCATCCGGCGTGAGGTCAAAAGCTACCGGCAGCTGCCGCTGAATCTGTATCAGATCCAGCTGAAGTACCGCGACGAGCCACGGCCCCGCGCCGGGCTGCTCCGTTGCCGCGAATTCATCATGAAGGACGCCTACTCCTTCGACGTGTCCGAAGAAGCCGCCCTGCGGAGCTACGAGCACATGCGCCAGACCTATCACCGCATCTTCACGCGGCTCGGGCTCGACTACCGCGTCGTCGCCGCCGACAGCGGCGCAATCGGCGGCAAACAGAGCGCCGAGTTCCAGGTTCTGGCGCAAACCGGCGAGGACTGGATCGTCGCCTGCGGGGCCTGCGACTACGCGGCGAACCTGGAGGTGGCTCAGGCAGGCCGGGCAGCGCCGCCCGCGACCGGCTCGGCCGAGCTCGAGGCGCTCGAGAAGGTGGAAACGCCGGACACCCGCTCGATTGACGAAGTGGTGGCCTTCTTTGCTGGAGAGACCACCGCAGCGCATACCCTCAAGTCGCTGCTGTACGTAGCCGGAGAAAACCTCGTCTTGGCGGTCGTTCGCGGTGACCACGACGTCAACGAGATCGGCTTGGCCCGACACCTGGGTGTCGAAGAGGTCTTGCTAGCCTCCGATGCGGCCGTGAAAGAAGCGACCGGCACCGAGATAGGATTCGTGGGTCCGATAGGATTCGAGGGGCGCATCATCGCCGATCCGGATGCGGTGGCCGTTGCGAACGCGATCGCTGGGGCAAGCGAAACCCCGTACCACTACAGAAATGTCAACCACGGCCGGGACTTCGAAGCGGAGGTCGTCTCAATTCGGCAGGCCGCCTCCGGCGACCCCTGTCCGAACTGTGATGGCAAGCTCGAGCTTTACCGCGGGATCGAAGGCGGCCACATTTTCGTCCTGGGCACGCACTACAGCGACAAGATGAACGCCACCTTCCTCGACGAAGAAGGCAACAGTCACTCGATCGTGATGGGCTGTTACGGCATCGGCGTCAGCCGCCTGGTCGCCGCCATCATGGAACAGCATCACGATGAGAACGGCATCCGTTGGCCCGTCCAGGTCGCTCCCTATCAGGTCATCATCACGCCGATTGGCAAGGACGAGGCCCCTCTGGCCACGGCCAGCGAGATCTACGACGCGCTCCGAGCAGAGGGTGTCGAGGTCCTCCTCGACGACCGTTCCGAGCGCCCCGGGGTGAAGTTCAAGGACGCTGATTTGCTAGGAATTCCATTGCGAATCACGGTCGGCGCCCGCGGCCTCAAGCAGGGCACCGTTGAACTGAAGAAGCGCACAGAGAGCGAGTCGCAAGACGTACCGATAGACGGCGCGGTTGCCGCCGCTCGGACGGCTCTCGCGGAGCTTGCGGGCTGAGCATATGTCCATCGACGACGAGGTATACGAAACACCGAAGTGGCGCACAGCCTGGCTCTTGGTCGGCTTCGCAGTGCTCATCGGAATTGCTGTCGTCACGGTGGTGCAGCCTGAGATCGCCGACGAAACCGACGAAGAGCGGGCGAGCGAAATCGAGACGGGCGAAGAGCAAGAAGGCGACGATCCCTTGCAGGAATGACGCGCGTAGCCTCCGTTTGCGTATAAAGAGGTGTGCCTGCGATTCAATCTTTGCGTCTCACCTCACATATTTGCAATCTTGTAGGGAGCTTGCCTCATCGCTCTCTCATTGTAATCGCCCTTGCTGGACTTGTGCTCGCATCGCTGCCGGCGCCGCTCCAAGCATCACCGGACGTACCGATGTGCGTGGCAGCGGGGCCAAACGCCCGCACCGCACCGATCGAGCTCATGCAATGGCGCGGGCCAATGTGCGGTCCGTACTTCAATGCGCTCGCCGAAGCCCAACCGAGCAAGACACGGGCGATCGAAGCCTATCGCGATGCCGGTGAACAGATCGTCGCGGCAAACTACGAAGAGGCCCGTTTGCAGCTCGATCTGGCCCACCGGGGGCTGCCCCGAATCAGCGACCGCATTGCGCTGCAGATGGCGCGGCTCGAGCTTCTGAGGAAACGGCCCGCACGGGCCGCAGAGTTCTTCGCAGAGGCCTCGCAAAGCCCTCACGAATCGGTGCGCGTGCAAGCCGCTGTCGGCCGGGTGCTGGCGCTGCTCCGCGCAGACGATCCGGGCGCCGATCAGGCCGTCCAGGACCTTCTGTCAATCTATCCCTCGGTTCCAAATGGCAGCGAGCTTCTCTCGGAGCGTGCGCAGAGCCTGGTGCGCCAGGCACGCCACGAGGAAGCGATGACTGTGATGCATGGGCTTCGTGTCGAGCACCCCGGGACGCCCAGCGCAGCCTGGGCCGAGTCCGAGCTCGCGCGCCTGCAGGCGCTCGGTCACGACACGCCCTCGATCACGGATGAAGAGCAGGTGCGTCGAGCACGCCTATTGGTTCGCACCGGACCCCTCGACGAAGCCAAGGCCGCCGTTACGGAGCTCCTGGACAGCCCTCTGTCAGGGCCGCTGCACGCCGAAGTGCACTACCTGGCTGGTCGACTGGCGCGTGACGAAGGGCGATGGCAAGCGGCCGAGGCGTACTTGCGAACCGCACAACTTTTCCCGACGGAGAATGCCGCCACCGCCCAACACATCGAGAACCGCGCCAACGACATGGCTGAGACCGCCGGTGCGCGTGATCCGGCGCGTGCACGCTTGCAGCTCGCGAGCTTGCGCGCCGGCCGCTCTGACGTATCGATTCCGACCAATCGGCTCATCGAGATGCTGCGTGTTGCTTCGGCAGCTGGACTTCAGGAAGAGGTCAATGCCCTTCTCATCTCGATCAGCAAGCGAGATGCGGTCCCGGCCTCCGCACTCTTCGAGGCCGCGATGGCTTCTGTCGGGACTGGAGGCGAGGGTCTGATCATTGGGCTACTGCAAGATATCGCGAAGCGCCCCGGCTCTCGGTACCGAGCCGCGGCCATCTATCACCTGGCCAGAGCCCACGAACGCTCCAAACGGCCGGCTCAGGCGGCCCTTTTCTTCTCTCAGGCGAAGGCAGAAGCCAAGCTCGCCGGGGACGAGTACTACGCGCTTTGGGCCAGTAATGGGCTCAGTCGAGTGGAGCTGGGCAAATCGAACCTCGGCCTGGAGGGACTATCGAGTACGGCGTCCTTGCACGTTCCCCGACCGCCACGGACGTCGAATCGCGCGCTCGCCAAGCAGCTCCGCCCGATCGGCGAGCGGCACCTGAACAGCTACCCTTGGATCGCGCGGGCCGTAGACCTGCTGCGGCTGGGAGAGCGCGACGCAGCAACCGCCGAGCTGTTCGAGGCCTACCTGACCTGGCGCCACGCGCTCGGAAAACCAATCGCGCGAGCTGGACTGAACTGCGTGGCGCGCGCCGACGGCCGTACACACGAAGCGATTGCAGGCGAGGTCCGGGCTGCGCGCCTCGCTCTGTCCAATGAAGATCGCTCCACTCTTTCGCTCGTCGCAGGTGCACTCGGCGATATCGGAACTGCCGGTGGCTTCGCCGGACCCGACTTCATCGAGACCCGGCCGCGCGCCTACGAATGGCTCGCTGTGCCAGCGGCAAAGCGATACGGGCTCGACCCCAACCTCCTACTCGCTGTCATGCGGGTCGAAAGTGCGTACCAGAAGCACATCGTCTCGTACGCCGGTGCCGTCGGCCTCATGCAGATCATGCCTCGGACAGGTCGGCTCATCGCGCTCGCGCTCGGCCACGACGACTTCACGCCGGCCGACCTGCTCGACCCAAGCCTCAATCTCGAGTTCGCCGCCTGGTATTTGTCGTCTTTGATTCGGCGTTTCGACGGACATCTGCCCCTCGCGATCGCCGCATACAACGGCGGCCCGCACAATGTGCGGCGCTGGATTCAGGAGAGCGCCAAGGATGCCCCGCTCGACGTCTTGCTGGAGCGGATTCCGTTCACGCAAACTCACCGATACGTCCGCAAGGTCTTGGTCCACTACGAGGCCTACAGGCAGCAGCGCGCGCTTCCGATGCCGCAGCTGTCGGTTCAGCTACCCGATCAGCGCATCGATCCGCTAGCTTTCTAGTGACGTTCCCATAGCCTTGTAGGGGGTAGAGATGTCCGAAGCAGTAGATGCGGTCGTAATTGGCGCCGGCGTGGTTGGCCTGGCTTGCGCATACGAGCTCTCTCAGAAGCTCGAATCGGTGCTGGTCCTCGAGCGGGAGGTTGGCCCCGGGCGGGAGATTTCGAGCCGAAACAGCGGCGTCGTGCACGCCGGAATCTACTACCCACAGGATTCGTTGAAGACGAGGCTCTGCATCGAGGGAAACCGCCGCCTATACGCATGGTGCGAAGCGCACGAAGTGCCTCACAAGCATACGGGCAAGCTGATCGTCGCCACGAGCGCTGAGGACGAGGAGCGACTGCGGGCAATCGCTGGGCATGCACGAGACGTGGGCGCGGGCGAGCTTCGTCTCATGAGCGGAGCCGAGGCGCGCGAGCAGGAACCCGAGCTCCGATGCGAGCTCGCGCTCCACTCTCCGACCTCAGGTGTGGTCGATGTGCACGAGCTGATCGCAAGCCTCGTTCACGAGATCATCGAAGCGGACGGGATGGTCGTCTACCACACTGGGGTAGAGGCCATCCGGAAGACTAGCGATGGCTGGCTCGTTCAGACGACGGACAGCACGGGAAGCCAGATGGAGCTCCTTGCGCAGCGCGTCGTGAACGCAGCGGGTCTTTCGGCGCTCGACGTCGCGGAGAAATCCGGGCTCGCGGAGGTAGAGCGACCTTGGCGCCTCTACCCGTGCAAGGGCTCGTACTTCGCCCTCGGCTCCGGAGCTCCCAAGACCCGCAACAGTTTGATCTATCCGCTGCCCTCGGGCGGTGGGCTCGGCGTTCACATCACGGCGGACATCACCGGTGCGCGGCGGGCAGGCCCAGATGCCGAGTTCGTCGATACGATCGACTACGCCGTGGATGAGTCCCGGCTCGAGCTTTTTGCCGAAGCCGTCGCCCGCTACCTGCCGGCGATCCGGCCGGAGCATCTGACGCCGGACTACAGCGGGATCCGACCCAAGCTCGTCGGTCCCGAGGGAGGATTCGCGGATTTCGTGATTCGCATGCCGGAGTCTCAGCCGGGATTTTTGCACCTGATTGGCATCGAATCTCCTGGGCTGACGGCCGCCCTTGCCATCGGCGCACACGTGTCCGATGTGATCGCTTAGGGGTTGCGTTCCCGGCTGCGGGTATGCATAACCCGGCCTCAAAAGGAGCACCATGAGCCATCGAGTCTTGATCATCGGCAGCGGACCTGCAGCCCACACGGCAGCGATTTACGCCGCGCGCGCAGAGCTGAAACCCGTGCTCTTCGAAGGCTTCATGGCGGGCGGCATCGCAGCCGGCGGCCAGCTCACCACGACCACCGACGTCGAAAACTTCCCCGGCTTCCCCGAGGGCATCATGGGCCCGGAGCTGACGGACCGCTTTCGCGCGCAGTCAGAGCGATTCGGCACCACGATTCACACCGAGACCATCAACGAGATCGACTTCTCGAGCCGCCCTTTCCGTTTCGAGGCCGACGCCCAGGAAG
>Ga0316192_10001639_pt1 | contig 16505 bp, 15 predicted proteins | sample MerIslwburrow_MG_FD_204931 | JGI IMG/M metagenome (GOLD analysis project Ga0316192, IMG submission 204931) | Coastal sediment microbial communities from Maine, United States - Merrow Island worm burrow | ecosystem: Environmental > Aquatic > Marine > Coastal > Sediment | place: USA: Maine...
AAAATCCACCATGTGCACTATGGGTTTTGATGATGGCAAATGATTTTTGTTGTTGAGGAAGTAAGTGATATGGCCCTGTACGGTTAAAAGGTTCTCTGGCGATACCGAAAGTTTGCTTGATCATTAGGCAAAAGAACTTAAGTGACAGTACGATTATTAATTATCGAAAGCATCTTAAGAATTTTGATAAGTACCTTAAGGATAGATTGTATGGGGAAATGACTCTCGAAAGGTTTCAAGATTATTTTGACTCTCAATCTATTGCCGAAAGTACAAAAAATGTGCGTGTGGCTATCTTGATAGCGTTTTATTCTTTTTTGTATGAGAGAGGTTTTACTAGGGAGAATATGAAAAAGTATTTTCCTCGTATCAAAAACACCCGTAAGATTAAGGAGAATGTGCCGACCATCAATGAGGTGAGGAAATTGGTGTTGTCACCAGATGTTAATAGTAAGAGAGGTTATCGTGATCGCTGTATGATGATTGTGCAGTATTCAGGTGGTTTAAGGGCAACTGAGTTGTTGGGTATGGATGTCAAGGATGTGGATGTGATACGGCAGACCATTACGGTGACACGCAAGGGTGGGCAGGTGCAGGAATTGCCGATAGCTGCAACTCACGCATTCAACTGGGATAAAACGATCATTAGATAATTTGAGTGATTCTCTGAAATCAGTATGCTTTTTCATGAAATCCCATATAGCATCTGAGAAACATAATTCCCATTCAGGGTTATTTTTATAAACTTCAATAGGATCGATTTTTGCCACAAGACAATCAATTCGTTGTGTAGAATCAACATCTCACTCTAGCCAATCTATTCAGGGCATCCAGTTATCTGAATTGGCAAACTCAGAAAAAATATCTGAATATCTAAGACGGTTTCAGTCTCTTCAACACAAAAAGAGGACCTCTGCAAATGGCGTTTGAGACTTTTTTGTGTATGAAATAAAATGGCGGACAGGAGAGGATTCGAACCTCCGGTCCGGTTAAGGACACACGCTTTCCAAGCGTGCGCATTCGACCACTCTGCCACCTGTCCGCATAGAAAGATCTTGCATTATAGGCCAACAACTATCAAATTCATATATAGTTTATAAAAGGGTGAATGCGAGTGTTGTTGTGTTCAAATTGTGACTACGTTTTTCAAAATGTTATGGTTTTTAATGAATAGTTCTATCCATTATTTCAAAGTCTTTATCGTAACAAGGGATCTTTGAGCCCAGCTTCCTCGAAGCCTTTAGCCCTAAGTTGGCAGGCGTCGCATTCGCTACAGGGGGGGCGTTGGCCACGGTAGCAAGTGTGACTGAGAGACAAAGCCTCTAGGGCGTTTAAATCTTTGGCGAGGTGAACGCTTCCGGCTTTTGTGAGATTCATTAGGGGGGTGGCGATGGTGAGATTGCATTCCATACCTAGTTGCAGAGCTTTTTCTAGAGCGGTGATGGTGTCTTGGCGGCAATCGGGGTAGCCACTGTAATCGGTTTGGCAAACGCCAGTTACTAAGGTGCCGCAATTTTTTTGGTAGGCTAGGGCAGCGGCGGCGTTGATAAATAGTAGGTTTCTTCCGGGAACGAAGGTGAGGGGGAGGTCATCGTCGCCTTTGCCACTGGTGACAGTTTGATTTTCATCCACAAGTGAATTGCCACCGAGATCTTTGAGAAGGTCTAGTTTTAGAAGGCGCCACGGGACGCCGGCTTGCCGAGCAATTTTTTGGGCGCATTCAATTTCAATACGGTGGCGTTGGCCGTAATCAAGAGTGAGGGTTTCGACCTCCTTGTATTTTTTTAGAGCCCAGTACAAACAGGTACTGCTATCTTGACCACCGGAAAGAAGAACAAGGGCACGTTGAGAGTCAAGGGATTTCATCGTGAGATCTCGTTATCCCATATAATTTTGTGTTGTTGTAATTGAAGACGCACGGGGAGTTTTTTGGTGAGTATCCATTCGGCTAATTGGGCCGGTTCAAGGCCCACATGGGAATCTGTGGAACTGCAGGGGCTGAACCAGACGGTGGCTTTTAAGGGAGCTGATAACTGATTTAAGTATTTGGCGCTCCAATCAAAATCTTCACGATGAGTGATGACAAATTTGAGGATATCGTTTTCATCTAATAAAGCTAGGTTTTCTTTTTTAAAATGTTGTGACATACCGCTGCCGGGGGTTTTGATGTCTAGAAGAACACGTACCCCTGATGGGACAACAGAGAGATCTTTATGACCTGCGGTTTCTAGCTCCACCTCAAAGTTGTGAGAGATGAGTTGAATTAAAAAATCAGGTAGTGATTCCTGATCTAAGGGTTCACCTCCGGTGACCACAACAAGCTCATTGCCATGTTGCTGAATGTCAGCGATAAGAGTAGAAAAATTCTTTATTTCACCGCCTTCAAAGGCATATTCACTGTCGCAGTAGTGACAGCGCAGGGAACAACCAGCCAACCTCACAAAGGTGGCGGGCCTGCCTGTAGAGGGACCTTCTCCTTGAAGAGTGCTGTAAATTTCTTTAATGTTCAGTTCTTTGTTCATATGAATGGGGAATTATAGTTAAAATAGGTGAGATATGTTACAGCCCGTTTACTGTTCTTTGTGTGGTTCTAAGCTTGCAATAAAGTCATGTGTGAATGATGATAGGAAAAGACCTTGTTGTTCTTCTTGTGATTATATTGTGTACCATAATCCTAAACCTACGGTTAAAGCGCTTATTTTTAAGGAATCTAAATTTCTAATGGTCCGTCGTGCAGAAGAGCCCCATATAGGAGGCTGGGATTTGCCAGGAGGGTACGTGGAATGGGACGAACACCCTGAAGAAGGTGCGTTGAGGGAAACACGGGAAGAAACAGGAGTGATCGCTGAAATCGATAGTTTGATTGGGGCCTTTCACAAGGTATGGAACCCACAAAATAAAGATTCTTCAATTTTAAATTTGGCTTATCGTTGTCGCTGGCTGGAAGGCGAGCCACAGGTGATGAGTCCCCATGAAATTGATCAGGTTCAATGGGTGGATATGAATAATTTGCCTGGTTGGGTGGCTTATGGGCATTATGATGAGGTGATGAGGCTATTGGAGAGTGAGCGTTAAAATATATTTATTTGGGATCAGGTAGGAAGATTCTAGGCCCTCCGTTGTTGCTGAAGAGGCCTTGGAAATAATTTTCTTTGACAAAAATTAGACGGGGGTCGCCTTCTAGTTTGACTTTGTAACCACGTTCTCCGGTGGTATAAATAATTTTGGGCGCTATTTTTAGGGTGATGGATTTTCTAGGTTCTGTGGCGTTGAGGCCTTTGTGAGAATTTAACGTCAGGCTAATAGGAAAGGATTCATCGTTATCCTCTTTGATGGTGCCGAGGGGTTTGTCTATGCGGAGATGGGTGATTTTGTCGAGAAAGCTTTCTATTTTTTTGGCATCTAAGTTCCTCCCTACTAGTTTCCAGTTGAGGCCGTCGGTGGAAATTTTCTTTTCAGCAGAAAATCCCCGCTTCCACGTGAAATTTTGTACAGGCCATGTTTCATGGGTGAGGGAATTAGAAACCCAGTGTTGAGGATTACTTGAAAGCCACCAGCGTATGGAGGGTTCTAATTGATAAATCGATTTTTTGCCTTTTAGTCGTACATAATCGCTGTTGTTGGGGCCTGGGGAAACCAGTATTTCTTTAGTTTTTCCATCACTGTTGCTAAGTGTGATGCGAGCGTAAGGTTGTGTGTCACTGACTTGAAATTCTTTGGCGAGGTTTTGGCTTTTCCCTTTAATGGGTCCCTTATTGTAGCTAAAAAGACGTGTCAAAAAGCGATCCATTGCTTTTTTTCTCAACGGGTAAGGACTGTCATCGTCGAGAGCGAGAGACCAACCAATGTCTTTATCGTTGGTGAACACAATATCTTCGTCTCCTAAGGCAATGCGCACTTGATTAACTTGTGTGAGAGCTAGTGCAGGTCGAAAAAATTCTTCTTTGATTTCAGTTGTTTTGTTGTCTACGTTGAACCATAGCAATAATTGCAAGGCGATCAGTGCGATAAGAATGATGTCAAATTTTTTCATGAGGATCTTCTCCTAAACCAACGCCAAAAACCTATGATTAATAAGAGGGCTAAGGGAAGAGAGATGGCAACAATTTCAGCGCGCTTGCGATGTTCAAGATCTAGTTGACGAATTTTTATTTTTCGAGAGCTGACTTCCAGTAATTCATCATCACCGAAGCTCCAATCCACAAGATTGCGTAGTAGTGTTTGATTTAAGTAGAGGTGGCCTTGTAAGGCGGTGTCGGGTTTTCCTCGATGAGGACCGAAGTAAAAATTTCCTGAAAAAAAATCACTGTCCGCTATCAACGCAATTTTAGTGTCAGGCGAAAGAAGCTCGCTGTTGTCACTTTCAACACTTTTGAATTTCCCTTCAAGTAGTGCACCAAATACGGGGGGAGTTTTCATCGCTTTGTTGATGATTTCTTGAGTTGGCCGATATAGGTTTAGGCTGCCATCGGCATTGAGAGGACTGATCCAACTTCCTACAGGAATGGCTATCACGCTTTCAGTCTTTCCTGGAAGTAAAGGAGTTATTGTATGATCGGTATTGGTTTGAATGTTCAATGAATTGGGATAGGAGCATAAAACAGATTTGACACCTTTAAAAATGCCGAGATCTGTAGGGAGATCGTTCAACAAAGGAACGCCTGGATGAGCCAAGGGGATCAATTCAATGCGGTTAGTGGAACTGGATACTTTTTTAGGCCAATTCAATGCCACGGCAGAGCTTGCATTTGTGGCAAATCCCACATTCTTCGTTAGGATGATTCCCCAACTTTCTAATAATTTTTCCAAACCATTATCTTGAGGGTGAAGTTCGTAAAAGAAAGTTTTGAGATTGAAGTGGGTGACATGGCGATCTACAAATAATAGCAAGCGGCCACCCTGAGAAACAAAACGATCAAGCTCTTCAACGGCGGGAGTATCAAAATGATCAATACCCATCACCATAAGTGTGCTCACCCCCGGTGGGATATGTAACAAAGGAGGTGTGAGTTGTCGTACCTGATAATGATGGCCGAGATAGTTTTTAAGCATTTGATAATGGTCAAGTTGCCGAGGGCCAGTGGACCAAGGGGAAGTGACAGGTTTGGGGAGTAGTAGGCCAAGTTGCCGTTCACCTTTTTCTAAAGTCAGCAAAATACGTTGTTTGATAGCTTCATCTATACCTTCAACCGAATTAATCATCAAAAGATCAGGAACGTTTGTGTAAGAACCGTCTTGCTGTTGGATCAACAAATGCATGTAGAACTGTCCTGCATTGGCTGTCGGGTAAGGGAGAATTTCTGATTTTTCGATTATTGTTTTTGTGGTTTCGTCGTTGATATCGGCTTGAACATGTTTCAAACTATCAGGGAATCGAAGGGCAAGCTCACGAACTTTTTTTTCTACCAATAAAGATTGAGATTTAGCATGAGAACTTAATTTTTTACTGGCAATTGTGATTAGCGTGAGTTGTTTTTCTTTGGCCTGCGCCAAAGCTTGTTGAAAATTGTCATACTTTCGGTTCAAACGAAAAAGGTTTCTTAGGAATAAGGGTTCAAGATCGTTGAGCATGAGAGCGTTGCGGGTAGAAAAAGGATCAAAGAAAACGAGATCTTTTTCATTGAAGACTTTAGAGTAATTGCCGCTTTCTATCACCACAGAAAAATACACCAAACGGGTCCCATCTTCGCGGGATTTGACCTCCAGACGTTTGACGCCAAAGTGGTTTTCCACAAAGGTTCTTTTTTCGAAGTCTTCGTCAGGATTGATAAATTCGATTTCTATTTTTCCCAGTGAATTGTCTTTTAGGGTTCTCACAAAATCTTTAATTTGAATGCTGAGTGGTTTTAGTTCAGCGGCTTGTTTTTCTTCTGAGGCAATGAAGTAAACTTTTGATTTACCTTTGAGCTGTTGTAGTAATTCAGGAGTTTTGGGCGAAAGAGAATGTTTTTCTTCTTCAGAGACGTCCCATTGAACGCCTCCTCTCCACAGTAAAAGATTGAGTAAAATAAGATTGATAAGGATTAATACAGGCCGTTTGATCTTCACGAATTTGGCTTTCTATGACGTTGAAAAGAGGCCGTAGTGAACACACATCCCAGCACAATCCATGACAAGTAATAACAGATGTCGGCCAATTTCAACAAACCACTTTCAAAATGTCGGAAGCGGGAGCCAAAACCGATTTCCTGAAATAAAGTAACGGTAGATGATTGAATCCATTCGAGAAGAAAAGATTCTCCTGGGATCCATAATAGAACGCAAGCCATAAGAGAAAGTAAAAAGGCAGCCACTTGACTTTCGGTAAAAGCAGAAAGAAAAAAACTGATAGAAAGATAGGCCAGGCCCATTAATAAGGCTCCTAGATAACCAGCCCATACGGGACCCCAATCCAAATTATGCCCCATACTATCTACCATAAAGGCGGCCGGTAAGGTGAGTGCGAGTGCCGCAGCCACCAAACTGGAAGCGGCTAAAAATTTACCGACAACAATTTGCCAGTCCTTTAATGGCCAAGTGAGTAACAGTTCCAAGGTGCCAGATTTTTGCTCTTCGGCCCATTGACGCATAGCGAGTGGTGGAATAAGAATGAAAAATGTCCAATCCATATTTTCAAACAGATGGCGCAGTGAGGCTTGGTTGTCGCTGAATAATTCAATGCGAAAAAAAGCGAGTGACAAAATAAGATAGACAAACAAAAAAATGTAGGCGATAGGGCTGTCAAATAGAGCTTTTAATTCTCGTTTTGCTATTAAGACAACGGCATTCATTTGGCTTCCCCAGTGAGTTGAGAGAAGACTTTTTCAAGAGCGTGTTGGCCTGGTTGTAATCGTGTGGGGTATAGTTGAGCGGTAGCGAGTTGTTTGCTGATACTTTCACAGCGCTCAGGGCTTGTGTCACCGGCGATTTCAAAACGATTTATGTCACCTGTATTTTTCAATACTTTGATGTGTCCAAAATCCTTGAGGATTTTTTTTACTTCAGAGGGAGTGGCTTTAAGTTCTAAAGAAATATGTTTTCCTTCACGTAGTTTGCTGGATTCTGAATCGGCAATCAATTTGCCTTGATTGAGAATGATGACTCGTTGGCAAAGCTGTTCCACCTCACTCAAAATATGTGAACTGAAGATGACGGTTATTTTTTTTCCTAGGCGGCGGATCAAGGAGTGCACATCGCTGACCTGATTGGGGTCGAGGCTAGAGGTGGGTTCATCTAAAATAAGGACTTTAGGCTCATGAATTATGGAGGCGGCCAAACCGGTTCGTTGACGGTATCCGCGAGAGACTTCATCCAAAGGTCGATTTAAAGTGGAAGATAAATCACAATCTTGAACCACGCGATCCAAAGCTTTTTTAGCTTTGCTGCCCGTGAGACCATGCAAACCCGCGACAAATAACAAATATTCTTTAGTGAGCATTTCTTTGTAGAGCGGTGAATTTTCAGGAAGGTAGCCTAAGAGTTGGCGTACTTCTAAGGGATTTTTTACGACGTCTTTACCAAAAATTGTGACATGCCCTTCACTGGGTAGTAATTGGGTGCAGAGCACACGAATGGTGGTCGATTTTCCGGCGCCATTAGGACCCAAAAGTCCCACAATTTGACCGGGTTCAATCGTGAAGTTTAGATCACTTACCCCTCGGTGTTTTCCATAGCTGCGTGTGAGTTGTTTGACTTCAATCATAGATTTAGGGGCGTTTCAATTCTCTTGAGTTCATCAATTTTCTTGGATTATAGCTCATCATGCAAATCTTTTGCTGCTGCATTTCTTTTAAAAAACAGCTATTTTTTGAAAATAATTGTCGCCTAAAAGAGACATATCGGACATATTTTCCGAAATATGGAATAATTAATTACGAGTTCTCAGTTATAACGTATAAGCGTTGTATGAGGAGAAGATGATGAACAAAGCTATTTTATTATTGTTTCTGATATGGGGCGCTTATGTTGTTGCTGTGGAAGAAGAAAAAATAGCAGTAGATCATTCTTCGTGGAACACTCAACTTCAAGCGTATCTTAAGGCAGGACAAGTCGATTATAGCGCTTGGAAAAAAGAGGAAGCCGTATTGGACAGTTACCTCAATGACATGGCTGCTCTTGATGATAAAAAAATGGCTAAAAACGATAGACTGGCCTTGTATATCAATCTTTACAACGCGTGGACGGTTAAATTAATTTTGAAGAATTGGAACAAAAAAATAAAAAGTATCAAAGATATTCCAAATCGCTGGTCCACCGCTTTGGTTAGGTTGAAAGGAAGAAACATTTCCTTGGAAGATTTGGAGAATGATATTCTACGCAAAGAATTTAAGGATTCCCGTATTCATTTTGCGATCAACTGTGCCAGCATTGGTTGTCCTGACCTGTGGAACAAGGCTTACAGTGCTAAAGGGATTGAAGAAGAACTCAATGATGCCCGAACACGATTTTTTGACAACTCCATCAAAGGCGTGATGGTGTCAAAAGAAAAGGGAACCTTTTATGGAGAAAATTATATTCTCCGTATTTCTAAAATTTTTAGTTGGTTTGATAAAGATTTTGAAGATGAAAGTAAAACCGTTTTGGACTACGTAGAACAACATGGTAACAAAACTCAAAAAGTTTTTATAAAAAAATACAAAGATGATATTGATATTGAATATTTTGATTATGATTGGAAATTAAACGGCAGGTAACTTTATATAAATACATGTCTCACGGGGCCAAAGGAAGAAAATCCCGATGCAGTTTTGCGTGTTGTTAATGACATTGTTGACAAAGCGCAAGGACTTATAGCATTTCCGAGGTTAGGATGTCGATATGAAATATTCAAAATATAGAAACACAACTATCCCCCGCTACCAAAAGATGATCCAATAAACGAATTTCAAGAAGTTCGAGAGCTTTTTTAAGTTTGTGGGTGAGTTCTTTATCTTCTGGGGAAGCTTTGTTTTGGCCACTAGGGTGATTGTGAAGAATAATAACGGCGGCGGCTCTTCTGTCGAGGGCGCGGGTGGCCACAATGCGCGGAGAAACCGTAGCGTAGTTGATACCCCCTTCAAACAATTCTTCTATAGAAATCAATTGGTGAGCGTTGTCTAAGAAGGCGGCGACAAATACTTCACGATCTCTATCTTTGAGTTGATTTGTGACCAGAGGGATGAGGTCTTCAGGCCCCGCAATGCGGGGTCGATGGACACGGCTTTCTTCTTGAAATCGTTGGAAGAGAGTACATAAAGAGAGTATTTGAGAAGCTTTAGCGGGACCAATACCATGGATTTCCATTAGTTTTTCAGGGGTCCACTGTTGTAGGCAACGCAGACCGCCGCTTAATTTGAGTAATCTGGCAGCCAGAGAAATGGCGTCTTCTTTGCCGCTACCTGTGGAAAGCAAAAGCGCGATCAATTCGGCGTCACTCATTGATTTTGGCCCAATTGTCAACATTTTTTCCCTAGGTCGTTGGTGGGCGGGTCTTTCGCAGATTTTGAGAACTTTAAACATACCACTTATAATACCATACATTAAAAATAAATCTATATAAATGGTATAATGTGTGGACGAAAGGCGAAGCTGTATTATTTGGTGTATATTTGAATGTAAAGGAGTGTTGTGAAAGTATATGATCATATTCTGCAAGTTGTGGGTCACACACCCTTAGTCAGATTACATCGTGTGACCAAAGGCATCAATGCCACCGTTTTGGTGAAATGCGAGCACTTGAATCCGGGTGGTTCTATCAAAGATCGTATCGCTCTTCATATGATTAATAAAGCAGAAGAATCAGGAGAATTAAAGCCAGGAAGCACAATTATTGAGCCTTCCAGTGGGAATACGGGAGCAGGTCTTGCCATGATTGGTTGTTTGAGAGGTTACCGAGTGATTGTGACCATGCCTGATAAAATGTCTCGTTCAAAAATTGATTACCTGCGTGCTTTTGGTGCTGAGGTGGTTGTGTGTCCTACAGCGGTTGAGCCTGAGGACCCGCGTTCTTATTATTCGGTAGCCAAAAAATTATTGAAAGACATCCCCAACAGTTTTTCTCCCGATCAATATAGCAATCAATTTAATCCTGAAACTCATTATCTTTCTACCGCTCCTGAAATATGGGATGATCTTGATGGCAAGATTAATACCTTTGTGGCAGGTATGGGAACAGGGGGAACGATATCAGGAATTTCAAAATACCTGAAAGAAAAAGATCCCAACATTCGTACCGTGGGTGTGGACCCTGTAGGTTCTTTGTATCACGACTATATGAAAACAGGAAAATTAGGAGAGGCAGAAACCTATAAAATTGAAGGGGTAGGGGAAGATATGATACCCGACACGATTGATTTTTCATTGATTGATGATTCGGTTCAAGTCTCTGATCAGGAAGCCTTTATTATGGCTCGGCGTTTAGCGAAAGAAGAAGCTTTGTTTGTTGGAGGTTCTGCGGGCATGGCGGTGCATGGAGCTCTTCAAGTGGCACGTACACTTCATCGGGGAGATGTGTTGGTGTGTGTGATTCCTGATCATGGAGACCGTTACCTTTCCACTTATTTTAATGACAACTGGATGCGTGATAATCAGTTTTTGGTAGAGCCCAAAGCCTTAAAGGCCCGTGATATTTTGTCGCGTAAAATACATAAAGATTTGGTCAGTGTTTCAGTCAACACACCATTGATCGAGGTGTCAAACTACTTTCAAGGAAGGGATTTTTCTCAAATTCCTGTGGTGGAAGGTAATAAAGTGCTAGGAACGTTGTACGAAGATAAAATGTTGGAACATCTTCTCAAAAGAGCGGCAGACGGTGAAACATTGGCTAATGAAATTATGGAAGCCCCTTTGCCTATGGTTGATCCCGGATGTGGTGTGGAAGCGATTTTAGAGTTTTTCAAAGGAGGTTCTCCTGCGGTGCTGGTTTCAGGGAATCCGCTTGGCATTTTAACTAAATTTGATTTGATGCAATGTTTGGCCTCTCAATGAATCAGGATGATTTGGAAAAAGCGGCAATTGAAACACGCAGTGTGCATGCGGGCAATAGTCTAGATCCTGAAACAGGGGCGGTGATGCCACCTGTGTACCAAACCTCCACCTATGCTCAAAGAAAACCAGGTTTAGATCCAAAGTACGAATACAGTCGTTCGGGAAATCCAACCCGTGATCGTTTGCAGGATTGTTTGGCTTCCTTGGAATGTGCTCAATATGCCTTAAGTTTTTCTTCAGGCATGGCGGCGATTGATGCGGTAGCTTCTCTTTTAGAACCAGGGGATCATGTGCTGGCTTCAAGAGATCTTTATGGAGGAACGTACAGATTATTTACTAAGCATTTTTCTCGTTACCAAATCACTTTTGATTTTGTGGATATGCGGGATGTGGATACGGTTAAAAATGCTTTGAAAGAAAATACAAAAATAGTATGGTTAGAGACACCTTCAAACCCTCTTTTGACATTATGTGATATTGAAGTGTTGTCATTAGCGGTGAAAGAGCATTCTGACAAATGTCTTGTGGTGGTGGATAATACGTTTGCCACCCCCGTGTTACAAAACCCTCTTAATTTAGGCGCTGATATTGTTTGCCACTCCGTTACCAAATATGTGGGAGGACACAGCGATGTGATTGGGGGGGCCTTGGCATTTTCGAGGGATGATCTTCAAGAAAAACTCTATTTCCAGCAATATGCACGTGGAGCAGTGTCGGCCCCTTGGGATTGTTATCTGACACTAAGAGGCATCAAAACGCTGGCTATTCGTATGGAACGTCATTGTGCTAATGCGGAAAAAATAGCGGCCTATTTGTTTGGCCACGATAAAGTAAAAAAAGTTCATTATCCCGGTCTCTCCGTGCATCCTCAGCATGAGTTGGCCAAAAAACAAATGAAGAACTTTGGCGGAATGATTTCTTTTGAGTTAGACAGTGATCTTGAAATCAGTATAAATTTTGTGTCCACCCGCCGTTTTTTTACATTAGCAGAATCATTGGGTGGCGTTGAGTCACTGATTGAGCACCCTGCATCTATGACACATGCCTCGATCCCCGCGGAAGAAAGAAGAAAAATTGGTTTGAAAGATGGATTGATTCGTTTGAGTGTGGGTATCGAAAATGTGGAGGATTTGTTGAGCGATTTAGAAGAAGGACTCAATTATATTTAATATATTTCTTTACAGACTTTTTAGATATTTCAATAAGGCATCCATATCCAAAGGTTTTTGGAAATAGGGAGTATTTTCACCCCAAAAATCCATACGGTCTTTATGTGTTTCAGGCTCTAACCCAGAAATAATGGCAACATTGATATTGGGGTGTTTGGTTTTTAGATGATGCCCTAGGCTATGGCCTGACATCACGGGCATCATAATGTCTGTTAAAATAATATCGGGTGTTGATTTTTCTAGGGCATCAAAAAGATCAAAAGCATCAGAAAAAACACGCACTTCAAAGCCTTTTACAGTTAATGTTCGCTCAATTACAGCTAAAAAGTCTACTTCGTCGTCCACGATAAAGATTTTTAATGTAGTATTCATTGTTCTAAGTTTAGATCATTTTTGCTAAACAGCTAGAGAAAATTGAATGAATAGGAAATTAAGATGACTGATTTTTTAGACAAAGATGCTTTGGAATATCACCAAAATGGGCGAAAAGGTAAAATAGCTATTAGAAGTACAAAACCTTGTATCACTCAAATGGATTTGTCCTTGGCATATACGCCAGGAGTGGCAGCACCTTGCCGAGCTATTGCTGAAAATGAAGAGGATGTTTATCAATATACGGCCCGAGGAAATTTGGTGGCTGTGGTCAGCAATGGCAGTGCTGTTTTGGGTTTGGGAAATATTGGCCCGAAGGCTTCAAAGCCTGTGATGGAGGGCAAGGCAGTGTTGTTCAAACGCTTTGCTGATATCGATGTTTTTGATATTGAATTGGATGCTCCTACAGCAGATGAAATTGTGGCCGCTGTTAAAGCGATGGCCCCTACCTTTGGTGGTATTAATTTAGAGGATATTAAGGCCCCTGAATGTTTTGAGGTAGAAGAACGTTTGTCTAAGGAATTAGATATCCCCGTATTTCATGATGACCAACATGGCACGGCGATTATCTGTTGTGCGGCATTAATGAATGCTCTTGAATTGGCAGGTAAAAAAATGAGCAACGTTACGATTGTTCTTTCAGGAACGGGCGCGGCGGGTATTGCCATCACCAAATTGATGTTGAGTTTGGGTGCTGACAAAGAAAGAATTTTATTATGCGATTCTAAAGGTGTGATTTACAAGGGTCGCGAGAAAGGAATGAGTGCCTTAAAAGAACAATTTGCGATTGAAACAGATAAAAGAAATTTGGCAGAAGCACTTGTTGGTGCAGACGTGTTTATTGGAGTGAGTGTGGGAGGCTGTGTCACACAAGAGATGGTGAAATCGATGGCCAGTAATCCTATTGTGTTTGCCTTGGCTAATCCTGATCCAGAAATTTCTTATACAGATATTATGGGTGCTAGGGAAGATGCGATTGCGGCAACGGGTCGCAGTGACACACCCAATCAAGTAAACAATGTGTTAGGTTTTCCTTTTATTTTTAGAGGAGCCTTAGATGTTTTTGCTTCGGGCATTAATGAAGAAATGAAACATGCTGCGGTAAAAGCATTGGCAAAATTAACCAGAGAGCCCGTTCCAGATTCCGTATTACGTGCCTATAACATGGAAGCGCTGAGTTTTAGTAGAGATTACATTATTCCTACCCCTTTTGATCCTCGTGTTTTGACATGGGTTGCTCCCGCTGTAGCGGAGGCCGCCGTAAAAAGTGGTGTGGCTCAAATCAAAACGACCTTTGATGTTGACGAATATCGCGAGCACCTGAACACCTTGTTAGGTCCCATACAAAACTTTATGCAACTGTTTATTAATCGTGCGCGTTCTGCTCGACCGACTTTAGTGTTTCCTGAAGGGGTGTCAGACAGGATACTCAAAGCTTCAAACATCATCACGCAGGAAGGTATTGCCCAGTGTGTGTTGTTGGGTGATGAACAACAGATAAGAGAAAAAGCAGAATCCTTGTATTTACCTTTAGATAACATTTGTTTGTTGAACCCTTTGAAAGATGAGCATTATTCAAAATATGCAGATGAACTTTATGCAGAGCGTCAACGTAAAGGGATGACAAGAACCTCGGCCCATGACATGCTCAAATCCCGTCGTCATTATGGTTTGATGATGTTAAAAAACAATGTGGTGAATGGTTATCTGGGAGGAGTAACGCGTGCGTATGCCGACACGGCTTTACCTGTGTTACAAATGATTGGTTTAAAAGAAGGCGTCAAGGCTGCAACAGGTTTGTATATTATTTTTTGTGATGATTCACCAGTTTTGTTTGCGGATGCGGCGGTTAATATTGATCCCAATCCAGAACAACTCGCCCAGATTGCGATCTCTTCAGCAGAAATGGCTCAGATGTTGGGTATGGAGCCCCGTGTGGCCATGCTCAGTTTTTCAAACTTTGGGTCTAACAACCATCCTCACTGTAGGAAAATGAAAGAGGCCACACAAATTGCTCAACAGCTTCGGCCTGATTTAAATATTGATGGAGAGATGCAGGCCGATACGGCCGTAGACCCTTGGTTGGCCGATAACATTTTTGATTTTTCTTCTCTCGGAGGAAAAGCCAATGTGTTGATATTCCCTGATTTGAATAGTGGCAACATTTCATATAAACTCATGCAACGTTTGGGGGGGCACGAGGCCATTGGACCTATCTTATTGGGAACGGCGAAGCCAATTAATGTGATTCATCGAGGTTCAACCGTTAATGAAATTGTGAATTTGGCAGCTCTCACAGCGGTGATGGCGAGTAGGGGTTAATGACGAATAAAAAAACTGGTATTTGGGATTCGGCGATGTCGACTACCACAATGCTCTATATTCGCCAAACAGCCTCTGGGGTATGGCGCACTGCTTTTGTGTTGTTGGCGATGCTCGTGTTGTGGGGTGTGCTACAACGCGGAGTTGCGGAACAACATTTGGATATCACCCTACGCTGGAAGTTAGAGCATTACCGTACCTGGACGGGCCCACTGTGTTTATTGCCCGTTTTGATCTCGGCTTTTTTCCCAGCGAAAAAATTAATGAAAAGTCCTTCATTGCCGGGGAGAGGGATATTGATCACTTTGCTCTTAACGGCCTTAGTCTTACTTGGGGGCTTGATTCCTTATATGACTTGGCAGAATCAAATTAAAGATGAGCAACGTTGTAGAGAAGTTTTTTTGCCTATGGTATATGAACTATGGAAAAAGGATGGAGCGGATAGCCTTGTGCGCAAAATTTCCTGTCCTTGCCAACAATGGGAAATGGGTTTAGGGAATTACAATATCATTGAAGGTAAAGAAGTTATCGCCGCGGACCTGTATCCTTGGCATCCTCATGGCAGGTTAGGGATCACCGTTGAGGGTAAAGTGGTTTTTTTGGATTACTGAAACAGTTATTTTGTGACGGAGCTTAAGTTTGTTTGTGTAATCTTGTAATGTGTTGAGTTACTTTTAAAGGCAAGTATCACCAAGTATATTGTTCAGATGATCCAAGTCATCTTTGAATTTTCCATTATGATTGTCTTCAGTGATATTTTGTTTTTCGGCGAGGGATAAAGCGGATTTGGCCAGCGTTTTGGCTTCTTCATGTTGTCCCAAGGCATAGGTGCAACGAGCTAAAGAAGATTCAATTGGAAAAAGACGTGGAGCACCTATATCTTTATAAATCTTAATTGATTTTATCAAATAATTATGAGCTGATTTTAATGAAAACTTATTAGTTTCTTTGTTTTCGTCATCTATTAAATATTTGATGAATGTTCTTCCAATGTTGCCAAGGTTGATCGCTTCACCAGATTGTCTCCCTAATTTTTGATTGAGTGCACATGCTTGATTGAAAGATTCAAGAGCTTTTTGATACTCTCCTAGTTTAGAGTAAACGTTCCCTATATTGCCAAGGTTAGTTGCTTCACCAGATTGTTTCCCTAGTTTTTGATTGAGAGCTAATGCTTGATTGTAAAATTCAAGAGCTTTTTGATATTCTCCCAGGTCAAAGTAAACGTTCCCCAAATTGCCAATGTTGGCCGCTTCCCCAAATTGTATCCCCAATTTTTGATTGAGAGCCAATGCTTGATTGTGACATTCAAGCGTTTTTTGATATTCTCCTAGGTTATAGTAAATATTCCCCAAATTGCCAAGGCAGGATGTTTCACCAGATTGTGTTCCTAATTTTTGATGAAGTACCAATGCTTGATTGTGACATTCAAGAGCTTTTTGATATTCTCCTAGGCTATAGTAAACGTTCCCTATATTGCCAAGGTTAGTCGCTTCATTAGGTTGTGTTCCTAATTTTTGATTGAGAGCCAATGCTTGATTGTGACATTCAAGAGCCTTTTCAAATTCACCACGACTGTAATATGAATTGCCATATACGCACAACGCCTGTGAAAAAACTGAAGAACTTTCAGTGATATGTTTGATCAAAACTTCAGAAAGTTTGGGATTTGATTTTAAATATTCAGTAGCCAGTGAAAGT
>Ga0316192_10001641_pt1 | contig 16495 bp, 19 predicted proteins | sample MerIslwburrow_MG_FD_204931 | JGI IMG/M metagenome (GOLD analysis project Ga0316192, IMG submission 204931) | Coastal sediment microbial communities from Maine, United States - Merrow Island worm burrow | ecosystem: Environmental > Aquatic > Marine > Coastal > Sediment | place: USA: Maine...
CGCCGGCCTCGTGATCGGCGCGCTCGAACGGATCGCTTCGGAGGTTGAAGATCTTCGGCGCCCGCAGCGGCACGAGCGGCTGCACCCAGACCTCCAGCCCATGCGCCTGCTGCTCCAAGAACACCGCCTTGTATTGGTCGTAGCGCAGCCCGGCGAGATCGCCGTCGTCGGTCTAGTAGAAGAGCTCGCCGCGGGTCCTCGGCCGCAGGGTCGGCGAGGGCTGCGCGCCGGTGTCTTCGCAGTTCTGCTTGCCCCAGGGGCCGAAGCGCGGGTCCTCGCCAGGCGTGACCTCGGTGGTGGCCTGGCAGCGCATCACCCCGCGCGGCCCGAAGGTCTCGCGGAACACGGTGTCCTTGGGATAGTCGGGATGTTCCGGCTCGTCCTCGGCGTTGAGGTGGCAGAGGTTGCCGAAGAATTCGTCGAAACCGCGGACCGTCGGCAGGAATTCGTTGCGGTCGCCGAGGTGGTTCTTGCCGAACCGCCTGACCTTCCGAAGCCCCGTACGCATCGGGCTCTGGCCGGTAGGCCGCACGACCGGCGGTGCAGGACTGCTGGGCCTAATAGTCGGTGAACAGCCCGCCTTCTTCAGCGATCCGGTCGATGTTGGGGGTGCGGTAGCCCATCTGGCCGCGGTTGTAGGCGGAGATGTTCCAGTAGTCGATGTCGTCGCCCATGATGACGAGGATATTGGGTTTGGCGCCGGCGTCCTGCGCCAGGACAGGTGCAGCGATCGGAAGATACAGCGCGGCAAGCGCGGCGGTGAGCAGTCCTGAGCGTTGCGTCATCAAGGCCCCATCAGCATCTGGTTGAGGGACGGTCCTCGCGAACCGTCCCGGAAATGCGTCAGCGCAGTTCGAATTCCTCCACGTCCAGTGCGGCGCCGGAACCGACGATCCCCGAGGCGCTGAGAGGCTGCAGGGCGAACGTGTCTTTGCCGCCGCCGACCAGCACGTTCGCGGCAGCGCCTGCGCCGAGCGAGACCGCCGCGGTTGCGCCGACATATCTGCCCGCGAGCGAACTCGCCTTGGTCGGGTCGCCCGATGGCGCGAGCACGCCCCAGACCAGCGTGACCTCCTTGGTGACCGACAGATCAACGCCGAGCGACTTGAACTCGCCGGTATAGGTCTGCGCGTCGCCGACGTTCGGCTTGAACTCGCAGGCGAACTCTTCCGTGGAATAGACGATGTCGTTTTTGACGTCCTTCAGCTTGCACGTCAGAACGCCGATGTCGGCGCGTGCATGGACGGCGGAGGTTGACAAGGCCAGCGCGATCGCTGCGGCCAACCCAAGTGCGGCGTGTTTCATGTCCTGTCCTTCCGTTCTGCTCGAGTCTCTGACTCGATTGGGGTTTGGGAAGTTTGGCGGAGCCGCGGCGGGCTGCGATGCACGCCGCGGCCGGTTTGGTCTGGTGCAGGCGCCCGGATCTCCCGGGCGCCTGGTGCGGGTTCACATCAACCGGTCTCAGTGACCTGCGTGGCTGGAGGTGTTCATGTTCTTAACCCGCTGGATGACGTCTTCGAGGTTGTAGCTGGACGGATCCTGCATTGGCGGGAAGTCGCGATAGGACTCGAGTTCCCTGAGCCACAGTTGCTGGCCGATCGGCAGAAGATTCCAGTCGTAGACGTAGGCGGTTGAGGGAGACGCAATCGCACCGCCCATGCCAAACAGCGTCTTTTGCTGAGTCCCGATAGCCGTCTCGAACGGGTCACGCTTGATGTTCACGACCTGGGTCCAGTGGTAGGGCTGGACGCCCGCTGTAAAGCCGGCCGGCGCATCCGACACCATGGCAAAGTACATCTTCCAGTTCTTGAAGCGAACCGCCGATGGATCCTTGCCCGAGTAATACATGAAATAATCCCGCGCCGCCTTGTCGGACTCGCCGGTCAGATACGCCATCTGGTTGACCCCATCGAGCGTCGTCTTGACGATTCCGGGATAGGCACCTTTTTCAAGTTCGGCCTTCAGATCGTTGCCTTTGGGGCCACCGGCCGCTTCGACCAGCGTCGGCAGCCAATCGAGCGACGCGAAGGTGTCGTTCAACACGGTGCCGGGTTTTATCTTGCCAGGCCAGCGAATGACCATCGGTGCCCGCATGCCCCCTTCCCAGGTGGTCAGCTTGCCGCCCTTGAACGGGGTCACGCCACCATCGGGGAAGGTGATGGTTTCAGCGCCGTTGTCGGTGGTGAAGGCAATGATGGTGTTGTCGAGCTCGCCCATCTCCTCCAGCTTTTGCAGCACGACGCCGATGTTGTCGTCCATCTGCTTCATGCCGGCTTCGTTGACGCCCCAGTCCTTGCCGCCAGGCTCACCCACCATGGCCAGGTACTCATCCGACAAGACGGTGGTGATATGCATGCGGGCCGGGTTGTACCAGACGAAGAACGGCTTGTCGGTCTTTTCCGGGTCGTTGCGATCGAGGAAATCGATGACCTGGGCCGAGATCTCCTCGTCGATGGTCTTTGAGCGTTCCAGCGTCAGCGGACCTTCGTCCGTGCAGGTCTGGTTGGCCGAAGTTCCATCGCTGGACGTGCAATGGATCACTGGGCGCGGCGGCGTCAGGCAGATGGTGGTTTCCGGGTCAACGGCACCGGCCACTTCGGTCAGCCCGGGAATCGGCGTATTCTTGCATGGCGGCGCGACGGTCTGTTCGAGGGGTGACTTGTTGATGTCGGGAAAACTCACCCCCTGCATCGCGTCGAGATGATAGAGATAGCCCCAGAATTCCTGGAAACCGTGGGCGGTCGGCAGGGCGTCGGTATGATCGCCGAGATGGTTCTTGCCGAACTCACCGGTGTTGTAGCCGAGATCCAGCAGGAATTTGGAAAGCATCGGCGTGCCGGGTTGAAGGTAGCTCGGGCTGCCTGGCAATTGCGGCATGATCATCCCGGTTCGGAGTGGCTGCATGCCGGTGATGAAGGCGTTGCGCCCGGCGGTACAGCTCTGCTCGGCGTAATAGTCGGTGAACATCGCGCCTTCCTGGCCGATGCGGTCAATGTTGGGCGTCTCGCCGACCATCAGGCCGCGATGATAGATCGACGGCTGCATCCAGCCGATGTCGTCGCCCATGATGAACAGGATGTTCGGCTTCGCCGTCGCAGCCTGCGCGATCGCCGGCGCCCCGAAGGCCGCTGCGCCCAACGCGATCGCGCTCGCGCAGAGCACTCCAGCGCGGTGGGTGAGGGCCCCGTCTCGTCTTTTCAATCTGATCATCGTAGCTCCTGTCGCTGTTTGGTCATGCCTAAATCCCTCGTTGTCAGTCTCGTCATTCTTGACGCCGATTTATTCTTTGCGCCGATGCGGCGTCCAGACGCGCCGCGATTTCCGCTGCGATTTCGCCTGCGAGCTTTCGGTATTCGACCGCCCGGCCCCCGTTGTTTTCGACACACTCCCAGTGTCGGAGCGCCTTCACCGCCGTTTCATAGTCTTCGCAGGCGCAGCGGAACTCCTCGTCCCGGGCACAGAGCCTCCGAACCTCCAGTTCTTGCGCCGGAAACTGTTCCCCCAAGGCGGACAAGCTTTTCAGCGTACACCCCTCCCGCGATTCGCGTCAGATATTGACGTCAAGGGCAGTAGTCCCCGGAAACCCGGGAAATGGGAGGTGCGAACATGTTCGAACCTTCGGATTTTCTTCGGGCGCCCATGAGCTACGCGATCGGGAGTGGGCGCATGGGGCCGTGGTCGATGCTCGAGTGCCGCGAGCCGGTTTCGTTGTTTTATTCCGTGTAGGTGGCGTCCCTGCGCTCGCGGCGACTCCGACGGGTCGGTCTGGGGCATCCTGCCCCGGCCCAGACGAGGCCATTTGCACTTTTTTCGCGCAGCGACATCCTAATGTCCCGTCCCATAAGTTCGTAGCGTTTCAGAGCGCCCCAGATACGCCACTGCGGCGTTGCAGCTGCTTGACAGAGCTGGGCTATGCCTTCGCACCTGCGCCTTGCATTGGCGTATCTGGGGCGCTCCCGACGGGCAAGGCGATAAGCGCCCATCCGCGGTGTTGGGCGCGCTTGAATGAGCGCAGGCTAGTCCTGCGCCCGCCCGCCTAGCGCCTGGGCGCTTCTCACCTTGCTGATATGCAACGAACTTGTGGGACGGGACACTAGTGCCCCGTGGCACTACAGAAGCGACAGTTGATCGCCGGCCCGTGGAGGCGGGCTGAACGATGCAGTGTTCAGCCGGGGCGGGTGCCCGTCCAGTCCCAACCTGCGACTGCCCAAACGCATGCGTTGCGCGATCAGGTCCGCGACCTGGCCGGAGCCTCGCATGCGGACACCGAACCGCGCGTCGTAGACCTGACCGCCATGAGTCTCGCGAATCAAGCCCATCACCCTTTGCGCGCGGTCCGGGTAGTGCGCGCACAGCCATTGTTCGAACAGCGGTCCGAGTTCACGCGGCAGGCGCAGAAGGATGTAGCGAGACCAGGCGGCGCCGTGTTCACGGGCTGTGGCCAGTATGTCCTCGATTTCCGGGTCGGTCAGCCCGGGAATGATGGGGGCGACGGATACGCCCACCGGGATTCCGGCTTGATGAAGTCGCCGGAGCGCGCGTAACCGGGCGGCCGGACTTGCTGCCCGCGGCTCCATCCGGCGGCTCAAAGTCGGGTCCAGGGTGGTTATGCTGAAGGCCACAGACACCAGCCCGGCCTCGGCCATGGGGGTCAGCAGGTCAATATCGCGGACGATGCGCGCGGACTTGGTAATCAGACTGACCGGGTGACGGTATTGCCACAGCACCTCCAGCAGCGAGCGGGTTATGCGGGCATGTTGCTCCACCGGCTGCCAGGCGTCCGTGTTGACACCCAGCGCCAGCGGTTGGGGCTCATAGCCGCGTTTGCGCAGTTCCGTCTCCAGCAGGCGGGCCGCCTCGGGTTTCTGATAGATCTCGGTTTCGAAATCCAGGCCCGGTGAGTGGCCGAGGAAAGCGTGGGACGGACGCGCGAAGCAATAAACGCAACCGTGCTCGCAGCCCCGATAGGGATTGATGGAACGGTCGAACGGGATGTCCGGGGAGTTGTTTCGGGTGATGACCGATTCTGCCCGATCCTTGTGCAGCGTGGTGCGCAGGGGCGTCAGCGGCTCTCCGTCACCGGGCCAGTCGTCGTGAAAGTCGGTTCGACTGAAAGCGGAAAACCGATTGTCCGGATTGGTCAGGGCGCCCCGGCCCTTTTTCGGCGAAGCTGGGTCGGTCATGGTCACTCATCCAGCCATATCGTGCATTCCAGCAAGTCGTTAGACTGTCGTATTCGCACAGTTTAGCCTTGGAGTCGCGCCATGTACGTGGTTGCCAATCGAGTTCCGGTTGCCGAGAACTGGCGGGATGCGTTTGAGACGCGATTTCGGGAGCGTGCCGGGCAGATCGAACAGCAGCCCGGCTTCGTGAGTATGCAGGTGTTGAAACCGGACTCTGCTGGCGCCCCCTATGTGGTACTGACCCATTGGCGCGACAAGTCAGCGTTCGAGGCCTGGGTGGGTGGCGAAGATTTTCGGGCCGCGCACGGAAACCCCATGCCCAAAGCGGCGTTCGACGGCGAGTCCAGCCTTGAGCGCTTCGAGGTGCTCGTGTCTACCGAGCACCACTGACATCAACGGGGCGGTTTGCTTTTGATGCTGCCCGGATCAGGCCAGAGCGCCGCCGCAACTCGAGCCTTGGCCGGCAGTGCAACCATAGCAATGGTCGGCAACCAGAATGCCGTGCCCTTCGAGACTTGTCCCCATCAGCTCAGACACGTGGGACCGGGGTGACCCGTTCAGGCGCACTGGCAGTCCCAGCATCTGGTTGAAATCGCAATCGTACAGATACCCCTCCCAATCCACGCTGATCAGATTGCGGCACATGACCGATTCCAGGTTTGCGTCCTGATGGGCGCTTCTCAGCAGGCTCATGTAGCTTTCGAACTGCCCGCGCGATATCAGGGTGCTGCCGAAGCGCTGAATCGGCATATTGGCCAGGGTGAACAAACGGGTGAACTCCACTCCATAGCGCGCCTGCAAGTGCGCGCGATAGTCCGCCTCTAGACCGGCCTGGGGGGGCGGCAAATCCGGACCTTGCGGGTTGTAGACCAGGCTCAGGGCGAGATCGGAATCCGGCTTGCCATAGCCCAGCTGGTTCAAGCGTTTAAGGCCATCGATGCTTTTGCCGAACACGCCATCGCCCCGTTGCGCGTCCACATTGTCCTCCAGGTAACACGGCAATGACGCCACCACCTCAACCTGATGTTCGGCAAGGAACTCGGCCAGGTCTTCGTGTCCGGGCTCCATCAGAATGGTGAGGTTGCAGCGATCAATCACGTGCACTCCGGCCCGTCGAGCTTCCGTAACCAGGTATCGGAAGTCCGGGTTCAACTCCGGGGCGCCGCCGGTGAGATCGAGAATCTGTGCCTGACTTGCGCGTATCAGGCCCAGAACCTGGTCTACCGTTTCCCGGGTCATCATCTCCGTTCGGTTTGGGCCGGCATTGACGTGACAGTGCAGGCAGGCCTGGTTGCATCGGTACCCAAGATTGACCTGCAGTGTTTCAAGGCGGCCACGTTGTATTGACGGAAAGTCTGTCGCCTTGAGCAGGGGTAGAGTCGCGTGCATCAATTCATCCCGGTTGGTCGGCTTGGAGCATACTTCAAATGTAGGCACTATGACGCGCCGATCAGGTCTGCAACCCCAACACCGGCATCGTGTTGAGGAAGCTTCACTCGGCACGGTACGGCACTTACTCTACGAAGTTGGCGGCGTTCACGGATGCACCCTCGCTGGGGGCCATGAATCGAATAATGGCGTTGGCGAGCTGTTCCGCATTCGCACCCCCGAAACGTGCGTCCGACTCTTCGACCATTCGCAATTGCAGGTGTTCCCCATCCGCCAGGGGACCGACCTCCTGGACCAGCTGTTCCACCTGCGGATCGGATCCTGCCGCCACCACCAGAACCGGCTGCGCGATGGAGGGGAGCAGGTAGGGCGTGTGTTTATTCCGGTCGTCGGCATAGTAGGACAGCACCGAACCGGCGGAAACATCGGACTGTGAGCAACTCAGGAACGCGATTCGATACAGCAAGTCCCGTGATTTACGTTTAATCATCAGGTCGCGTGCGTGGCGTTTTATGGGATCAAGCGGAATCTGGGATCGGGATTCGTAACGGCTGGCCATGCGTGCGCGATCGAACAGCAAGGGCGCGGCCAAGACTAAGCCCCGCAGCCGGTCGTCCGCGTTCTTGACTGCGTACTGCGCCGCCTGATTTGCGCCTCGCCCATAGCCCACCAGGGTCACGCCGCCCGGCGCCGAGCGGGCCAGCCAATCCATCCACGCTGCAATTTCGCCCACCGCGTCCTGATGACGATGAAAGTGGGGTCGGGCGCAGTCGTACGGGCCGCGTCGATCGTTCACCCCCAAGGTGAGGTTGATTGCGAGGCTGGCCAGGCCGTGACGCAGCAAATGGGTCTGTAGCCCGGCAATGCCGTCGGCATCGTTGCTGGTGAGCGTATCGTGGACGATCAGCAGCACGCCGCTGCTCAGGCCGCGTTCCTCGGGCTGGAACAATCGTCCGTTCAGTGCGAGGCCATCGTGGCGGATTTGAACCTCCGCCGCCATCAGGTCAAATGCCACCAGCCATAGCAGAGCCAGGACGGCGGTCCAACGAGTGTGTGTCACAGCAGTTCCCGGGCTTTTTGTTGTTGTTATCGTTTCGGGTTTGTCGGAGGCCGCGCCCCCACTGAGTTACACCTTCAAAGCATCTCCCGTGCCGGGAAATGCCGTGATTGGCTCACTTCGCCGCGGGATTGAAGTGGCATAGGGGTGCGTCCCGCGGCTCCATCACCGCCTGCGCCACCTGCTGCACCAGCCGCTCCAGTTCGTCGACGCTGAGTACCGTCAAAACCCGGTTCATCAGGTCCGGGTCCAAAGGAATCATGCAGGCGCCGCCGTGCGCCAGGCCAACCCGAATACCCGCGCTGTTGTGTTCATGGTTGTCCGGTGCCGAGCGCACCAGATTCTCGGTCTCGGCGAACAACTCGTCATAGGCGGCATCCAACTGGTCGCCAAGATTTTCGTCTATATCTTCCGAGACGAGAACCAGAGTGCCCATTTCGTCCGTCCGTTCTGTATATTCGATTCCGAGCCGATCCAGCAGGGCGCAGAAACGATTCTGCAACGGTTCATGAAAGAAAATGAATTCCAGCATGGCTTGGTCCTAATTCGGTGCCGTCCGCACGGCTACTCTTGATTGATACTGGGTGTGCGAAACGGTTGTAGCAACAGGGACAGGAATCCCAGTTGCCGTGGATTGCGATAGCTTTCCAAACCGATGGTCATGCCATCGTGCCCCGCCGCCGGCTGCGCACGATAGGTGCCGAAAAAATAATCCCAGACGCTCAGGTTGAAGCCGTAGTTGCTGTTGGTTTCCGCCCGTTTTACCGAATGGTGAACCCGGTGCATGTCGGGGGTGACAATCAGTCGCCGCAGCAGTGCATCCGCGCGCCGCGGCAGGCTGACGTTGCCGTGATTGAACAGGGCGCTGGCATTCAGCACCACTTCGAACATCAGCACCGCCAGCGCCGCCGGTCCCAGCAGTGCGATGGCGCCCAGCTTGAGCAGCATGGACAGCAGGATTTCCAGGGGATGGAAACGCAGGGCGGTACTGGCGTCAAAGTCCAGGTCGCTATGGTGCATGCGGTGGAGGCGCCACAGCAGGGGCATTTTGTGCATGATCACGTGCTGGGTGTATATGGCCAGATCGAGCAGAATCATGGCCAACAGGATCTCCACCCAGGCCGGCCATCCGGTCAGGTTAAACAGGCCCCAACCCTGCAAGCGAATGGCCTCGGCAAAGGCCACCGCCAGCACCGGGAACGCCAAGCGTAAAGCCACGCTGTCCAGCACGACGATGCCGAAGTTGATCAGCCAGCGTCGGGATTTTGGCTGGCTCGGCCGGCGCCGCGCGGCCAGCCGTTCCCACAGCGCCATGGCTGCCAGCACGGCCAGGAACACCCCCACCCGCAGCGACGTTTCGTGACTCAGAATCCAATTGTCCATAGTCAGGTCCAGAGTGTCCCATCACCGCTTCAAAGCGGTAAACTGTGCGCCCCTGTGAGCCGTCGGCTCGATCAAGACGGGGCGACAAAACCCATGATTGAAGGAGTTCCCGTTCATGTCCAGGCCCCAGCGAGGTCCCTACCCGGCGGTGCGCATGCGCCGCATGCGCCGCGACGCGTTCTCCCGCAGGTTGATGCGCGAGCAGGTTCTGACCGTCGATGACCTGATCTATCCGGTGTTTGTCATCGAGGGCGAGGATACCCGCGAAGCGGTACCGTCCATGCCCGGTGTCGAGCGCTTGACCCTGGACCAGCTCCGCATTGATGCCGAACGTGCGGTCCGTCTGGGCATCCCGGCCATGGCCCTTTTTCCGGTAACGCCGGACAGCGCCAAGACCGCCCTGGCCGAGGAGGCCTACAATCCAGATGGTCTGGCCCAACGCGCCGTGCGGACTCTCAAGCAGCATTTTCCCGAACTCGGCGTCATCACCGACGTAGCCTTGGACCCGTTCACAAGCCACGGCCAGGACGGGTTGCTGGACGATGATGGCTACGTGGTCAATGACCCAACCGTGGACGTTCTTATCCGTCAGGCCGTTTCACACGCCGACGCCGGAGCCGACGTGGTGGCACCTTCGGACATGATGGACGGACGTATTGGCGCCATTCGCGCGGCTCTGGAGGCGGCCGGTCACCACAATACCCGCATCCTCGCCTACTCCGCTAAGTATGCCTCCAGTTTCTATGGACCGTTTCGTGACGCGGTGGGTTCAGCCGGCAGTCTGGGTGGCGGCAATAAGTACAGCTACCAGATGGATCCCGCCAACGGTGATGAGGCCCTGCATGAGGTCGCGCTCGACCTGCAGGAAGGTGCAGACATGGTCATGGTCAAGCCGGGCATGCCGTATCTGGACGTGGTGCGCCGGGTCAAAGACGCCTTCCAGGTTCCAACCTACGCGTACCAGGTCAGCGGCGAGTACGCCATGCTGATGGCGGCGGCCCAGAACGGATGGCTGGACGAGCGCAGTGTCGTATTGGAATCGCTGATGGCGTTCAAGCGTGCCGGCGCCGACGGGGTACTGACCTACTTCGCCCCACGGGTGGCGGCGTGGCTGGGCGCGGAGCCCGGATGAGGCGCCTTTGGTGCATATCGATCGTATTATCCTGTCTGCTGAGCGCCTGTGGGGAGGCCCCGGCTCCGGCCGCTCATGGGCTGCCCTGGCAAATCCAGGTGGAAGACGGCGGCAGCCGTGTTTTCGGTATCAGTCTGGGGCAGACCACCTTCGGGGAAGCCGCCGCTGCCTTGGGGCCGCGTTATGACGTCGCGTTGTTCGGATTGCCCGAACAGGTCCCAAGTCTGGAAGCATTCTACAGTGAGGTGTCTTTGTCCGGTTTCGCTGGCAAGCTGATTTTGACCCTCGCGCTGCCCGAGCACACCCTGCAGGCGATCCGTGATCGCAGTCCCGGCAACCGCGTGCTTTCCGAGGGCCGTGAGCGGCGCTGGAAAGTGGCCAACGAGGATTTGGCTGCGGTTCGGGGGGCGGCGGTGGTCGCCATCGGCTACATACCCATGGTGAATCTCGAGGAAGATGTGGTGCTCTCGCGTTTCGGCGAACCGTCCAGACGGCTGGTCGCCTCCGACGGTGGGGTCCACTGGCTGTACCCGGACCAGGGTTTGGATCTTACGCTGGACCCGGAGGGTCGGGAACTCTTGCAGTACGTCGCGCCGCGTGAGTTTGATCGATTGATAGCACCGCTGGAACTGGGTGGCGCTGCGCCTGCGACAGGCGGTGAATGAGGACGGCTCATGCGCGATGGTCCTGATCGTTATGCCGTGCTGGGAAACCCGGTGGGCCACAGCAAGTCGCCACGCATTCATGGGTTGTTTGCTGAGCAGACCGGACAGGTCCTGAGCTACGAAGCGATGCAGGTGGAGCCTGGGCACTTCGCCAGCGCTGCCGGTGATTTCAGGGACCAGGGCGGTCGCGGTCTGAACATCACTGTACCCTTCAAGGAGGATGCTTGGCGCTGGGTCGATGTGCTCAGTGAGCGGGCGCAGCGGGCCGGAGCGGTCAACACCATCGTATTCGAGCCGGACGGTGCCAGCCTCGGCGACAACACCGACGGGGTTGGTCTGGTCACGGATCTGGTGCGCAACCACGGCGTTGGCATCCGGGGACGCAGAATCCTGGTTCTGGGTGCAGGCGGGGCAGTGCGTGGCGTGCTTCAGCCGCTGATGGTGCAAGAACCGGAACACGTGGTGCTGGCCAACCGGACGGCGGCGCGCGCCCTGAAGCTGGCCCAGGATTTTCGAGGGCTTGGCAAGATCCAGGGTGGCGGTTTCCAGGCCATCACCGGGCTGCGGTTCGATCTCATCATCAACGGGACGTCTGCTGGTCTGCAGGGCAGCGTGCCGCCGCTGGAGGATGACGTCCTGGCGGTGGGGGGCGTCTGCTATGACATGGTTTACGGCGACCAGCCCACGGCATTTGTCCGCTGGGGGTGGGCCCACGATGCTGCCAAGGCCCTGGACGGGTTGGGCATGCTGGTGGAACAGGCCGCCGAGTCGTTCCAGCTTTGGCGTGGCGTGCGGCCCGAAACCGACTCGGTGATCCAGACGTTGCGAGCGGGCTGAAGGCCCGCTGACAGCGCCCTCGGGCGACAGCCGGGCCCATCGTTTGCCGCGCGCCGCCGGCGTGCCGTCACCACCCACAATGATGCGGCACACTCCGCTGCCTCGATCCGCCCTTACAGTCTGCGGGTCAGGGGCCGTGGCGCGTTGCCGTGTCCTTTGCCCGCCTATTTGATCCGATTTGTGCGAATAATCATGTCACCCATGTTCAGCCGCCGCCTAGCCTAGAGCCAGCACGTTAAATAACCCGCCGAGCGTGGGTATGCGTTGCTCAAGGATGCGAGTCTGGTTCAAGTGGAGGGACTGACATGAAAATCCAAGCACGATTCAAGCTGTACGCGGGTCTCTTATCCACCGTCGTGGTCACCGGGCAAGTCGATGCTGGCTTTGACGAAGCGGCATTGCCCAATCCTGCTCGCAATGGCGCTTTTCACGACCGCGGCAGTCCGGATGAAAAAAAGGTTGAGCTTGGGAAGCTGCTGTTCTTTGACAAAATACTCAGCGGCAACCGCACCATTTCCTGTGCCACTTGCCACCATCCGTTTGCCGGCACTGGCGACGGTTTGTCGCTGCCGGTTGGGGAAGGCGGCAATGGCCTGGGTGTTTCCCGCAACACAGGCAGTGGTAACCAGGTGGTGCCGGAAAGGGTGCCGCGCAATTCGCCGCCGCTGTTCAATCTGGGCGCGAAACAGTTCAAGGCGATGTTTCACGATGGTCGGGTTCGAGTCGACGCCACCCAGCCATCAGGCTTTCTGAACCCGGCCGGGGACGATCTGCCACAGGGTTTGGATAGTGTTCTGGCGGCGCAGGCGATGTTCCCGGTGACCTCGGCCACGGAGATGGCCGGGCAACCGGGAGAGAATCCCATTGCGGACGCTGCGGCAGCGGGTTTGCTTGCCGGTCCGCACGGGGTGTGGGCGAAACTGGCGAGGCGGTTGAAGAGGGTTCGCGAATACGTGAGCTTGTTCAAGCAGGCCTACGATCACATTGACCACCGGAGAGATATCTCCTTTGTCGATGCCGCAAATGCGATCGCCGCCTTCGAGGCCAGTGCCTGGCGGGCCGACAACAGCCCCTTCGATCGCTATCTTCGGGGTGATAAGCGGGCTATGAGCCCAAACGCGGTTGTGGGCATGCGCCTGTTCTATGGCAAAGCCGGGTGTGGAGGCTGCCACGGGGGTCCGTTCTTGACCGATCACAGCTTCCGGGCGATCGCCATGCCCCAGATCGGCCCCGGTAAGGGCGATGGCCCCAGCGGCCATGAGGATTTCGGTCTGGAGCGGGTTACCGGCATTCCGGCAGACCGGTACAAGTTTCGGGTGCCGACTCTGAAGAACGTGGCTTTGACCGGGCCCTACGGTCACAGCGGTGCGTACAACAGCCTCGAAGCCGTGGTGCGTCACCATCTGAACCCAGTCGACGCACTGGAAACCTATGACACATCGCGCGCGGCACTGCCTCGGCGTCCGGATCTGGATGCGGTGGACTACATTGCTCAGTCGGACTCGCAGGTACGCCACAACATCGCTGCCGCCAACGAGCTTGCGCCCATCGCTTTAAGCGATCGGCAAGTCGCCCGGTTGTTGGATTTTCTCCATGCCCTCACCGATCCGGACAGCATTGACCTGAGGCGCGACGTGCCCTGGTCGGTACCCAGCGGTCTGCCGGTATTCGATTGAGCACAATCTATCGTACGCGCTGCACAAATGCCTTCAGTTGCGGAAAAAACTCCGCGAAGTCGGCCTCGAAGCCGGTTCGGTCCCGGGACAGGTCCGAGCCGGCGGCGCCCAGCGGCACGGGCCGTTTCAAACGTTGGGCGATACGCTCCAGCGCAGCGGCTACGGTGGCCTCCTCCGCATAGGCTTCCAGCAGGCGGCTGTCTATCATGCCCTGCACCCGCCGACGCATACCGGGCGGCATTTCCGCCTTTTGCGCGTCCAGCGATTGGTAGACTTGGGTGGCGAATTTGACCAGCGGCTCCGGATGGTGATCGGCCCAGTCGCGAGCCAGAAGGTGGTCGTAGATCACATCCACGATGATGCCGCCGTAGCGTTGGAGCGGCCGAGCGAGGCGTCGTCGGCTGGCACGGAAACAGGCGTGCCGGTCGGTGTAGCTGTCGATCCGACGATGCAGGCGGACGCCGGCGGCCAGTTCAGGGGACAGGGTGTCGGGGATCGGCCCCTTGAGAAAGTCACCCATCAAATTGCCAAGCTGAGCAGCGGGGTTATCCCCAGCCAGATACAGATGTGCCAGATAGTTCACGGTGCCCCGATGGGGGCCCCCCGGGCTGTGTTCCGCTCCACCGTCAGGGGGTTCCGATCAAAGGTTCGGGTTCACCAGCATCCGTCCCCGGATGTGGCCGGCCAGGATCTCGGCGGCGACCCGGGGTACTTCCGCCAGGGCAACTTCCTCGGTCATGGTGCCCAGGGTCGACTCGTCCAAATCAACCAACAGCCTTTGCCAAGCGGCCTGGCGTCGGTCGAGTGGACACATCACCGAATCCACCCCAATCAGCTTCACACTTCGCAGGATGAACGGCATCACCGTGGTGGGCAGATCCGCGCCACCGGCAAGGCCACATGCGGCCACGCTGCCACCATACTGGGTTTCCGCCAAAACCCGGGCCAGCATTGTGCTGCCCACGGTGTCGATTCCGCCCGCCCAGCGCTGGGCCTCCAGGGCGCGCGGCTTGGCTGCCATTTCCGCTCGGCTCAGCAGCTCGGCGGCGCCCAATGATTTGAGGTATTCATGGGTTTCATCGCGGCCGGTGACGGCCGCAACCGTGTAGCCAAGCTTGGCCAACAAGGCCACGGCTACGCTGCCCACGCCACCCGCCGCACCGGTGACCACAATTGTCCCCGCGTCGGGTTTTACGCCGGCATCTTCCAGCGCCATGACGCACAACATGGCAGTGAAGCCCGCGGTTCCGATGGCCATGGCCCGGCGGCTGTCCAGGCCTGCCGGCATCGGTACCAGCCATTTCGACTTCAGGCGCTGTCTTTGGCTGTAACCACCCCAGTAGCGTTCACCCACGCCCCAGCCCGTCAGAATCACTCGGTCGCCCGGACTGTAGTCGTTGGCCGCGGACTCCATCACCGTGCCGGCCAGATCGATGCCTGGGACCATCGGGAAGTTGCGGATGATCTTGCCGGTGCCGGTCACCGCCAGGCCGTCCTTGTAGTTGAGCGAGGAATAGTCAACCGCCACCAGCACATCGCCTTCTGGCAGGTCGCCATCGTGCAGGGTTTCGACGGCGGAAATGGTCTTTCCGTCTTCCTCACGCAGTACCAGGGCTTTGAAATCGTCGCTCATGGTGTCCTCTCCATACGAATCCGGCAGTGCAGTACATTACTGGCCAGCGACACTAGGATTCAAACAGCTATTTGTCAAACAAATAACTCAATACAATAGGCGCTCAATGTGGGTCATCCGAAGTTGCCTGTCCGGAGCATATGAGCATCCAGTACCAGACCATCGTCACCGAGAGCATCGCCAAGCAGATCGCTGAGCGCATTCGCGAAGCGATCATCAGCGGTCGGTTGCAGGTGGATGAGCGTCTGCCTACGGAGGCCGAGTTGGCGAAGCGATTCGAGGTCTCGCGACCCACCATCCGCGAAGCCTTGAAGCGCTTGGCGGCCCAGAACCTGATTCGGTCACGGCGGGGTCCCGCAGGGGGCACATTCGTCAACCGGCCCAGTCAACAGGACACCCGTGTGGCGCTGACCACCGCCAGCACACTGTTGGTGAGTCTGGGTGAATTCAGCCTTGAGGAAATCGCCGAAGCCCGGCTCGAGCTGGAGCAGCTGTGCGGGCGGCTTGCGGTGAAAAGGGTGACGGTGTCGGATCTCGACACCATGGCCCGGGAAATTGAGCTGCAGCGTGACCCTTTGATCGCGGACGAAGCATTCTGCGACTCCGATGTGCGCTTTCACCGAGCGCTGGTGGACGCCACCGGCAATGCGGTGCTGAGTTTTGTCATGTTTGCCGTGATCGAGGCGCTGCAGCCGGTGGCCAACCTGCTTGTATTCCGATTCCGGGAGCGACGCACCATTGTGGAGCAACATCAGTGCATGTTGGATGCACTGCGCAAGGGGGATGGCGATGCCCTGACAGAGGCGATCGCAGGGCAGGGTGTGTATTTAAGAGAACGCTATGCCCAGGCCCGCGCCTGGTGTAAACGGGACGTTAAGAGTGGTATGCCGCATCCGTTTGATCCACCGGCGGCCTGATCTCTGCCACCTCGTCCTGGGGATGGCCGCCTGCGGCGGTTGCGGGCGTTTGCCGCGTATGCGGTTCCAGACCGCTGACCTGCGGATTCATGACCGCATCCAGCTCACTCTGCGCCTGTTGCAATCGCTGGACTGCGGCGGACCCAAACATACGCACCAGGGTTGATTCCTGTGCATACAGAGTCGTTCGTGTCGACTCCGTGCGGGTTCTCGGGGTTTTGAGTTTCAGTACTGGGCGGGTCATAGGTGTCGAATCCCCTCCCGGGGTCTGCGTTGAAGTTCGGACTCCGGTGTGGGTTTGAATCGTGGCACCGAGCTGATGGCATTTCAGCACATCCTGTGCCAATCGCCGGCTGTGGGAGGCGGCGCAGAACAGGTGCAGCGTGTGAGCTCGTTTGGCGCATGGGGGGCGGTTGGAGCTGCGCGGCATGACGAGGCCGGCAGAAAAAACGGCGGCCCGAAGGCCGCCGTTGGAGGGATCGGTGGTGTCTTTTTGGCTACAGTTCCTTGATGGCGGCGATCAACTGGTTGGCCACCTTCTGGCCATCGCCATAGACCATGTGGGTGTTGTCACCGAAAAACAGCGCGTTCTCGATCCCCGAGAATCCGGTGCCCCGGCCGCG
>Ga0316192_10001645_pt1 | contig 16484 bp, 18 predicted proteins | sample MerIslwburrow_MG_FD_204931 | JGI IMG/M metagenome (GOLD analysis project Ga0316192, IMG submission 204931) | Coastal sediment microbial communities from Maine, United States - Merrow Island worm burrow | ecosystem: Environmental > Aquatic > Marine > Coastal > Sediment | place: USA: Maine...
AACCTAAAATTCAACTGCATTTAAATTAACACATTTTATGAAATTACTGAGTTTTGATTCGGAGAATTTAGCATTGGATTGGATTTCTTTCAACCTTGAAGGTTTGATAGATCCAAGAATAATTGCCCATCGTTTATTGAAGTATTTTACCCCACATGTTCTAATTGACGATGTACCGAGTATTGGATTTCATGGCTTTAAAAAAAAGTATAAGGTTTCTATCCTTCAATATACGGGATCTAAAGGTTACTGGGTTGGAACTAAGATTATTTTCTCTGGAAAAAATGCGGCTTATTTCTATAAGCTTATCCAAACTCAAAGGTTTGATTGGGATCTTTTAAAATTTGACCAGAAGACTCTAAGTTTAGGTCGAATCGACCTTTGCTTTTCTCGTCCGAATGATTGGAGTCACACAAGCAAATCATTCGATGGATTTTTAGTGGATTCCCGAAGTCAGATTCAAAATCATACGACTACTCGTCACATAAAATTACAGGATTTTCCTGACGGAAAAATGTTAAAAATCAACCGAAGGAATAACTCGCGTCATTATCGAGTTTACCAAAAAAACGAAACTGTGCGTTTTGAACTTGAACTGAAACATCGTCAGACAAAGTTGGTCCAAGATTATTTGTTTAAGAATCAACTGGATGTCTTTGAACATCAATTAGTTATTCAGTATTTTCAATATTCTGACCAAGTACTGAGTTCAGATTACTCCTATACTGATTGGATTCTCAATTTTCAAAGGCAATATCAAGGCACGACGACTTTTCGCCCGATAGTTACAAGTTATCTTGAAAGTCAAATAATTAATGATCAAAGAGAAGAAGAAAGGTTCTTTCATCTCTTACAATTTTTATCTTTTGTGAAAAGTTTGAAGATAAATTCATTTAAGGAGACTCCAAAACTTAGGATCAAAGATCTAAATTATTATGAGTTAAAATTTCCTCTAAGTCAATTTGTAAAGTTTACAGGTATGCAACTTTCACATCAATCTGACCGCGAAAAATTAATGTCCTATTTGTCGTTGTTGCAAACATTGGATCCTATCGTAAAAGTATTTTCGGATATGTCTTTTCGAAGTTATGTTTGCTTCCCATATGTTGGTTGTGAAAAGCCCTCTGGTAAATATTGGGTTATTGAGGCTTTAGTAGCTGAGGAACTATTTTGCTTTCCATACCCGTTTCAATTACCGACGTCGTTTCTTCGTTCGAGATCTAAAAATGATTTACGACTAAAAGTTCGCTTGATGAAGTCGCTAGCGGTTAGTAATCAAGAAAAAGTATTGGATCTTGAGGAATTTTTCAATCCAATCACTGTTCCAAATACTCACTTGATTCGAATTAAAAAAAGTATTATTCAATTATTGAACGAATTAGTAGACAATCAAATGATTCAGAATAAAGTAGAAGTTGTATTAAAAAGTGGTAAAAAAAGATACCATTTGATCAAAAATTTAACTACTTCGGATATAACCCGGCGGATAAAATATATCCAATTTCATGAAATCCTTCAAAAAATTAGATAAAATTTTTGTAAGATTCCCTGTAATTTACGAAGGTGCATTTTATCTGTTTTTTAAAATAGAAAACAGATAAAATAGAAAACAGATAAAATGCACCTTCAGAAAACAGAGTATTTTACCGTTCAAAACACGACGTAATACCAGGTATATCAAGGGTTTTGGTTGGTTGGTTCATCACCTCTGAAGTTGATTTTGAACTCTTTTTTGCCTGTTTAGTATAACCTATACACATATAGATATCTTAACATATAAAAAGATGAATAAAGATGAATAAACTAGAAAAAATTAACAAAGATATTTATAAGCTAACTTACAAAAAAATAGAATCTCAACTGGACCATCTAGTAAAAGGTCAGGAAGTTAATCGACAAGAACTTCAATTAGGTTTTATTGGATTGGCAACGCAAAACCAGGAACTCTTATATTTGAATAACCATTTAAGTGAACAATTAAAAAAAGTTGTCGAAGAATTGGATATACTAAAAAAAGAAAGGGAAGAAAAGGAAATTCGAAAGCAGGCTCATGCAAAGCGTAAGCGTTTACCTAAGCGTGATCCTATAACTCGGGAAATCTACGAACAATTAATAACAAGTATTATAGGTTCTGATTATAAAAGTGCTAGACTTCGACTTGCTATTTTAATCCTTACTATTAGTGGAATACGAGTCAATGAGTTGTTACCGTTGAAAGTGGAGCAACTGTTGAAATTAGTAAAATCAAATTGGATAAGTATTAACCGTTCCAAAAGAGGTCCTTCGAGTCATAAAGCTTATCTGACTGCTCTAGGAAAAAAATTAATGGATAACCGTCGTCAGGATTTTGAAATTATATTCACAATGAAAAAATTAGATAGTTATGTTTTTACATCTGAAAAAAATCACTATAAGCCGTTGAGAAGGGATACACTAACAAAAGAAATTAATCTTGTTTTACGAAATCTGTCAAAAAATTTACCAGATAACCCCAACTTAACAAGCCACAGTTTTCGAATTGGTTTTATAAGTCAACTTTGGAGAGATACGAGGGACATTGAGTTTGTTCGTCAGGCAATTGGCCATAGTAAATTAGAGTCGACTTCGTCGTATGTTGAAAACTTAACAGACGAAGATAGAAGATTAAGAATGGAACAAATTCCGTCTCCTGATCCTGAATAATTAACCGAAAAGTTTATTCGATAGAGAGGATCTGAGATGCTTTTCTGAGGCAATCAAATATCAAGTAATAAAAAGTAAATTATATAAATTATATGGAACTAACGTCAAAACGTATTTATTGTTTTATTGAGAACTATGAGTCACAAATCACTCATACCCTTAGCTTAACAATTTCATTATGTTTAATTAGATTTTATTTCAAAAATACCGGATCTGAAAATTTTGACCAGTTAAGCAAAAAAGAAGAAAAGAAGCTTAAGGAATCAAATCGACGCATTAGTCGAGCATTGAGACTTTCGAAGTCTAAGGTAGCTACATTAAGGGGCGGAAGTAGTTATCCAATAACCCCTAAACTTATTGCAACCAAAGTTGCAATAATGACTGTAAATGCAGCTAAAGATGGCTCGATTCACGCTTTAGCTCTTATAATTGCTTGCAAGCTTCACCCCCAGTGTGAAAAGTTGGTTAAAACTATATGCTTAGGTGGTAATACTGATGCTATAGTAAATGAAATCGCAAAGAATTTACACAGTAAGAGACAAACTATTATTACACGACTGATGATGAATAAAGAGATTCGTAAAAACATCAATAATATATTGTTAGAGCTAGAGCTTATTAAGGAACCTTTAAGTCAACTGGATCTATTTAGATTAGCTGCATATGGTGTTACTGCGTTTGAAGTTCCACTTGTTAAAGGGGTTATTATTGGAGCTCGGGGTATCGCGCTAATGTTTATTACAAATAAAATAAAACAAGTCATTGTTAGTGAATTGAGTGGGGAAATCGCCAAAGGTGTTCTTGTTGCTATTTTGTCTACGTTATCTAGTGGCGGAACTGAAAGTATTTGTGGAATCGATGTGACAGAAATCGAAAAGCTTAAGCAAGGACTGCTTACAAGATCAACTCTTAGAGAAGTAAAAGCTCCTGAGGGTTCAGTTGCAAGCAACATTCTTACCCCTACGTTCAATGATGAAATTATTGACTTTATTGATATAGATCCAGTAGTTGAAAGATTAACTGGTAGTCAATTAATTCCTTATTCACCAAAATTTAATGTAGATTATGTTATTGAAAGGCTAGTTATGGGCGATGATATTAGTAAGCTTCCAAGAGATCATATTACGAATTTATGGTAGTATCGATCCATGGGAAATGAAAAATTACGTGACAATTTTATTCGAGAATTCTTGTGTATTTTTGTCCGTAATTTTATGACAACTAAATAAACTTAATTCTCCAACACCGTAGTTAACAAGAGAGTTCAAAGTATAAACTATTATTTTTTATTTTCAATTTTTTTTTTAGATCCTACAAACTGTTTTAGGGGTTGACACCAATACTGTGTCGTGTTATGCTGGTAACAGATTTATCAGCAGGGGGTAAACACCATATAATAGGTTGACTAGGGTGATTGATTCTAGACCGCTTCTAAGGCTTGATAGGTTGAGTAGGTTGGTGCTAAAGATAATCTTGTATACTACTATTGTGTATATATTATTATTATTATCATAGGCCTATGAAAAAAATTGTATATCGTTTAAAAAACCGTGTTCGATATTTTAAGATCAATTTTAAAAAGAAACTTAAAGAATATAAAGAAAAACCAAAATCAAAACGAAAATCTTTCATTATAGGTTTTACAACTGCTGTAGGTATTTTTGGTTTAACATTATTTGGTCCAGCGTTATCAGCTGTTGCAAAGGATATACCAAAAGGAAATCCAAAACCTACTGACATTGCTCCAGCTCCAACTGTACCACCTAGTAAAAAAATTATTAACACTGGTCTATCTGGTTTAGCAGCCTCAGTGTGTGGTCTAGCTGTTACTTCAGGTTCATTTGCAGTTGGTGTAGCTTGTGGTTTTGTAGTTGTTATTGGTATTTTACATATGCAAGGAAAATAATTATTTTAAGATTATTTGACTTTAGTAACTTTCTGTAAAAAGAGGAGATCTCAAAAAAGTATCCATCGATTGGATACTTTTTACACCTATTATTTATTGCGTCGGTACGTTCGAAAAGTTTCCATACAATGGAAAACTTTCGAACGTATCCTGAAAGCTTAACCCCTTGTAATTACTGATTAAAAGGATAATCTAAAAACTACAGAACTCAATTTTCGATGTAGTCATACCCCATAAGTAATCTAAGCGACACTAATTCAAAGAGACTAAGAAACTAAATAGAAAGTTTTTCATATATGACAAAGCCTTCGTGAATATTCCTAATGGTCAATTCTTGTGCGTCATGAAAACTGCCATTAGAAATAATCTTATATTTGGATTCAATTAAATCATACTCTTCTAAAACTTTGACTAATTGAATAAAATATTTCCATCTCAATGAATCAAGAAAGATGGTCTGAAATGGCCTTATTAATCGATTTAAGAGCACTTCCTAGGCTCATCTGGGTGATACTAATCTGGAATAAGTTCTATGTAGAATTGAATGAAATATTCTATTTAGGGATCATATTTAGGGATCAGAGGATGATCAAAAGACTTAGAGGATTGAAATATGCTCTGAGAGGGCTCTAATAATCGATTTAAGGGCACTAAATAGTCTATTCAGTGACGTTAAATAAGTATTATGTATCACAAAGGTGTGTTAGTCAAGGAAATTAAAAAAAATTAGTAGCGTTATTAGAAAGTAATTTTATTCTAATAACGCTACTAAAATACCTTAACGCAAAGGCTTCTTAGCCTTACGTTTGAATCTAAATCTTCTAAATTTAACTTTGGAGCTAAATTTACGAATTTTCTTTAAAATTAAATTACTACCTGTAACTACAATGCATATTAACTTAGTTCTAAAGAAATTAACGTACTTTATTCCGTAGATAGCAATGAATCTTTTGATAAAAATTGCATATCTAACATAACTAAGCAGAACTAATAGATTGCAACCGTTGGTAAAAATTTTGGAACCACAACCCTTAAAAAGGATTTTTCTGATCAAATTTCCGACTGGAAATCGAATTACAAGATCACTATTTGGCATTATGTACGCGACCCTGTTGTTGCCAAAAAATTTGTAAGACCATAAAGGTCTATCCTTACGTGCAGGTAATCTTGGTCCAAAAATTGGATTTGTTCGTTGTGAAGATGGAAGGTGTTCTTTCATCAAACCAACACCATTAAAAAGTGGAGGCGTAGTATGATTACCAGATTTAGAACCCGGCCCTCCACGGAGCCTCAATTCACAGGAGAATTGCGTTTCCAATGGCTTGTTGATTTCATCTTCCACAATCTCATCCAAGTACTGAGACGCCATAGAATTCGCGTAACTTCCCGCCAATGCGCCTCCAATGCTAGAAGGAACTTCGCACAAACCGTTTACCACAGCCGTATCAAACATAAATTTTTGGAACCTTGTATTATAATGGCTATCATTATGGGATGACGATAGGTATTCCAGGCTCGATTCAACATTTTCCCACGGCTGCATGAAATCGTTTCGTTCCAATCTTTGATCCGAAGTTAACATACTTCCTATGTAGTATGAAGGCATTCTCATCGGGTTTATTGGAACTAATGCATCAGCTGTTGGGAGTGATGTGTAGCGATCGATGAAATTATTGATATATGAAAAAACTGAACTACTTTCAGTTTCTTGATCTTTTATCATAATTTTTGTATTTTCTATATATATATAAAATTGTTAAAAATACCCAAAAAATAATTTCAAAATCACTTAAATTTTTAAATACATACAACTCCCGAAAATTTTGATAAAATATTTTGAAATGATTCATTTTTTATTTACAATATTTAAAATCGATAATCTCTAAGTACTCTCTATTTCATCTTTATCTTCTATCAGAACACGATATTTTTCTGGTCTTTCTTTAATTGCTTCTTTCACCTGCTCATCTTTTAGTAATTCTTCGAGTTTAAGAATGATCCAACTGAAATGACCGGGATAAAAATCAGATTTAGGAATCGAGAACAACTTTTCCCTTTGACATTGTTGAAAATGACTCAAAGGTCTGACATTAATAGTAGAATCAATTAAATTCTTTGTCTTAAATAACTCTTTGGAAATTGATCTCGCGATACATCGTGAGGTTGTAAGAGTGCTAGTTTGTAAGTAGACATTCCAATAGGGCATCCCTCGTGAATTACGCTCCAATTGTCCATCAAAATTTTTGATGGAGATAAGTCTACCCCGATCTTCAATTCTTAAATTATATAAAGTCTTTTCTAAAAGTTCTTGCGAGACAAATTTAGAAGTGACTAAAAGGTCAATCAGACTGGTAGTGTGTTCTGTCCATAAATTTAACTTTGGTCCAAGTGAGCCTAGGGTAAGTAACATTTGAAAATAACGTTGACGACTAATTTTTAATGTCTTTTTATTTTCTTGATCTTTCATAAAAATTTCTTAAATAAATATATTTTCACTAAGTATAATAGAATTAACACTCAATGAAGTACTTTTTAACCTCTCAGAGGCTCTGTATTGAATGAATAGTGTATGGTTTTAAATTAATTATATTTTAAGAATCTCCTAAGAAGTTTCTAAATCCCTCTTTAGAGCCCCTTATTTGCCTTATTTTGACCTCTCAACAACCCTTCTAGTATATTTCATAGGAAACTATAAAAAGCTCTTGAAAGGCGGCTATTTTAATTGAAGGGTACGCTCTTGTCTTTCTTGATCAGATAATTTGGTAACATAAGCAGAAGTAGTATCTAATTTTTGATGACCAATCGATTGTTTGACAAACTCAATATCTTTGGAATCTTTCCATAATTGGGTAATATAGCCAATTCGAAAGCTGTGACTGGTGACATTTGGTTGCCCAGGAAGTTGCTTGGAAACTGATCGCATGATCTTGTTAACGTCTCTGGTAATCGTTTCCCGACTGAGCATTTGATCATGAGTTGATTCCGAGGTAAAAACGTAAGAATCCGATTCTTTCATTAAAAAAATAAGTTCAAAGTCTTTTTTTCGATCTTGAAGGATTTTCTTGCCTTCTTTGGTAAGGAAAGCTTTATGATTACTAGGACCTCGTTTAGAGCGGTCGATAGCAATCCAATTCTCTTCAAGAAGTGTTTCAAGTTGATTAGCCTTTAAAGGCAATAATTCATTAATCCGGACACCAGTAACAGCCAGGAGACAAAGAGCGAGTCTCAATCTTACATGTAAATAAGTGGGTCCTTCAGCCTCTTTGATTAATTCTTTGTAAATTTCCGCAGTCATTGGGTCACGTTTGGGTATACGTTTTCGATTTGCGCGAGCTTCTTTGCGAGCGGCTTTTTCTTGTCGCTCTCTCTTAAATCGATTTAATTCTTCGACAACGGTTTCCAATTGTTGCTTTAATTCTTGATTTAAGTCCAATAACTGCTGGTTTTGTAGGGATAAAAAACGATTTTGATCGGCTAATTGACGGAAGCCGACTCGAAGCTCTTCTCGGTTAATTTTTTGTCCGTGTAATAAAAGGTCAAGTTGGTATTCTAGTTTTTTGGAAACTAATTTATTATTTTCTTTTTTGATTTTTTGAATTTTATTTTCGTTTTCCATTTAATTTTTTCCTATTTTATGAATTTTTTTGAATTACTTAAAATCACATTCGGTAACACGCTATCAGATTTTTACATCACATAAAATCGCACATTAAAATTAAAAAGAGGTATGCTGACCATATGAAAAAAAAGACTCTACTAGGTCTCTTTTTTAACATGGTCTAAAAAATTTTATTCAGTACTATCAACGTTTTTTTAAGATTCTTGTTCCTAAAACCTGATTTTTATGTATGGTCTTACCCCATACACCTGTTGCACCAAAATAAATTTAATTAATTAAAATTCCAATTGACTAAAATGGTTTTTTTAAATTAGAATTAAGTAAACTTAATATCAATACTTTCAAAAACAGCAATGTTTAAATGAGAAGTATTTAAATCATGAATATTGAAACTCTTATTCGAAGAAAGATCTATAACTTTATCTCGAAGTTTATGTTGTTGATTCAACAATTGTAAGTAGTGTATAAAATACTCTTTCATTTTCTTTTTTCGTTTCCCATTTATAACCGATGGGTAATTGTCTAAGAATGTTGAAAAATGAAATTCTTTTCGAATGTCATTAGAACTATAGACTTGAATAACTTCAAATAAGACTTGGAATTGATCCCTTGTTAACTTTGTCTGGAAAATATTAGTTAGTAAAAAAGGATGTAAATAATCAAATAACTCTTCGGCAATCCAAATCTCTACATTCCAAATATTTTGTTCCGACTTAGAAACATAAACATCGGGTATGGTAACGAGCATCCGATAATGGATATCACTAAAAGACTCGATAACGAAATTTTGCCTTACCAGATCAAAAAAATCTTTGAACTTGTTTAATTGATATTGATTACGAGTTTTGCCTGTGTACTTTAAGAAATCATGTAATGGGAAACGAAATTGTCGATACTTGGCTCTTAAGCGTTGAGTGTTGTACTTTAATCCTCGAACATAAACCAATAATTGTAATAAAGTAATAAGATGTTTTTTTTCTTTCACCTGATTCCAATTCATCTGATTCAGGTAGTGTGAATGAATGATGGAGATGTCTGAAATGAATGTATTCTTAATCTGTAAAGGTCTGATTCGATTCATTAACCAATCTAGGTGAGAAGTATGAATGGTAAGGCTGAATAGTTGAAAAGAATACTTAAAAAATTGATAAGATAATCGAGTTTCGAAGTCTTGCTGATCAAAAGTAGATGCGATTAATAAATCGTGTAAATCCTTAATAAGATCACCTTTCATCTCGGCCTCAAATCTTAGAGAGTTGTTTTGATGTCCTGTATAAATCCGGTAATGTCTGGCTGATTTTCGATGACCTATCTTTAATAGCAAGCCTTTTCGATTGCGTTCAGCTAGAAGATTTTTAAAAGGATGTAAATCCTGAAATTCGACAAACGAAGAGTTGATGAATTCTTTCGGCCTAATTGTATCGGTCGATTTATTTCTGCGTTCATAGACTATATCAAAACGACTAAGAACTATATCAACTGTGGTTAGTTTTTCCCACTGAATCTTTTTTTGCTTAATCAACTTGTAAAATTGGTTTGCGCTTAAGCCAGGAAACTGGATTTGCATCATGTCCTTTTGATAGGGTACAGCTAAAATAAAATGAAGTTGAAATTCTTTTTTAGAATAATTAGAAGTATAAATTTTCTGGCAAGATTGACTTGTTTCTGTTTTTTTCAGGAAACTGTTAAATCCTAAATCTTGAAAATAAGTTGCTAATTTTTCTATGTCAGACTCAAAAAGTTTAGTTAAGTTAAACGTAATGTAATCGACATTGAGAAGCTCCGTTCGAAACAACCCAAAATCTTCGTGAGTAGTTTGATTCATGTTTTTGTGTTTTTAAAAATGTAAATTGGAAGTGCTTTTACAGCATCACGGAACACCTAAGTAGGGATAATCTCTAAAGTAAAATAAAGTCGTAAAGAAGAAGGTTTGAGTGATAAATATGAAATATAAAATAATTCGGTAAATTTATTTGGGAAGACAATGAAATATGCTCTCAGAGGTTCCTCTAAGGCCTGTAAAGGGGCTTTCCCAGCCTGAGTAGGTTGATCTTCCGCGATAATAGAGTGGAAAATAAGCAGGTTTTACCGAAGCTTGCGCCAATATTTGTATGAAGGTATTCTGAGAGGTCGATTTTAGGCCCGTAAAGGTGGTTTTGAAATTTGTTGACATAATATTTAAGAGTTAATATCATAGGTAAAATAAACTAACTCTTAAAGGCAATGGATAATTTATTCTTATTCTTATTCTTTTCGAATTATTGGCAGAATCAATTTAATACTATAAATAGTAACATTCACGATATAACTAACATAGGTTACACCTATTTCTTATTAGCAATAGTAATCAAATTATTTAGAGGGGGTCAAAAATAATGGTTTATTTAATAGAACTTCCTATAGATCCTATGGAAATGGCCGAAGATACTCCCTTTTTAGCACACTATTTTCCTAATATTTTCGTCAAAGCTCTAGTTCCTCTCAATCCTCGTAGATGGCCAGCTTTCGCTGCTGGCAGCGCAATGGCAAGCGAGATGCCGGAATTTGGGGATAAGATTCAGACACCACTCAGTAATTTAGTTGTTGCTAAAGAATATTTAGAAACATCTAAAAGTGATGTGCAGTGGCGAGACAGATTTTGGCAAGTAATTCAAGATACATTTTCAATCAATGGGGCGTGTGAAATAGGTGAGGATTTGGGTTCATTTGGTGCTGGTGCAGCAGCAAATAAAATTGCGGATGGGTACATGGATGAAATGGTTGAAACTAGCTTCACATTGAGAAAATCGGAGAAGTTGAATCAAAGGATTTACGAGGAATTTGCTAAAAGCATGGGTTCTGATCCAAGTATAGTCCGTGGAACAGGCCTTGGACGTCAATTTGTTCCTAAAGCCAGTCGAGGAAATATTTTAGATCGTCCAACTCGAGGATCAAGACCGTTGTGGGCTTATAGACATATTAAACCAGGTAGAGGTCCTTTTGGATTCATCTCACCACTAATTTTCAGTAAACGATCAACATTGGGGTTAGCAAAACTTTTGTTATCTAACAAAAACTATTCAATAGTAAAACAAGTCGTTGTTCTTTACTCTTACTTTAGATATGTGAAATTCGTATCCAAAGTTGCACGAAAATTTATTCCAAAAGCTTACAGAATTCTTAAAAATAGAGCTGTTATAATCCGTCAAAAATTAAATCGGAAAATATACAAAGATGCGTCAATAGGCGTAAAAAGTATCCATCAATTGGATAACTTTTACACTTATTGTTTATTTATTAAATTTATTGCTTATACCCTTTAAATTCAAGCTCATGGTGAGCCTTAAAATTCTGTTTTTGGCTAAAAATGAAACCCATTAGTTTAACAGGATTCACTTTTATTTATTTTCATATCATATTACCGACGTTTAAATAAAGATTTATAATCAACATTTTCATAGAAATAAATAAGGTTAATTTGACTAATGTCTTGAATTTGAAGTTTGTTAATTTTTTTAATAGATCCATCCTTTTGAATTATTTTAAATTGGGGTTGTATCAACTGGTTATTTATTTGCTGATAAATTGCTTCAATTAGCATTTGTTTAAGTTGTGTTTTTTTCTTATTAGGAACACTAAATCTTTTTAAAAATTCTTGAATATAAAATTCTTTCTTTAAAGAGTCTGTAGCAGTAACAGTTATTATTTGACTTTTAACTTGAAACTGGTAAATAGTTTTCCAAGTTAGAAAATACTCATTAATTTGAAAGGGATACTTGTATTCATAAAGTTCTTTAGCTATGGCTACGTTGACAGTCCATAGCCTGCCATTCTTTTTAACCTTCAAATAAGGAATAATAACTGAACTACAAAACTCAAAATCATCAAAGTCTTCCAGAGTAAATCTTTGTAATTTAAATATTTGAAATGCTTCTAGATCTTTGAAAATCTGTAATGCTTTTTTTCGTTGATAGTGGCTTTTATGATCGGCACCTATGTAAAGTATAAAATTACTAAGAGGAAAGCGAATCATATAATAAACTTGATCATCAAAAGATCGTGTGTAACTTTTTTTTGTTTGACTTTGAAGAAAAGATAAGAATCGAAGAAAATTAAAAGTTAGTTCTTTATTGTCATTTTTTAAATAAGTAGTTAATAAGCCTATTGAATTTTGTTTTGGAGATGACTGTCTATACCAATGTAGCAACCAATCCATATAGTAACTATTTAAGTTCAAGGACTCAAATGATTGTCGATAAAAATGTTTGGATAATTTATGTTCAAACTCTTCAATAGAGTTGTCCATTAATAATTTTTGAAATGATTTGACTAATTGATTTTTTAATTCAAGTTCAAATTGTAAACCATTCTGTTTTTGATATACGCGATAATAATTAGAACTAGATCTATTGCCTATCCTTAAAACCAAGCCAGATGACTCCAGCCCCCACTTAACCTTTCTTCTTTTTGATTTGTCACGTATTCTCTGAGAACACTTCTCCATAAAAAGTTCTAACTGGTCGCTTTGGTCGGTAATTTTAGATTTCCGGAAATAATGAAGATCAATTCGCCCAAGGCTTGCATTTTTCGATTTCAAAATATTCCAATCAAATTTCTGTGCTTGAATAATTTTGTAAAATTGAGCAGCATTAATTCCAGAAAAATGAATTGTGGTTCCTTCCCAGAAACTTTTGGATAATGGATCATATTCCAACTGTCTAAAAGAAACTTGATGTCGGTTTACCGGGAGATAAAACCAAGATTTTGGTGTTTCATTTTGACCTTTCGCAAAAGTAGAATTAAAGTTGACCTTTTCGAATAGCTTCACAAACTTCAGGAGATTTTTCCATAACCGATAGGGCTAGTTTTTTTAAATTGTCTGCTTGAGTGAACAGTGAAATTCCAAAAACACCTTTTACAATACCTAAACTACCACCACAAACAATATCTTCGCATACATCTTTTATCCAAGGCATAATATGTAACTTTTTTTTTAATTTATTAACAGATTGTAACTTGCAACTAAGGTGAAGGTCGGCGGATTTGGAACCGGCTGAGATGGCTTAGAACCACCTAATTTTCCACCTAGAAAAACAACAACTCCACCCACTAGAATATATCGAATTCCTTTACCGATAATTCAACCAATTTTTTCAGAAAATTTAAAAGTTGGCGAATCTGTATTTACCATAATTTTAAAATTAATTTCCTAAAGTTCAACAAATAATATTAATTATACTAAAATAAAATAATTCAGAATTATTTTATTTTAGTAATATATCGATAATTTTTTAAGAAAGCCCATTTTTATTCTACTTTCAAAGGGTCCTTTTTTTAATTGACTTGAATCCGCAGAATATCAAGATTTTAAGTATTTTTTTTTCATACTCTTAGACGGAAAAAAAAATTATCAACTTTCAAAGTGTTTAAAGTCCTATTTTTTCATCGAAATCAATCCACAAAAGTGGTTCTTTTTAGATCTACTAATTAAATTGGAAGTTAACTTTTCGACAATCTGAACACTTCCAGTTTTAGTGGTAACCCTAAATTCAGGTTTAATAATATTAGAATCTTGTATTCCCTGAAATAGTTGAACAAGATGATTTTTGACTTTAGAATAACTAGACTTATTCAGAGAAAGCTGTAAAAAAAATTCTTCTGTCAAGACTCGTTTTTTCAAATTTTCTTGTGCTAATGCCTGGAATGCCTGGAATGCCTGGAATGCTTGGATAAGAAAAATCTGTGCCCTTAACTCATCCTTCCCTCTATATCTTAAAAAACATTTAGGTAAATGAATTGGGTAGTAGACACTTATAATAGCATAGTTTGTAGCAAGAAGAGTTTTATAAATTGGCCATGAAAAAAAAAAGAGAAATTAAAAGACTAAGAATCAAAGAAAATTCTAACTTTTACACTAAAGAAGAATTAGATGCAATCGATTATTTTCAAGGAGAAATACCAGGCGTCAATGAATTTTGATACACTTGTTCAAAATGCATGATCCAATACTACGTAACAACTTTTTAAATAGTTTTAACAGTAAAAACTATTAAAACTATTTAAAATTTGCAATTAGAATCTTATTTAATTTATTGTACGAATATTAAATAAAATTAATAGAATATCTAATCCTATAGTAAACATTAAAAACTTGAAAGAGGTGCTTGTATGCTTGATTATTGAAGTTTTCAAATGGAAAGGCTTTTTGGAGTTGAAGATAACGATTGTTAACCAAATAGTAGAATTCACTATAGTTCCATCCCAGACCTCATCATATTCAAAACAAAGAGTTGAAATTTGATTTATCAAATCAGAAAATTTCTCAAGATCTTCCGCACTAACTCTTGAAAATCTTCAAGAATTATAGTTGCTTTTTTCGAATCTTCCCTTTTCATTTGTAAAAATTTAGATCGAAACTCATAGGGCGGAATAACTCGACTTAAATATTCGTGAATTAACAAAAAATAATCTTTTTTTCGATTCTAGTAAATTTGCTCCGCTACACTTGCTTTATAACTCAATAATTCAAGATAATTTTCATCCAAAAACGAAATTTTCCCACTTTCTTCCAGTTTGAGTAATTCTTTCTAACGTGATAAATTAAAGTGTTTTTCCATTATTAATCTGATTATAAATTACGATCTTTCAAAACCCAAAAGTCATTATTAACGATTGTTTTTAGCTTATCATCGGTTATGGAGAAAGATGAAATGTCCCTGAGAATACCAAGTATATTTGTATTAGGCTTGGTTGATTGAATTGTCAATTCAGTATCTTGTTTTCGTACTCCAGCGAAACCTGGGACTGATTTAGTATTGACACCATCGATTTACCAATTGCATTTTGATAATTAATGATGGTTTCTCGAGGATTCAATTCGCTCAGCCCTATCGAGCCGTTTATACTTCGCCATGTCGAAACCCTGCGGCAACACAATACCAAAATCCTGAGCATGATGTATATTGGTTAAAATCTACCTTAGTATAATCTCGTTTATTACGGGCTCGACCTATGTTAGGGACTAACAAGATTGGATTTCCATTGGCATCATATATATATGGGAAATCGATATCAACCTGCAATTTACCTGGCGGTTGAATTTCTTTCTCTTCCTCTGAGGTTTGAGCTTCGTTTTGATAGTTATCCCATTCTGGTTTTGGCGGGATCTTGTTATCGTCAAAACTGCCACCTGCTGAACCACGAACCAATTAGGCTTAGGATTATAATCGTGTAATCGATCGTTTCCACGATTACTTGCACCTTTACCTGCCGTTGGATCATTAGGTACGAAGTTTTGTGACGATCAGGGGCTCTAAAGAGCTATTCCTGAATTGATTGCTAAAACATTTTTTACATTTTTTTCGATTACTGCCGGAGTTTGAGTTGTTTGAAATCGAATCAAAGATCGGTCATCGAATGACGAAAATGTTAGAGCTAACAAGTGGCAAAAGTCGGTTGAAAAGCTGGCTTAAAGCTGGCTTTGAGCTTCGTCAAAAAAAATCATTAGATTTTTCAGGAAATTTTTTAAGAAATAATTATAGAAGTATAATTTTATTAATTTTAAAATAAAATACTTTTTTAAGTAAATTAAATTAATTAAAAGATAATTATTTCTTCTTAGCCTTAATCAGTAATCTATAATTCAACTTTATAGAAATACTTTTCCAAAAAAAAATTCATGGAAATTTTAAGAGAGTTTGATCCTGGCTCAGGATGAACGCTGGCGGTATGCCTTATACATGCAAGTCGTACGAGAGTTTTTAACTCAAGTGGCGGACGGGTGAGTAACACGTAAGAATTTGCCTTTAGGAGGGGGATAACAACTGGAAACGGTTGCTAATACCCCATATGCTTTCGAGTGAAATGGTTTTTCCGCCTAAAGAGAAGCTTGCGGCTGATTAGCTTGTTGGTGAGGTAATAGCTCACCAAGGCGACGATCAGTATCTGGTTTGAGAGGACGATCAGACACACTGGAACTGAGACACGGTCCAGACTCCTACGGGAGGCAGCAGTAGGGAATTTTCCGCAATGGGCGAAAGCCTGACGGAGCAATACCGCGTGAGGGATGACGGCCTATGGGTTGTAAACCTCTTTTTTCAGGGAGGAATAAATGACGTGTACCTGAAGAATAAGCATCGGCTAACTCCGTGCCAGCAGCCGCGGTAAGACGGAGGATGCAAGTGTTATCCGGAATCACTGGGCGTAAAGCGTCTGTAGGTGGTCAAATAAGTCAACTGTTAAATCTTGAGGCTCAACCTCAAAATCGCAGTCGAAACTATTAGACTAGAGTATAGTAGG
>Ga0316192_10001646_pt1 | contig 16479 bp, 8 predicted proteins | sample MerIslwburrow_MG_FD_204931 | JGI IMG/M metagenome (GOLD analysis project Ga0316192, IMG submission 204931) | Coastal sediment microbial communities from Maine, United States - Merrow Island worm burrow | ecosystem: Environmental > Aquatic > Marine > Coastal > Sediment | place: USA: Maine...
GCAACTGGTCGTCGTTGAAGTAGCGCGGACCGCGAGCGATCTGGGCGTCGAATGCGGCGATGTCGGCCGCCATCCCCTCGCGATCGATGGTGGTGCCGTCGAGCGACATGGACTCCATTCTGTCCATCAGTTCGGGCAGCGTGTCCGCCACCACGAAGTCCTCGCACTCGTCGATCAGCCGGTTGACCAGTTTCTTGTTGCCGAAGAGCACCTGTTTGACGAGCTCGACCTTGCGTTTGTTGCGGAACGCGGTCATGTAGTCACAGCCGGAGACCGCCAGCTCCTTGATGGCGATCTTCCAGTTGAGCACCTGCCAGGAGTACTGCGCCGGGCTGCGACAGATCTGCTCGACCACCCAACGGGTGTCGCTGTAGCCCATGAGCGGCACCGGCCCGAACCGGCGGCCGCCGGCGTCGAGCCACAACGCCGATCGCGGCGGCACCAGGCTGATGCCGTCGAGCGACGAATCGCCGTCGCGCTGGTGGACGCCGGCCGCGTAGTGCCACTGCTTGTCGAGGTGGGTGAGGGCGGCCCCGTGGCTCGCCGCCTCGTCGTGCAGGAGGCCGTCAGCATAGCGGTGGGAGCCGTTGAGCAGGGTCGGCGGCGGCCGGCCCCAGGGGGCGTACCAATTGGCCTTGACCTTCCTCAGGTCGCCGCCGCAGATGCCGCCGGAGGCGAGCACCACGTGATCGGCTCGAACCTCGAAGCCGGCGCCGTCACTCTCGGTGACACCGGCGCAGCCGACCACTCGGCCGGCTGAGACCAGCAACCGTTCGACGCGGTGCCCGAAACGCATCTCGAGCCGGTCCCGGTGGCTGTGGCCGTCGAGCGCCGCCACCACAGCGTCGACGATCGCATGGCCGGTGCCCCAGGCGATGTGCCAGCGCGGCACCGAGTTGCCCGGGCGAAAAAGGCCGCGCTCGGCCCAGTTGACGAGGGGCAAAAACTTGACCCCATGGCCCGTGAGCCAGTCGAAGATGAGTTCGGTGGAGCGCTCGACATAGGTGTGCGACCAGCGCTTCGGCCACTCGTCGTCGGCACCGAAATCGGCAAAGCTCAGCCAGTCCGAAAATGCGAGCTCTGGGGAATCGTCGATCCCGAGCTTGCGCTGGTGGGGAGTGTCGACGAACATCACGCCGCCGAAGGAGCGTTTCGCGAGACCGCCGAGCCGATCTTCCCGGTCGCGGTCCAAGACCAGCACTCGGAGACCGCGGTCGATGAGTTCGTGTGCGGCCGCGAGCCCGGCGAGGCCGCCTCCGGCGATGACCACGTCGGCTTGATGTGTGGTTGACATCGATCGATCCCCCAACAGCGTTGCAGGCTCTTCATACCATACCGTTGTTCCTGCCTCGGGGGTTGACACGAGACGGTCTGTAATTTATTCTGACGCGTAGTCAGAATAAATTACGACGGGTTTTTACTCTGGCAAGACGATCAAGGAGAAGACAATGGCGCGATACTCTGAGAAACAGAAGGCCGCCCTCGACACCCTGATGCGTGACGACGTCTACACCTGCGCCATGAAGATCATTGACGAAGAAGGGCTCGGCGCCCTGACCATGGAACGCATCGCATCCGAGGTCGGGGTGTCTCGAGGAACCCTCTACAACTACTTCGACGACAAGGACGCCGTGGTCGATTTCGTCGAGACGCGAACCTTCGAACCCGTGCTCGAAGCCATTGCAGAGGTGAGCGCGAGCGACCTTGATCCCGATCTCAAGTTGACTCGAATCGCCGAATGGATCTTCACCTCGGTCTACGAGGACAGCGGCCTGATCATCGCGCTCTCGTCGACCAGGCAGGTGGCGAACAAGTGCGGTGGAAAACTGGAACGAAAGCGAAGGGCCGCCCGCGCCATCGAGGAGATCATTCGCCACGGAATCGAGGAGGGCCGGTTCAAAAAGCTCCCGCCGGTGGTGGCCACCGAGGTCTTTGTCGGTTCCATCACCGGAATGATCGAAAGTATGGCGCTCAACGGCGAGTTCTATCGCGCCGACGCGGTGGTCCCCACCCTGATGGAGCTCTTCCTCGGCGGCTTGCGCACTTGACCGAAGTAGGGGGTTAGGAGTTAGAAGTTAGACGTGGCGGATCGGGAACCCACCTACCCCTCACCCTTCACCCCTGACCACCAGCGACTCACGACTCACGACTTACGACTCACGACTCACGACTTACGACTTACGACTCACGACTCACGACTTACGAGAGGTTTGACATGAGGAACGCTCGACACACTCCCGCCATCGCCTTTGCCGGACTCACGCTTGTCCTGGCTGCCGGCTGCGGATCGAAGGCATCCGACAGCACCGGCCCCGGCGATGAGGCCCGTCCGGCCAAGATCGTCACCGTCGGCACACCCGGCCAGAGCGCACGAACGTACCCCGGCAGGGTCCAAGCGGCCCAGCACGCTTCACTCTCCTTCAGGGTCGGCGGCCCGGTGGTGGAAATTCGGGTCGGCAGGGGTCAGCTGGTCGCATCCGGCGACATCCTGGCCCGCATCGACCCTCGCGACTACCAGGTCCAGGTCGCCAACCTCTCCGCCCAGCTCGCCGCTGCCCGAGCCCAGGAGGTTCAGGCCGCCGAGGGTTACCAGCGTGTGCGCGGGCTCTTTGAACACGACAATGCCTCCAAAGCCGACTTCGACAACGCCAAGGCGGCCCTCGATGTCGGCCGGGCGCAGGTCGAGGCCACAGAGCAGGCGCTCAGAGCTTCGCGGCTCTCCCTCGCCGACACCGAACTCAAGGCGCCCTATGACGGAACCGTCGCCGATCGGCTCGTCGAAGAACACCAGACGGTCGCCGCAGGCCAGGCCGTCATCGCCTTCCAGGGCGCGGACGGGTTGGAGGTCGTGATCCACGTCCCCGAACGCGAGGTGGCCGACCTCACCGGCAAGGCTCCCGCCGCCATCGAGGTGCGATTCGAAGCCCTGTCCGATGGCGAGGTCCTTCCCGCCCGGGTCAAGGAGTTCGCCACCGAGACGGACCGGCAGACCCAGACTTTTCCCGTCACTCTCGAGCTCGAAGGCACCCCGTCCGCTGATCTCATGCCCGGGATGACGGCATCGGTGACGTGGTTGACCGGCAAAGACATCTCCGCACCCGAAACGATGGTCGTCCCTCTCAACGCCGTCGGGAGCGACGCGGCCGGCCGGGCCTTTGTCTGGAGGGTGGACCCGGACACCATGACGATCACACGGACCTTCGTCACCACCGGCGCGCTCACGGATTTCGGAATCGAGATCTCGAGCGGTGTCGGTCCCACCGACCGGATCCTCGCGGCGGGTGTCGACTTTGCCGCCGAGGGTCAGAAGGTCCGACCCATTGGCCACGACGGGAACTGAAGTCATGGACATCGCTCGTATCGCCATTGAAAAAAGGACCGTCACCCTCGTGATGACCGCCGCCGTGGCTCTGGGCGGCATCGTCTCCTTCCTCGGGCTCGGTCAGCTCGAAGACCCCGAGTTCACCATCTTCACCGCCATCGTCCAGACTCCCTACCCCGGCGCCTCACCCGAGGAGGTGGAGCTGGAGGTCACCGACCGGATCGAGACCGCGATCCAGACCATGGGTCAGGTGGAACACGTCACCTCCATCTCCCGGGCCGGTCTCTCACTGATCATTGTGGATCTCTGGTCCACCACCGATCAGGAAGACATCCCGCAGGCGTGGGACGAGCTTCGACGCAAGGTCGGGGACATCCAGAACCGAATGCCCCCTGGAGCGGGACCGTCCCTGGTCAATGACGACTGGGGCGATGTCTACGGCGCCCTCTTCGCCATCACCGGTGACGGCTACACCCTGGCCGAGATCGAGAACTATGCCAAGGTTCTGCGCCGCGAGCTCCTCATGGTCGACGGTGTCGGCGCCGTCGAACTGTGGGGCGCCCAGACCGAGGCGGTCTTCCTCGAGATTTCACGCGCGAAGATGGCCCAACTCGGGATCAATCCGTACCAGGCCCTCGGAACCCTCTCCGATCAGGGCTCGGTGGTCCCGGACGGTCGCATTCACATCGGTGAGCAACACGTCCGGGTTGCAGCGTCGGGCGCCTTCGACAGCCTCGACGAGATGGGCGACGTCCTGATCCGCGGACCGGGTTCCGACTCCATGGTACGGCTCGCCGACGTGGCCGAGATCCGGCGAGGCTATCTCGAACCACCGCGCGATCTGCTGCTCTTCAACGGCCGACCCGCCATCGGTCTCGGTGTGGCCACCGTCGAGGGCGGCAACGTGGTCACCACCGGGCGAGGGGTGATGCAACGCCTGGCCGAGCTCGAAAATCAGCAGCCTCTCGGGATGTCGCTGTCGCCCATCTACTTCCAGGGTGATGTGGTCACCCGGGCCGTCAACGGCTTTCTGATCAACCTCGCCGAGGCGCTTGTGATCGTCGTCGGTTTGTTGATGATCTTCATGGGTCTGCGCTCGGGTCTTCTGATCGGCGGCATTCTCCTGCTCGACATCCTCGGCACCTTTATCTACATGAGCATCGCCGACATCAGCCTCCAGCGGATCTCTCTCGGCGCCCTCATCATCGCCCTCGGGATGCTGGTGGACAACGCCATCGTGGTCACCGAGGGCCTCCTGGTCCGCCTCCAACGCGGGATGGACCGTCTCGAGGCCGCCAGCCTGAGCGTGAAGGAGACCATGTGGCCGCTGCTCGGTGCGACCATCGTCGCCATCCTCGCTTTCGCCGCCATCAGCGTTTCCGAGGATGTGTCGGGCGAGTTCCTCTCATCCCTCTTCCTGGTCGTGGCCTTCTCGTTGCTGCTCAGCTGGGTTCTGGCGGTGACCGTCACACCCCTTCTCGGAACGATGTTCCTCACCGTCTCCGAGGACGGGGGCGCCATCGATCCCTACGACCGGCCATTCTTCCGCGCCTATCGCGCCTTTCTCGCGACCGCCATCCGCCGCCGCTGGCTGACCCTGGCGGTGATGACCGTGCTCCTCTTCTCTTCGGTCGTCGGCTTTGGCTTTGTCAAACAGAGCTTCTTCCCCGAGTCCGGCCAGCCCCAGTTCTACATTGATTTCTGGAAGCCCGAGGACACCCACATCCGCGACACCGAAGCAGACGTCAGGGCGGTCAACGACTGGCTCCTCGAACAGGAGGGTGTGGATTCCGTCACCTCGTTCATCGGCCGCGGCGGGTCGCGCTTCATGCTCACCTACGTTCCCGAGATGCCGAGCTCGGCGTACGCGCAGCTGCTGATCACGGTCGATGACGCCCGGCGCATTGACGACGTCCGGGCGGCCAGCGCCGCCCACCTGGCCGAGAACTTCCCCAACGCCGAGGTCCAGATCCACCGTTTTGTCTTCGGGACCGGCGGCGGCGCCAAGATCGAGGCGCGGTTCAAGGGGGACGACCCCGAGGTCCTCCGCCGGCTCGCAGAGGAGGCGAAGGCCGTCATGCGGGCCGATGAGAACACCAAGGACGTCCGCGACGACTGGCGCCAGCGAGTGCCCGTGATCCGGCCCGAGTTCGCCGAGGCCGAGGCCCGTCAGGCCGGGGTCAGCCGCAACGACCTCGCCACCAGTCTCCAGGTCGTCACGTCGGGCACCATCGCTGGTCTCTTCCGTGAAGGCGACACCTTGCTCCCCATTGTCTTCCAACTCCCCGAGGAGGAGCGTTCGACGGTGGGTGAGCTCGACAACGTCCAGGTCTGGTCCTCGGCCACCGGGAGAATTGTGCCCGTCAACCAGGTCACGACCCAGATGACCACCGAGTGGGAGGACCCCATCATTCGTCGCTACGACCGGCGCCGGACCATCACCGTCAAGGCCGATCCCAAACACGGGGTCGCCAGTCCGGTCTTCCAGCGGCTCCGCCCACAGATCGAGGCCATCGGGTTGCCCGCGGGCGCCGAGCTCGAGTGGGGCGGTGAATACGAGAGTGCGGGAGATGCCAACCGGATGCTCCTCGCCAGCGTTCCCCTCTTCTTCACGCTGATGGTGCTCATCGTGGTGGCGCTGTTCAACACCGTGCGCCAGCCGATCATCGTCTTCGCCACCGTGCCGTTGGCCATCATCGGCGTCACGGCCGGTCTGCTCCTCACCGGTCAACCCTTCGGTTTTGTCGCTCTGCTCGGTTTTCTCAGCCTCTCGGGGATGCTCATCAAGAACTCGGTGGTGCTGCTGGACCAGATCGACCTGAATCTCTCGGTCGGTCAGACACCCTTCGAGGCGACCCTCGACGCCGGGGTCAGCCGTCTGAGGCCGGTGGCCATGGCGGCCTTCACCACCGTGCTCGGGATGACGCCGCTAGTCTTCGACATCTTTTGGCGCGGGATGGCCGTGACCATCATGGCCGGTCTCAGCTTCGCAACCATTCTCACCCTCGTCGTTGTGCCGGTCCTTTACGCCACCTTCTACCGCGTCCAGACTCCCGAAACGGAGCGAGTGTCATGATCCCGATCACATCCACCTCCCACCGAATCCTCATCGTTTGCCTCGCGACTCTCGCCCTCATCGGCGGGAACGTCCTCGCCGACGACCAATTGCCGGTCCTTCGAATCGGGATCATCACCGATGGGCCCATCGTCCGCGAGACGAGCTTTGTCGATCTCTTCCGCACCGAGATCGAGGGTGTGACCGCCGGGAGCTACACAGTGGTTTTCCCCGATGGCGCGGTCGTTGATGGTGGCTGGGATCCCGAGGGCATCACCACCGTGATGGATGAGCTTCTCGGTCGCGCCGATCTCGATGTCATTCTCGCCGCCGGCGTCGGCGTGTCCGCCGATATCTGCCGTCGCGAATCCACCGAGACCCCGGTCGTGGTGCCCTTTGCCTTTGGCGACTGCGCCGTGACCTGCTCGCGTCTGCCCAATGTCAGCACCCGGGCCATCGATCTCGGCGAAATGATCTCCAGCGACCTCAGGGCGTTTCACGATCTCATCGCCTTCGACCGGCTGGCCGTACTCATGGACTCGGTGTGGCCGTCCAATTGCACCGAGACCGAACTGGCACGGGCGTTGGCGCCACAGTCGGTGGATGTCCGCTTCGTCCCGGTGCCGTCCGGTCTGTCCGACGCCGCCGATCTTCTGCCCCCGGACACCGATGCCGTCTATGTCATGCCGCTCTTCCAGCTCGACGAGACCGCACTCTCCTCCCTCGCGAGCCGCCTGACCGGCAACGGGCTTCCCACCTTCAGCCTGATCGGCGAGGCTGAGGTGGATCTCGGTATCCTTGCTGGGCTCAACACCACGGCCACCATGGCCGCTCTCGCACGGGGATCCGCCCTCGAGGTGCTCGATCTCGCCGAAGGCCGTGCTCCACAACAGGCACAAAGCTCGGATCTCGGGGGCCAGTTGACCCTCAACATGGCCACCGCCTCGACGCTCGGATTCAGCCCAACCTGGGAGCTGCTGACCCGAGCGCGGCTCCTTCACGACGAGAGATTCCGACGGGACCGCCCCATCGATCTCGCCAGCGCCATTCGTCAGGCGATCCGAGCCAACCTCGATCTCGCGGTCCAGGACCGCCGGGTGGCGGCCGGCGCCGAGGACATCCGTGCGGCCAAATCCAACTACCGGCCCCAATTTGATGTCGGGCTCGCCGGTGTCGCCATCGATGAGAACCACGCCATCGCCGCGCTCGGGAACTACCCCATGTACGCCGCCGGCTCCCTCACCCTGACCCAGCTGATCTACTCCAACGACGCCACCGCCAACATCAACATCCAGAAAGACCTCCAACACATCCGCGAGCTCGATCTCGACACCCTCAAGCTCGACATCGCGCGGGACACGGTCACCGCCTACATGAATGTCATGCGGACCGACGCCCTGGTTCGGATCCGCCGCGAACAAGTGGATCTCACCAGGACCAACCGCGAGCTCGCCAGGCTGCGCCGTTCGGTGGGCGCGGCCGGGGCCGCCGAGGTCTATCGCTGGGAGGCCGAACTCGCAACCGCACGCGCCGGGCTGCTCGACGCCATCTCGGCCAACAGCTTGAGCGAACGCCAGTTGAGCCGGCTCCTCGATGAGCCGCTGACCACCCGGTGGAACCCCAAGGAGCCGGAGATCGCCCCCACCCTTCGGACCCTCGGTGGAGAACGGGACGCGACCCTGCTCGAAACCCCGGACGGCTACGACCGTCTCACAATGATCCTCGTGAACCAGGGCCTCGAACGGGCCCCGGAGTTGTCCGCCCTCGACGCCGCCATCGCAGCGCAGGAGCGAGCGTTCAAGGCCGCCAAGCGAGCATCCTACGCACCAACGGTCGCTGCCAGGGCCGATGTCAATCAGATCCTTGCAAAGGACACCTCAGGCGGTCTCGATCTGGGCGACATCGGAGACCTCATCCCCGAGTTCGACGACACCGCCTGGCAGGTCGGGGTGCAGGCCGCACTGCCCGTGGTCACCGGAGGCGCCAACAAGGCCCGGCGCATCGGCGCCCGCGAAGAGCTTTTCGCGCTTCAGACGGATCGGCGGAACGCCGAGGAGAAGCTCTCGCAACGCACCCTCTCCGCCCTCGACACGGCCACCGGCTCTTGGTCGACGATCTCACTCAGACGCGAGGCCGCCGACGCCGCAACGAAGACCCTCGAGCTGGTCCGGGATGCCTACGGCCGCGGCGCGGCGTCGATTCTCGACCTGCTCGACGCCCAGAACAACGCTCTGACCGCCGAGCTCGCCGCCGAGACCTCTGTCTTCGACTTCCTCGACGATTGGGCTGAGGTCCAGCGTTCGGTGGCCGGGCTTCCGGTGGCGCCCTGAACCGGCTCGTTGACTTCCTCAGGTTGGACTGCCAAGGGAGCAGAGTCCCCAACTCTCTGTAAGAGAGTCGCCGAATGGGTGGCACCGCTCATGGGTCCCGCTCATGGTCGCCGAAACAACCCACCGGGCAAACACAACCCTCGTATGCAGCGTAGACTCAAGAGAGCACTCGAACGGAGGCATGCATGAACCCGCGCATCCTGGCATTCGTCGTCGTTTCAATCGTGGCGTCGAGCGCGAACGCACAGCTGATCCTCTACCCGAACGACACCCCGCTGACCGTCCCCGACGGCGGCGCGGGCGATGCGACGAGTTGGTTGACGACCAACGTCAGCGCCACCACGACGGGAGTCAGGGTCTACGTCGAGGTCACGTTCGCCGATCCGGCGAACTCGGGCTCCATGCTTTACCTCCTCGGACCGAACCTCGTGCCGCCGAGCGGTTTCTGCTACCTCGGCTGTGCCGCGGGCGGTGATGTCTTCATGATCATCGACGATGCCGCTCCCGAGAACTGCGCGACCCTCGGCTGCTGCCAGTCCGGTTGCGGGTCGCCCGGCAACCCCGTCTGGTGCCACTCCTACGACAGCCTCGTCGATTTCTTCGGTGGCGAACCCTCCTCGGGCTACCCGTGGGGGTTTCGAGCGGGCGATGGGCCGCCGACCGCGGGCACGGTGATCGAGGATTGGATCCTCTATCTCGATCTCGAGGGGGGGGTGTTCTTCGACGGCTTCGAATCGGGTGATGCGCTGCTCTGGGGATCGCGGAGATCCACCGAGCCTCGGTCAGTTCTGACCGCCTGGTAACCCGGCCATCCGTCCGCAATGGGCAATGGGTGGCGCCGATGCCGATGCCGAGGCTCAGGGTGAGGATGCACTCCACCGTGAAAGATCTCCGGTCTCGAATCCGTCCCCAAACAAGAGCGTCAACGGCGCGGTTTGGCAGTCGCCGCCACCGTTGTCGGTGCGCAGGATCAAACCGTTCTCGCCCACCACAAGAGAGACGCTGTTGCTCACCATCTCGACGCCGCGCAGGTGGCTGATGGTGGCGTGGAGAAAACACCAGGTCTCGCCGCCGTCGATGGAGCGCAGGACGACGCCATCGTCCCCGACCGCGAGCATGTAGTTGGTGTTTTGGCCGCTGGTGGACACAAAGCGCAGCGCCGCCGAGGTATTGCTTGGTTTGCTGTCCCAGGTCAGACCGCCGTCGGTGCTCTTCAGGATGGTTCCCTGGTCTCCGACGATCAGCTGGCTGCCGGTGGAACCGGGAACGAAAGCGAAGAGGTCGGCTGTTGTTCCGCTGGGGCGCTGGACCCAGGTCAGACCGCCATCGGGCGTTTCGAGGATCAACCCTCCCGCTCCCACCACGTGGGAGGTTGTGGCGACGTATCCGTACCCGCCGTGGAGCGGAACACCGGCCGAGGTTCTCGGTTCCCATCCCCCGGCGGTTCCCGTCAGGTTGCGGAAGACAGATCCCTGATCGCCGACCGCCATCAAGTAGTCGCTGCTCCTCGAGAAGAGGAAGAACCGCTCCCCGGTGGCGCCGGCTCCTGGAATATCGCGCACCACCCAGGAACCTCCGAGCAGCCGTCGCACAACGCCCAGCTCCCCAGCAACCCAGATATTTACCGAGGTTGACCTATGCAACGAGATGAGATCCGCGGAACCGGCGTTGACATTCACCGGAGAGAAGGTTGCGCAGTCCGCGCTCGTCGCCACAAACCCGCCGTCGCCGACGACCCAACAGTCCGAGAAACTGCCGTTCTCGATGAAGTTGAGGTCTTCGGTTGTGCCCGAGACCATGGGGTTCCAGCTTTGGGACTTGCAGGTTCCGGCGAACAGCATCGCGAAGCAGAGAGCGAATGCCAGAGGCCGGATCGGGTGATTTCCTTTGGCAGCATCATCGGTGGGTGCGAAACGACTCTGCTCGGTGTGCCCATTGGGATGTGTTTGCTTCTTGTTCATCAGGCTCCGACCTTCCCTTCTCTTTCCGGCTCCTCGCCAGGCAGCGATCTGAGCGTGGTACCCATCGCCCAGGTCACGGGACCGCCGCCGACCAGGCCGAGGTTCCTCCAGACTCGAAGCCATCGGCGAAGATCGCTGCCAGCAACCAACCCGCATTCGTATCGGTGGCGCTGTTGTTTGCGAGGAAAGGATCGGGCGCCACAAGCGACGCCTGCACCTCCACGGTGTTCGTCACTCCGTAGCTGCCGGCCGCGGTCACCGTGCCCGCTGCCAGCAAGGTGACGTAGGTCCCGACCGGGAGGTCTACGAAAGTGTCGATGTCGCCGCTTCCCGAGGCGTCGCTGCAGCTTCCGCCTCCGTCCTCGAGGCAGTTCCAGAACACTCCGGTGAGACCTGCCGGGAAGTCGTCGATCACACGTACCGCGTTGGCGGCGGCCAGCCCTGCCTGGTGGCTCACCGTGATGGTGTAGGTCAAGAACTGTCCCAGAACCACCTGGGTCACGCCGTCGTCCTTGGTCACCGCCACATCCGCGGGGATGTCGCAGATCCGAAACGGCGGCGAGACGGCGCTCATGGCGCCGCGCAGAATGGGGCCGCCCGCGTGGAGCGATGCCTGGTGCGGTACGGTGATCCGGAAACGCACGTCGTGGTCCCATGCCACCGAGTCGGCGTAGCTGTCCCAGACAAAGCTGTGGTCCCGGCCGTCCGCGTCGGCCGGGAGGTTGATGGTGCCGCTGCCGCCCGGGCCTTCGGTGGCCGGCTGCCACCCGGCACGACCGACAACCGAGTACTCGGGGACGATTCTCAATGCCGGGTCGGACTCCTCGTCGGTCAGGGTGTACTCCACCGTGACGGGCGATTCGAGACACTCGGCAGCGGAGAAGAAGAAGGCCGCATCGGTGGCGCCGGGCCGGTCCGAAAGCGCCGGTGACACCGGGTTCTCGGGCAGCCCGCCGGGACGCCGGAGCCACCCGTTCTCGTACACCCGGTTGGCGTCACCATTGTTCCCTGCGGCAAGATCCAGGTCACCGTCGCCGTCCCAGTCCCCCCACGCGAGGCCGTGTGTGTCGTTCGTGTCTTCCGAACTCCAGGTTGAGGCCAGGGCCCCGCCGGTGTTCTCATACACCCGGTTGGCCTGTAGGTTCCCTGCAGCGAGGTCGAGGTCACCGTCTCCGTCCCAGTCCCCCCACGCCACGCTGGTGGTGTAGTCGGTGTCGGGGGAGGTCCAGGCCAAGGCCAGGGAGCTCGGTTGTCCGAGCCCGTCGTTTGAGTACACCCGGTTGGCCAAATTGCGGTTCCCTGCAGCGAGGTCGAGGTCACCGTCTCCGTCCCAGTCCCCCCACGCCACGCTCAAGGTGTCGTCGATGACGGCAGAGGTCCAGACCGAGGCCAGGGAGCCCGGTTGCCCGAGCCCGTCGTTTGAGTACACCCGGTTGGCGTGGCCATAGACGTTCCCTGCAGCGAGGTCGAGGTCACCGTCGCCGTCCCAGTCCCCCCACGCCACGCTTTGGGTGTAGTCGGCGTCGGCGGAGGTCCAGACTACGGTCAGGGAGCTCGGTTGGCCGAGGCCGTCGTTCTCGTACACCCGGTTGTGGTCATAGAAGTTCCCTGCGGCGAGGTCGAGGTCACCGTCGCCGTCCCAGTCCCCCCAGGCCACGCTCATGGTGTTGTCGGTGTCGGAAGAGGTCCAGACTGAGATCAGCGAGCTGGGTTGGCCGAGGCCGTCGTTTGAGTACACCCGGTTGGCGGAGCCCCCCTTTCCGACGGCGAGGTCGAGATCACCGTCGCCGTCCCAGTCCCCCCACGCCACGCTTCGGGTGTCGGCCGTGTCAGCGGATACCCAGACCGGGACCAGGGAGCCCGGTTGGCCGAGGCCGTCGTTTGAGTACACCCGGTTGGCTTCATAGAAGTTCGCTGCAGCGAGGTCGAGGTCACCGTCTCCGTCCCAGTCTCCCCACGCCATGCTTTGTGTGTAATCCGTGTCGGCGGAGGTCCAGACCGAGGCCAGGGCACCACCGGTGTTGCCGTATAGGCGGTTGGGTTCTCCGCTGCGGTTCCCCGCGGCGAGATCGAGGTCGCCGTCCCCGTCCCAGTCGCCCCACGCCACGCTGAGGGTGTAGTCGGTGTCGGCCGAGGCCCAAGCCGGTGTGAGGGAGCCTGGCTGCCCGAGCCCGTCGTTCACGTAGACACGGTTGGGGTCACTGTAGTTCCCGGTCGCGAGATCGAGATCGCCGTCGCCGTCCCAGTCGCCCCACGCCACGCTGATGGTGAGGTCGGCGTACGCCGAGGTCCAGACAGAGGTCAGGGAGCTCGCCAGCCCGAGGCCGTCGTTTCCATACACCCGGTTGGCGACATTGTTCCCTGCGGCGAGATCGAGATCGCCGTCGCCGTCCCAGTCCCCCCACGCGACGCTGGAGGTACCGTCGGTGTCGGCCGAGGTCCAGATCGCGACCAGGGAGCCCGGCCCCCCGAGGCCGTCGTTCTCATACACCCGGTTGGCCCCGATATTCCCTGCGGCGAGATCGAGGTCGCCGTCACCGTCCCAGTCACCCCACGCCACGCTGTAGGTGTTGCCGGTCTCGGCCGAGGTCCAGGCCGAGGTCAGGGAGCCCGGCTGCCCGAGGCCGTCGTTTTCATACACCCGGATCGCCCCATCGAAGTTCCCGGTGGCGAGATCGAGGTCGCCGTCGCCATCCCAGTCCCCCCACGCCGCGTCCAAGGTCTGGTCGGTGTCGGCCGAGATCCAGGCCGAGGTGAGGGAGCCTGGCTGCCCGAGCCCGTCGTTTTCGTAGACTCGGTTGACGCCGCCGTTGTTCCCGGTGGCGAGATCGAGGTCGCCGTCGCCGTCCCAGTCGCCCCACACGAGGCTACCGGTGTCGTCGGTGTCGGCCGAGGTCCAAACCGAGGTGAGGGAGCCCGGCCCCCCGAGACCGTCGTTTTCATACACCCGGTTGGCCCCGTCGATTCCTGCCGCGAGATCGAGGTCGCCGTCGCCGTCCCAGTCGCCCCAGGCGACGGTTCGGGTGTTGTCCGTGTCGGAGGAGCTCCAAACCGCGGTGGTGAGCAGCGGATCCACCGTCACCGGATACACGGCATCTGCGTCCGCCACCACGATCCGCAGCCCGCGGCCCCCGTTCTCGGTCCCGGCGCCCAGCCTCAGCCGCGCCGTGAGCTCGAGCCCCTCGGCGTCCACCACCGTGAGACCGCTGTAGACCACGACCGGCAGGGGATTCCCGGGCCGCAGCAGATCCAGGCGCCGGCCGTCCCCGGCTACCAGGGGCATGAGGTCTCCGGTCAGCTCCAGCTCCAGAACGAGCTCGCTGCCCGCCGTGCCCGCCGGACGCTCCTCGAGGGTGAAGCCCTGCTCCAAGCCCCGCTCGTCGTTGACGTACCACTCGGTGAGCGACCCGCGGTGGAGCTCGGCGCGGTTCCCGTGGGCCTCGACTCCGGCAGGCGCCGCCTCCTTCATGGCCCCATCCCAACCCACCGCCACCAGCCCCAGCCCCAGCTGCCAAGCCCCGTCCCTCGCCCGGGCTCTCACGCCGTCGGGCGCGATCCAGGCGTCGAAGCCGTGTCCCGGATTCTCGGCCAGGTAGGCTGAGGGAAGATCGGCCAGGGGCGTCGATGAGACCCAGCGGATGTGGTGCTGGTGCGGTTCCGCCGCGGGCGCGGCGCACGGCGCCAGGAGCAGAGAAGCGATCAAGGTGACAAGCGGCATGACATGGTTTCTTCGACGCATCGCTTGACCTCCCCGGTTGAAAGAGGAATCGGAACTCGTCGCTCCCGTGGACGCCCGGGCGCCCTCGCTCGATTGTGCGTTTCTCGAATCAGTGATTCGACAGTAACACAATAGTCGCGAGCGCCCATGGTTCTGGGTGAACAGGTCGATGGCACCGACCTGCACCCCCCATCGAGAGAAGGCGGGAAAACTCTTCTCGACACCGAGAGGCGTTGAAATCACGGTACGACCCCCGACCAGGCCGAGGTGTCGCCGGACTCGAAGCCGTCGCTGAAGAAGGGCGGATCTTCAACGGTGACATTGAAGGATGCGCCCACCGGCATGGTGGCGCCGTCCTGGTTGAAGATCGACCATTCTGCGCCGGTGTAGGCGACGCCAATCTGATGGTCGTTGTAGACACCGCCGCCGCCACCGGGGTTCCAACTCTGGGTCACAAGAATGATCGCGTCGGGGTTACCGTCGCTGACGGGGTGGTGGAAGACGGTCGAGGTTCCGGAGATGTTCCCGGCGGTGGCCGTGTGGACGAAGGTCGCTGCATCGGCCGCGGGGATCGAGATGTTAAAGGAGGGGCCTTCCGGCATGGCGGCGGTGTCCTGATTGAAAACCGACCACTTCCCATAGTAGTCGCTGTATATGACTGCCACGGGATAGTCGTTGAAGACCCCGCCGACTCCGCTCGGATTCCAATTCTGGGTTACGTGGACTATGGCATTGGGATCGCTGTTGATGACCGGGTTGTCAAGATAGGTTACTGGGCCGGATATGTTCCCTGTTCCAGTCGTGTGAACGAACGTCGCTGCATTGGCCGCGGGGACCGAGACGTTGAACGATGCGCCTTCCGGCATGGCGACGGTGTCCTGGTTGAAGATCGCCCATTTCGAGTGGGTGGAGCTGTACCTGACTCCGAAGGCATGGTTGTTGAAAACCCCACCACCTCCGCCGGGATTCCGGTTCTGGGTGACGGAGAGGGTCGCATGGGGGTTGTTGTTGCTCAGCGGGTTGTCGATGATCGTCCAGTGACCGATGATGTTCCCAGGGTCAGCCGTGTGGACGAAAAGCGCGCTTTCGAGCGATGGCGCCGAGACGTTGAAGGAGGCACCATCCGGCACGGCGGTGTGATCCTGATTGAAAACAGCCCATCTTTCGAAGACGTCGTAGTACCAGACTGCAACGGTGTGGTTGTTGTAGACCCCCCCGACACCGCCGGGGTTCCAGTTCTGGGTGATGGAGACGATCGCATTGGGGTTGTTGTTGGTGAGGGGGTGGTCGATGAAGGTCGAGCCGCCGATGGTGTTCGCGGGGGTGGCCTTGTGGAGAAGCACCGTCGAGTGGTCGGGGAGGACGGTGACGTTGAAGGAGGCATGGTCCGGCATTGCGGCGAGATCCTGATTGAAGATTGACCAGGCGGAGCCGTTGTACCAAACGCCGATCCGATGATCGTTGAAGGCTGACCCTCCGGCAGCGAAAAAGTTCTGGGTGACGCGAAGCATCGCATTGGGGTTGTTGTTAGTAAGGGGATGGTCGATGACTGTGTGGTTGTGCGTGATGCTCCCAACGGTGGACGTGTGAACGAAGGTCGCCGCGTCGACTGGAGGAATCCATATGTTGAAGGAAGCTCCCAGGGGTATGGCGGCGGTTTCCTTGTTGAGAATATTCCACTTGTCTTCGGAGGTATCGTACGTAACCCCGACGGCACTGTTGTTGTAGGTTCCAGGTGCGCCGGGCGGGTTCCAGTTCTGGGTCACGTGGATGATCGCGGATTGATCGTTGTTGCTGAGAGGGTGATCGAGCTTTGTGCTTCTACCGGCTGAGTTCTCCACCGTCACCACATGAATGAACTGTGCTCCCACATCGGTCGCCTGTGCTGCGCCGGTCATCAGAATGCCTGCAGCGGCCAGTTGCGCAGAAAGAAGGAAATGGAACGCGCGGCGTTTATTGATATCCATCTTCGTTGTCCTTTCAGAATCGGGCCGATTCCTCCGGCTATCCTGTAAGGCGCAAGAATCCGGGAAGGTGGGTAATTTTTCGGCAGGATCCGGCAATGCCGGGCAGGAAAAGGAGAGGGTCGGGCA
>Ga0316192_10001650_pt1 | contig 16469 bp, 19 predicted proteins | sample MerIslwburrow_MG_FD_204931 | JGI IMG/M metagenome (GOLD analysis project Ga0316192, IMG submission 204931) | Coastal sediment microbial communities from Maine, United States - Merrow Island worm burrow | ecosystem: Environmental > Aquatic > Marine > Coastal > Sediment | place: USA: Maine...
AGGGTTTGAAGAGGATGATGTGGTGAAGATGGATGTTCTGGTGCATGGTGAGCCGGTGGATGCACTCTCTCTGATTGTTCATCGCTCGATTGCCGAGTCCCGTGGCCGCGATCTTGTAAAGAAACTACGACAGTTGATTCCACGGCATCAGTTTGATGTGCCCTTGCAGGCTGCGATTGGCGGCCGTATCTTGGCCCGAGAGACTATCAAGGGCGTTCGAAAGAATGTAACTGCCAAGTGTTATGGTGGTGATATTACCCGTAAACGGAAGCTTCTGGAGAAACAGAAGAAGGGTAAGAAGAGAATGAAGTCGATTGGTAGTGTTGATGTTCCGCAGGAGGCATTCCTGGCGGTGTTGAAGTTGGGGGAGGAGTAGTCAATGTCGGCAAAGAAACCTTTATGGCGCGAATGGCTGGAGAGCCTGATTATTATTGCTCTGCTTGCCGTTGTGATTCGCAGTTTCATTGTTGCACCATTCAAGATTCCTTCATCCAGCATGGTGCCAACACTTGAAATTGGAGATTATCTTTTTGTTTTGCGTTACTCCTATGGCTTCCGCATTCCGCTAACAGACATCCAGTTGGCGGCTTCACCTGCCAATCGGGGAGATGTGGTGGTGTTCGACTTCCCGGAAGACCGGAGCAAGGATTACATTAAACGTATCGTTGGTGTTCCTGGTGACGAAATTCGTTACGATAAAAACATACTCCATATCAATGGTAAACCGATGCCACTCAAAGAGCAGGGCAAGAGAGCCTACTACCTCTCCGATGGCGGCGTGGATATGTCCGTTCAGTTCGAGGAGCGCCTTTTTGAGGTGAATCACTCCGTGCTTCTCAAGGATTTCTCCATCAAGGATGGTGAGTGGAAAGTGCCTGAGGGTCACTATTTTGTGCTTGGTGATAATCGTAACAACTCTCGGGATTCCCGATTCTGGGGTTTTGTTCCGCAGGAGTATCTGGTAGGAAAGGCTGCTATTGTCTGGTGGTCTTGGGATCATCCCAAGGGTGAGGTGCGTTGGGGTCGTCTTGGGTCACTGATTCACTAGCCGTACAGGGTTTATATGAGGTGATTGTAATGAAAAATGAATATGGATTTTCTATGATTAAGTTGCTCTTTATCGGCGCTTTTATCGGAGCTGCTGTGGTTGTCGGGTTCACAATTAGCCCCGTCTACAATGCGAAGTGGAAGATTCAGGATACATTTGAAGGGCTCTCTAGAAGCATGGCGGATAGCGATGAAATTAGGATCCGTAACCGGCTACCTGCTCTGTTTAAAATGAAGTATCTGGCACGCGGAGATGTGCCGCAAGAGTTTTATGATAATATTGAGATCACTGCTGATGGCGGTAAGGTCGAGATATCTTCTGAATACCATGTCACAGTGTGGCTTCTTGGGCCTGTTGAAGGTGTCGATCCTGATTCGGAATATGATGAATCCGAACTGAAGGGCATGGATAAGATTCGCCACAAGCTACGTCAGGATTTTGATTTCGAGCCATATGCCAAAACCCCTTGACGATAAAACTGTGGCATTGATTCAACAGGCCATTGGTTACCGCTTTAAGGATCATTTACTGCTAAAACGGGCTTTGACACATCGCTCGGTATCTTCTGAGCATATGGAGCGTCTGGAGTTTCTTGGTGATGCGGTATTGGGACTGGCTATAGCAGAGCGTCTGCATGACAAGTTTCCCCACTGTAGTGAGGGAGAACTCTCCCGTATGCGTGCTGCACTTGTCCGAAAAGAGAGCTTGATGAGTGTCGCATCTGACTGGCAACTTGAGCACTTTCTTTTTGTTGGTGAGGGCGAGCGAAAAAACGGGCAGCTCAAATCTCAATCTATTGCTGCCAACGGTGTCGAGTCATTGATTGGAGCAGTATTTCAGGAGTCTGGCTGGGATGATGCGCGCCGTCTGATTATCGATTCATGGCAGATGATGTTGAAAAAAATCGATATTGACTCTGTTCTCGACCCTAAAAGTCGTCTTCAGGAGTTTACTCAGGGTAAGGGCTGGGGACTTCCTGAGTACATTGTGACTGATCATGGTGTGGGAACATCTCCACGCTTCTTGGCACAGTGCCGCATTAATGGCGAATGGCTGGGCAAAGGCTCAGGGGATCGAAAAAAAACGGCAGAGCTTGATGCCGCCGATCAGGCCTGGGAAGCACTCAGCAACAAATAGAATGAATCTTGCGGGAAGTAGGCATTCATGTTTTCCTGGAGATTAAACCAATAGACAAACTGGGTCGATGATCTGGATCGAACAATTTTTTTGACTACGGCGATAGACTATTGTCGCCTACGGAAAAATACTTACGGTTTTGGCGGTTTTGGCGGTTTCACCTTCGGCGCGTGTACCTTTGGAGCCTGAATCTTCGGCGCGTGTACCTTTGGAGCCTGAATCTTCGGCGCGTGTACCTTTGGAGCCTGAATCTTCGGCGCCTTCACCTTTAGAGCATTCGGTGTAATGTCCGGAAGGCTTGATGGTTTCGCCTTTGCGCCTGAATTAACCTCAACACCAGCATCATCCCTGTCGTTATCATTCATGGAAAAAGTAGGAGCTGCAACAACGGGCAAAGAAAATGTCATAACAGCTATCAAAGCAGCAAAACATAATTTCTTCACTATTCTCTCCTTTTCTAATTGAAATCCACTGCAAATTATATTCCTTTTTCTTGCTCATTAATGTGATACAGATCACAAGTTTACTGTTTTAATGTAAGCTGAATCACAAACTTTTAACCGAAGCTCTGGCTGTTCCTAGACGAGATTGCCTCTTTGATTTAAAGCAGAGATTCATCATTTTGCTCCGACATAGCATCTTCATGCGATATCCATATTTATTCTGGGGTCTATTGTCAGCCGAATGAATATGACAACGCACTCCGAGATTAATGATAATAATGAAGGCTTAACAAAGAAAAAAATGGAACTGTTACTCATCGATGATGATTACGTAACTCACCGTATTCTAGAAAGTTTTCTCCACCGGTTTGGTAAGGAAAACAGTATCATAGTAAACCTCAAGAGCATCTTCGATCCGGTACAGGGCCTGTTTGAGCTGAGTAAAATGACGCAATCTTTTGATGTTGTCGCTCTGGATGTGCAGATGCCCATGCTGTCTGGGGACGAGATCTACGATTTCCTTATGCAAGAGGGAGCCCCTTTGCTGGACAATATTCTATTCGTGACAAGCTGCGGAGAAGATTTGAAAGCACGCTTTTCCAGCCAAAAACTTCGCGTGCTTGATAAGCCGGTTGAATATGAGAAGTTTGCCAAGACATTAGTGAGTATCACTGGCTAATTATCGTTTAAAATAGTTCGCTGACGAATAGCTGCTTATGTAATGCGATGGTAGATAATAAATCCTGCAATATAGGTTCCGATTGCGGAGCCGAGCGAAGAGAGAATGAAAACCAGCAGGGTTCGTGAAATCCTGTTTTGCCACCAGCCTTTGAAATAGGCAGTGTCATGACGCAGGTTATCAAAGTCCTTCATTTGAGGCTTGCGCAACCACAGCTCCAGTGCGGAAGTAACTACTCCCGCTCCAATCATTGGGTTCAGTGAAGTGATAGGGGCGGCAACAAAGGCACCGAGGATGGTCAGTGGATGTGCAGTTGCAAGCATTGCACCGATGGCTGCAAGCCCGCCGTTAATTAGCACCCAGTTTTGTACCAGATCCCAGCCCAGAGATGGGTTCTTTGAGAAGCCAATGGCAAAACCTGATAGAATCAAGGCGGTTATAAACCAGGGGATAAACTTGCCGATTTTTTTCTTATCAGGTATCTGCTTGAGTTCGGTTAATGCTGTATTAAGGCTTGATTCTGAATAGTCGCAATATTCATCCAGATATCGGCGGATGCCTTTAAGGTGGCCTGCACCAACCACGGCAACAATGTGGTGGTGTTCAGCATGGTTTGTCTCCTGGATCAGTCGTAGTGCCATGTATTGATCCCGTTCATCAATCAGAGGGCGATAGAGTTCACTATCTTTCTTGGCAAACTGGGCAAACGCTGACTCAAGAATATCACCATCTTTAAGCTGTTCGACCTCTTCTTTACTGACACTTTTACGATTAAGAACGCTCTGGATCAGTCCGGTAAGCAGCACCATGCGGCGCTTGAAAGGCACACTTCTATAGATGCGCCTCATAGTGATAGAGATGTCACGATCTATCAGGGAGATCGGGTAGTTGGCCTCGTCAGCCTCTTCAATAGCGGCTTTTAACTCAGCCCCAGGTTCAATATCCACCTGTTCAGCCATACGCTGTTGGAATGCACCAATGGCCAGGTTGGCCCATATCATTGGGCCTTTTCCCTGTTTGATGGCTGTAAAGAGATCAAGCTCTGCGAGTGTGTCAGGATTGGCCATTTTTTCATGGCGTCCTGAACATAGTTCAACTGCAACGGCATCAAATTCACCCGAAGAGAGAAGTTCGCGAACTTTGTCAGCACTGGCTCTGGAGATGTGAGCAGTCCCAAGAACAGTAATAAACTGTTCGCCATGCTCAAAAGTGAAGATGGGATGGTTACTCATGTTTTAAATACTCCTTGAGTCTACCTTTTGCGATTTTAGACGAGTGCTGATGTTGGGTCGAGTGATCTTTTATTATGTTAGGAGCAAAAAAAAGCCCCGATTAGATCGGGGCTTTTTACAATGATAATTAAATTTAATGATCGTTATCTGATAACGTTAGGATGCTGAAAATGTTGCAAGCCCAACAAAGAAGGCAATGGTAACGGCTCCTACAAGTGTTATTTCTGCATCGTCAATTAGTAGTTTTTTCAGTTTCTTTGTCATGGTTATGACCTCCTGGCGCTACACGCGATAACGAAGTTATATATTACCCTATGAAAAGAGTCAAGTATTATTTTGATCTGTCTATTCCCGAACCGAACGTTACTCTTCGTCGATGAGTGATAAAATTGAAGAAGATTTCCGCTGCGGAGCGATCGCACTACTCGGTCGGCCAAATGTGGGAAAGTCTACGTTAATGAACAAGATTGTAGGCACCAAGGTGGCTATTGTTACACCCAAACCCCAGACAACCCGTCATCGGATTCTGGGCATCTATACCGATGAGAAACGCCAGCTTATTTTTGTCGACACACCGGGAATCCATAAAGGAACCAAGCAGCTGAACAGAAATATGGTTCGTATTGCCTATGCTGCTGCCCAGGAAGCCGATGTGTTGGTGATTATGCAGGATGTAACCAAGCCGTTGGATACTGGGACCCGTAATTTGATTGAACGATTTGCTGATGGATCACTTGACCAGCCCCGCATTCACGTGTTGAACAAGATCGATAAGGTTAAACGGGACACACTTCTTCCTCGCCTTCAAGCCGTTCAGTCTCTTGATCCTGATGCGGTTGCCTATATTCCACTCTCTGCAACTAAAGGGACTCAGATTGAAGCTCTTGTTGATACATTGACAGGACTACTGCCAAAGCTTCCAGCTATCTATGATCCGGAATGGTTTACTGACCAGAGTCAGCGACAGCTGGCTGCAGAGTATGTTCGTGAGCAGGTTTTTCTGGCCATGCATGAGGAGATTCCATTTCAGACGGCTGTTGAGATTGAGGGGTTTCATGAGACTGCCTCTGGTGTTGAGATTGAGGCAGTAATTCTTGTCGGCAACGATCGACACAAACCGATGCTGATCGGCAAGGGTGGTGAACGCATGAAGATGATCGGTATCAGTACGCGCATGGGGCTTGAAGAACTTCTCGACTGTAAGGTGAACTTGAAACTATGGGTGAAGGTACAGACCGACTGGTTTGATAACGCTTCTCAATTGAATGAATTGGGGTTGAATGGCTGAAGTTGAAGATCATGCTCTGCTATTGAGGCGGATAGCTTTTAGCGACACCTCTCTGGTCTGCCATTTTTTGACCGAAGATCATGGGCGCATAGCTTTGATGACTCGCGGTGCAAGACGAGCCAAAAGTCCGTTTAGAGGAGCTTTGGAGCCTCTTTACAGACTTAATATCCGTTGGCGCCCGGGCAGGACAGGTATGGGGACGCTGGTAGATATCGAACGTGGCCCCCGATTATTAAGTGAGGCTTTTGATCTGGATGGTCTTGAGCTCTGTGCAGTAGCATCCGGACTTTTTCAGGATGGAGATCCACACGGATATGGCGAGCTTATTGAATCACTGCAAGTGATGCGTGATCGTCCTGCAGACTCTTCTCTATATTGCGGAGTCTGGCGACTGCTGGAGTTGAGCGGGTGGGTTAGTGGTTTTGAACACTGTTGGGTCTGTGGAAGTGAAGTGGATGCGTCATCCCCGATGGCGTGGCACGACGGGCATCTCGTCTGTAGCCCCTGTGGAAATGGCAGTGCTATCTCAGCAGGCATGAGAAAAGGGATTGCTGCACATCTGAGCCAACCGAATGTTCGATTGAACCAGCATGATCTTTTAAGCTGGCGAAAGATGATTCAGGATGTGCTGAGCCAACATGGTGTCAGATCACTATCCTCAATAACTTAAGGAGTAGCAATGAACTTAGGTGTAAACATTGATCATGTAGCGACGCTCAGACAAGCGCGTCTAACTCAGTATCCGGACCCGATTGAGGCAGCGCGAATATGTATGGCTGCCGGAGCTGATGGTATTACTGCGCATCTGCGTGAAGACAGACGGCATATTCAGGATGCAGACATGGAGGCGCTGGCTGGAATGGATCTTCATCTCAATATGGAGATGGCTGCCGAGAATGAGATGGTTGCGATCTGTGAGAGACTGAAACCAGCCGCCTGCTGTCTGGTTCCAGAGAAGCGCGAGGAGCTGACCACGGAGGGAGGGCTAGATGTGGCTTCTCATATTCCACGTCTGAAGTCTGTAGTAGAGAGGCTTACCAATGCGGGCGTTCGCGTCTCGATGTTTATCGACCCGGTGAAAGAGCAGATTGAGGCATCCAAAGCCATTGGAGCACCAGTGATTGAACTGCATACCGGTCACTATGCAAACCTGACTGGAAAAGTTCAGGCTGCGGAGTTGGCAGTGATTGCCGATGGCGCAAAACTGGCAGCAGATATTGGACTGATTGTGCATGCAGGCCACGGCCTGACCGTTGAAAATACTCCGGCTATTATGGCAATTTCTGAAATCGAAGAGCTTAATATTGGCCATGCGATTGTTGCTGATGCGGTATTTAAGGGGCTGGCGCAGGCGGTGAAAGATTTCAAAGCGGTAATGCAACGCTAATGAGCATCTTCGGTATCGGAACGGATCGCATTGCGATTGAACGAATAGAACGTTCGATTGAACGTTTTGGCGACCGGTTTGTTCAACGCATCTACACCGAAGCCGAACACCGACAGGCGCTTGCCAAAGGAAACAGCGCGCGCCGTCTGGCGATGCTTTTTGCAGCCAAAGAAGCGGTCTCCAAAGCGCTGGGGACAGGTTTTAGAAATGGGGTAATGCTCAAGGATATCGAAACCATTCACCGGGACTCTGGCAAGCCTGAGGTGCTGCTGTATGGAGGTGCTGCTTCTGTAGCATCGGCAGCCGGTATCTCAAACGTACACCTCTCCCTGACTGATGATGATGGTGTGGCAATGGCTTTTGCCATTGCAGAGTTGTAGTCCATAAGCATGAATAGTGGTCGTCTCGGAGAGTTTGAGCTGATTCAAGCCGCATTTCGGGATGGAGCACCTAATGCACATTCAACTACGTCAGTTATAAATGGTGATGATGCATCTGTGCATGCCATTCCGGACGGAATGGAGCTTGTCATGAGCACCGATGCATCGATCAGTGGAGTTCACTGGCCAGATGGGTTTGCGCTTCAGTCGGCAGCGGACAGGGCAACCTGTGCAGCGCTCTCTGATCTGGCTGCGATGGGGGCCGAGGCATGTTGGGCATGGGTGTCCGTAATGTCCCAGTCTCAGAATGATCTGCTTGAACTTGGGAAGGGAGTGAATGCAGCGCTTTCTCGTTATTCAGTAGAACTCTCTGGCGGCGATACTGCATACTCTTCTGTAAACGCACTAACAGTGACTGTGGGAGGCGTTGTTCCTGCTGGCAAAGCAATGTGCCGGAACGGAGCAAAGAAGGGTGACGGTATCTGGATCATCGGTAGAGCGGGATTTTCATCTCTGGGGCTGAAACAGTGGATGGCCGAGATGGAAGAGGGTTATTTCAAACGCTATTTTGAAGAGATCAAGCCAAAGCTGGAGCAGGGGATTCGCCTGCGGGAGCTTGGTGTTAAGTGCTGTATCGATGTCAGCGATGGCATATTGCAGGATGCCTCTCATATCGCTCAGGGTTCAAGCGTCGGTATGAGGCTTGACCTGGAATGTTTCCCCGGCTGGGAGCTTCTCTGCCATAAAGTAGGGGAGAAGAGTGCCATTCGCGCCGCAGTTTCAGGTGGTGAGGACTACGCACTTCTTTTTACTGCTCCCGAAGGCATGGGCTTTCTCGACTCCTTTGCAACGCAGATAGGCGCCTGCACCGACGGCACTGATGTGGAAGTTCAGCTAAATGGGACAACGCTTAAAGGATTGGCATCAGGATATGATCACTTTGCTTAGTACTGCCCGCTTTATTGCAGCTGGTTTTGGTAGTGGCTGGCTACCCAAGGCGCCTGGCACATGGGGGAGCCTGGCCTCACTTCCGATAGCATGGCTGCTTCTCACCTATACAGGCATTGAAGGTCTTGCAGTTGCCTCACTGATCATTCTGGCTCTTGGTTGTTTTGTATCTGCCGTGATTCTACCAACACTGGAATCGGATGATCCGGGTTGGATTGTGATTGATGAGTGGGCAGGCCAATGGTTAACGCTTGTTATCATTGTAATCATCTATGGTTTGTCGCTTCTTACGCTGCTGTCGGCTTTCCTGGCATTCAGACTCTTTGATATTTTCAAACCATTCCCGATTCGCCAGCTTGAGCATATTGGTCCGCCGTGGTGGGCAATCATGGCCGATGATCTATTGGCTGGCGTGATGGGCGCTATAGTTGTTGTTGTTGCTCTCTACATAGTTGGATTGATCTGATGTCGGTACAGGTTGAGAGGCTGCTCCAACTCTGCAGAGAGCAAGGCCTGAAACTTCGTACAGCCGAGTCGTGTACCGCCGGTGCTATTGCTGCCGAGATTGCCTCTGTTTCCGGCGCATCCGATGTTCTGGACCGGGGCTGGATCACCTATAGTGACAGTGCAAAATCCGAAACGTTAAACGTTGAGCCTGAACTGATTACCGAACATGGCGCTGTGAGTCGTGAAGTGGTGTTGAAGATGGCTGAAGGCGGCTCTTCTGACTCTGCGCTCTGTGTAGCTGTCAGTGGCATTGCAGGTCCCAGTGGTGGTTCAGATGAGAAGCCTGTTGGCACGGTTTGGATTGCGGTGGCTGGCGGTAGTTATGCCCATGTAGCGAAGCACTACCTGTTTTCCGGTGATCGTGCCGCAGTTCAACAGCAAACGGTAACCTGCGCTATCAGCATGCTTATTGATCAAATAGAGAAAGGGTGAGACTATTTTTTTGAAAAATGTGAAAACCGGCTGGAGAGAAGCATGGGGATTACGAGCAAGATCAAGTCGCTGATTCATAGCGGTTCAAACAGCCAGGATTCTGAGATGGCACTGAAAGATGCGGTAGAGATCATTCAGGCATATGCAAAATGTTTGGAGGTGAGAGCCGTATCAGCCAGTATTGTAACAGACTTAAATGAACTTCCTTGTAGCAAGGAAGCGATTAAGAGCGCGCTAATTGTTGCAATGAACGAAAAACATATTGATCCGGTTCAGAGGAAATATCTGGCAACAGGCTATCTGCGATTGGCAGATTTTCAGACAGGCGTTGGTGACAGAGTGATTGGGATTGATGTTTCCACTATCGATATAGACAAAGAAAATGTGGATGCCCTGGCTAATCAGGTAGCTCAAAGCAGACAGGAGTTTGACAGTTGGAAACCCATTGTCGAAGAGGAGCAAAAAAAGTTGCTGGATGAGTTGAAAGAAGCTGGTTTCGAGGGATCTCTTTAGCGAGTAAAAAAAGCCCTGTTTTTGGCTAAAATCTAATCCCAATTGTTAATATATTGACTCATATGGAGTATAAGTTAATCTGCAGATGATGTTCCATGTTATAGATGATAACTTGATAGGTGGAAAAAACACTGCCGCAATCATTAATCTTTTCAGTGAAAAGCCGATGCTTTTCTCATCTGCACTTGAATACCTGGAGTATGCAAGCAGTTCTGATTATCAAAAACCAAAAGCCATTTTTACTGATGTGCTTATGTTTAATATGAACGGTTATGAACTCATTGAAAAAATATTGGCTATTCATCCTGATCAAAGATTTGTCATTATGTCAGGGCGCCCTGACCTGGAGCACCCATTTAAAAATCGCGCCTGTTCCTATCTAAGCAAGCCGTTTCATCCGATGGACGTCAAAAAAATCATTCTCGAGCTGGAAAAATGTGAGCAGGAGGGCCCTTCACCTGAAGCTCTCTGTGCAATAACTTGTGGTTGTTCACTGTTTACTCCTGACAATTGGAGCTGTCCTCATTCAGCATAACTGAAGTGTCTGAAATTAGTGGCAGAAGTTGATGGCCAGCTCTCTGTCAGAGAAGCGAGAGCGCATCGGTCAGGTCAGCAACTGAGGGAATCACAAGATCCGCCCTGATTCCGATCTGTTTTACAAACGTTTCCCTGTATTTGCCTGTTTGAACCAGCGCTGTTTTTAACCCGGATTGTTGTGCTCCGCCGATGTCTGATTCGATATCATCACCAATCATTAATGCATGTTCGGGAAGCACGCCGAGTTCCCTGCATATTTCATGGAAAAAGCCGGCCGATGGCTTTCCAAGCACAGTGGCACTCTTTCCGGTAGCGTACTCAATGGCGGCGACAAAGACGCCGAGATCGAGATGAAGCCCATCTGCCTTCTGCCAGAAACGGTTTTTATGCAGAGCGAGAATCTCTGCGCCCTCCATCACCATTTCAAAAATGAGGCGCAGAGTCTTTGGTGGATATCCCTCTCCACCAATATCTCCCATGACAACAAAGTCAGGTGAGTCACGGCATTCTCTAATGTTCTGGAAATCTTCAAGGAGCGAGTCGCGAATAAAGAGCGCTGCCTTTTTGCTGCCTATAGCTCTATTGGCAAGTGCTGCTGGTGTATAGATAGCCGCTTCCGGGATCGGAATCCCCATGGATTTCAGCTTCTCGGCAATGGTTCTTCGGGATTGGGTGGTTGTATTGGTAACACCAGCAATGCGGTGTCCGAACTGCTGCAGGCTGCTGACAGTTTCAACTGCTCCGGGAACACTGTTTTCGCCAATATAGAGCACTCCGTCCAGATCAAAAAGGATAGCCTCTATTTCAGAACTGTTTTTTTCGTTCATGTTGTTACTATAGCAACAGGTGCAAGGTTTAGTGCTTGTGGGGAAACTGTTACACTCTCGCGAGTTTTTATTATAGTTATCATCTTGTTATTACAAAAAAGGAAATGATCCATGAACGAACAGGAAATTCTGGCTATGTATGAAGATGCAGGAGCGCTTCTAAACGGGCACTTTGTTCTCTCTTCAGGCCGTCACTCTTCACGCTATCTGCAGTCGGCGCTTGTGTTGAGGAACATCGACAATGCTACGGCACTTGCTGGTGAATTGATCTCAAAGGTGAACGAGGATGATTACGATATGGTCGTGGCTCCAGCCATTGGTGGTCTGGTGATCGGACAGGAGGTGGCGCGCCTGTTGAAGAAGCCATTTATTTTTACCGAACGAAAAGAGGGAGAGATGCAGCTTCGTCGCGGATTTACTATTCCTGAAGGAGCACGTCTGCTAGTTGTGGAAGACGTGATTACAACTGGTGGTTCTGTTTGTGAATGTATGGCCGTGGTTCGTGAACATGGTGGAATCCCGAGCAGGGTGTTGGCCGTTGTTGACCGTGCTCCTGATTCGGAAGGTCGTTTTGATGTGCCGCACGAGACTGCGATCTCTCTAAGTGTTGAAACACACGCTGCAGATGATTGCCCAATGTGCCGCGAGGGTACTCCAGCCATTAAGCCCGGAAGCCGCGGTTCAGCTTGATGAGTGATAATACCATCCGCTGCTACCCCTTTGGCGGGGTGGGTGAATTCGGCAAGAACATGATGATCTATGCGATGGGCAACGATGCAGTCATGGTCGATTGCGGAATGGGGTTCCCCAATCCCGGTCAGCACGGGATTGATCTTGTCATTCCTGATATCTCGGCACTTGAAGAGCTTGGGCTGAATATTCACGCTATTCTTCTTACTCATGGGCATGAGGATCATATTGGAGCCCTACCGTTTCTTCTGCCGCAGTTGGGTTTGCCTGTGTACGGCACTCCAGTGACGCTGGCGCTGGTGGCGGCCAAGCTTGAAGAGCGGCAGTACAAAGGTGACCTGAGAGCACTGCCTGAAGAGGGTGAAGTCGATGTTGGACCATTCAGGGTGGAAGCGGTTCCGGTAACACACTCAATTATGGACGCCGCATCGATTGTGATTCATACCCCGCTGGGTGCTATTATTCATACCGGGGACTTTAAGTTTGATCTGGCTCCGATTGATGGTCGTGCAACGCCTCTGCACCGGTTCTCCCAGTTGGGAGACAGAGGGGTTCTGTTATTGGCATCTGACTCGACCAACGCCACTAGAAGTGGCAGCAATCCGAGTGAAAGAACCGTCGGCCCGGCTCTAAAGCAGGGCATATGTCAGTGCACGGGCAAAGTGGTGGTGACCACATTTTCATCCAACATGTTCCGTATCCAGCAGATTATCGATGCAGCCATAGCCTGTGGCCGAAAAGTGGCACTGGCAGGACGTAGTCTGGAGAAAAATGTTAATATCACCCGCGATCTGGATCGGCTATCTATTCCCGCCGGCACACTGGTGGATATCAAACAGTGTGGTGATATACCCGACAGTGAACTGTTAATCATCGCAACTGGTTCACAGGGTGAATGGCGGGCTGCCCTGGCTCGCATTGCTCAGGATCGTTTTAGAGGAATCAGCCTGGGTGTCGGTGATCTGGTGATCTTCTCCTCATCCAACATTCCGGGAAATGAGAGAGTGATCGCCGGCCTCTATAATCATATCTATCGACGTGGCGCACGGGTACTTCACTCAGGTAATGCTCCGCTTCATGTTTCTGGCCATGCTCAGGCGCATGAATTGAAGATGATGATGCAGCTGACACGGCCCAGATTTCTTTATCCGGTTCATGGTGAATATCGGAATTTAATTGAACATCAGAATCTGGGTGTTGCTGCCGGGATTCCATATCAGAACACCATAATTGCTGAAAATGGACAGGGTGTAGTGGTTGATTCTGAGACTATTACTCTGGGTGAGGGCTTCCATGCAGGCGCAGTCTTTGTTGATGGCACGGGCCGTGATGAGGTAGATGATCTTGTGCTTCGGGATCGACGTGTTCTGGCCGATGACGGCATGATCTCTGCTACCGTCTTGATCAGTGAACATGAGGGCACACTGCTTGGCGAACCGGAGCTGGTAGCACGTGGATTTCTGCATCAGGAAGTCAGCGAAGATATCTTGTCTGATGCGGCAAAAGATCTGCATAGGCACCTTGATGGTATGGATCAGGAGATTCTTGCTAATATTGAAGAGGCGAAGGAAGAGGTTCGTGTCTGGTTGAGACGCTGGTGCAAGAAGAGGATTGGCAGGCGGCCAATGGTTCTCCCCGTTGTGATCGAGGTTTAGAAGCTATGAATGTGCACTCAATTCTTCGAGAGGCCCTGGCTCTGCTCTTGTTGATGCTTCTGCTGGTTACGGCACTTGCGCTATACAGCTTTACTCCACAGGACCCGTCGTTCAACCATGAGACATCTGTGGAGGCAATGAATCAGGCTGGTATTATAGGCGCCTATATTGCCGACTTTTTCTACCAGTTGTTTGGTTATGTAAGCTGGGTTGTATTACTGCTTGGAATCGCTCTGATGGTTCGTATTGCATTTGGTTTTCGTCCATTTGCAGGCAGATGGACCACACTGTTCTGGCTTCCCTGCCTTTTGGGTCTAGCAGCTCTTGTGGCTGCACACGCTGATCTTCTCTCTCCATCCAGTCAGGCACTGCTTCCAGCAGGATCAGGCGGCGCTCTCGGGGCGCTTATCTCCAATGGTCTTCTGGCCACCCTGCATGCAACAGGGCGCGATCTGGTGTTGGTCGCAATGGTGTTGAGCAGTTTTATTGCAGCCTCGCATATTTCGATACTTGCTCTGCTTCAGCGATTGGGTGTTGGAATCAGATGGTTCGCCGGCGTTGCATACAGTGTGATAGCCCGTTGGCAGGGAAAAATCGATATTCGCCGTGATCGTATGGAAGGGCGTGATAAGCGACGTGAGAAGAAGGCTTCACGTCCTGTACATATTGCCGAGTCTGATCCTGAAGTTATGAAGCCTGCCAAAGTTAAAGTCTCTAGAAAGGCCAAGGAACAACAGCAGAGAGAGCTCTCTCTTGGTACGCCGCCAGAGTCGGGGTTTCGTCTCCCGGGCCTCTCCCTGTTTACAGCGAAACGTGAAGATGGGCATGCCTACAGTGCAGAGACCCTTCAGGCGATGGCTAGAATGCTGGAGAAGAAACTTCTCGACTATCGGGTTGAAGGGCAGGTGGTTGCAGTGCAGCCGGGCCCGGTTGTGATTCAGTTTGAATTTGAGCCTGCACCTGGCACCAAGGCAGGTCGGATCATTGCACTTCAGGATGATCTGGCCAGATCAATGTCGGCAGTTAGCGTTCGTGTAGCCGGGAATATTCCAGGTAAAAATGTCATTGGCATCGAGATTCCAAACGAAGAGCGTGAAATGGTGTTGATGCACGATATTCTGGCGAGTAAGGCTTTTGCGGATAAGAAGAAAAAACTGCCATTAGCACTGGGTGTCGATATTGCCGGTCAGGCTGTGGTTGTCGATCTTGCAAAAATGCCGCATCTACTGGTTGCCGGCACAACAGGCTCAGGAAAGTCAGTCTCTATCAATACCATGATCTGTTCGATGTTGATGACTTATTCACCCAAGGATCTGCGCCTGATTATGGTTGACCCCAAGATGCTGGAACTCTCCATGTATGATGATATTCCGCACCTTCTGGTTCCAGTGGTAACCAGCCCGCATAAGGCAGCTAAGGCGTTGGCATGGGCGGTCTATGAGATGGAGCGCCGTTATCATCTGATGAGTGAGGCAAAAGTTCGAAATCTCGAGGGCTACAACAAGGCTGCCGACAGCTCAAAAGATGGTGAAATAGAACGTCTTCCCTATATCGTAATCGTTATTGATGAACTGGCTGACCTGATGATGGTAGCCGGCAAAGAGGTGGAGCAGGCGATCTGCAGAATCGCCCAGAAAGCGCGTGCGGCAGGACTTCACCTTATTCTGGCGACTCAGCGGCCAAGTGTTGATGTGATCACCGGACTTATCAAAGCTAACCTGCCAAGCCGACTATCATTTCAGGTATCTTCCAAAATTGATTCCAGAACTATTCTTGATCAGATGGGGGCTGAACAGCTGCTAGGGCAGGGCGATTCGCTGTTTGTAAGTGGAGGGCGTGAGATCATCCGTGTGCATGGTGCATATGTCTCGGATGGAGACGTGCTTGCTCTGGTAGAGCACCTGAAAGAGCAGGGTGAGCCAGAATACCGGAATGAGGTGTTTGAGGTGAAGAGTCCCGATGAAGCGCTTGTCGGCGGCGGGGAAGAGAAGGATTCCAAGTATGATGAGGCAGCCGAACTGGTGATAGAGAAAGGGCAGTGTTCAGTCTCCATGGTGCAGCGATACCTGCGTATCGGCTACAACCGTGCCAGTCGCATCGTTGAACAGATGGAGCAGGATGGCCTGGTTACTCCTCCCGGGTCAGGGGGGATTCGTAAGGTGCTTGCCCGATCCGAAGCCGATGGCGGTGGTGTTATCGAGTGAGTTTCTTCTCCACGCTAAAAGCTGTCGGCACTATTCTTTTCTGCTCTCTGGTGGCCTCTGCTGCCACGGTTGGGAATGCAACTGAAAAGCCATTTCCCGAGCAGATTGAAAGAGCGCTTAAGCAGCTGGCAGAGATTCCAGGCTTCTCATGTGAGTTTATTCAGGTGGTCCGTTTTTCTGATGGTGCAGACCAGCGTTATTCCGGAACACTATCAATTAGCCGACCCGGTCGTTTTCACTGGAAGTATCAGCGACCATATGAACAACTCTATGTCAGTGATGGCAGTGGTGTATGGCACTATGAGGCGGACCTGATGCAGGCCGAGTATTTGCAGGGTCTGGACACAGTTGATCCTGTTGCCATGAAGCTGCTGGATGGGCGGGTGAACCGGAAAGATGTTGAATTGCTCGGATTTGAAAATGCGGGTGGCGATGGAACTGCATACAGAGTAACTATAAACAGCAGTCAGGAACTTCTTCTCGGTCTGACAAAAGAGGGTGAGCTTCGCTGGATTGAGAGTGAAGATGTTCTTGGCAACAGGAACAGGATTCTATTTATTAA
>Ga0316192_10001654_pt1 | contig 16459 bp, 11 predicted proteins | sample MerIslwburrow_MG_FD_204931 | JGI IMG/M metagenome (GOLD analysis project Ga0316192, IMG submission 204931) | Coastal sediment microbial communities from Maine, United States - Merrow Island worm burrow | ecosystem: Environmental > Aquatic > Marine > Coastal > Sediment | place: USA: Maine...
CCTCACTCAGGGCCAGCATGGAGTTGATGTAGTTGCCGGTCGCCTTTGCCTTGCACATGGTGATGTTGACATGATGACGGGTATAGGACGAGGTCCTGATGCGAATCCCCTTCTCCATGTTGTCGGCACCCAGGTAGGAACCCCAGTCCCAGGCCGCCACCATGGCATGCACCCTGAGATTATCGGCACGCAGTCCCATGCCCTCAGCACCGTAGAAAAACAGGGGGCGAATATAGGCGGACTCCAGGCGATTTTCGCGCACCGCGGTTATTTGCGCTGCGTTGATCGTTTCCTGGTCCCAGGGCACCGGCATCATCATGATATGTGCCGAGCCGAACAGGCGCCGGGTGTGTTCCTGCAGACGGAAGATCGCCGCACCCTTGTCAGTCTTGTAGGCGCGCACGCCTTCAAACACACCCATACCGTAATGCAGGGAATGCGTTAACACATGTACCTGTGCCTCGCGCCAGGGTACCAGCTCGCCATCCATCCAGATGACGCCGTCACGGTCAGCCATTGACATAATTGAATCTCCTAAAATCTTTAATTAGCCACGGAATCCACGGAAGAAAACGGAAAGATTTTTTGTTAGACATTTATCTTTCAGTGGATTCCGTGGCTATTAATATCTTGTTTTCACTTTCTTCCGTGGCAAGTTCTTAAGATTAAGCTTCATCATCACTCACCCATAAACCGGTCCCAGATACCAGCAACGGCAGACCGCTGATCAAGCAGCACGTCATTGCCGGCGACACTCGGCTGTTCCTGCAGGGCAAGGTGGTTAATGTGATGCCGGATGGTGCAATACGCGTCTGCCAGTTGTGCTGCATCCTCCCCGGGCATCAGACCCGCCCGGGCGATTGTATCCAGCAACCGCAGATTATCCGGGTACCTGAGTAACTCCGGGTGTTCATCAGACCACAGCAGAACGGCACATTGAACCATAAATTCAATATCAACGATACCACCCCGGCACTGCTTCAGGTCCACCTGCTGCGAGTTTGTCTTGTCCAGCTCCCCGCGCATGCGCTGGCGCATTTCCTTGACTTCATGGCGTAATTTCACGACATCGCGTGGACGCGCCAGCACGCCTGAACGAATGCGCTCGAACTGGCGTTCGATCTGACCGCTACCGGCCACCACGCGCGCGCGCACCAGCGCCTGGTTCTCCCATGTCCAGGCACTGCGGCGCTGATACTCGGCGAAGGCCTCAAGGCTGCTGACCAGCAGACCCGAGGAACCGTTCGGGCGCAACCGCATATCGACTTCGTAGAGAATCCCTGCCGAGGTATAGGTGTTCAGGTAATGAATAATGCGCTGGCTCAGGCGGGTGAAGAATTCACTGTTATCCAGCACTTTCGGACCGGCCGTGTGTTGTTCATTGCCACTACTGTCATGCAGGAACACAATATCCAGGTCCGAGCCATAACCCAGCTCATAACCACCCAGTTTGCCATAGGCGACAATCCCGAAGCTGGCCTCGCAGAGTTTGCCGTGGCGCAGATAGCCCGGCATGCCGTGACGTGCCACCAGTTGATCCCATGCCTGTTGCAATACGCGTTCCAGTACCGTTTCGGCAATACAGGTGAGATGGTCTCCAACCCTGGCTACCGGTAACTCAGTGACGATATTGGTCGCGGCAACACGCAATACCGAGGCCTGCTTGAACTGCCGCAACTGGTCCATCTGCTGTTCAAGATCGTCGCCGGGTATGCCTGCCAGCCGCACGTCCAGCACACCCTGCAAACCCGCTTTGTCCAGCGGGTCATACAGGGTGCGCGGATCCAGCAACTCATCGAGCAGAATGGGATAATGCGTTAACTGTGCGGCAACCCAGCTGCTGGCCGCACACAACTGTGTGAGTTGCGACAACGCCATCGGATTCTCAAGCAGCAACGAGAGGTAGGTGGTACGTCCGGAAATGGCTTCCAGTAACTCACCAAGGCGCTTCAGTACTGGCAAGGGTGGCGTTGCGGACGCCGCCGCCTGCAGCACCAGCGGCATCAGCTCATCGAGCCGTTGCCGCCCCTGCTCACCCAGGTATCGGGTCACCGGTCCGCCACTAAATTCTGTCAACCATTGCAGGGTCTCTTCAGCATCCTGGTAGCCGGCAGCCGACAAGGCGGCAATGGCATCCACCGGGTCTGCCGTACCCTGCCACACATCGGACAAACCGGGTGTCTGGTCGCGCTGGGCATCAGAAACCCGGGTTTCGGGTGCGGCAAACACCTGTTCAAAATGTTCCTGCACCAGTTGCCGGTGCATATTGAGTGCCTGTTCAAATGCTTCCCAGCCGGAAAACCCCATGGCAAAGGCCAGCCGCACCTTGCCCTGTTCATCTTCCGGCAGTTCATGCACCTGCTGATCTGCCCATGCCTGTAAACGGTTCTCGGTACGGCGCAGAAATTGATAGGCCTCGGTCAGTTGCAGGGTGACATGCGCAGGCAGATAACCCAGTACCGCCAGTGCGTCCAGGATATCCAGCACCCCGCGCTGCCGCAATAGTGACTGGCGGCCTCCACGCACCAGCTGAAAGGCCTGCACGATAAATTCAATTTCACGGATACCACCCGGCCCCAGCTTGACGTTGTCCTGCATGCCCTTGCGCTCGACTTCGCGCACAATCTGTTCCTTGAGATTGCGCAGCGACTCAAATGCGCTGAAATCCAGGTAACGCCGATACACAAAGGGTTTCAGCAACTTCATCAGCTGCCTGGCAGGCTTTTCCGGACCGGCAACCGGGCGTGCCTTGATCATGGCATAGCGTTCCCACTCACGACCCTGTGATTGATAGTAATCAGTCAGCGCATCAAAATTTGCCGCCAGCGGGCCACTGTCACCATAGGGTCGCAGGCGCATGTCGACCCGGTAGACAAAACCATGTTCGGTATGAGTATCCAGCACCTGGATGAGCTGTTGCCCAAGCTGCAAATAGAATTCATCCGCGCTGAGCGACTGGCGTTTCCAGCCGGCGCCTGCTTCCGGATAGGCAAAGATCAAATCAATGTCAGAGGAAAAATTCAGCTCAGCGGCGCCCAGCTTGCCCATACCAAGCACAACCATTTCCGGCTTGATCTTTTTCCCGCGTGCGTTTAAACGCTTCACGGCCCAGCTGCCAAGGCAATCAAGGGCAATACTCACACAGGCATCAGCCAGTGCGGAGAGATCGTGGAGCACTTCGTCCAGCGATGCCCAACCGGCCAGATCACGCCATGCGATACGCAGCATCTCCCGGCGACGAAAATCACGCAGCGTTTGACCCAGTGCCGTGCTCTCGCTGACATCCTTTAAAACACGCTTGAGCTTGCGTTGATATTCACCGCTTGCGTAATCGGCCAGCAGGTCGCCGCTGCTCAACAGCCCATAGAACACCGCGGGATCGTTTATGCAGGTTTGTGCCACAAAATCACTGCAGGCCCAGACACGCAGCAGGCTGGTGGTGAAATCCGGATTGGTGGGAACCGGGAATTGCCCCTCCCTGGAGGCCTCTACAAAGGCTTCCCATGATTCGGTCAACTGCTCGCGCAATACCGCTGGCAACCCGCCTGTGTGCAAGCGGTTAATAGCCATTGGCGTGTACGTCGAGCTTGTCATTGTGGTTGTTTAAGTTAGTCCGGTCACTGGCCGACAGTTCTACCTCATTTGACTCTGATTATATACAAGTACTCCTTCAAGATGATATTGACGGCTTCAGTTGGTCTGTCAGCGTTCAGGGCGAGGCGCACCTCGCAGGGAATGGCCATAGTCCTTTCCAAGAGGTGCAACATAGCCATGAACGCTGACAGGCCAACCCTTCGGGCGCTCCTGTGGTGTCCCGCAGCGGTGTTGCCGCGCTTGACAATGGCTCTGGCCATTGCCTGCGCACGGCGCCTTTCTGCGAAACACCACAGGAGCGCTGAACCCGTCAATATCATCTTGAAGGAGTACATGACCAGCCGGGGGTATATATGGATTTCAAGGCCTATCTAAGGACCATGGTGGATAAAGACGCATCGGACCTGTATTTAAGCAGTGGTGCTGCACCCAGTGTAAAACTTGATGGCACGCTGCAACCACTTGAAGAGACGACGCTCAGCGCGGAACAGGTCAAGGACATTGCCTACGCCGTAATGGATAGCGAACAAATCGCCGAGTTCGAAAAGAAACCGGAAATGAATCTGGCGATCTCCGCAGAAGGTATCGGTCGGTTCAGGGTGAATATCTTCCGCCAGCGCAACAGTATTTCACTGGTGATTCGCAACATCAAAACCGATATACCAAACTGGGAGCTGCTGGGACTGCCATCGATACTGACGGATGTCATTATGGAAAAACGCGGACTGGTACTGTTCGTCGGCGCCACCGGTTCAGGCAAGTCCACCTCGCTGGCATCACTGATCGATTACCGCAACACCAATAATGCCGGCCATATCATCACCATCGAGGATCCGGTCGAATTCGTCCACGCCCACAAGAAATCAATCGTCAACCAGCGCGAGGTTGGCGTTGACACCGACAGTTACGAAGACGCCCTGAAGAACACCCTGCGGCAGGCGCCGGATGTCATCCTCATTGGCGAGATCCGTGACCGGGATACCATGGAACACGCACTGGCATTTGCCGAGACCGGGCACCTCGCCATTTCCACCCTGCATGCCAACAACGCCAACCAGGCACTCGACCGCATTATTAATTTCTTTCCCGAGGACCGCCGCAACCAGTTGCTGCTCGACCTGTCACTGAACCTGCGCGCCTTTGTCTCGCAACGACTGATCAAGACCGCCGACGGCAAACGCGCCGCGGCCGTGGAAATCCTGCTGGGCACACCGCTGGTGCAGGATATGATTCGTCGCGGGGATATCCATGAAATCAAGGAGGTCATGCAGAAATCGGAAAACCTCGGCATGCAGACCTTCGACAGGGCCCTGTACAAGCTGGTCGAGGCTGGCAGAATCAGTGCCGACGAGGCGTTGAAAAATGCTGATTCCCCCAACAACCTGCGTCTCACACTCAGCCTGAACACCGACAAGGTAGAAAAGAAATCGGCAGAGGTCGACCTGAGCCTGACCGAGAAGGAAGAACCCAGGGACGAGGAAGAAGTTGAAAACGAGGCAAGTGATTCCATAGAAAGATTTTCTATATATTCATAGTAAATCAGTAACTGGCGGTACAGGTCTAGCCCGGAGTAAAAACCATCCGTAGGAGCGTATCGCATGCGCGATTTAAAACATTCGCGCATGCGATGCGCTCCTACAAAATCTTCTCTGCTACAATCGTCTGACAATTGAAGACACAGGCAAGGATCTTACATGCTATTTTTGGTGACCGGCGGCGCCGGTTTTATTGGCTCGCACATCAGTGATCGATTACTGGCCGACGGGCACCGCGTCCGCATCCTGGATAATTTTTCAACCGGCAAACATGAAAACATCCCGGCATCCGCTGACGTCGAGGTGATTGAAGGTGATGTCGGCGACTACGATACCGTGCGCGCAGCAATGGAGCAGGTGGATATCGTGTTCCACGAAGCCGCTATTGCCTCCGTTCCTGAAACGGTCGGCAACCCGCTGTCCAGTGAGCGCGTCAATTATCGTGGCACCCTGAACATTCTCGAGGCAGCCCGTCATGCCGGGGTAAAGCGTGTCATGTTTGCCTGTTCGGCTGCGGTCTATGGTGACCTGCCGGAACTGCCCAAGCAGGAGTCCATGCCGGTGAAACCGCTGTCACCATACGCCGTCGACAAGCTGGCCTCCGAGCAGGCCTGCCAAATGTACACCCACCTGTACGGACTGGAAACCGTTTCACTCCGTTACTTCAACGTTTTTGGCCCACGCCAGGACCCGTCTTCACCCTACTCCGGGGTCATCTCGATTTTTTCGGACACTCTGAACCAGGGCAAGCAGCCTACCATCTACGGCGATGGCGAACAGACGCGGGATTTTGTCTATGTGTCGGATGTCGTGGAGGCCAACATCAAGGCAGCCACCTCGCCGGCCGCCGCCGGCAAGGCCATCAACATCGCCACTGGCGGCAAACTGTCAATCAACGACCTGTTGAAGACGATATGTAATATCAAGGACCAGCCGTTTGAACCACAGTACCAACAGGGCCGGCAGGGTGACATTAAGCATTCGCGTGCGGATATCAGTGCGGCCAGGGAATATCTGGACTGGGAACCGGTAGTGGCATTTGAAGACGGGCTGCGGAAACTGCTCGAGAGCTAATCGCAGGTGCATAACGAGAACGAACCTAATCCCTGACACGCCGCTCCCGGCATCCTGCCTCCCGCGACGTACCTACATGGCCCAGGCTAGCCTCTCGACCGGTTCCCGGTCTCACCTCCTCCCTGTAGGCAAAAAAAGCCCCGCTGTCACCAGCGGGGCTTATTGGTACTACAGGGTCAGGCTAGCTTACATCATGCCGCCCATGCCACCCATACCACCCATACCGCCCATGCCGCCCATATCAGGAGCACCACCGCCGGCACTGTCTGCTGGCGCATCACCCACCATGGCTTCCGTGGTAATGATCAGGCCGGCCACAGAGGCCGCATTCTGCAGTGCAAAACGGGTGACCTTGGTGGGATCAAGAATACCCATCTCGATCATGTCACCATATTCACCGCTAGCGGCGTTGTAACCGTAGTTACCGCTGTTACTGGCCACCTGATTCAGGATAACCGAGGATTCCTCACCGGCATTCTCACAGATCTGGCGCAGCGGTTCTTCCATGGCACGCAGGGCAATCTGGATACCCATGGCCTGGTCATGGTTGGCACCTTTAAGATCCTTGATCGATGACATGGCGCGAATCAGCGCGACACCACCCCCGGGAACCACACCTTCTTCCACGGCAGCACGGGTCGAATGCAGAGCATCTTCAACACGCGCCTTTTTCTCTTTCATTTCAACTTCAGTCGCAGCACCCACCTTGATGACCGCAACACCGCCGGCCAGCTTGGCCATACGTTCCTGCAGCTTCTCCTTGTCGTAATCGGAGCTGGAATCCTCGACCTGCGCACGGACCTGCTGTACACGGGCCTCGATGTCTTCCTTGCGGCCGGCACCGTCGATTACCGTGGTGTTTTCCTTGGTAATCACAACACGCTTGGCAGTACCCATGTCATCCAGACTGGCCTTTTCAAGGGACAGACCGACTTCCTCGGAAATCACCTGGCCACCGGTCAGAATCGCAAGATCCTGCAGCATGGCCTTGCGACGATCACCAAAACCCGGTGCCTTGACGGCACATACCTTGACGATGCCGCGAATGCTGTTGACCACCAGGGTGGCCAGCGCTTCACCTTCCACGTCTTCGGCGATAATCAGCAGCGGTTTGCCGGACTTGGCTACCCCTTCGAGTACCGGCAGCAGATCACGAATATTGGTGACCTTCTTGTCGTGGATCAGGATAAAGGGATCTTCGAGCTCGGTGGACATGTTGTCCTGGTTATTGACGAAATACGGTGACAGGTAGCCGCGATCAAACTGCATACCTTCTACCACGTCCAGCTCGTTCTCCAGGGAAGAACCCTCTTCAACGGTGATAACGCCTTCCTTACCGACCTTCTCCATCGCATCGGCGATAATGCCACCGACGGACTCGTCGGAATTGGCGGAGATGGTGCCCACCTGGGCAATAGCCTTGTTGTCGGCACAGGGTGAAGACAAGCCCTCGAGATTCTCGACCACCTGGGACACTGCCTTTTTAATGCCGCGCTTCAGGTCCATCGGGTTCATGCCGGCAGCCACTGCCTTCATGCCCTCACGTACCATGGCCTGGGCCAGCACCGTAGCAGTCGTGGTACCGTCACCAGCCACATCCGAAGTCTGGGAGGCCACTTCCTTCACCATCTGGGCGCCCATGTTCTCAAACGTGTCTTCCAGTTCGATTTCCTTGGCAACAGACACGCCGTCCTTGGTAATCGTCGGCGCACCGAAGGCCTTGTCCAGCACCACGTTGCGACCCTTCGGCCCCAGCGTCACCTTGACCGCGTTGGCCAGCACATTGACACCTGCCACCATGCGTGCACGGGCGTCATCTCCAAATTTCACTTCTTTTGCCGTCATGACAAATCCTCTTATATCAATCGGTTAATTACAGTTCGCTGAGTTCAGGTGGTGCGGCTCAGGCCTCGATCACACCCATAATGTCATCTTCACGCATCACCAGCAGCTCATCACCATTCATCTTGACCTCGGTGCCGGAATACTTGCCAAACAGCACGGTATCGCCAACCTTTACATCAAGAGGGATAATTTCACCACTTTCAAGACGCTTTCCCGTTCCAGCCGCTACAATTTCACCCCGGACTGGCTTTTCTGCTGCAGAGTCTGGTATTACAATTCCACCTGCAGAGGTGGTTTCTTCTTCCATGCGCTTCAGAATCACGCGATCGTGCAATGGACGGATATTCATCAACTTTGATCTCCTTCAATCTAGCTTTCACTTGCAATGGACAAAATGGCGCGCCAATTGTTAGCACTCGCCTCTAGTGAGTGCTAATGATAGTCATGAAGCGCGGCCTGTCAAGGGATATGGATGCTGAACAGAGTTAAGCCAAGTGCCTGTTTTTATTACATAGCCACGAAATTCACGAAAGAACACGAAAATATTTATTCGTAAGGCATTTATTTTTCTGTGGATTTCGTGGATTCCGTGGCCATTATTTTTCGGGTTTCATTCGTCGTCCCGGTGAAATTCTCCTTCCAGCGTCCGCGGCTGATGCCCGCCCGGGGTTTTTTGGCCAGGACCGGCGGGAGTCACTACGGTGAATCGTTTCAGGGCCCAGAATGCCAATGCCCGGCGTGTAATCGGTATCAAACAGGCAAAACCCAGCAGATCAGTAATAAACCCGGGGGTCAGCAACAACAGGGCGCCCACCAGCAGCAGCACCCCCTCAAACACCTCGATGGCCGGGGCCTCCCCCCGTGCCAGGGTGGCCTGCAGTCGCTGCAGGGTCGCCATGCCCTGAAACCGTGCCAGGGTGGCCCCGGCCACGGCCGTCAGTACCACCAGCAACACCGTGGGCAGCGCCCCGATGATGCCGCCGACCTGGATCATGACATAGATCTCGATGAGCGGAACGAGCAGGAACAGCAACAGCAGGACGGGAAAAGGTGACATAACTGAATAATAGCCACGGAATCCACGGAAGAACACGGAAAAATTGTTGTCTGGCATTTTTTCTTCAGTGGATTTCGTGGATTCCATGGCTATTAATATCTTGTTTTCAAGTTTTCACTTTCTTCCGTGTGCTTCCGTGGCAAGGTGTTTAAGTCAGTGTCATTCCGGTATATTTCATAAATGCCTGCTGAGCCGCGAATTGGACTGTGCACGGTCCCGGACCAGGACACGGCCACACGTATCGCCAGGGCACTGGTGACGGAACAGCTGGCTGCCTGCGTCAACATCATCCCGGCGATACAGTCGGTCTACCGCTGGGAAGGTGCTATCGAACACGACGAGGAACTGCTGCTGCTAATCAAGACCAGTGCTGCCGTCTGGCCCCGGCTGGAGACGCGCATCCTGGCCCTGCATCCGTACGAACTTCCGGAAGTCATCTCTGTCCGAATACAGGACGGCAACAACAACTATTTGAACTGGATAACAAACAACCTCAAGTCACCATGAAAATACCCGGGAAAATACTCAAAGACACCCTGGCCCTGCTGCTGGCACTGTCCGCAGGCGCGGCCTCTGCACTGGACGAGGTCGGCGGCCTGGAGCAGGAGCTGCTGGAACCTGACAAGGCCTTTGCCATTAGCGTCAGTGCCGCAGATGACGCCACGCTGCAGGTCCGCTGGGACATCGCGGACGGTTACTACCTGTACCGCGACCGCATACGCTTCAGCACCGAGACCCCCGGTGTGGAACTCGGGGAACCAACGCTGCCGGCCGGCAAGATCAAGGAGGATGAGTTCTTCGGCAAGATCGCCACGTTCCGCAAACAGGTCTCGATAAGCATCCCCGTCAGCCGCACAGCTGCAGGACCGGGCACCATACAGCTAAAGGCCGTGTCCCAGGGCTGCGCCGATATCGGCGTGTGTTATCCGCCACAGACCCAACTGGCCACACTGAAACTGGATAACATCGTGGCCGCCCCTGCGGCATCGAATGCCAGTACGGCGCTACAGGCCTTGAATGCCTTCAGTGACAAGCTGGGGCTCGGCAATGACGAGGATGAATTTCTGGACCCGGATGTTGCATTCTCCCCCGACATCATTATTGAGACACCCACAGAACTGCTAGTTCGCTGGATTATTGCCGAAGGCTATTATCTTTATCGTGACAAACTCAGCATCACACTGGTCGATGGCGAGGGTGTCACGCTGGGTACTGCCGAACTCCCGGACGGCAAGGTCAAGCACGATGAGTATTTCGGAGATGTACAGGTATTTTATAATGAGGTACACGCCCGGGTAGCACTGCAGCGTGCAGCCAGCGAGGCCACCGACATTACCCTGCAACTGGGTTACCAGGGTTGTGCCGAAAAGGGGATCTGTTACCCGCCCATCAAGAAACAGCTGGCAGTTGCACTGCCGGCCATGGATCCGGGCAAGGCGACGGCGATCTCGCCAGTCAGCATGCCTGATAATCAGACCACCTCCATATCCTCGACCAGCCAGGACGATTTTGCCAATGTCCTGAAGGACAGCAGCCTGCTGTGGGCCGTGCTGTTCTTTTTTGCGGCCGGGGTGCTGCTGGCATTCACCGCCTGCATGTATCCGATGATCCCGATTCTGTCGAGCATCATCGTCGGTCAGGGTAACAAGGTCACGACCGGCAAGGCCTTTTTCCTGTCACTGGTTTATGTCGAGGCCATCGCGGTGACCTACGCAATCATCGGCGTGGTCTCGGCACAGATCGGCGCAGGGGTGCAGGCCTTCTTCCAGAATCCGTGGATCCTCAGTTTCTTTGCGCTGGTGTTCGTTACTCTGGCACTGTCCATGTTCGGCTTTTTCAATCTTCAGTTACCGGCCGCCCTGCAATCCAGACTCAGCAACACCAGCAACAGCATGAAGGGCGGCACACTGCTTGGCGTGGCCGTCATGGGCGTACTCTCGGCCCTGATCGTCGGCCCCTGCGCCGGCCCCGTCCTGATCGGTGCGCTGATTTATACCAGTCAGAGCGGTGACTACCTCACCGGTGCACTGGCGATGTTCGCACTCGGTAACGGCATGGGTGCACCACTGCTGATCATTGGTGCATCCGGGGGCAAGTTACTGCCCAAGGCAGGCAGCTGGATGAACACTGTCAAGGCCGTGTTTGGTGTCATCCTGCTGGGTGTCGCCATCCTGATGCTGGAACGCATACTTCCAGGTCCCGTCACACTGATACTGTGGGCGCTGTTACTGATCATCCCGGCCATCTACATGCGGGCACTGGACGCACTGCCCGAGGAAGCCTCCGGCTGGGACCGCCTGTGGAAGGGGCTGGGTATTGCCATGTTGATCTATGGCGTGATCCTGATTATCGGCGCAACCACCGGCGCGCGTGACCCTCTCAACCCGTTACGAAATATCACGACCGCGGTCACTGTCAGTGGTAGCGGCGTACACAGCTCCCAACACTTGCAGTTCCAGCGCATCAAGACCATTGCCGACTTCAACGGGGCACTGCAAAACAGTGGCGCAGCAGGTAAACCGGTGATGCTGGATTTCTATGCCGACTGGTGTACCTATTGCCTGAAGATGGAGGACTACACCTTCTCTGATCCCCGGGTGCAGGCTGCACTTGCCGGGGCAACGCTGTTACAGGCGGACGTGACCGACAACGACAGCGAAGACCTTGCACTGCTCAATCATTTCAAATTATTTGCTCCACCAGCCATCCTGTTCTTTGACACAGACGGCCAGGAACAACGTAAACACCGCCTGGTCGGTTTTATGAAGGCGGAGGAATTTATTAAGCACCTACAGAAAACATTTCAGTAAAGAATAAATCTCGCCAAGACGCAAAGATCGCAAAGTTATCCTTATTCGTTAGAAAAAACATAAAAAATTCGGGTCTTCACCAAATCGAGTGGGCGTCGCTTATGATCAATGCGTGATATTACTCTCGCCAAGACGCCAAGCACGCAAAGAGATACTTGAGTTTTGCATGCCTAAGCGATGGTTTAGCAGGTAAATATCATTCTTCCTTGGCGTACTTTGCGTCTCTGCGAGAGACACAATGATCTTGGTATACCCACCCGATCTGGGGAAGAGCCAAAAATTCTTTCTTGGCGCCTTTGCGAGAGAAATTACAACGTTTATGGATGGAAACTATTTAGGCTTCAGGTCAAACTTGCGCAGCAGGTCGTACATGGTTGGTCGACTGATGCCGAGCAACTCGGCTGCCTGTGATACCTTGCCACCTACATGATTGAGCGCACGGACGGTTGCCTTGCGGTCTGAACGATCGCGTATCTCGCGTAAATTAAAGGTCGCCAGCTCCTCGGCAGAACTGCCACCCAGCTCCAGGTCACTGGCAGTCAGCATCTTGTGTTCGGCCATGATCACGGCACGTTTCACACGATTCTCCAGCTCCCTGACATTACCCGGCCAGGCATAGTTCTCAATGGCCGCCATCGCGTCCTTGCTGAAGTGGTGATCCTGTTTGCCCTGCTGCTTGCTGATGCGCTCGAGGAACACGCGCGCAAGCAACAAGGCATCGCCTTCACGGTCTTTTAATGCCGGAATCGAGATACTGACCTCACTGACACGGTAGTAAAGATCTTCACGAAACTGGTTGACCCGAATCAACTCATGCAGGTCCTTGTGGGTGGCACACAGTACCCGCACATCCACCGGAATTTCCTTGCGGCCGCCAACACGCTCAATGACACGCTCCTGCAGGAAACGCAGCAACTTGGCCTGCAACGGTGCGGGCATATCGCCAATCTCGTCCAGGAACAGGGTGCCACCGGAAGCGGTTTCGATCTTGCCCGGTGTTTGCCTGGCAGCGCCCGTGAAGGCACCTTTTTCATAACCGAACAGTTCACTCTCAAGCAGGTTCTCGGGAATAGCTGCGCAGTTAATGGCGACGAAGCGCCCTGCCTTTCTCTGGCTCAAATCATGCAAGGCCCTGGCCATTAACTCCTTACCGGTACCCGACTCACCCAGGACCAGGACCGTAGTATCCGTCGGCGCGACCTTTTCTATCGTGCGGCAGACTTGCAACATGCTGGCACCGCCAGTAACCACCCCTTCCAGCGGGGACTTGAATTTCAGCCCACTGAGACGCCGGTTTTCTTCCTCAAGTTCATACACCCGGTAGGCGCGATTGACGATCAACTCAAGCATGTCGGCGTCTATCGGCTTATAGAAAAAATCGTAGGCGCCCATGGCCACAGAGCGGGTGGCATGCTCACGGTCATTATTGCCGGTGACGACGATGATCTTGGTATGCGGTGCCTGCTGCAGGATGTCTTCCAGCAGTAAAAACCCCACGCTGGTGCCATCGGCATCCGGCGGCAGACCCAGGTCCAGTGTCACCACCGGTGGTTGATGTTGTCGTACAGCCGCGAGCGCCGCCTCATGATCACCGGCAATCTCCACATCATAGTTTTCGAAGCACCAGCGTAACTGTGTCTGCAGCCCGGGATCATCTTCGATGACAAGCAGTTTTCTTGTTGGTGTATCCATCTGGTATCTCTACTCGAAACCGCAACTTTACGGCATTTCAGTTTGTATCGCTAATGGGCAAACGAATCCTGAAGGTGGACCCCTCCCCGACCCGACTGATCACCTCGAGATCACCGCCCAGCTTGTGGATATAGTCCCGGGTTTCGTACACACCTATCCCCATGCCGGCCTTGCCCTTGGTGCTGTCAAAAGGACGAAACAGGCGGTCCCGGATAAACGCCTTGTCCATGCCGCAACCACTATCCTGAATCTCGACAATAGCACGCTCACCAAGCCTGAAAAGCCGCACAATAATACGGCCATCATCCTGCGTTGCATCCTGTGCGTTGCGAATAAGATGTCCGACAATCGCACCAAAGCGGTCCTTGTCTGCAAGCGTATTAATGCCTTGCGCCTGACAGTCCAGGGTGGGCAACGGCTTGCCGCTGGACATCATCTGCACGACTTCAGCCAGGGTTGCACATATTTCAATGCTCTCGGTCTCCTGTGCCTGCACGCTGTCACTGCGCAAATGCTCCAGCAGGCGGTTCATCTTCTGCACCGAATTGTCTACCGTGGTAATGGCGTCTTCCATAAAGCGGGGGTTGTGCTTGTGCTTGCCTGCATTGGTAACCACCAGTGACAATTGCGCGATCAGATTCTTCAGGTCATGCATCACATAGGATGACATGCGGTTACGGGCCTCGAACTGCTTCGCTTCCGCAAGTGCCTGTGATGACTCCAGCTGTGCAATATGCACAGCTGCCTGGCGACCGGCCGTTTTGACCAGGTCGGAATCCTCCCAGTTGAAATGATTCTGGGCCGGTGAATTGGCCAGCACAATAAAACCCAGCATGTGATCATGCACAATGAGCGGCACCACCAGCCAGGCATGCGGCATCTGTTGCAGCCATTCGGGCAGTTCCAGGTTGTTGTACAGCTCCGGGTCACGTTCATATTCATCAATATCAATCAACCATTCACGCGCCGTCATGAACTGAATAAGCGGATGATCCCTATCGACCACATAACGGCTGGATACCGGCATCTGCCAGCTGGCGACCGGCTCAAAACGGTTCATCTGGCGTGTCCAGAGTATGCCCCCCGGACTGTCGATGATCTCTGCAATTGAATGGATGGCTCGTTCGCGCAGCCGGTCATCCGGCTGACCCGATGACAGTGTTTGTATAAAGCGCAGCCACTCATCACGGTAATCGTATTTATAGTGGAAAAAATGCTTGTTGATGAGCACCCGCAGACTTGCCCGGATACGACCGGAGAAAAGCAGCACCATCAACACCAGTCCTGCACCAAACAGGAAGATGACCTGGATGACCGTTCCCCACTCACCACCGTAGCTACGGATGTAGTATCCACCCAGGCCCATGGCAATCAGATACAAACCGGTTCCCAGCATTGCCGTGGTATGGAAGACCATGCGTCGGGAGACAAAAATATCCAGTGACAGGCGTGGATCCCGGGCAATGGCAATCGCCAGCACCGGCACCGCCATACCATTCACAAACCCCCGCGCCTCCCACACGCTGACGTCCAGCCCCTGGAACAACAGGGCGTTCGAGTACAGGTAAAAGTCGTAGGCAAAGATCACGCCGAGTCCGATACAAAGGTATTTCACCGCACGGCGTGATTCGACGTGGGCGTTGCGCATGATCTGCTCGACCAGCACCAGCCCGACGATGGAAACAAGCAAGAAGCCGGCATAGAAGGCATCAAATCCGAGGAAATTGATTGACCCAGTCCCTGCAAAGATCCGGTACAACACCATGGTTGTCAGCAACAGGGTATAGCTGGCAGCAATAATCGTCGCATTGCGGAAGCGCTTGTCTGCGAGACGGGTATTGGTGACAGAAGAAATCAGTACATAGCCGAGAAACAACAGCCAGGAAAAGCTGCGCAACGGTTCTACCAGGTAGGAGAAAAAGGCGGCCTCGTAGTAGATAGTGACGGCGGTAAAACCCAGCCAGACGGTACTGGCGACAGAGGCAAACTTCAGGGCATTCTTGCGCGACCGGCCCTGTTGGCCGGTTAATAGCACCAGGGTCAGCACCAGAAATAGAAAGGCACCTGACCCGAAACTAATGACACCGGTGTTAATCACTCGGGGATACCTGAAGTCTCTTTACTTTAATGGCCACGGAGGCCATTGATTGACCTTTGCTATCCTCCAATCTCCTTGTACACACGGCGCGCCTCTTCCACACCTTCATATTTCATGTCTTCCGCCACGGCCTTCGACAGGATCTCTTTGGCTGCACGGTTATCCCCTTGCTTGTAGTACGTCATACCCAAATGGTAGCGGAAAACCGGCACATCCGGCGCCTGCTCAACCACACCGGACAGTATCTCTGCGGCCTTGTCGTACTCACCCACGCGGTAGTGTACCCAGCCCAGCGTATCCAGCAGGGCCGGCAGCTTGCTCGCTGCCAGCTTACTGGCCAGTTCCATCGCCTTGTTGAGACTGGCTTCATCGGTGCGATGATCAGCCAGCAACGCCGCCAGGTTATTGGTGGCAATGGCATTATCGGGGTTGTTCACCAGAAAACCTTCATAGATAGTAATGGCATCTTCATACCGCTGCTGGCGTTCCTTGACCCCTGCCAGGCTGAGCAAATAGCGCGGCTCATCCGGTGAGGAATCCAGGGCCTTCGTATAGACAGCCGCCGCTTTATCAAACTCACCCTGCTGGCTATAGAAAGAGGCCAGCGCCCCTGTCAACCGGTCATCTCCGGGTAAGACATCCAGCCCCTGCAAGAGGGCTGCCTCGGCACCATCCAGGTTGTCTTGCCGGGCACGTGCACCGGCCAACTGTATATAAACCACACTGCTCTTTTCGTTGACTTCAAGCTGCCGGG
>Ga0316192_10001655_pt1 | contig 16458 bp, 19 predicted proteins | sample MerIslwburrow_MG_FD_204931 | JGI IMG/M metagenome (GOLD analysis project Ga0316192, IMG submission 204931) | Coastal sediment microbial communities from Maine, United States - Merrow Island worm burrow | ecosystem: Environmental > Aquatic > Marine > Coastal > Sediment | place: USA: Maine...
TCAGTAAGATACCAATCAAGGCCGATCAAGACCGGTTAAGACATTAGACAGGTTTAGTCCTCCGAAGGCAGGGGTCACAGGTTCGAATCCTGTCGGGCGCGCCATTTTCCCCTGGTCCGTTCCGGTCACATGGTTTACACCTTATTCCGGGCACATGGTTAACACTTTGTCCGGTGTGAACGGATGGAACGGCAGCTAAGCTGCCTCGCCTTCGGCGTCTGTCGGCTCGAAATCTCGCCTCGGAAGGGGCCGGGTTCTACCCGGCCCCTTTCATTATCGAAGTGTCTCGCACCAGCATCATCGCCTGTCGAACCAATATCTTCTTCACGCGGTAGATATGTGTGCTTGAATCCACGTCAGGATTTTTTCGAACGAACGGTCGTTGGCCTCTAGCATTCCAATGATGAATTGTTCGCCTTCGTCGGCGCTAACCACTAGTTTCCAGCCATTCAGGCGTAGAAAAATATCCGTCCCAAAGAAAGCGACACGCTTGTTGCCATCGACGAATGCGTGATTAACGAGAAGAGATTCAAACATTGCGGCCGCCATCTCTTCAATATGCGTGTAGTAACCGGTTTGCGGTCGAAAAAGGGCACTTTCAAGAAGGCCCTGATCTCGCACGCCGTGGTCGCCACCAAAGCGCTCGATCAAGCGCTCGTGAATCGCGAGCACCTCATCAAGGGACAGGAAGTCGACCGTGTTACCGGGCAAGTCGGCGGCCTAGCTCTTCGTTCTCCTGGATAGAGTCTTCGAGGTGATCCATCACGACAGGACGCAGTCGGCGCTTCTGAACGTAGTCGCTGATTGCTTCAGTGAGTAGACCGGAAATGCTCTGATGGGACTCCTTTGCGAGGTCCTGCAGTGCTTTCCATTGAGCTTGTTCGACTTTTGAGCTGATCTTTATGCTGGCCATTTGGAGACCATATCAAGCTATGTCAAGATATGTCAAGATTATGCAGGTTGAACCCTCCGAAGGAAGGGGTCACAGGTTCGCACCGACGAGCGCAGCGACGACAAGCGGGCCGCGTCAGCGGCCGCTAATCCTGTCGGGCGCGCCGGTAAACAAAAGGGGACAGTGACCCTAACTCCAGGTGAGTTAGGGTCACTGTCCCCTTTTCTGTAACAAAGTGATGCAGTTGCGCCTCAGCGCCGATTTCAGCCCTATACTCCCCGACCACGGAGAGAGGAAACCGAAATGGCCGAACGCACTGACAATCAGATTTTTATCAGCATCGCTGTCGCGACCGTTATCGGTGCCTTGATTTCATGGGCCGGCAGCGACGGCGGCGATCGTTTCGGAGTGTTCCCGGTATTCGCGTTATGCGGCGTGCTCGCTTTTGCGGTCAACTGGGCTGCCTTCATCCCCGCGGCGATCAAGCGGACCGAGCACTACTACGATCTTACGGGCGGTATCACCTACATTACCGTCACCGTTGTCGCCGTGTCGCTCTCGAGCTCGCTCGACCTGCGTTCGGCGATCGTGGCCGGCATGGTGATGTTCTGGTCGATCCGGTTGGCCTCTTTCCTGTTCATGCGCATCTCGCGTGCTGGTAAGGACAGCCGCTTCGACAAAATCAAGAACCAGCCGCCGCGCTTTTTCCTGGCATGGACGCTGCAGGGCTTGTGGGTACTCCTGACGGCGGCTTGCGCGCTCGTCGTAATTACGGGCGGCAATCGCGAGGCACTCGGAATTTTCGGTTATGTCGGCATTGCAGTCTGGACCGTCGGTATCCTGATCGAGATCGTCGCGGACCAGCAGAAATCCGCGTTTCGCGCCGATCCCGCCAACAAGGGAAAGTTCATCAACACAGGCCTGTGGGCCTGGTCCCGGCACCCGAATTACTTCGGCGAGATCGTGCTCTGGACAGGCATGGCAATCATCGCCGTGCCAGTGCTCGATGGTTGGCAGTGGGCGACGCTCATCTCGCCAGTTTTCGTGTTCCTCCTGCTGACCAGGGTCAGCGGCGTACCCATGCTCGAGGAAGCCGCCGACGAGCGATGGGGCGGTCAGGACGACTACGAGGCGTACAAGCGGAATACGCCTGCGCTCGTCATGAGGCCGCCGGGCTCCCGTGACTGAGGCACGAACAAATCTGACAGGGGCTTATCGCTTCACGTCGTTGGCCCGTCCAATAGACCCGGCGTACCTGACAAATCGAGCGCTACTCATTGTGCTGCCACTCGCAGGGTTGCTGAGTGCCGGCCTGGCATCTGTGGGAGCCATTGATGGTAGTCCGGTGTCAGCAGCGCTCAGCGGAGTCCTGACCGCGTTCGCGGCCTGGGCGCTAACGCGTGAACTGGCACCCGACTTCAACGATGCTGCTTTCGTCGCGCTGGCGATTGCATGGTTCATTTACATCGCACTCGGAGCCCAACTGGTCCTGCTGCTTTTTGTCGCGTTGCTCCTCGTACGACTGGTGAACCGCTCGACCGGGTTGCCGTGGCGGCCACTCGATACTCTCGGGGTTCTTGGCTTCTGCACCTGGGCGGCAATCAGCACGCAGCAACCACTGATCCTCCTGGTCACGTCTTTGGCTTTTGCGCTTGATGCGGTACTCGAGGAACCCCTGCGCCGACACTGCCTGGCAGCAGCGGCGTGTCTGCCCGTTTTCATTTGGATGCTGACTGGTGAGGCAGACCTGATAGCCGGCGATTTGACAGTAAGGGATTGGTCACTGCTCGGCGTTTTTGCGTTAGGCATCTTCCTCGTCGTCAAAAAGAATCCCGGGCCCGTTTCCTATTGCGACGTCGCCCCAGAGCGGCTCGACCGGGTGCGTGTCAATGCCGGCCTGATCGTGGGCGGGTTGCTGGCCGTGCAGGCGGTACTAACTAACGGTCGTTCCGCCTGGCTGGAGACACCAATTTGGGCCTGCATCATCGCAGTGCTGCTTTCGTTTGTGGCTCGTGGTGGCAGGTCGGAGCTATTGTTGCGCAGAGACGAACAATGATTTCTCCCAATCACTGTTTGTCCTATAAAACTCAATAGTTATGCTGCATGCATTGAAATCACGGACATAGGATTTGAGATGGGTCTTTTAATCGACGGAAAGTGGCATACGGACTGGTACGACACCAAGGCGACCAAGGGCCGGTTCGTACGCAAGGATTCGAGCTTTCGCAACTGGGTGACGGCTGACGGAGAAGCCGGCCCGAGCGGTGACGGCGGTTTCAAGGCGGAAGCCGGGCGCTATCACCTCTATGTGTCGATGGCCTGCCCCTGGGCTCATCGCACTCTGATCTTCCGCCGCCTGAAGGGGCTCGAGGACATGATCTCGCTGTCCGTTGTCAATGCCTTCATGGGCGACGAAGGCTGGACCTTCGACGAGGGCGACGACGTTATCGCCGACTTAGTCAATCACAAGGCCCGCCTCCACGAGGTGTATACGCAGGCCGATCCCGAATACACCGGCCGCGTCACTGTGCCCGTGCTGTGGGACAAGGAGCGCGGCACCATCGTCAGCAACGAGTCGTCGGAAATTATTCGCATGTTCAACAGCGCCTTCGATGACATTGGTGCCACGCCGGGCGACTATTATCCGGAGACGCTGCGTGACGAGATTGATGCGCTGAACGATTTCATCTACCCGAACATCAATAACGGGGTCTATCGTGCCGGGTTCGCGACGGCCCAGGACGCCTACGAAGAGGCCGTGCAGGAACTCTTCGCCGCGCTCGACAAACTGGAGCGACGGCTCGCCGACCACCGTTATCTGGCCGGCTCGACGGTTACCGAGGCAGACTGGCGACTGTTTACCACCCTGGTGCGTTTCGACGCCGTCTACGTCGGGCATTTCAAATGCAATGTGCGCCGCATCGTGGACTATCCGAACCTCTGGGGCTACGTACGCGACCTGTATCAACAGCCCGGCGTCGGCGAGACCGTGAAGCTCGGCAACATCAAGGAGCACTATTACGCCAGTCATGACACGATCAACCCGACGGGCGTGATTCCGATCGGGCCCGAAATAGATTTCGAGGAACCACACGGCCGTTCCTGATGCACCTGAACGCGAACTTTTCCGAGCCCGTAGTGATCCGCCCTGACGATTACGCATGGGTGCCTTCGCCCATGCCCGGCGTCGAGCGCATGATGCTCGATCGTGTTGGGGATGAAGTCGCGCGCGCGACCTCGCTCGTTCGCTATCAACCGGGCAGCACGTTCTCCCCGCACGTGCACAGTGGTGGCGAGGAGTTCTTCGTGCTGGAGGGCGAGTTCGGCGACGAACACGGGCTCTATCCGGCCGGCACCTATGTCCGCAACCCGATCGGCACGCGTCATACGCCGCGCGTCGGTGACGATGGCTGCATCATATTCGTCAAGCTGCACCAGTTCGAGAAAGCCGACCAGCAGCCCGTCAACCTCGACACCAACAAAGCCGAATGGTTACCCGGGCTCGTACCGGGACTCACGGTGATGCCCCTGCACGAATACGGCACCGAGCATGTGGCGCTCGTCAAGTGGGCGCCCGACACCGAGTTCCAGCCCCACACGCACTGGGGAGGCGAGGAGATCCTCGTACTCGAAGGCTGTTTTCACGACGAACACGGCGAGTACCCGGCCGGCACCTGGATTCGCAACCCCGACCAAAGCCGTCATACGCCGTACACACGCGACGAGGGCGCGCTGATCTACGTCAAAGTGGGCCATCTTGCGCCCGAGAGAATTGTCGGTTTAGCAGACGGGGACAGTGACCCTACTTCCAAGTGAGTTAGGGTCACTGTCCCCTTTTCTGTCCGTCTTTTATCTGCCTATGCACGGCAGCGCCCACGTCCTCGTCGATCAGGCGGAGCCCAGCGTGAAAGTCGGAGACGAACGCCTCGCCTTGTGCCTTCGCGGCTTCGTAGGCGAGCGAAATATCCGTTGGGCGATTTTCGAGCAGAACCTGAAACACTTGTTCAGCCTGGCTTCGGTCCTTTAGTGCTTTCGCTGCGAATGCCGCCGGTCTCTTCTCGCTGACCACGCATTTGTGAATGGCGAAACGACCCGGCGCGGGTACGTTGACCATGATGCCATGCTCGTAGAGTAAAACTGCTGGCTGGGGATCGCCCAACAAATAGTCCAGATGCCGCAAAGGTGACGCATAGGTTCCAAGGTCCGACAAATGCACAGGTCGGGCAGTTTCTCGTCCCTTCATCGGCGCGAGAACATCGACGATAAAGTCTCTGCCTCGGATTTTGAACGACGTCGATGGCTGTTTGCGATTCAATGCCGGAACTTCAAAGAACCCCATGCCGCTATCCAGGATTGCCTGTCTCAGGTTGATCGGAGAACGAGGCCTTGGCAAGACCAATTCATAGTGGTTGTCGGCGGCGAGATCAATATCCTGTGTTCCGGCATCGCTGGTCCAGGCGACGCTCAGCATATTTGCATAGGCTCTGAAGGCCAGCGTTCCCACAAGGGCAGCTCCAATAAGGAACACGCCGTTACGCTCGAGCAGAGAGATAACTTTGCCTTCGTCCCTTGTGACGGTGGCCATGCCGCCGCCAATGAGCATATTGACGAGTCGATGTCTGAGTTCGCGATCATCGGCATTCGATTCCCAACGCGTCTTTTCGTCATCAATCTGATCGAGCAGTTCGGTCGTCTCCTCGCCGAGGTAGTGTTCTCTCCGCGTGCTGCCGACACTTATGTACAGATACCAATAACGTTTGTCGTTGATGGTCTTGTATTTGAATGACAGATTGGAGCCGTCAGAAATTGGATGCACGCAGTTTTGCATCAGCTCGCTGTATTGAACTGACAAGCTGTTTGGGAGGTATTCGATCGTTTTCATAGGTAAATTATACCGCAACAAATCTATAGTGCGGTATAATTTCAACTGATTGATCCATAGCTGTTTATGAGATCAAAGTTAGGTAAGTGAGCGTGGCAATCATCTTTCGGAGGCACGTTTTATACCGTAAAATACACAAGTCACGGTATAATTAGGTCGGCCGAAGCAGGTTAAACTTTCCGGCGGACGGGAATCGGGTCCAGGTCCGCGAAAGGCCGCTCACATATCCGAGTGAACACGGTCGTTATCCGCTCAGCGAATTGCCCCAGGAAATAGTCGACATCGTCGATCGCATGAAAGGTCGTATAGCCCTTCTCGAGGAAGTCCTGCATGGCGCTGAACCCGGCAGCGTGTGCAGGGTAATGCATGGTGCGCAAGGTCATGCGGAGCATGCGACTACGGACCAGCCGCTTGAGCGTATGGCCGAGAACAATTGTGAGATCGATAAGTTCGAGGCACTCTTCCAGCGACGTCGTACTCCTGAACGTTGCGCAGAAGTCTCGTTCGGAGATCCCCTTACTGATGTCGGTCCGCTCCGACAGGTCGCGGCAGTTCGCGAGATTGATCGCGAGCGTCCGGGCATTGAGTTCCATCGCGGACGCGAGCGCCTGCAGCGCGTTATCCGGCAATAGTCGGACCATGATCGGGATAATGCGCGCGACGTCGGCATCGCGTGCGCTGATGCCGCTACCCATGAGGTCCGAGACGATGAATTCGACGGCCGCCGCGGTGTCGGGACGCGACTCGAATTCGCTGAAGAAAGGCAACAGGTATGCGACCTGCCACTTGATAAAGTGCCGGAATTGCCGCAGTGACTCTTCATCGGAGCGGTACTGTTCGTGGACAGCGATGCTCTCTTCCGTGAACAGGCGGAGACGGTCGGCGTTCGGTCTGGAATTCGTTGCCACAGTAGCGTTATTGTGCACTACATCGATCAACTGTACGCAAGGAGAGACGACATGGGATTTGCCCTATCCGACATGACACTGACGAGCTCCGCGTTCGAGCAGGGCGGAGCAATTCCTGCGAAGTACACCGGCGAAGCCGAAGACGTATCGCCGGCGTTCGAATGGAGCGACGCCCCGGACGGAACCCACTCATTTGCGATCATCTGTCATGATCCCGATGCGCCGCTCATCAAGCCCGGCACGTATGGCTATGTCCACTGGGTGTTGTATGGCATCCCGGGCGACGTGAGAGAACTGCCGGAAGGCATCGCCGATTACGTACAGGGGAGCAACGATTTTGGCAACCCTGGCTACGGCGGACCGATGCCCCCACCGGGCCACGGCACGCACCACTATTTCTTCTGGTTGCTCGCCCTCGACACCGAGCCTGACATACCACCGGGCCTGTCAATGTGGGAACTGCTCGAGACGATCGAGCCGAACGTGATCGGCATGAACCGGCTGGTGGGTACCTATTCGCGTTCCTAGGCCAGGCGCCATGCCGCGCCCCGAGAATACCCTGCCCGCTCTTTGCTTTATTTATTGTAACGCGTTACGATAAATAAGTGAAAACGACGAAGAAGAAGCGCGGGCGCCCCAGGAAAGGTAATGCGATGACTGCCGCTGAGCGCATGCGGGTGTATCGGAAGCGCAAGCGTGACGCTGGCTTGAAAAGCGTCCGCCACTGGGAGCCAGCGGAAGGCACAAGTGTGCGCCAATATTCTGATCATCGAATTCTGGACGCTCGCAGTCTCGCGATGCACTGCAAAATAGCTCAGAAGATATCGCGTGACACCGCTTTGCTCGACAAAGCCAAAGGAAACCTCGAACGTTGGATCGCGAAATCAGAAGATCCGCTGCCGCGATATCTCCGTGAATGGCAAGAGATACTCGCGCGTCCCTGGCCGGAAATAGCGGAGTTGATTACCAGCATGAGCGAGGAGGCGACGAGGCTACGTTCCTCATCTCCATTTGCTGGGGTACTTTCGGCCGACGAGCGAGATCAGATATATGCAGCGTTCAGAGCTTGAGCATCTGATTCGCGCCAGCGGCGAAATCGCCGGCGATGACGAAATCATAATCATCGGTAGTCAGGCGATTCTGGGTCAGTTTCCCAATGCACCCGTACAACTCTTGATGTCAATGGAGGCGGACATCTATCCAAGAAACCATCCGGACAAAGCGGACAAGGTCGATGGTGCGATCGGCGAGGGCTCTTCATTTCATGAGTTACATGGCTACTATGCGCAAGGAGTTGGAGAAGAAACGGCAGTGTTGCCGAAGGACTGGGCGACCCGTTTGATTCCAGTCAACAATGAGAATACCAATGGCGTAACCGGCTATTGTCTTGATGTTCATGATCTCGCGATATCAAAGATCATCGCGGGGAGACCAAAGGACCTGGAATTCGTACAGGAATTGGTGCGGCACAACATGATTCAGAAGAAGACAATGCTTCGTCGTCTCGGCCAAACGGGTCTTCAGGAGTCCAAGCGTTCCAATCTACGAGCGCGGATCAAATCACTGTTCGTCGTGTGACAACAGCCTATCGGCTATGATCGGCTAAAGCTTGTCCCCTGGGCACGAACTGGTATGGATACAACGAATACATGAGCAAGATTCCACAACCCTCAATTTTGCCCGCAGGGCCGCGCGTCGCACGCTACCTGACTTTTAGCCTCGCGCCAGACTCAGATCCGGCGCAGAGCAGGGCCGCTGTTCAAGCGCTCGACATCGATGAAATGATCACGGTCGGCATTGGCGAACCGTTGACGGAACACTGGGGTGGTAATGTCGACGGACTTCGGACGTTTCCTGAATTGTCCGGCCCGGAAGTACAAGTGCCTTCAACGCAGCAGGCGCTGTGGTGTTGGTTGCGCGGGACCGACCAGGGCGAACTTGCCCTTCGGTCAATCGCGATCGCTGACGCCCTTGGCGACGCGTTTCGCCTCGAGCAGGTCGTTGATGGATTCAAGTACGGTGACGCTGAGCTGGGTAAGGACCTGACTGGCTATGAAGATGGTACTGAGAACCCTGTCGGTGACGACGCGATCGCCGCCGCTATTGTGCAGGGCGGTGCTCCGAGCATGGCGGGTTCAAGCTTTGTGGCGGTGCAGCAATGGATACACGACCTGAGGTATTTTTCATCGTTGCCCCAGTCCGACCAGGATCACATCATTGGACGCCGAAAATCCGATAACGAAGAGCTCGCCGATGCGCCGTCATCGGCACATACCAAGCGCACTGAGCAGGAGAGTTTTGATCCGGAAGCATTTGTCCTGCGTCGCTCGATGCCCTTCGCCGATGCGAGCGGCGAAGGGCTGATGTTTGTTGCGTTTGGCCATTCATTCGATGCCTTCGAGGTGCAGCTCCGAAGAATGGCGGGTCTTGAAGATGGCGTTACAGACGGGTTGTTCAAGTTTTCACGCCCCATAACCGGCGGCTACTACTGGTGCCCGCCGGTAAGTGACGGCAGGCTGCATCTGGCAAACATCATGTAGGTGCTTACGTAGATCGATTTGAGCAGGTTCATGGCGACTCCTCCGCCCAGTAGTCAAGGCCCATGCGCTGGAGCAAAGCCTTGTATCGCGGGTGCTCGCGCATCCCGGTTCGCCGGATGAGAGCGCCAATATACGGCGCGTCAGGTTCAAAACGATCGACAGCGATCTCGAGCCAGTCGATGGCAGACTCGTCGTCTCCGCCAATTTCATAAGAAAATGCTATGCCCATCGCCGGATATCTCCCGGCAGCGAACGCTTCCACTTGCATTTCGGCAAGTTGCAGGCTCGAAGCCTCGTAGCCATCGCGACGATACGCAGCTTCCAGAAAATCTGCGGCTTCGGTTTTTTCGGGCGACCTCTTCATGACGTAGACACGGGCCGCTATGGCCTCTTCGTGATTGCCGAGTGCATCGTGCGCAACCATCAACGTCGAGTACGCAAATCCATATCCCGGCGCCATGCTCAACGTCTGCTCGGCGAGCTCGATGGCCTCGTCATACTCATCGCGCATGACCAGCTGCATGCTGTACAGACCGACAATTAAAGGATTCAGCGGATCCAGTTGCACTGCTCTTTCGGCATGAACAGTGCTCTTGTCGAGCTCACCGACGATACCGAGGAAATGCGCATAGAAAATGTGCGCATCGGCGAAACTGGGGTTGAGCTCTAATGTGCGTTCAAAGTGTGGCCGCGCGGCTTCCCAGTCGAACAACTGCCACGTCGTTAGTGAGGCCAGACCCAGATGCGCTTCGGGAAGAAACGGGTCGAGTTCCAGCGCCTTACGTATCGGCGGAAAACACTGCTCGCGCGCTTGCTGCGGTGTCAATATTTCGATTTGCGCCTGGAATATGCAGAGCTTGCCCAGGCCGTAGTGGCCCAGCGCGCTGTCTGGGTCGATTTCGACTGCGCGTTGAAAATGGGATGCTGCGATTCGCATGTCTTCCGGCGTAAAGCGCTCGATGTGAAACACACCTTTGAGAAACGCCTGGTAAGCCTCTGCATTGATGGGCTTCGCCGCGGCAAACTGCTCTCGTTCCTCTGGACCCATTTGCACCCGCACCTGGTTGGCAATCTCCTGCGCGGCTTTCGCCTGCAGTAACATGATGTTCTCGAGCTCATCCTCGAAGCGGGCTGCCCACACCTGCTCGTCCTTCCCGGCGTCGTGCATGCGCAAAGCGATGCTGACGCGATTGCCATCACGCAGGACCGTGCCCTCGACGATTCGCGCGACGCTCAACCGGGAGGCGATTTCGAGTAGCGAACCACCGGCTTCACGAAACGGCAGGGTAGATACTTTTGAGGTAACGCGCAGGTTTCTCACTCGCGACAGGCCGTCGATCAACGAGGATTGCATGCCCGATACAAAATACTGTTCATCGGGATTGCCGGAAAGATCATCGAATGGCAGTACCGCGATCGAGAATGCACTGATTGACTCGTCGAGCCGCACCTGCCCGGGCTCGATGCGGACACCGAAGCGCAGCGTAATTGCCACGGCGATCAGACCGAGGGCTGCCAGAAGCAAGAAATCCTTGGTTCGCAGCGACGGGTCGAAGCTCTCTCCCGGGCTGGCTGGTGGCGTGCGCGATATACCATCGAATGTGACGTCGTAACGCCACGCGAAGACCACGACCAATGGAAACAGCGACGTGACAATCAGCCACACATAGAGAAGTGCTTCTTCCGGAACGCCAATCGCCGGGAACAGCATTCCGGCGACCTGCACCGCGACCCACGCCGCGACGATGTAGACGGCGGCAGCCCGGAAAACTCTCCGACGTCTTAGTTCTATTATCAGCTGTCGAAGCCGCATAGCCCAATTCTAGCAGGCAGGGGCCGTAAGAGTGGGTGCGACCTGGCCGAGGAAGTTCGAAAGCTGCGGCGCCAGCTCTGAATGCTAGAGATCGTAGAGCGATCTAAACAGGATTTCGATACCGCGAAGTCGACCGGTATCGCTATACTTATAAGCCAGCCCGAGTCGATCAAATTTTAAAAACCAGATCTTGATCGGCCTGTCTTTCCTGCCCAGGGCCATCCCGAACTGCAAGTAGTTTGCGACCGAGTCGACTCCTAACGGGCCTGCAGAGAATTCAATGTCTTCGATAAAACTCGTGTAGCCGAGATTCCAGTAGAGCATCGTCTGATCGTCCTTCGAGCTCCACCAGCTGACGGGGTAGGCGAACTCGGCGGCGAGACTGGTAAAAGAGAAGTCATCTGATTCACCGTCGTTCGGTGCGATGCCCGTGATACCGACACGGGCCAGGAGTGCCCAGTCGAGTTTCCCCGCTTCAAACCCGTAGCGGCCACGCAGTCCAGCTCTCCAGATCCACGCGCGGTCGCTGTCTCCAATGACACCCCCATAGCCGACTTCTGCGATCGGGCGCAACGAGAACCTGTTGCTGACCGGAATGTCCATGTCGGCGCCGAATCCGACGCTCAGGGTAGAGAGGTTGTCGAGGTCGATGATCGAGGGAATGTCATCAAGGTCGAAGCGCGTCAGCCCGAGGGTGACGGGGACGCGAAACGTGTAAGCAAATCTCCTCTTGCCCTGATCATTAAATCCGGCTTCACCCACCGTCCATCGCGGCGAGGTTCTCACGACAAAGGCCTCTGCCGCGTCGCTAACTCTGTACCAACCGGTGCCAAAAAATGATGCATAGGCCCAGTGCAAGTCCGGATCGACTTGCTGTTGGCCATGTGCGACGGGAGCGAAAAGAACAGCGAGCAATACTGCACAAGCCGGGAGCCAGCCTTTATCGTGCGTTTTGTTCGACAACATGAATTACCGGTTGAGCGGGACCTGGGTGACGCCGGCCGGACTCACACCGAGCTACACCCCTCCCGGGTATCAGCTATTCGTATTCTTCAAACTCGACCTCGGTATTCGCTCCCGCATCGATATCCTGTACAACGTTGAGCAATTCCTTTGGATCCAGTTCCTGGCCCAACGCGTTGCTGGCCGGCGTTCCGATCGCAAAGACCAGGGCTGCGACAAAAGTCACAACAGTCGACTGTATTCTAACGAGCATGCTTACTCTCCCCGAAATCGGTTTGAATCAGAATTTGGAATCTTACATCAATCGGAAATATTATGGTCCCTACGCATTTCCTGTTTCCACAGCGGTGATCGTACTTAAGCGTCACGGCTCGGAGAATATTGTATGAGTTTAAAGCGTCCACTCGGATTGCTGCCAATGCTCGTGGTTTTCCTATTCACAGCGCCTGCTGGTGCAGAAGAAAAGCCACGGCTGGTTCTCCAGATCACCGTAGACCAACTACGCGGTGACCTGCCGACGCGATACTACGATCGGCTCGGCGACGGCGGTTTTCGCTACCTTTGGGAGAACGGCATTGTCTATCGTAATGCCCACCACGCACACGCGAACACAGAGACCATCGTTGGCCACGCGACGCTTGCCACTGGCGCACACCCTTCAGGTCACGGCATGGTTGGCAATATCTGGTTCGATCGCGAGACCGGTTTCACCACGTACAACGTCGAAGATCCCAACTATCGCTTGCTGACCAAAGGGGCTGATGTTGACGCAGACGCAGAGATAGACCCGACACAGCGCGCCGCGCGCAGCGAGGGCCGATCGCCGGCGGCAATTCTGGTCTCAACGTTTTCCGACGAACTCCGCAGTAATACGGGAGGCGCAGCCAAGGTCATCGGAGTGTCGGTTAAGGACCGCGGCGCAATTTCCCTGGCAGGACATGCCGGCACGGCTTACTGGTTCTCCAAGGCGGGTGGGGAGTTTGTCACAAGCACCTATTACCTTGAGAGCTACCCGGACTGGGTTGTCGCATTCAATGCAAAGAAGCCGGCGCAGCAGTTCGCGAATACGAGCTGGAACCTCCTGCATGATCAGGACAGCTACCTGTTTGGCGACTCGGACGATCGAGCGTGGGAAACCGATGTGGCGGGATTCGGCCGGGTGTTTCCGCATTCGTTTGGTGATGGCAGCAGCCGCTACTTCACGACCTGGCTGACGCTGAGCCCGGCTGGAGACAGGCTGGTTCTCGATTTTGCGAAACGGGCGTTGGTCGAGGAAGAGCTCGGCGCCGACAGTGTTACGGATTACCTGAGTGTGAGCTTTTCATCGACCGACTACGTTGGTCATGTATTCGGACCGTCAAGCCTCGAAGGCGAAGACAATATCCTGCAGCTCGATCGTACGCTGGCGGACTTACTGGCATTCGTCGATGACACCGTCGGTCTCGCCAATACGCTCGTGGTGTTGTCTGCTGACCACGGCGGTCCTGATACACCCGGCTATCTGAATGCGCTCGGGATTCCGGCGGGCTACGTCGACCCGGACAGATGGGAGAAAGACGCCGCTCTCGAGCGCATCAAGGATCAATTCGAGTTATCCGGTGACCTTATCGAAACCTACGATCATCCCTACCTGTACTTCAGCGCCGACGTAAAGAACAGCACCCGGATTGATCACGAGGCGCTCGAGGCTGCTGTTGTTGAAGAGCTACTGAAGTTTCCGGGCGTCTCGCTCGCCGTGTCCAGCTCGGCGCTTCGAAAAGGAAACCTGCCTGATACCGACCAGATGCGCGCGGTCGTAAACAACTTTCATCCGAAGCGCTCCGGCGACGTGTTTATCGTCTTCGAGCCCAATTGGTTCATCAATGATTTTGATGGCCTTACGGTTGCGTCCACGCACGGTTCGCCGTGGAGTTACGACACCCACGTGCCGATCGTGTTTGCAGGTGCAGGCCTGAAGCCGATGCGCGTGGATCGGCGCGTTCATACCGTCGATATTGCGCCGACGTTGTCGACGATTCTCGGTACAAAATTGCCGTCGGGATCGGTTGGCGAGCCGCTTACCGAGGTGAGCACAAAATAGTTGCCGGGCGGGATGCCCGGCAACCAGTTCTGCCATAGCACGCTGATGCGTTGCTTACCTTGAACAGACAGTGACTGTGTTATACGGGTCGGTGTAGTCGCCATAGCAGCTTCGCGTCTGCCCGCCATAACCGCCCTCCCAGGCGTCCCATGCATCCCACGCATCCGAATAGTCCCGGCCGTCCCAGTCGTCCCCGGAATCACCGCCGCCTCCCGACCCGCCACCGGACGAATCGTCTGCCGATCCAGAGACATCACTGCCACCCTCCGGGTTGTATCCCGGCCCAATGCCGGTGCCAATGGACAGTTGATTGGGTATGTCCACGTCGATGACATAGGAGGTCATGCGGGCGTTGGCATCCGTTACTTCAACAATGATGTTCCCGGTGGGAATAATGAACGTGGGAAACTCGATGCCGATATTGATGGTCATCATTTCGAAATCAATATTGACCCAGGCCCACTGCCGGGCTGGATTAATCACCTCAACCATGCCGAGTTCGTTATACGTGTATCCGTTATTTGTCATCCGTAACGTGTTAACCGCGAAGTTTCCAAAGTCCGACGGGTGTACGTTCGGATCGCGACAATCTGAGCAGTAGAGTCGAGTGTGATCGCGAGCGGAGGCCACGTCGGCAACGAGAAGCAGCGCGGCCAGGAAGATCGCGTGGGCCAGAGGATTCGATAAATATTTCATTACCCCGCCCCCTGTATTGTGCTCTTGCCAGTCGTCTCTTCCTCTATCACTTTCATGTCGTGTAGAAGAGTGTCGACCTTGCGATCGAGTCGTTCGAAATCCGCGTCATCGAGGGAATTGCGAAGGTAATACTCCCTGAAGTCGAATGACGGGTCCGGGCTGCCCTCAAGTTTTTCTGCCAACCTGTCGAGTACGTAGCGACGCTGTAATGTTCCGGTCGCTATCTCGCCGTTTGCTTTAACTTGATTGAATGAATTGGTGGCGAGCCACCTGATCGGTCGCGAGTCACCGCCAAGGAGCGCCGACGAGCGGACCATCAGGTTCCAGGACTTCATTGGTACGCTTCGAGCCACCCTGCGACCCAGTACCAGGCCGGCAATGGGGTCCGAGTAGGCCAGGGCCTCCAGCGCCTCGTCGGAATAGGTCTCGTACTCGTGGGTAGGTTTCGGCGACGATCGTTGGCATTCCACGGCGTCGACGAGCTCACCGGTAGACGGTCTTACGACCTGCACCGTGACATAGGTACAGTCGGCGTTACGCCAGCTACCACCAAGCACGATATCGACATCGTCATCGGGAGTGATCTGCGCCACAGTTTCCTGATCCAGCCGACCGAGAGACGAGTCGGCACTTGTGTGCTCGCCTTTGTGGTCTACCGGACCGCTAGCCGCATCCTGCTGGTGCCGTGGTTCCGCCGTGACAGGGTTGTGGTTTTCAGTGCTCGAATACGACAGCCATATCGCACTGAATAGGGTGCCAACAACAACTGAACCGGCAACAACGCCGAGTCCGTTCCTGCCGAAGGCAGGCTTTCTTCTTGAGATATCTTCCATGACATCCTCCGTTTATGGGTTACGCAGCCCTAATATGGCAGCCTGGCCGGAAGGAGGACATTTCAGTTTTGGGAGTGTTTGAGGAATTATGGGGCAGCAAAGCATACGGTCCCAAGAAGGGGCGCGTATTTATCAGACGGACTGGCTCTAAGGATCAGCGGCGAAAACCTGCTCCCACTCGTCACGGGTCATCTGATCCCTGAGTTGAAATCTCAAGTCGAGCATGGCCTCGTTGTGAGCAGCCCGTTCCTCGTAGAATTCGTCCCAGATCACTTCAAGATCAGCGTCGTCAGCAAGTGCTTTTTCGAGATCCTTTGTTGTGCGTTTCAGCGCCTTGTTGTTTGCACTAACCTGCTTCTTCATCGATTTAAGGGTGTCGAGTGCCCCATCTCGCCGGTCGTCTTTTTCCATCACAGTTTTGACATCGCCGCGCGCATCGGCGATGTAGTCGAGCGTTCCGGTGCTACCGCCACCGAGGAACAGAATCGTAATAATTGCTATGAGCATGAGATCATCCCCTCAGATAGCCTGCATTGATTTAATCGTGGCGGTCATCGCCTTTGAGTGAGCCTTGTCGATCTGTTCTCGTTCCGCCGAACTAAGGGCATCCCGGAGGGCGAGTTGAGTCCTGGTGACGTTTCGCCTGCTTTTACGTAGCTCGGCTTGCGCGCTCTTTAAATGAGCGTCGAATACCGCGCGTGTCGTATCGTAGTCGGCGTTAAGTTCCCTGGTGCGACTCGATCTTTTTTTGAGAACGCTGCTCAGAGCCAAAAAGTCATGCTCCAGCGCGTCCACCAGCAGAATGGCTTGCGCCTCACGCGCCGGGTCTTCGACTACTAACCGAACCTCGT
>Ga0316192_10001657_pt1 | contig 16451 bp, 21 predicted proteins | sample MerIslwburrow_MG_FD_204931 | JGI IMG/M metagenome (GOLD analysis project Ga0316192, IMG submission 204931) | Coastal sediment microbial communities from Maine, United States - Merrow Island worm burrow | ecosystem: Environmental > Aquatic > Marine > Coastal > Sediment | place: USA: Maine...
AACATCATCAATCCTGGCAACTGGATTTTTTCCAGTGAAATGAGTATCACCTACAATTAGGATTAACATTCATGATCTCCTTCGATTACTCTGTTACAGAGAGGACAATAACCAATTTCAGTAAAAATAACATTCAACTCTTTATTGATTTCACTTACCTCTTTATCTGCTTTACGATACAGAGTTTTTAATCCTTCTATCTTCTGAATAAGGGTATACAATTGATCTATTTTTTCATTGATCTCTTTTGAGTCCTGATTCTTTACAGCTATCTTTTGTAATTCAGTTCCATGCTCCATAATAATCTTATCATCAAATTGGGGTATCCTTTCTAATTGAGTTACAAGGTTGCCTAATTCATTGATACGATCATCATAGACTTTGATCACCCCCTTACCTTTAACTATTTTTCCTACTTGTACTGAAAATTTGTCAATTACATTTTGATTTAACATTCTTTTTCTCCTTACAATAGTTAACTCATCTAAGATAATTCTTAGATTTTTTATTTTTCCCTCCATTTCATTTGATTCTTGTTTCTGGTTTAAGATCCAGTGGCATTTCATTTTGAACCTGATTACATTTTTTAGTCTTTCAATGGTTTGTTTGTGTTCTTCATTATTCTTTAAAATTCTTTTGATATTAGATTTTCGTTCTGAAATACTCTCTTTAATTTCTGTTATTATTGCTTCTTGATCTTGGAGTCCGGTAACTTTATTTAAATCTTTTGCTGCTGCTCCACCTGTGTTGAATAATAGAAAAGGTTTGTCAGTGATTTGTCTTTGCCAATTGATTTCTTTAAAATTAAGAATTTCTTTTATGGGTGCAGGAACAGAGGAACCAAAGGCTTTCATTGGTTTACTACGATTTAAGTAATATTTATTTTTGGTTCGTTTTATTGTGTTGTTATTGCTGGTTTTAATTTGTATGAATAAAGGTTCATCAGTATCATCTGATTGATATAGCTTTTCTCCTCCTCTTGGAGAGTTATCAATTACAAGAGCTAAAGCACGAATTAATGTTGTCTTGCCTGTTTCAGATTCACCCACAATTACATTAACTCCAGGTTTAAATTGAATTGTTTTTTCAATATGCAATCCAAATCCTATGACTCTGAGTTCTGTAATATACATTATGTAATCTCCGGTTTTTTAATTCGCATCCAATGAGTAGGCTGTTCATCATATTTCATATAACTGCTGTACAATGAATGTTGTAAGGCAACAAAAGAAAAACCATCAAATATAGTATCTTTATTAGCATCATAAATTAGAATGGGTTTGTTTTCATCTAATGGTAAGTGATCTTTATATTTAATCCATTTATAAAATGGCAAATCCTGCTTTTCTTTTGTATGTTGATGATACTGCTCCAGCATAACCTCTATATCATTTGCGCCCTGTGATGTGCGATTCGGGGAGGGTGGTTCCATACAGGACGATAAATTCAATCTTTTTGGCTTCTCCTTTAATTTCAAACGTTTCATTACCTGCTTTCCTTTCGTTTTTTATTCTGCAATGATCTTCATCGATCTCAAAGAAGCTCCAAGCTATATTAAAGATTTCATCAAACTTTAGATGATCATGTGGTATTTTTTTGTAGCCTATTTTTTGACCTTCAAAGTAATCATGTTTTTCCCATATTTTTGTTAAAGCATTTGGTTTTTTAGTTTCAAGGTAGCAATCAGGAAATAAACTGACTCTATATATTTTGTTTTCATTTCTTAAAACTTGTATTTCAATAACATATTGGAAAATTGATTTCCAAGGTAAGATGGTGATAATCTTATTCTTTTTACGATGTATTACAGTTTTGATTACTTCTTTTTTTACATGGATATAAGCCATAGATCGAGTGACATTAACTCGTTTAAAATAAATTATTTGATTGTTATTTATTGCTTTGACAATATCTTTTTTAGTTATATTTAAAGCAGTACGTTCAAAGAATCGTTCTACAGCATGGTCATTGAAGATCCAATCGACTTTATTTTTTTTCATAAGATACCTTTCTTTGTAATATTTTTTTTATTATGTGTTTCCGAATTATGCTTTCATTGATTTGTTGTGTCCACTCAAAGAAATGTCTGAGGTTCATAATAGTGATAGGCAATGAATCAAATAATACATTAAGATTAAGAATATTAAAATCAGGAAATCCAAATCGTTCAATGAATCCAGAGAATACATCTTGTCTCATACAAATACAGGGAGATCTTCTATTTCTGCGAAAGATAAGCATTGGTTCACGTTTAGATTCAACTGCATCATTAAGACATTGTTCCCAAAACTCATGAAATTGACAAAGTTTTTGAGATGAATCAATCATATCTAATAATGACCAATGAGTTAAGGTTGTCTTGGTTTTAGTTTTATCTTTAGTTTTCTTTGCATATCCAGTTTTACATTCTACGGAGAAAACATCGAACCAAAATTTTGTTTTCTCTGGAATGGTATAAGTTATGTCTCCGTACTGATCCAGACGAACCTGCATATTTGCCTTTGCTTTGCTTGTTACACGACCACCTGATCCTTCTGTTCGCCATACAGCATCTTCTGTTTCCATATGGGTAAGGTAAAGAGAAAATTCCTTTGATATTTCTCCTTCAAATGTTCCTCCTTTAGCCATTTTTTATTTCCCCTTTATTATTTCTTACCAATTGGCTATTCTTATAGATTTCCCATTTCAAATCCATTCTAAATGAAAAAAGCCAATCTTCTGCTTCTGTAATAGAGTTGAATTGGATTGTAATAATGTCGGCTTTTGTTGCTTTGATATAAGCCATATAATTATCACGTTTCAATATACTTAATCTTGGTACAGTTTCAATTGCTTCTTTGCAATCATAAATAACTGCAATGGTTTGATCTGGATAAAATTTATCGATATAAAAACGTAAGAGATCCGTTTGTTTCAGGAACGTAAACTCTTTGTAAGTCTTTAGGAGTCCTTTTAAATTTTCTTCCATTTGTCCTCACAAAAAAATTTTAGATTTTCAATTCAAATCATCCAAGTTACTTAAATTATTTTTTCCATTTAGGTTCACGTTTAACTTCAGATTTTTCAAGCAATACATTCCAATGATTCTGTAATAGGTTTTTAATTTCTTTTCTCATTTGTTCACTATTTACACAGGTTTCAATTAATTGAGATCGGTACATTTTTGTATCATCATCTAAGACACAGTAACTACCGGATTTTCCAATTCCATCGTTATCCCATAACCAATTTACAGCAGAAGTATAATTATCAATTCCCCAACCATGCAGAATATCAAAAGTAACATCATTGTATCTGCTGCCTGTTTTGTTTTTCTTAATTCGGACTCCAACTTCAATTCCTTGATTGAATTTTTCTTCAGTCTGGATCTTGCCTATTTCTCTTAATTGGAATATATGTGTAGCATAGTGGTCAAGGGCTTTTCCACCTGCTCTTGTATTGGGATCACCAAAAGTGATACCAATTTTTTTTCTGATTTGAGATAAGATTACTAAAAGGATATTTGAATTGTGAATTCCTTCAATGCAGTTACGAAACAATTGGGATAAGACTCTTGCTTTACCTCCTCCCATATCTTGTTTTTCAATGCCTTTTTTCTGAATATGCTTGATTTCTCTGGCATCACGTAAAGAATCAAGTGAATCAATTATGTATAAAACAACATCATTATCAGTATCATTTTTACTGATCCAATCCAGATTATTGTACATATCTTCTACTGTTCTGGATCTTTGGAATGGTTTTTCGCCTTTCTTACGTTTGTAGGTTAATAGATCTTCACGTAATCCAATTATCTGATCCAATGGCATTTTGAATTGAGATGCTAATCTGTGATCAAACGCATGTTCCGGTTCATCATAATAAATTTTGACTTTTTTCTTTTTTATTAAATGTTCCAGATACCAAACTGAATTGACAGCTTCACAGGCCAGGAGTGTTTTGCCTGTTGAATAGTCACCAACTGGATTGATTACTCTGCCAATTGGATAAGCTTTATCTATGTCATTGGTAAGTGCTAAATTGAGCATCCAAGAGCCAGAATCAATGAAATATAAAGGTTTTTTTAATTCTGGAGGTAGGGTTTCAGTATTTTTAAGCCTATTCCGTAAAGATGGCTTAGTAGATTTTATGTTAATTCTTTTCATTTGGATTCATTCCTTAAAAAATAAGCAAAAATTTTTTAGGGGAGCAATTAAGCCCCCCTAAGATTATTATTTAAAGTTTAATGTCTGATTCAGCTATCATTTTAGAATATACATCTTCAACAATAGCTTCAATAGCTTCAGTTTTATCCATACCGATAGCTTCTTCATAGTTATTTTCACGACACCATTTATTGAATCCAAGTGATGTAATTTCAGTTAATTCTTTTGATAATTCTTCACAGTATTCAAGAATTTCTTTTTCAACAGCTTCTTTTGATTGTGTACCATGTTCTGATTCTTGTTGTTGACGTGGAAAACGTTTTGTTACAGTTGTATCTCCATCTTCTGTTGGTTGTTGTCCTTCTTCTCCATCTTCAGTCAACATAGATTCTTTGATTTCATCATATTCTGGAATATGAAAGAACATATCAAGACTGTTTTTTTGATACCCACGTTCTTCAGCGGTAATAATAATTAATTCTAATTGTTCAAGGATTTCTTCAGGAATTGGTTCTTGTCTTTGATGGAGTTCAAAACCACCATAATCAGGGAAATCACCTTGTCTTGAAATTGTTAATCCAATTGTACGACCTTCTTTGGTTGTTACATCAGATATGTCAAGAGTGGTTCTTTTAAGCTTATCCCTTGTTAGGTTTTGAATTTTTGCATGTACTTTTGTTTTAGGAGCATTCCACAATTGGAGGGAAAAATCGGGGGGTTCTTCTTCAAGCAATTCTTTTGTTCGTTCCCAAAGCAAGTAAATGATTCTATCTGAGGGATACAAACGTTTGATTTCATCAGTAACTGATTTGTTAGTTCTGAACAATCTTTGTTGTACTTCACATCGATAACATTTTTGGCCCAGGAATCGATGAGGACAAATGAATTGATCTTGAGCAAATCCTACTGAGAAATGGACACACGTTTCTCTAAAATAAGGTACATTAGGATCAAAACTAATTGGAAGGACTTCAATGAAACGATCTCCAGAAGTAGGCTGAAATTCAGTAATACCAAATTCCTCTAATACATCTTTTTCAAATATCTGTTTTCCCATACCTCCTGCTTTAGATCGTTCTTCTCTGGATTCATAAGTTTTATCCAATACTGATTGAGAACGTCTTTGAAATTTAGATGCTAATCCTTCACTTTCTTCTTTTTTAATTCCAAGGCCAAGTTTTTTTCCTGGTACAATCAATTTTTTCTTACTTAAACGATCTGACAATAAAGACATAATTTTCTCCTTAGTTTAGTAGTTAATAATCTTCAGCTTCTTCCAATTGAATTCGTTTTGGTTTTTTGTGATGATACACAGTAGGTTCTGAATAATAGTTATTGAGCCACAATTCTGCTTCTATCTTAATCATAAACCCTTTATTGACTAAGGATTGAACAGCATTTTTGGCATCTTCGTATTTACGGTCAGCTTCTATCCATTTATAAAATTGCTCCTCATATTTTGGATCTCCTTTGATCAGACGTAACAAAATAGCATCAGTATCTTTAATAATGCCATAGTCTTTTTTGTTATGCCTGTATTCTTCTGTTAATTCACCTTCAAGGACTTCCAATTTACGTTTTTCATCAAGAGCTAAACCTTTATATCTGGAAGCAAGCTTGCCATATTTACGAATTAATTGACCTTGACGATCTGCTTCAACCTCAAGGTTAAATCGATCAAGACTAAATTCAGAATCAAATGGCATTTTCAGACCTCTTATTTGGTTTAAAGATTGCAGTTTTTTCTTTCTCTATCCAATCAAAATCATAGTTAATAGTTTTTGAATAATCAAAATCATATAGTTGCAAAAAAGATCTGGCAGAAAATGCATAATTACCTTTTCTTTTTTGAACACTGATTAATCCACTTTCTTTTTCATTATTAGTAAATTTAATTGCAATTCTATCCTTTTTTTCTTTAGAAATATAAAGGAGGACGAATTCAAAAACATCCAAATCATACTTTTTTACAGCACCAGCATTAAATCCGATTTGTCCATTTTTTCTAATTACAACTTTTGGTATACGAAAAGTACCACCTTTATGAAGAAATTTTTTGAATCCGTCCAGAGTATGCATATTTACTTTTCCTTTAGAAAGTTAGCTTACGTTTAAAGGTTTCAATTGAACCGTCTAATTGAGTTTTAATGTCACTTATTTCGGTTGAAATAAGTTTTGCCAAGGCTTTATCATCTCTCAAGTCTTTGGGTTCTACATCGATAAGTAATTCTTTTGCTTGAGTTACCATATTATTTAATTCACTATCTTTAAATACGTTTTTGTATTGGAAGGTTTCAAAGAACTTCATTACCTTTTCAATTGCTTCAGGTCGGAGTCTTTTGCTTTTACCTTGAGCTTTGCCATTCATTGTTTCAGCTAAATGAGTGACAATATCACCAAACCCTTCACGTAATGCCAGAATAGTTTCAGTTCTGGTTTGTTTAAACAGATCCTGAATTCGTTTGGTTTCCTCTTGATAGATAGCATCAGTAGCACCGGAGGGAACCACCATATCGAAACATCTCCAATAAATCCAGAATCTGCCAGCAATGTCTACTGGATTGGGATAATCCTCTTGATTGAATAGACCATCTTTTTCCAATTCAAGTTTTGCTTCATCAATATGCTGTGAGTATTGTTCTATAAAAGGTTTAACTTTTTTCTGTAATTCTTTGCTAAATTCTTTAAGCTTTTGATTAGCTTCTTCAGCAATTTCCAGGGCAATGAAATTAATACCCTTAATTGGAAAGGGATTAGATATATCCCAAACATAATTTCTTGCTGCTGTAATGACTGAATTGATTTCAGTTAAATGATCCCTGTTGATCAGGATCTTGTTGGCTCTAACCCATTCACCTTCAGCCTTTTTGGATATTTTTTTGACTACTTCTTTATCCAATCGTTTTCTTGCTTGCCATGAATGAGTTTCAAAATGCAGCAATGTACCCAAATCAAATATATTACATTCATTTGCTGCTCCTTTTGCGATTTTGTAAGGTGTTTGGCCCTCTTTTAATTGCGCTAAATTTTTCATAATTTTACTCCTTTCGTTTATTAGAATGTTAGTTTACGTTTGAGAACCTTAGTTTTTTTTGTTTCTTTAAAATGTACTTTCTTTTTAAAACCAGGATCGGGTTTTTTATTATCCCATACAATTTGTTTGGCATTTAATTGATTGGTTACTTCTGTAATGTAATCATAATATGTTTTATTAGTTGAATTGCCTGTAAATTGAATTGTTGTTTTTTGATGATCCAAATAAACATCAGTTATAAATCCTTTAATTAAATTAGGATGAACATTTTTAAAATATAAAAACATTTCTTGTTGTTCAGATTGAAATCTCAATTCATCTACTGTAGAATGATCTTCTGGAGTAGAGACTGTTAATGTAATTTCCAACCATGTTGTAGTAGTACGCTTTCGTTTATGACCTCCAGGTAATTGAAAGATATTATGATCATGTTTATTTTCAATTTCAACTTGAACATTTTGAATTATAAATCGATTGCCTGTTTTTGGAATTAAAAACAATACTTCATAGTAATCATCATGCTCATTCATTTTCAATTACCCACAGAAATTTTTATGAACAGTTCTTGTCTGATTCTTTTGATAGAATACTGGTTTGAATTCCGGCCCAAGACCTCTGCCTAATGCTTCTTTAACGTGATTGACAACATCATTTTGAATACATTCTTCACCAACAAATCCATCGGTTTCAAAATGAATCTTGCCTTGTTCATCAACTTCTATAATAATTTGTTTTTGCATAAGACACCTCCTTTATACGTTAATTACAAGTCTACGTTTTTGACCCAATTCAGTTTTGATTACTGATTCACGACACAATCTACCTTTGCTCATTGCTGCTTGAGAGGCTTTTTCCATTGTATAGTGTTGAACGAAATCAATTGCTTTTGATCCACCCATTTTTCTTTTGAGACTACTATCAAAGAAATCCCAAATTAATGAATATGCTCCTTTTGAGGTTTTTGATTTGATTACACCTACCTCATAATTGATTCCAGGAAATTTAATTGCGTGTTCACATTTACCAAGATCAGCTACAGCAATCCCTTCTGGTAAAGGGTAATCTCCTACGTTTCTGCCAAACCATTTGTATTCTTTTTGATTAAGCATCAATTGACCACCTAATCGCTTTGCTGTATTTGATAAAGTTTTAAGGTCGGTTACTTCCAATTCAATTATTTCATTATGACTCATAGATTAGTCCTCCTTTTTTTATGCTTCTCCAATTGTTCTACCAATAACATCCTTTCTTGATTCAAGTCGATTAGCTAAATCACGCATGAATTTAATCATATCTTTACGTTCAGCATTACTAACATAATCCCCTGCTGTATCAGATCCAAATTCAAACATGAATAAAGCAAATCCAACTCTTTTACCATAGATGTTAGTTAATGATTGTTCAACTGCTTTTGCCAATAGATCTAATGTTTTATTTCTTTCATTCATTTTATTTAAGCTTTAATTTACGGGGTTTAATTTTTGCGGTTTCTCCTTTTGTATTGGCCCATCGATACATCTTTGCCAATTCTCTTGTACGTTCAAACTTTTTAATTTCATGCTTTGAAAGAATTGGAATGTTATCAATACATTCATCAATTGGTTCATAATGACTATCTTTTGCCAATTGCTCAATTTCTGCTCCAGACCATCCTTCATTATGCAATCGTTCACAAAATTTAGGATCTGAAGGAACCATTGAATTATATTTACGATTGTGAATTGAAATGATTTCTTCAATTTCATTTGGATTAGGTAAATTGACAAAGAAGATAGTATCCCATCGACCACCAGCACGTTTGAATTCAGGAGGTAATACATCAAGGTTATTGGCAGTTCCATAAAGGATACCTTCAGATTTACGTTCTTGCATCCAGGTAAGCATATGACCAAGCATACCTTCATCGACTCCAGAACTTGATACAGTAGCACCACCACTGGCAGATGAATTGCCAAAGAACTTTTCAATCTCATCCATTACAACAATACACCGTCCAATTGAATCAATTGTGTAAGTAGCTTTACGCATTTTCTTTTCAGTCTCACCGACAATGCCCTCTTTAACCGCACCTACATCAAATAGAATAATAGGCCAATCAAGAATTGATCCTAATACCTTTGCTCCCAAAGATTTTCCAGTTCCAGGGAATCCAGCACATAGGATAGCTTTAACTTTAGGTTTTTCAGAATCATCATTGATAAAGGGTTCTGCTCTTAATTCCCAATAAGATTTAAATTTTTGCAGACCACCTAAATTTTCAATTGGTTCGGGTTCAATGAATTGCATGAATCCAGTTTGCTTAATAACCATTTGCTTACGTTCCATAATATGTTTGTAATCAAATGATAGTTTTTCAACTGCTGATTTAGCAAGAGCATTTTCAATTTCTTCCCAGGTTAAGCCCTTACAAGCTTCAATGATAGCATCATTGACTTCAAACTTGTCAACATAGTTATCACCTAATCCTTCAATTGAAGATTCAGCAATACCTTCAGCAATTGTTCTAATATCAGATTCATTTGGCATATGGAATTGTACAACAGGGATAAATTCTTTTAATTTGGAGGGAATGCATTGGGAATTGGAACCAATCATGATAAGCATTGTTGCATTTGCCTTGAGCATATCGTAAATGTCAAGTATGGTTTGAACTACATCAAATGTTTCAATGAATTCATCAAATGATTCTAAAATAAAGGCAGTATTAGTAGGAGCAGCAAGAAAGTTACCATCTACTTGTTGTCCAACTGCCCTTTGAAGGATTTGGATTGCGTTCATAGGTTCATCTTCAGCGAAACTATGATAGTTATTAATTAGTCCACGAATAGGACTCCACAGTTTTGTCTTAAATGGATCATCAATTTCAATTGAACGGATTGCTCTTTTCATTTCCATAGTTTCGACAAATACTGCACCATAACCTGCTTTTTGATACGATGTTAAATTTAACATAATTCATTGCTCCTTTCGTTTATTGAGGGTTTATAAATTTGTTTCTCCTGCTGCCGAATGGACACGTTTCATATCTAACCAATTGTGTCCAAATTCCCAATCAGTTTTCATTTTTACGGTACTTGTCCAGGGTAGATGGGGTTTGTTCACCATCTTATCATTAGCCATATCAATAAAATCTCCAGCTTCATACTTATAAATATTAGCTAATCCAGAATCATGTATTTGGTTGTTTAAATGAGTTCTCCAATTATTATTGGTTAACTCTTTATCAATTAAGATTAATGAATCAAGAAGTAAAAGAAATGAAGTTGATTGAATAGGATGATTGATTATTTCATTACGTGCAAGTGGATACCTGCGCCTAAATCCAAAGGGATTATCAACGTAACCACTTTTGTAAAATGTGTCAACTATTGTGTCTTGCCATTTTTTATGAATATGGTATCTGGTATAAAATTCATCCTGACATTCCTGAACATGATGTTCTGAGAAGTCAATAAAGTAATCTCCCCAAAATTGATTCTTTGTCATTCGCTGATTATAAAACTGTTTAACATAGGTTTCATAGAATGGTGACTTTCTCATTTCAAGTGCAATTGATTTGTTTCCTGCTCCGAATAAGGTAGCAAAGGTAAAGTTATTCTTTGCCAGGAATCGTTCATTCTCACCATATTTTTCTTTGACTTCATCATATGAATAGCCTTTCAATCCAAATAATTTAATTGCCCAATGACTGTGCATATCCATATCATTATTTACATCTTCAATTAATTGAGGATCACCACCGACCATAGCAGCACATTTGACTTCTGCACCATCATAATCAACTTCTCCCAATAACCAATCAGGCCCAAGTCTAACAAATACTTTACGAATTATTTTCCACATTATACCTGGAATGATTGCTCCATGTTTAGGAACGTTTTGCAAATTGGGATCAGTAGATGATGATCTAAATGTTTCAGCTATATTAAGCCACAATTCATGATGAATCATTCCATCATCAAATATGTTGCGTTGAATATCATAAACATAAGTATTTAATGCCTTATGAAGTTTTCTGTATTGGATTAATAATTTGCAGAATTCAACTCCTTGTTCTGCATATTTATTAATTACTTCTTCATCAGTAGAAAAGTTTCCACCTTTTTTTGTTTCTTTAATTGGTTTCAGTTCCAAAAACTCATATAGAAATTCCTGCATTTGAGGATTAGATCTTAGGTTAAAATTAAAATCTTCTATTTTTATCATTTAAATTTCCTCACGATTAATTGGAATCATATTAGCAAGATTGTATTTTTTATCTTGTGATTCTGGATCATCTTCTTCTACTCTCGTTAGTATTTGAATTTTACCAATATCATCAATCATATAATCATCAGTTATTCCTCTCATAACTATTTCAAAATAAGCATTATGGATTGCTTCTATTTTTGAATCAGAAAATTGTGCTAAATGATAATTTGTAGAATGATTAATCATTGTAATCATATCAACCAATATATTAATGAGTTTTAATTGATCATTTTTTGATTTAATGTCCTCATAAATTGTGTTAACAAAATATTCCGGTGATCCCATTTTTCTTCTGTCAAGCAAATTACCTAATATTTCAATTGAAAATCTTACAAATTCATGTAGTTCTGATTTTCCTATTAAATCTTCTTCTAATTTTTGTAATATTATTTCAGAAGTATTTCTTAATTGATCTCTACGCATAATAAATGGTGTTATTATTTTTATATTTATTGGATCAGTTAAATTAAGAATAAAAGCTTTCTTTTTATTGTATTCAAATGACCAGGAATCGTCTTTTTCTTTTTTAAAATTGTATTTTTCTTTTAATCTTAATAGTGGATTTATCATTTATATCTCCCTTTACTCTTATCATTAATTTTTTTAATTTTTTATCCCCCTCCTTTTTAGTATTTAATTGATTACCCAAATAATTATTGTATTCAGCAAATTCAGGTAAAGTAGAGATACGTTCTAAAATATCCTGTATATTATCCACAAACGTATTTTCCAATTCATTTAATTCATCAATTCCTGCTTTGATTCCTCTGTGAGTCATGTTCGCAAATAATTGATGACCTCTATGTAGGAATTCATAGTTTTGTTTTGCTTTGTCATAGGCTATTGGCATTATCTTTTCTAAGAATTTCCAATTGAAAAAAGTAGTGATAACATCCAATCCAGCATAGGTAATCATATCATCATATGGTGCTTCTCTGATTCGATTTTGCTTATCATTCTTTTCTTTCTTTTGTAGGTAGGTTTTAACAGTGTCTGAATAGGGTGGAATTCCAAACCTTGTTAGGTTTTGGAAGTCTAATGAAGTGCATCCTCTGCGCTCATCAATTACATGAGTAGCAAGCATAGGACAATTTGAATTGTTAATTCGTTTGATATTAAATTTGTATCGGGAACATAAATCTTCAAACTTATCATTTTGAATTATCTTATGAATTGATTTGTTTTCTAATAACCATTTCATAAAAGTTTTAATGTTTCTCCATATGGGATATTTTTGCCAAAGAGATTCATGAATAACATAAGCTACTTTTTCATTTGCAAAGGATATATGAGTTAGATCAAAATATTTATCATATGGTTTTGTATTGGTTGTTTCATAGTCAACTGATACATCTTCCAGATTAGAAACCCAACTGAATACACGTTTCATATGACCTGGATCTTTGATTTCTTTAATTGTGATTCCTTCCAATATTTTTCTATCTTTAAGATCCTTATCAATTATATTTATTGATTTATATTTTTTCTTCCACAAATCAATTGCTCTTTCCATATCTTTACGCAAGGCATATTCTTGATGACCTCTGTAAACATCATTTGGATTCATCAGAGTAAATACCATGCAATTGAATTCATAATTAGGGATAACCCGACCTCTTAGCTTTGTTGCAGCAATTTTGTTTTTGAGATTGAATAAACTTTTAAATGCCATTTCACCACAACAGATTATCATTTTAGGTTTTAATTCATTTAAATGACCTGCCAGGATAGATCTGCAACATTTATACTGAACATCAGTTCCTTTGCCAGTAGCACAGGCTAATGAATAAACAAATGCTGCGTGTTTAATTAGATTGATTCCTGCTTTGTATGCAATTGATCTGATTGGTTGTGCTTTCTTATTGATAAATGGTCGGCCTTTTTGATCATCTTCTTTGGAGGGAGATTGGCCTAAGATTACCAATCCATTATATTGATCACCAATTGTAGGAAAGAAATAGGGAGTGCTGATACCTTTACGAGCATATAACTTACACTTCTCACAATCGTAAGTTATCTTTGATTTGATTTCTTTTTCAGGTAATGGATAATAGAATGTCATAATTGGATTCCTTTTTAATAAAGCAGGGCATCAATTGATACCCTGCTTTTAGATCTATATCAGGGCAATCCTAAATCTTATTTCTATTCTTCCATATCGTTATCGATCTTGATAATGGCAATCATAGACTTAACACGTTTCTTAATGAATAGAATTGATTTGCCCTTTTCCTTATAATAAGGAGATACAGCTTTAACAACAGCATCTTCAGATTTGCCATCCAATACCAATTCTTCCATCAATTGATATACAGATTTTTCTTCAGATACTTCTTCTTTTTTGGTTCCCAATTTGAGTTTGGTTTGGGTTCCTTTTTTGGCAGTAACCTTTTCTTTTTTTTCAGGTTCGGATTCCTTCAATTTTTCCAGAATACGTTTTTCCATACCACCAACGGACTTTTTCTGGAGAGCATTTAATTTGATTTCTAATTGATCACAAATGGCAACCAATGCTTCTTTATCCTTTGCTTTAACAGCATCAGCAACCAATTCAGGAGTCAATTCAACACCTGTATCATCAGCGGATTCAGCCGTACCACCTTCAGCCATTTCTGACATTTTGGTAGCAATTGCATCGAAGACTTCATCTTTCTTCAATCCAACTTGAAGGGTTAATCCCAATGCTTGTTTGGCAAATGATTTGGCCTTTGCAAATCCCAATTCTTCAACTTGGGCATATTGCTCCTCAATATTACCTTCAGGATCAAACCAATCGAATTCATTTTCATCTTTTTTAGTTGTCAATTTACTTTTTCCTTTAGTTTCTTTCTTTTTGTCTTTGATTAATCCCAATAAGGATTTCTTTTTCTCCGGTTCTTTCTTTTCTTCTTCATATCCCAATGCAGCAAGCATTGCCTCTTTCAATTGATCAATTTCCTCAATTGCTTCCAGATCAATTTCAGCAAAATGAGTTTCTTTCAATTCCTCATATGCAGCAACAATGTCTTCTTCTGATTCCAATTCCATAACAGCTTCAATGATTTCAGCATTGTCACCATTTGCTTCTTCTTCAGCAGCAGGGGGATTTTCCAGAAAATCAATCATTGCCTTTTTGAGCTTGGGAGCAAGTTTATAAGGTGAAGGATCAAATCCTTCAAACATAGGCCCAATATCACCATCAGCAAGGATTTCTTTCAATTCCTTTACTTTGGTGAATTCTTTGATACCTTCAATGATTTCAGCAATTGAGATTTCACCATTTGAATTGGATTGTTCAGCAGAAACTGTTGTTTGTTCAGTAGCTTCAGCTTCATCAAAGAACTTATCGGGCAAATCATTATAAAATGCCACCAATTCTTTTGAATACTCTTGTTGAGGTTCTACCCTTGTAATGATTTCCCGAACAAGAGTATCTTCATCCATCTTTTTGACTTCAGCATCTTTAATGCCAACTTCTTTTGCGAAAACTTTCAATTCTTTCATTTCCATGATTAATTCCTCCACATTTAGTTTGTTTACAATTAATAGTTTTTGAACTAATTCAATTTCTGCCTTAGTCGCAACTGTTACGTTATCAATCAATACGTTCTGCAATAGGGATTGATAACCAAATGCTTTTGGTTTTCTTATCACCTCCCTTGGTACATATTTTTTTAAGGTTTGTCTTAATAAAAGAATCTCAGCACGACTGAGCTTCCACCGATACCGATTGGAATTGATTAATTTATATAATCGAATTCGCTGTTGTAATGTATATAAGTAAACCTTCCATCTTGGAAGTTTGACATATATCAATTCCATTTAAGCTTTGAGTTTAAGTTTTAAAAGAGGGGTATGTGATTCTTTGGAAAGTTTAAATCGTTTGGGTTTTTCCTGACGCTTTTTCTTTTCAGGATCAATAGGTATGCTTTCTGGATCAGGATCTATGAATTGAATTCCAATCTGAGGGTATTCCTTTTGCTTCTGTTCAGCCGATATTTTGTTGGCATAGGTCTGACCTAACCTATCAATTACAACTTGCTTCCAGGCGACTCTGGATTGTTTCTTAATCCAAATCCAGGCCCAATTAGGTAAGTTCTTTTGATCCAAAGTATCTTTGAGATCTTTGAATTCTTCTTCTAATAAACTTAATTCATCTTTTTTGATTTTAATTTCTTCTGATAACTTATATAACTCATAATGAGTCTTATCCATTTTAGAAATTTGAAACCTTGTTGGCTTCTCAATTGCTTCATTTAATTCTATATGCCATTGCTTCCATTCTTTACTCATTTTAATTCCTCCTTTTGTTTCCTAAACCTCCGTCTGGTCGTTTACCAAATACATACTATAGGTCAACTTGGAGAATGTGTCAAGCTTTTTTATTATTAATCAATTCAATAGGTTCAAGGATGCTCATTTGGTTACAATCTGTCCTTTATGTACTTATCAATTCCTTTTACAATGAGCATGAACAGCACTTGTGATCTACTAAAAATCATGTCTTGTTCTTTTTCCATTTCCAATTTGATGTTTTCAATTTGTTTGTGGACAGTTTTAGTAATTCGTATGTTTACATGCTTGTCTTTAAATTCAGACATAAGTAATTCTCCTTAATTAATAATTGGTTATTCTTTAGGATCATCCAGTTTAAAATTCAATTGATCCAGAATACCTTCTGCAATTAAATTACAGGTTTCTTCATGAGGTCTATCTTCTCCTGAACAACCATCAAAAATTAATGCAGAAATATCCTCTTTCAATTGAATATAATCTTCTTCTGAAACAATTTTATCTAAATGCCAATTCAAATAAATTTTAGGTTTGTTATTAACCTCAATTACATTTGCCAAATGAGCGTGATTGCCATAACCATTTGATCCATTAGTTACAGCAATACAAACTTCATCTCTGTTTTTAGATTTGTTGTAATGGCAATTGATTGATCCACCAACATTCCAACCCCTGATATGGGATCTGAATCCAGAATTTGCCGTTCCTTGCCTTGTTGCTTCTCCACGATTGCCTTGAATTTCACCATA
>Ga0316192_10001659_pt1 | contig 16447 bp, 9 predicted proteins | sample MerIslwburrow_MG_FD_204931 | JGI IMG/M metagenome (GOLD analysis project Ga0316192, IMG submission 204931) | Coastal sediment microbial communities from Maine, United States - Merrow Island worm burrow | ecosystem: Environmental > Aquatic > Marine > Coastal > Sediment | place: USA: Maine...
GATACACCACATTGCCGCTTATGGATAGCCGAAACCAGACGTTTTTTGTGACCTACCCGGACCTCGCCGACAGGCTGGAGTCACCCAATTACGGTCTTTCCTATGGAACTGGCTATGGATGACACCGGACCACAGCAGTCATTGTCCGATCTAGCCGCGCAGCTGCCTGAAGTGCGTGGGATTGGAGGATCTTCCGAAAAGAAGCCGGTGTTTATACTATGGACGGTTATCGCAAACACAGCGGCAAGCCACTGCATGTTGAAGGAAGTACCACATGAATCAGACCATGGAGAAGTTTGGTTATCCTGACACAGTGATCCGGGAGTATTCGCGTTGGTCTGTGCAGCTGCGGCCTAAGCAAGCTACGCTCGGCGCGCTTGTGGCTATCTGTAAGGAGCCAGCACGCAGTTTCGGGCAGCTTTCTGGTGAGGCGTTTGCGGAGCTGCAGCAGGTCACGGTCGACATGGAAGCCGCCCTCAGCTCGAGTTTTGGCTACGCCAAGCTCAACTACTTGATGCTGATGATGACTGATCCTGACGTGCACTTTCACGTCCTGCCGAGATATTCGGAAGCGCAAAAATTCCACGGGATCAGCTTCGCAGATCCAGGCTGGCCTGGTCCTCCGGATATCAGCTTTAACACCCCCACAAACATGGCGACCCAGGCTGCCCTTATTGAGTTACTGCGATCCAAGTGGCCCTAGCAGCGAGAGTGCGACCCAGGTCAGTCCAGACCCACTCATGATCAGGTGCTCGATGCTGGTCACTGAAGGTATGAGTGGCGGCTAAGCGTAGCTCCCGACCAGCACTACCGGTGCGAAAATGGGGCAATCTAACATCCAGACTTTCGCGGCTTCGCCCGGTTTGTTTTGACCGGAGTCAGCCATAACCTGCCGTTAGCCCAGCACCCGGCCACCGACCGCTTCATGCGCATAAGAGACGTTTCCCGACATAGTCGCCAGGGTGTCAGGACACCTTGCGCTGACCGAGGTCGGTCCGGCAGCAACCGACACTGAACTGCCGGTCAGGCAGTCCGAGGTTCATCGGCTGGTTTCAGAGTGAAGCGGTCGCACAGGGCGCCTGGCCACCGGCAACAACTCGGCCAAAGCTGCCGGTGGAGATTCGACTCGGCAGTGACCGCAATGGACTGGTCACCAGACATAGGCCAGGGAATCTTCGCGAACGGCGGCTTTCCGAATTCCTGATCGGTAGGGCACTTTGTAGCCTGTTCGAATTAAGCTGGTCTCCATATGACTTTCGAAAAGGCGAACGTCTGATCGCTCGGTGATCGATTCAAGTCACTAAATAATAAGAAGGCGATTTTCATGTTCACCATCATCGTGGGAAATGGGTTGACTAACGGTCACCTGGGTCCTCAGCAGCGGTTTCTCAGTACCACCCCCACGGTTGGCCGGTCCGAAATCGACAGGCCGATGGGCAAAGGTCATTGTCTAGGCGCCGGCCCGCTGCCGACGTTTCTTGGGCACGTGGCCGCAGGCGCATACCGAGGCTTGGCGGGTGTCTGTCAGCCATCACATGGACCGGCTCAAGTCCCTGTTCGGGCTGGTCGGAAACGACTGCCGATGACTGTTGGAAGTGATATGAAGGACGGGTATCACGGATGGCCGGGGGTATCATTGCGCTGGTGCCCGGGTCGCGGCCTGCTTCTTGCAGCGCCTCGCAGCGTCCCCTTTCACTCGGGATTAATCAGGGGACCTTTGGGATACCGGCCATCACCGTTCGACCCGGAAGTGGAACGGTGCCAACGGAGCAGTCGTCGGCATGAATACACCAACACTGTTAGTATTTCTTAGCTCGGCTTGAGTGTTTGTCTCCCGCTGTTGCACATTGCGGGAAGGGCTGGTTGGGAAAGGTATTATTGAGTTCCTGTCCGCAACTTGTGCGCACCATTTCGGTGCAGGGCATCGCGCCGCGGATGGGCTTTGGCAATGTCGTTGCTCATTGCGCTGTTCGATTTATCAAAAGTGGTTAGTAAGACAATGAAGATCAGAGTAGGAATCGCGCTGCTCGGCATGTGGATGGCCGTTTCGACGACGTGGGCCGAGGCCCCGCTTCAACTCTATTACTCAGAGCGAATTCCTTATGCAGTGGCCGATGACCGGGGTAGTGTGCACGGCTTGACGGCGACACCTGCCGCTGATGCATTCAAGCAGGCTGGCGTTCCCTTCGAGTGGAAAAAGATGCCCTTCAAGCGTCAGCTGGTGACACTGAAATACAACAAGAAACGGGCATGCGGAATCGGATGGTTCAAAAAGACCGAGCGGGAAACGTTTGCACGCTTCACGCATCCCATCTACCAGGACAAGCCCTTCATTACCATCAGTGCTGCAGGCAACGATGCGGTAGGCAGGCATGGAAATGTGGCGGGGTTGCTTCAGGACAAGCAAATTCGGCTGCTGGTTAAGGACGGTTTCTCCTACGGGGCCTATGTTGATCAGCAGCTGAAGTTTCATGCTCCAGAAACCCTGGTTGTCGCAGGCAGCAGCAACCTGGAGATGCTGGACATCCTCTTGTCGGGGCGTGCGGATTACTTTTTTGCATCCGAAGAAGAGGCGGAGCAGATGATCGAAAAGAGTGGCCACGACAGGTCGCGGTTCCAGCTGAATGCCTACAGCGACATGCCGCCTGGCAATTTCCGCTACATTGCCTGTAGCAAGCAGGTTTCGCCTGCCACCGTGGAAGCGCTGAACGCGGGGTTGCGGTAGTGAAACGGGGGAGAAAAATCCTGGCTAAGGGGATCTTCACAGCCCTTATTCTTATCGTTGCTGCTGTGGTGTCTCCGGCGGGCGCTCAGTCGCTCAGCCCGCAGGCAAGGGCGGACGTTATAGCGGAAGCGATCGCAACGTCATTTTACGCCTACGACATGAATGCGGTGGCGTCGGTGATACGGACCATCGTGACCGATGATGCAGATGTTCGCGGAGTTGAACTGGTCGACATGAACAGTGAGTCGGTCGTCTTCGAGGCCTTTCGCGAAGACGATGGGCAGCTTCGCTCTGGCACCCCGATTCCAGCGACTGCGAAGTCCTCCATGCTGGAGATTAGCCAGTCCGTTATCCATGACCGGGAGGAGATCGGTCTGTTGCGAGTCTTCTACCAACTCGCTGAAGCGCGTGTTGTCGGCCTGACTCCGGAGGAACAGGCGTGGATTCGTGACAACCCTCGAATCCGGGTCCATAACGAAACCAATTGGCCTCCTTTCAATTTTGCTCTGAAAGGGAAGCCACAAGGGTATTCAATCGATGTAATGAATCTGGTGGCGGCCAAGGTCGGCCTGCAGGTCGAGTACGTGACGGGGCCGTCGTGGAGCGAGTTTCTCGACATGATGCGGGCTGGCGAGCTCGACGTCATGCTGAATATCGTAAAGACTCCGGACCGTCAGGAGTTTCTTCTTTTCACGCCGCCGTACGCCGACAACCCCAACACGATCCTCAGCCGGCGGGATGCCCGGTACAGCACCCTGGAGCAACTGGTTGGAAAAACAGTCTCCTTCCCCAAAGGTTTTTTCTACGAAGAAATTCTAAAAAAGGATTTCCCCGAGATAAAAACTCTTCCTGTGCGGGGGACGCTTGAAGCCATGAAGGCGGTGAGCTTTGGAGAGGCGGATGCCGCGCTGGGAGAACTTGCGGTCTTCAATTACCTGATCGGTCACAACATGATGACCGATGTGGATATATCCGGCGAAGTCAAGATCGGAAAGCCGGAGCTTTCGCTGTTAAACATTGCCACCCGTAAGGACCTCCCTCTCCTACACAGCATTGTCACCAAGGGGCTTGCCGCAATCTCGGAGGAGGAACTGCGGACTGTATCAGAACGCTGGCTTTCCAGCGGCGAATTCAGGGCACCCGTCGCGAAAACTTCGAAGACTGGCGGCGGTTTCCGCGGTGTGCTCGCAGCCGCTTCTATCCTGTTCGTGGCAATTGTGGTCGTGGTTTTTGTGCGTCTTTGGCGGGGGCAGGGGGAAAAAAAGGCCATTCTGATTCTGCTGATTCTGTTGTTGCTCGCACTCATTGGCGGGGCGCTTTACACCTTCACCTTGTACGTAGCCAATAACGAGGCGATGGCCGAAGCAAAAGTCCGGCGGCTGGAGTCCCTGCGTCTGGTCGACCATTTGCGTCAGACCTCCGACGACCTGACCCGTATGGCGCGGACCTACGTGGTGACCGGCGATCCACGCTTCGAGGAGTATTTCAACCGCATTCTTGCCATTCGCAACGGAAAGGCGCCACGGCCGGTTGGGTACCAGGATATCTACTGGGATTACGTGGCCTCTACGGGGCGCAAGCCGCGCGCCGATGGAGAGCCCGTGTCACTGCTGTCACTGATGGAGTCGGCCGGATTTTCGGCCGAGGAACTGGGCACGCTGGAGGATGCGAAAGACCGTTCCAATACACTCGCGGTACAGGAAACAAGAGCGATGAATGCTGTGAAAGGCCTGTTCGAAGACGAGGAGGGTGCGTTTAACCGCCGGGCTGCTCCTAACCTGGAACTGGCACAAGAGATTCTCTATGGGCAGGAATATCACCAGATCAAATCGATCATCATGGACTTGGTCGATCAGGCAAGGCGGCAGGTAGACGCGAGAACGAAGCGCGAGGTTGATGGGTTCAACTTTGCGGGTAAAGAGTTGGTTGGGGTTGCCTCGCTTCTGGGCGTGGGCGGATTGCTGGTGGTGGGGTTGCTGTTGCTGCTGGCCGCCTTGTGGATGAGGCCTGCCGAGGGGGCGGGACAAGGGACGATATCCACCGGGGGGGATCGATCATCTGCCCCTGTCCGGGAGATGATTTTCGCAGGATTGTTGCGAAGCTGGCCCTTGCTGTTGACGGCGGTCCTGGTGGCCACCCTGATTGCCGGTCTTTCGTGGCGGAATGCGGTACGCCTGGAGCGCATCCAGCTGGATGATCTCAAGGCTTCCCTGTCTACCGTGTTGAACAGCACCAACAAGGCGGCGCGGATCTATCTACAGGGGCTGGAGGAGGAAGCGCGCATCTGGGCTAAGCATACGGACATCCTGGATCTGGTGGCCATTCTGAATGCGCAGGGGCAAGACCCTGAAACGCTCAGAGACGCAAATTATGAGTTGCAGGAACAGCTAGGCCATTTGGTCTACGAGCGGGGTTTCGATGGGTTCCTTGTGGTACGCGGCGACGGGCTCATCACCAGCAGTGATTCAACTGTCCTCCGGGGCCGTCGCCTGACGGCCGAGCGCGACCTGGAACTGATCAGTCTCAGCACGAAAGGCCCGGACTTCAGTGCCGTTGGCCTTCCGGACAAACGGTCTGCTGTGGAAGGCGGCCTGCTCAGTCGACGCCCAATCATGATGGTGGCGGCCGGAGCTGTGACCAGGGAAAACGAGGTTCTCGGAAGCCTGGTTCTGATGATGGATCCGGAAAAACAGCTCACGGAGATTCTGCAGCGCGGCAGGATTGGTGTGTCTGGTGAAAGCTACGCTTTCAATAAGGCCGGACAACTTATCAGCGAGAGCCGCTTCGATGATGATCTGCGCGCTATTGGGCTTGTGAGACCAGATGAGCGGGGCATTCTGAACATCGAAATCCGGGACCCGGGCGGCAATATGACAGAGGGTTATCGCCCGACAGTGGGCAGGAGCCAGCAGCCTTTGACCCTGATGGCAGGCACTGCTATTGCGGGTGAAAACGGTTCAAACCTGGAGGGATACAACGATTACCGTGGTGTCCCAGTAGTTGGCGCATGGATCTGGAACGAAGACTACGGTTTCGGCGTAACAACAGAGATGGATGTCGCGGAAGCCTACGCTGCCATCGAAAAAATCCGCCGGCAGGCGGTTTCAGCCATCCTGTTCAGTGTGCTGTTGTTACTGGCGCTGACAGGGATATTTATCTGGGGCCGAATTCGCGAGGCCCTGGCCGCGGAGCGGCTGCGCGCTAGCGAGCGTTTGATCAGCGAACAACTGGCTTACCAAAGGGCACTTCTCGATTCGTTGCCGAATCCCATTTTCGTCAAAGGGCCGGATAGCGTTTTCACTGCCTGCAATCGTGCCTATGAGGAGGCTTTCGGTATTTCCAGAGATGAGCTCATCGGCAAGACGGCTTTGCAGCTGGATTATTTTTCCAACGAGGCGCGGGTAGCCTACCAGGAAGCCGATGAGTTACTGATCCACGAGGGTGGCGAATCGCGGGAAGAGATTTCCATCGGGTTTGCCGATGGTGTTGTCCGGGATGTTCTGTACTGGCGCCAGACCTTCGAGCTTGATGACGGGACTCCGGCTGGGTTGATCGGCATATTGATTGATATTACCGAGCGCAAGCGCAGCGAGGAACGATTCAAGAGCTTGCTGGACAGTACTCCCGAGCCGATGGTGATCGTCGACGGTGAGGCGCGTATCGTCTATGTGAACAGCAAGACGGTGGAGACTTTCGGGTACTCAAGGCCGGAGCTGCTCGGGGAGAAGATCGAAATACTGGTTCCGGAGTCCGTGCGCGACGGGCATCCGGCGCTGCGTGATGCTTACTTGGAAGATCCGGCACCAATCGGGATAAGTGGCAGTCAGCGTATCCTCAATGCGCAGTGCAAGGACGGCACACTGATTCCTATGGACCTTAGCCTCAACCCTATTCGCATCGAGGGCGAGGGGCTTATGGTTGCGGCAGCACTGCGCGACATCACACAACATCAGGAGATGCAGCGGGCCCTGTCGCAAGAAAAAGAAAAAGCAGAAGGGGCGACCAGGGCCAAAAGCGATTTCCTGGCCAACATGAGCCATGAAATCCGCACCCCGATGAATGCCATTATCGGGCTTTCGGAGCTATGCTTGCGTACGGACCTCAATCCCAAGCAGCAGGACTACCTGCATAAGGTCCATGCCTCCTCCAAGTCGCTGCTCGGAATCATCAATGACATCCTCGACTTCTCCAAGATTGAGGCAGGAAAACTGGACATGGAGTCCATACCCTTCGAACTGGATGAGGTACTCAACAACCTTGCCACGGTGGTTGGTGTCAAGACTGAGGAGAAGGGGCTGGAACTGTTGTTCAACCGCGGGCGGGAAGTTCCCTCGCGGATGGTGGGCGATCCGCTGCGCCTGGGACAGATTCTGACGAATCTTTCAAACAACGCAGTCAAGTTCACGAATGAAGGCGATATCGTGATCGACATCGATGTTGTCGAGCGGAGTGACCCGAAGGTTACCCTGCGATTTTCGGTGCGGGACACGGGCATCGGCATGACCGAGGAACAACTCGGCCGGTTGTTCCAGTCCTTCTCCCAGGCGGATTCTTCCACGACCCGGAAATACGGCGGTACCGGCCTTGGTCTTGCCATTTCGAAACAATTGGTAGAAATGATGGGAGGCCGCATTTGGGCAGAGAGTGAACCAGGTAAGGGCAGCACGTTCAACTTTGAGGTCGTGCTCGAACGGGGCGAGGAGCGCTCTAGTCTGGCATCACAATTGACTCCCGATCTCAAGGATTTGCACGTGCTGGTGGTGGACGATAATCCCCATGCACGGGAGATCCTTGCCACTTACCTGGAGCAGTTCTCGTTCCGTGTTGTCACCGTGGAGAATGCGGAAAAGGCTTTGATCCTGCTAGAGCGACAAAGCACCGACAACCCGTACAGGTTGGTTGTCATGGATTTCAGCATGCCGGGCATGGACGGGCTCACAGCAACGCGGCACATCAAGACAGAACTTGGCTTGGGGGTGATTCCTCGGGTGATCCTGGTCACGGCTTACAACCAGGCCGAGGTGGAAGAGGCGGGCGACGTGAGTTATCTGGACAATATTCTCTCCAAGCCTGTCAATCCGTCGCTGCTGTTCGACGTCATCATGGAAGCCTTCGGCCACGAAGTGCGCGAAGGGGCCCGGAAAAGGCGCGACTTTCGGCAGTTCGATGACGAGGCGTTACGCCCCATACGCGGTGCCAGAATTCTGCTGGTGGAGGACAATTCCATCAACCAGCAGGTGGCAACCGAACTTCTCGAACAGGCCCGTCTCGTCGTGGAAATAGCCAACAATGGCCAGGAAGCGCTGGACAGGCTTGCCCAGGACCAGTTCGACTGTGTGCTGATGGATATACAGATGCCGGTGATGGACGGTTATGAAGCCACACGCCGGATCAGGGCACAGAAGCAGTTTCGAGATCTTTCCATACTGGCCATGACAGCGAACGCGATGGTGGAGGACCAGCAGGAGGCGGAGGCCGCCGGCATGAATGGCCACATCGCCAAGCCCATCGATCCGCAGGAACTGTTTGCCATGCTCCTGCAATGGATCGAACCCGGTGAAAGGGAAATCGAAGAATCTGCCGAATCACGTCCGGCTGTGCTCGGGCAGGGATTCGACGGACTTCCGGAAGAACTACCTGGGATCGACATTAGCCGCGGGTTGGCACGGGTTGGGGGAAAGCAGACGCTGTTCCGCAAGCTGCTCGTGGAGTTTAGGGCCGACCACGGGAATGACGTCAGCGTCATGAGAGAAGCGCTCGCGCGGGGAGAGAAGGATACGGCGCAGCGCCTTGCTCATACCATCAAGGGTCTTGCCGGGACTATCGGGGCCGGAGAATTGAATAAAACCGCGGCCATGCTCGAGAGCGCGTTAAAGTCAGGGCACGGAGGGGATGATTACGGAGGTCTCATCGACGGACTCGAGCAGGCTATCACTCCCGTGCTGGAAGGGCTGGCTCGACTTGGCAGTGGACGGGAGGAAACCAAGCCACTTGTGGAAGCTGCAGATCGGGATACGATCAACGGGTTGCTTGACGAGCTGGCGGTCCTTCTGGAGGACATGGATCCGGAATCGGAAGACAAGGCCGTGGAACTGCAGACAGCCCTCGGTGGTACAGTCGACAGGGCACTGGTAAAAGACCTAGTTCGGCGCGTTTCGGGATTCGAGTTCGATGAAGCTCAGGAAGTTCTCGGCCAGATTCGAAGTGCACTACTGAAAAGCAACTGATGGAGACGCTGGCGATGGAAGAACAGGGAAGGATTCTCATTGTTGATGACGAGCGCCTGAACATCAAAGTGCTCGCCGACCTGCTGAAGCCGAACTACAAGATCATGGTGGCCATCAGCGGCGAGCAGGCCTTGAAGGCGGTACGTTCGGAGAACCCGCCGGACCTGATCCTGCTGGACGTCATGATGCCGGAGATGGATGGCTACGAGGTCTGCCGTAAGCTCAAGGCCGACGAAAGCACGCGGGAGATCCCGGTCATCTTCGTGACTGCGATGGGTGAGGAAAGTGACGAAACCAGGGGCCTGGATCTAGGGGCTGCAGATTACATCACCAAGCCCATATCCCCGGCTATTGTCGAAGCGCGGGTGAGGACCCAGATGGAGCGTAAGCACCATCTGGACCAGCTCCAGGAGGCTTATCACATCATCAACGCGCAGAAAGATAGGATGCAGGAAGAACTCAACGTCGGCAGGGATATCCAGTTGAGTATGCTGCCTCAGACGTTCCCACCGTTTCCCCAACACGATGAGTTCCAGCTTCATGCGAAGATGCAGGCGGCGCGCGAAGTTGGCGGCGACTTTTACGACTTCTTTTTAATTGACGAGGATCACCTGTGTGTCTGCGTCGGTGATGTGTCCGGAAAAGGCGTACCGGCGGCCCTGTTCATGGCGATCACAAAAGTTTTGATCAAATCCAGGGCAGCAGATGATTTTTCTACGGCGAGCATCCTTACTCGCGTCAACGATGAAATCTGTGAAAACAACGAATCGAGCATGTTTGTCACCATCTTTCTCGGGATTCTTGATATTCAAAATGGCGACTTCGTGTTTACCAATGCCGGACATAATCCATCCTACATAAAGCGCACAGACTCGACACTGGAGCGTTTGGAGAAACTACACGGCCCAGTGGTTGGTGCCATGGAAGGGCTTGCCTATGGCGAGATGCAGATGTCTCTCGTAAAAGGGGACATGCTCTTTGCCTATACGGACGGTGTCACCGAGGCAATGGATATTGATGAGCGGCTTTTCAGCGAAGAGCGTCTCGTTCAGCATCTGCTTTCGCAAGATTTTGGTACGCCGGAGTCGCTGACTGATGCCACCATAGAGCGGGTGAAAGCATTTGCAGGAGAAGCGGAACAGGCGGACGACATCACGCTTTTGGCATTGTCTTACCAGAAAGAGGTTCAAGACGTCGAATCGGTGACCTTCAAGATTTCAATCCCAAATCGGCTATCGCAAATCGATACGGTTAACGATCAGATAGGGGCTTTCTGTGAAGATCATGGTGTCGGGAATGACGTGGTAATGAAGTTGAGCCTTGTCTTCGATGAGTTGCTGAATAATGTGATTTCCTATGGATTCCAGGATGAGGACGAACACGAAATAGATGTCGGTGTTGAACTTTTAGGCAATCGTCTGATGGTTACTATTTCGGATGATGGTGTTCCGTTCAACCCCTTCTTAAGAGAGGAGCCCGATATCAGCTTGTCCATTGAGGAGCGAGAAATCGGCGGTCTTGGAATTCACCTGGTGCGGAAAGTGATGGATGAGTACTCCTACAAGCGGCGTGTCAATCAGAATGTGGTGACACTGATCAAGTACCTGGACTAACCCGGCAAGAACCGAAGTTCTCCGTGGGAATACAATAAGGGACGACATGAATCACTTGAATCAACCAGGGCATGGGCAAATCGCGTGAGCAAAAAATTACTTGACGCCATATTTCCACCGTTTTCTGAGCCGGCCCGGGTAAAGCCGCGGGAAATGCTGTACATCGCGGAAGAAAAGCCGGCAACCGGAATGGCGATTGTCGTTGCCGCGCAGCACACGATTGTTGTGCTGACCCTGGTCGTTTTTACGGTGATTCTTGGCAAGGAAGTCGGACTTTCCGAACAGGAGCTGATGGGGTTTGTGGCTCTGGAAATTGTCTGCATGGGATTGGCAACTTTTCTGCAGAGCATTCCGACCAGATTCAGTTCAGGGCATCTGATCGTCCATAACCCCAGCGTGATCAGTATTGGTTCGATGGCTGCCGTGGCCGGTGCTTATGGTATGGGTGCCGCAATGGGTGCCTTGTTGGTTTCAGGAGTCATTATTGTCTTCTTGTCCAGCCTTCTACCAAAAATCCGCAGCCTGTTTCCACCGGAGGTAACAGGAGTTCTACTCGTGCTATTGGGTTTGAGCATGGTAGAGGGCGGGGTTCGGCGTTTTACTGGTTTCGATGGCAATTCCATGGAAATGGCATCGTTGCTGTCCGCCTCGACGACTTTGGGTGTGATTATATTTATGTCGGTCTGGGCGCCAAGCCGGTTCCGTGTTTTTGCCATTTTTGCCGGCGTGGTTTCCGGTCTTCTGGTTGCGGCACTGGCCGGGAAGTTTGGGGCTGCGGAAATTGCTCAGGTCAGCAAGGAGCCCTTGTTCTCCTTACCCTTTGGCAAGTACGACATCCCAGTGCCAGAACTGGTGCTTGCTGCGATCATTCCAATCCTTCTGATTGAGGTGATATCCGCGGTGGACAGTGTCGGAACTGCTGTGGCCATCGACAAGATGAACAATGCGAAGTGGCATCGGGCGGATATGGGTACGGTCAGCCGCACCGTAGCCTGCCATGGCGTCGGGATTCTATGCGTCGGGGCGACAGGCACTCATCCCATTGGCACCTCATCGGCAAACCTGGGCCTTGTGGCCGCTACCGGCGTGGCTTCTCGAATGGTCGGCACACTCACAGGCATCCTGTTGGTGGGACTTGCGTTCATGCCGCAGGTGTCTACGTTCATGACGTTGATCCCCAAACCTGTTGTAGGGGCGATCATCGTGTATACGGCGGCTTACATGATCGTGGTGGGTATGGAGCTGATTCTTTCCCGCATGTTGAATACCAGAAGGATGTTCATGGTGGGCTTGGGTGTAACCGTGGGCATGACGATTCTGGCACTTCCGGAGTTGGGCCAGAACGTATCGGGAAATCTTCAACCCATTGTTGGATCCGCGCTGACCATGGGGGTGGTCACGGCGATTATCCTCAATCAGATTTTCCGCATCGGTGTCTCGCAGACTGGGACGATGGAGCTTGGGGGCATTCATGCGGTTAAGGAGTTAACTGAATTCCTGGAAGAGCGAGGTTCCGACTGGGGGGCAAGGCGTGACGTGATGACTCGGGCCGGTATGGCGGTAGGTGAGGCGTTAGAAAAGCTTAATGGTTCGGGGGTGGCCAACTGGCCCATGACCCTGAAGGCCACCTTCGACGAATACAAGGTGATTCTTGAGCTTGCCTATGACGGAGAGTTGGTATCGCTTGAGCCAAAGCAGGCGATTGATTTGGATGCGCTGCTGGAAGATGATGATGCGCTGGAAAACGCAGTATCGAATATTTCCGGCGTGTTGATCGGACAGTTGGCCGACAAGGCCAGCAGCGAACGGCGGGGCGACAGGTCTGTTTTGCGGTTGGTCTTCGATCACTAAATGTTGACCTCTGATGCTCGGTACTATCATCTTGATGGATATAGATTGAATTTCACAACGGTCGAGAAATAATGCTAATAGAACGAAAAGGCGATGTATTGATTCTTGCTGCGAGAAAGCGGTTGGATACCAACACGGCACCGCAGGCGGAACAACTTATTTCCGATAACATCGGAGATGGGAGTGTCAAATTAATATTTGACCTCGAACAGGTCGAGTACATTTCAAGCGCAGGTGTGCGCGTGTTGCTGAAGACAGCCAAGCAACTGAAGCAGAGTGGTGGACAGATGGCACTGTGCAATCTGAACGATCATGTTCAGGAGGTCATGGATCTCAGCGGCCTGACGCCCATTTTCAATTGTTGCAAGAGTCTAGACGAAGCCTTGGCAGCAGTTTCATAGTCAGTCGGCGCTGCTCCGAACCCGGGCGTGGAATAGGAGCTGCCGCATGCGGTGGGCAATCAGTACGTCAGGTCGTTTACGCCGCTTGAGCCGCTTTCCGGTAATTTTCACCGGCAGATCCGAATAGTTGTCTCAATCGTTCCATGCGATTGGTAGCGGAAAGAAGTACCGCCTTTGTTTGTGTATCCAGGTTGCGCTCTGCGCCCAGGTAGGATTCTCTTATTCTCGACAGGCCGACTCCCTCACTGGAAGTCATGTTTTGCAGTAGTTCCAGGTCTTCCCGAGTGTAGTCATGGGCAATATCCTTTAGCGAAAGCAATATTGTATCCAGACCTTCCACGGCCATTTGGGACAACATTTCCGTCTCAGAATGTTCGGAAAGAAGCTTGAGTTCCTTGCCCAGATTCTCCAAAGACTCGTTCATTGACTCAAGGACACTCTGGTTGTCCAGGACAATATTGATTTGCTCATACCCCCGAGGTGAAAGGGTTGCCTCATTCATAATGTTAGAAATCGTCTTACGGATGATTTCACTCAATACGCTAAAAGACTCGTGAATGGCTTTCAGGTACATGATGTCCTTGCCCTCACGCAGTCCGTTGAAGGTTTTCGACATTAGGTCGAGCAGTCTGGCTTGCTCTTTCGCAATAAGGTTAATGGATCCAACTGGATCATTGCTCGATACTTCGCTCAAGAATTGCAGTTTCGAAACTTCCTTGGCCAACAAGCGTGATTTAGAGATGCGGTCGACAAGTAGCGTGGCCGCATGACTGTTTCCGTCTAGAACGAACTCGTGATTGAACTCTTCCAGTTGGGACTTGTGCTCTTCTGACGCGACTTTGGCGATCACCTTGAGTGATGGGTCGATCAAAGCGACAGCTGCGCTGATCTGCTTGACTTGGTCTTGATTGTCGGCAGCGACTATCGTCGTCATGGCGTTCTTGATATTCAGACTTTCCAGTAGAACCTTGTCCGCTGGATCACCGAAAACCGCATTTTTGTCCGCCTGCCGCGCTGCTACGTAGTTGTCGGTATTGTCCGTGATGATGACGTGGTTGATACTTGCTTCGTCTAGCCTCTTGGATACCGTCCGCCCAAAGGATCCATAACCGCACAATATGGCGTGGTCACCGATAATTTCTTTCTTGTCTTCTGGGTCCGTAGAAATGGTGCCCTTGAAAACGAGGTTCACCAGTTTCTCGGTATTGTTGATGATAAAGGGTGTCAGGATCATGGATAGGACAACGGTGACCATGACGATCTGTACCAGGACCGGGTCCAGCAATTTGTTCGACAGAAGCAGCGAAAACACTACCAGAGAAAATTCGCCGACTTGGGCCAACGTGACAGCCGTCTTCAATGCCGTGGCTTTGCCGGTGAACGCAAGCAGTATGGCGAAGATAACCAATGTCTTGATCAGCATTATGGAGCTGCCCAAGAGGAGGATGGTGAACAGATTATTCAGAACGACATTGATGTCGATCTGTAGGCCGACGAAAACAAAAAACACACCGAGTAGCAGATCACGGAAGGGAATCAGGTCCGCCTCCACCTGGTACTTGTGGATGGTGTCGGCAATCATCATGCCGGCTATGAAGGCTCCGAGTGAGTAAGAGAACCCGAAGTGGTGCGCAAAGTATGAAGCGCCAACGACGATGAAAAGGATGGAGCCCATGTATATTTCTTTCGAGTTAGCCTTGGAGGCTGTTCGAAAATAAAAACCTACTACGTACTTTCCAAAAAGAATCAGAATTCCCAACACAATCACTGCATTGATGGCGGTCTCCATCAGGAGGGAGCCAAGACTTTTATCCTGGCTGGTAAAAATGGTAATCATCAACAGGATAGGGATGACGGCGATGTCCTGGAAAAGCAAGATGCCTAACGAGTTTCTGCCATATTCGGACTTTATCTTTCCCGACTCGTTGAGGAGTTTTAGCACGATGGCCGTGGATGATAGAGAGAGACCGGCGCCGGCAATAATGGCTGTTTTCTGATCCAATCCGATCACGTAAATACCGATCAGGGCGACAATGAAAGCCGTCACGAATACCTGAAGTAGACCGTAGACGAATACCTCCCGTTTCATGCTCTTGAGGTGGGAGACAGAAAACTCCAATCCGATGGTGAACATTAGGAAAACAACGCCAAATTCCGCGATGTGTTCCAGCTGCTCGTTTTCGTGTACGTGAATTCCGAACAGGGGTCCGATGATGGCACCGGTGAATATGTAACCGATTACTGTCGGCATATTCACTTGCCTTAACAGGACGTTAAGGGCTGTGGCGATGGCTACGGTGGTAATCAGGATCGGAAGTAGGCTATGCATGGGATGGGTGAGGCAGTTTGCGTAGAGATTGCGCAAGCAGATGATTGCAAAGGAGTTTATTGCAATATTGTTGTTGCGTGCGATGTCGGGCGATTCTCCCGTTTGGTAACAGAGCCGTCAAGCAGGTACTGCTCGATGTTGGCGATGCCTGGTCTTTTGCTGAGAAATGGCAAGGACGGGAATTTCACGCACAGTAAGGGTAGAATTACCGAACCAAGATTCGAGTCCACATTCTGGAAAATCTGAAAAAGCTTGTTCGGAGAAAGAAGTGCAGATAACGACGCGTGAAGCTGAAGATGTACTGGTGGTCGATATGGTGGGGAAGTTGGATACCTCCACTTCTGGCGATGCATATGACCAAATGGTCGGGATTGCACAAAGTGGCAGCAGCAAGGTGTTGGTCAATTTAAAAGATGTGGAATACATGAGTAGCGCGGGCCTCCGCGTCATACTGACAGCATCAAAACTTCTCAAGACTGCACGCGGCGAGATGCGATTGTGTCACCCTAATGACGTTGTCAAGGAAGTCTTGGAGATGTCGGGCTTCAACAGCCTTTTACGCGTGCATGATTCAGAACTCGATGCGCTTGTGGAGCTTCATGGGAAGTAATCAGGGTAACTCGTGTTTGGCCTATTTCTGATCTGATCCTCGGACCACAAGAGATCACGGGTAGAGGAAGCGCGGCATCCCATCCCCCGTAGCCCGATTTACAGAATCCCGTTATTTCAGATTCTCAGCTTTCCAGGATTCCACCCACCCAAAATTTTTCTCCGTAACACCCGACGACCCGTCGCCAGTCCCAGAGTGCTGCCGACCGCTCAAGACCGCATAGCGGACCAAATTGGCTCAGAACCCCACGGGCCGCAATGGCCGAGTTGTGTGCAATGACCTTCCGGCAGGTTCCGGAGTGGAGCGGCCCCTTGACGGTCAGCTATCTGACGAGGACGAACTGCCGCTCCCGGGTAAAGCGCCAGTTCGCCGCCCGAACCATTCGAGGCCTTCTGGGTGTCGAATTGCCCAGCCCGAATATGACCGTTCCTGTTACAGAACGGTCGTTCGCGTGATGTGACCTGAACGGCAGCAGAGTATTGTTGCTGCCGTTTGCCGTGATCTCGATATAAACCAATCTGACACCCCTTCACCTTTGCCGGGTAATGTCTCTTGTGGTCAAGAAGCGGACCTGGCTGCGGATGCGCCGAAGGCTAGACGGGAACCCCTCCAAGAACGGCCAGCCTCAGGTTCTTCACGACCCATAGCCCGCCCACGGTTTGTCGGAATCCATATCGACGTGGATAGCCGT
>Ga0316192_10001660_pt1 | contig 16443 bp, 14 predicted proteins | sample MerIslwburrow_MG_FD_204931 | JGI IMG/M metagenome (GOLD analysis project Ga0316192, IMG submission 204931) | Coastal sediment microbial communities from Maine, United States - Merrow Island worm burrow | ecosystem: Environmental > Aquatic > Marine > Coastal > Sediment | place: USA: Maine...
GTACAATATCTGGGCGGCCATCGCCATTGAAGTCCGCCGTCAGCGGTGAAATCGAATAGGCTCTGTTAATGACACCCGATTCGGTTTCAGCCGGAGCAAATTCACCGCTCATCTTTTGCAGAAGCAAACGTCCGTTCAGGCGAAGGAACGGGACTTTGTGTGGTGGTAATCCGATATAATTCTCCGAGACGATCAGATCTTCCATACCATCAAGATTGAGATCTTCAAAGACGCCACCCCAGGAAAATTCGTAGTCGGCGATTTTGGCTTTGGCTGCGATATCATCAAATTCGAATCCGCCTTTGTTACGGAACAGTATCCATTTCCAGTTGCTCACTTGCTCATCAGTCAGGTCACCACGAATCATGAAGTTGGGCGGTGTTGAGCCGACATTGGAGAAAAAGAAGTCGGCCAGTCCATCATTACCCAGATCAGTAATGCCTAGTCCCATGGGATAGCTGTATTCATTCGTATTCGGATTGGCTGTCCGTTCGAACTGCATATTTCCTTTGTTTCTCCAGGTAACAACGTGCCCGGTATCATGAGCAACAATCAGGTCTTCGTTGCCATCACGATCGATGTCGATGAAGGCGGACTGGAAAGTGTTGTGCTTGTAGGTCAGCCCTGCCTTGTCGGTCATGTCTGTGAAGGTGTTATCACCATTATTGATGAACAACCGGCTTGATCCGCCATAGCCTTCACGGAACAGATTCTGACCCTCGACGAGTTCATGGCGAATATAACCGGCGACAAACATATCGAATGCACCATCACGGTTCAGATCGGCAACCGCAATTGAGAGTGGAACAGTACCATCAGGCATGGTTGCATTGAGCTTGGTCGAAGTGAACAGACCCTGATTATTCTTATGCAGCCAGATACCATCCTGACGTGCAACGAGCAGGTCCTGACTGCCGTTTCCGTCCACATCCAGAACCACACTTCCGTAACTGGCCCCGCCTCCCTTGATCAGACCAGCCGCCCCTTCGATGGCGACCAGTTGATGATCCTTGAATTTGAAAAGGGCATCAGGATGGTGTTTGCCGCCGCCCAGAAATAGCTCTTCAACCCCATCGCCATCAATGTCGATGATGGCTGATGCCAGAAATGGCAAGCTGACTGTAAAATCATTACCTTGATCGAAGACAATGGCTGATTCCCTAAATGTTGGCACCTCAACACCCACAAGATCGACATCGTAATCATCCTGTCTGTCCATTATGGATTTGCCGATCAGCATGGCCATAATTAGGATTACCAAAGCTGCAACAGTAAGCAAAAGCCTTTTTAATATACGCATATCTCTACCCCTTGATACTTTTAGAATAAAAAACTGAAAACAAAAACAGCACCGCAAACGCGACATTCAGTGCAATGGGCATCAGGTAGATGCCAACAGCCGGTGCAACAGCCCAGATGGCAAAGCTGACCAGAATAAGCAGAATAGGATTAAGCACTGCTACCCAACGCGGGTAATGGCTACGCCCGGATAGAACCAGCCAGACAAAAATCACTGAAAATCCCAACACAGCAAGACGCGTTATTTGCAGCAGGTTTTCGTAACGAAACTCATAGGCTGTAATCAGAGATAAAACGCTTGAGACATCACTGAAATTGATAAGCCCGCTTACGCTCGAACGGGAGCCAATCCAGACTGCGCCGATGATGATGCCGTACGACATGATGGCAAAGGCAATACGTGCTGCCATGCGATTGGCCGGTTCCAGCATCTTCATGACATGCCAGAAGCCAATAATATATAGCGGAGCGGCAAGTATACCCACGAAATGACCGATGGTTGTTCGCTCGGCATCGATGCCCTGCATGAACGCGTAACCACCATCCTCACCAAAGCGTCCCAAGGCATCAAAGTGCAGCAGGAACTCTCCAATCCCCACAAGAACCGCAGCGATCAGCCCAAGCACACCGGAAATAACAAGTTGTTTTCTGTTATCGATATTCATCATCTCTCCCTAAATAATAAAAACAAGTAGGTCGGACATAGACCGGATTTCTTACAAAATAAAACTTAGCAGGTGGTCATATTACACTTGTCTGGTTTTTCAAATGAGCCAGTGAGTCCTCAAACTTTCTTTCAATGCAGTTTTAGCACGATGTAGTAACACGTATGCGTGCCCCGAGGTAATGTCATGAATCTGACAAATCGATGCAGTATCGTGATGACCTAATTCTCGTTTAAGGAACAGATCCTTCTGCATTGCAGGCAGACGATTAATGCAGCATAACAATGCCTCACCAAGTTGCCGATTGTGGAGCTGTGCTTCAGGGCAGTTTTGCCGTTCGGGGAGATGCTGCAGCCAGTGATTATTATCGCTATTTTTATCCAGAGCTGTTTCAACCTCAATCTGATTCATCAAACTCCTCTGGCGAACCAGATAGCGAATATGATCATTAATCTTATTCTTAAGAATGCCGACCAACCATGTGCGTAAAGCTGATCTTCCATCAAATTGCAGCCTGTTTTTCCATGCTGCCAGATAGGTTTCTTGAATAAGGTCTAAAGTGGTCTCTTCATCGTATAATCGTGACATTGCAAAGCCAAACAAGTAATCCCCATGTTCTGTCATAGATGATTGAAAATCGTGCTCTTTGACCACAAGACATCTCCTTATGAAAACCTTTTACATAAAAACCACAGGAGTATTGAGGTTTATGGTACAAATGTTCAATACCCATAAATAAGATGTGGCCGAACGGACTGTTTTATAGTCCTATCAGCCAAAGTCACGTATTCAAAAAAGCATGATATTTATTGTGTGGTAGTAATGATGTAATCTCTCAACGTGGATATTATTTCAGATGTCATGCATACGATTCGCTTTACTGGGAATGTATTCTTGCGTGCCAACATGGCTGGAAAGTGGGGGGTTCACTATCAGGCTGTAGGCCTACCAATCTTTCACTACCTAGTGCGTGGCACAGCATGGATCGCAACGGAAGAGAAGATGTCGTTCATCAAGCTTGAAGCTGGAGATGTGGCCTTTCTGCCTGCTGGAACAGGCCATTACGTTGCCAGTTCACCTGAGTCCGAATTCACTGAAATGACAATTGTACCCGATGAAACCTGTATAATGACGGAGGTTTCTGATGACGATGCAGATCAGCAACTTCTGTGTGGAGTGTTCCAGACCAAAGATGACTTTGAGCACCCTCTATTCACATCTCTGCCTGAATTAATGCATATAAAATTTTCCAGCATTCATCATTCGGAAGTGCTCTATCCACATGTTGCACATCTCATCCACACAACTATTAGCAAAGGATATAGTGGCACGGACGCGTTAATCGATAGGCTATACGAAATACTTTTCATCCAGATGCTACAGCAATATTTCAGCGACAATAAAAATGTAGATAGCTTTTACCTTGCTCCGACCATGACACGGGTAGGTGATATATTAAAAGAGATTCATCGCAATCCCGCCAAGCCCTGGACACTGGATGAGATGGCTGAACAGGCTTACATGTCACGCTCAGCATTTACATCCAATTTCAGAAAGTGCGTGGGCATGTCACCGATGACTTATGTGTCGCAGTGGCGTATGAATAAAGCGAGATCGCTGATCCGTAATACGGGTCTCTCATACAGCGCCATTGCCAAAAAGGTGGGTTACAGAACGCAGATGGGTTTGAACAAAGCTTTCAAACAACATTTCGGCTACTCTCCAAAAGAGTTGCGAAAGTAATTAAGCTTACTGCGTATTGTTCGGATAATTCTTCGGAATTTCCCAAAAATTTTCCCCTTTATGAATCAATGGCCTATCTGCACTTCCGGGTCTGCTACCGTTACGTAACACACGTATCAGATCCGAACTGGCTGAAGGGCTATCCAGATAGTAGGCGTGGCTGATAAAGCTGCCAACATCAACGACACTGATAAAGCTGACATTTTTTACCGATGAGAATATTTTTCTCTCTGTGTCGCTAAAGTCTTTCGCCTCCACACGGCCAAGACGCAATCCTGTCATCAGCCACTCTGAAATATTCAAGGCGGTGTCCGATTGCGCGGTATAAACGGTAATTTGCCCTATAGCCGCGCCAAACTTCTCAGCAATCAGGCGTTGGCGCATAACGCCAAAATCCAGATCGGGAGCTGCCAAAATCAAGTTTTTGATTCGCAGCATTTTTCTCGGGTTTTCTCCTGCACCTCGACTTTCGATAATCAGTTCACGTAAAGCTGTTGTGACAACATCCGTGCCACGGCTATGTGCAATAATATTGATGTTTTCAATCTCTTCAAAAGAGGCAAGAAGCTTGAGCATTTTCTTCAGGTGGAAGATGGTAAATTCGCCGGATTCCCGATCAATAAAATAGCCAAACATACCTCCACTAGCGGCTGGCCAGGTATAGGTTAGCGGTACACCCTGACGCCCCATGAAGTGCCATACTCCAGAGAGATTGGCGGCAGCCTCATCAAACGTATTGTTAAACCCATGGACATAAACCGTAATATCTTTGCTTTCGCTAAGAGCTAATCTGCGGTTAATCTCTGTACGAAACAGACTAGCAGTTTTTTCAAACTCTTTTTTTATCTCAGGATCCTCTACAGGAACTCCATCAACCACTGAGAAAGGGTGAGGTGTTGCCGGAAAACGGCCCAGCTCCACTCGTCTTTCTACAACCATATCATGAGATCTGGCGGAGTCTTTCTGGCTTACTTGCATAAGCTGTTCCCAATCAAGTTCTCCGATATCAATCAGGGCGGAGCCAAATCCGATGGATTGAGAACGGCCAGTGCCATATTCAAGCTCACTCTTTTCCGGATCAGGCAGACGATCTGTTACGTATAGCATATCAATCCGAGCTTTTTTCAGTTCCGCTTTCAGTTCGGCTTGGGGGTATTCTTTTTCCCCGCTGAAAAGATTGGGCGTTGGCATCAGAGTAGGCGCTGAAGCACAACTCGTCAGAAATATCATGGCAACTGCAATCAAAGTTGTTTGGCTGAAAGAAGGCATTCGAATCATAGGATTCTGAGACTTAACAGCAGCCAGAAGAGGGCTTACAACCGCCCGGTTTTACAGCCTCGATGTAGGCCGAGACAACATACGCCTCGACTCCACGCCCCGGAGCCCAATCACGGATAAACTCGCGTGACTCGTCTTTGGGAATAATACGAACCTTCTCGAAGCCAGCCTCGTTCATCATCATCTCAAGCTCGTCGATCAATGATGCCCCTGCCATGCATCCGGCATGCAGGATCGGATCGTTCTTCATCTCTTCCGGCATCTCGGCAGTCGCCACCACATCGGAGATGGCAAGTCGCCCACCCGGCTTTAGAGAGCGAAAGGCATCGGAGAAGACCTGCTCCTTATGTGGCGAGAGGTTGATAACACAGTTGGAGATGATGATATCAGCAGTGTTGTCTGCCACCGGAATATGCTCAATCTCGCCCAAACGGAATTCGACATTGGTGAACTTGCCCTTTTCAGCATTATGACGTGCCTTGGAGAGCATATCGGGCGTCATATCGATACCGATCACATGGCCATGCTCTCCCACTTCACGAGCAGCAAGAAAGGCATCAAAACCGCCACCACTGCCGAGATCGATCACTATTTCACCCGCTTGCAAGCTGGCTATGGCACGTGGATTGCCACAACCCAGCCCCATATCCGCACCTTCAGGCACATTCGTCAGATCATCTTCGGAGTAACCCAGCCGGGTTGAGATCAACGTGTTGATCGCCGCATCATCAGAAACGCCACAGCAGCTGGACTCCACACCGCAGCAGCCACCCTCATTACTGGCCTTGGCTACTTCAGCATAGCTATCGCGCACATGGTTACGCACTGCATCGTGTTTTGTATGACTCATCTATTCCTCCAATGCCCCACCGCAACTGGAACCACTGCCAGCCGTACAGCCGTAGCAGTGATCCATTACGACAATAGGATGCCCCGCCAGATCACGGTCGATCAGATCACTCAAGTGCAGTCGTTTTTTATCTGCCTCAACAATAGGTAGATCGAGCATCTGATTAAAATCGCAATCATAAACATACCCCTGCCAATCAACACTGACCAGTGAGCGGCACATCACGGCATCAAGATTGGCCTCGGAGTACGAGTCCTTCAGCAGCTGCATGTAGGAGGCGAATTCACCCTTCGAGATCAGGGTACTGCCAAAGCGCTGAATCGGCATATTGGTAATGGTGAAGAGTTGGTTGAAGGCAATACCGAAACGGATATGCAGTTCGCGTTTATAAGCCGCCTCAAGCTCTGTTTGCGAGGGTGGCAGGCTCGTACCTTGCGGGTTATAGACCAGCGTCAATGTTAGCCCGCTGCCTTCCATACCATAGCCAACACTATTGAGCTTCTTCAGTGCCCGGATACTGACATCGAACACACCCTTGCCGCGCTGGGCATCGACATTCTCACCGAGATAGCAGGGAAGCGACGCCACCACCTCGACACCCTGATCGGCAAGGAACTTCGCAGTATCCTTGTAGGCCTCTTCCTCGAGGATGGTGAGGTTACAACGATCAATAACACGCACCCCGAGTTGACGCGCTCCACGCACCAGCGTCTTGAAGTGAGGATTCATCTCAGGTGCGCCACCGGTCAGATCAAGCGTCGTGATCTTGCCTCGCCTGAGCATCTCAAGCACCTGCCCTGCCGTCTCTTCACTCATAATCTCTTTGCGGCGCGGTCCTGCATCAACGTGGCAGTGCAGACAGGTCTGGTTACAGAGATAGCCGAGGTTCACCTGCAGTGTCTCGACAGTGCGGCGTGAAATGGCCGGAAAATCGCTCTCTCTAAGCAGCGGAAGTGTTGCAAGCATTCGGGTCCCTCTTTACTTCAAATCATTGTAACTCATCAGTCGTCAATCAGCTCAACTTCTTACATGCCGTTGATAATCGCTTCTTAGTCACTTCTTGGGCAAGCATAGAAACATATTGAACCGATTGCCAAGAGTCGTACTATCCAGCTTCTTGGGGATTGCCTTAATCGTAAATGGAGAGAACCTATGAACGCTACGACTGAGTTGAAACAGAAAATTGCTGAGGGTCATTCGCTGGTGCGAGCCGACCTTTCGGGAATGGACCTTTCCGGCATGGATCTCTCCGGTGTTGACCTGACTGGAGCCAATCTTTCGAACACTAATCTGAGTAACGCTAACCTAACCAATGCCATGCTGGGTGCAGCCAACCTGACGAATACCAACCTGACAGGCGCTAGCCTTGACGGTGCACAGATGGAACTTCCGGTAAGTGAACTGCAGAAAAAGATCGGTAACGCCCAGAATCTGAGCGGCTACAATCTGGCCGGCTACAACCTCGAAGGAATTGACCTCTCCGGTGCACGCCTTGCCGGTGCTAACCTCTCCGATGCCAACTTACGAGATGCCGATCTGCGTGGCGCCTATCTCTACGAAACCAATTTCACCAATGCCAATCTGAGCGGTGCAGACTTTACCGGTGCGCAGCTGCGTCGGGCTAACCTGACCGGCTCGATTCGTATCAACACCACGATTCGTAAATCAGCCCTGAAAGGTGCCTACATTGCCGGTGCCACGGCATACACGGACTAATATGAATAACGTACAGGCTCTACCGGGTGCATTCCCGCTCCATGCAGACAAAGATCTCATCACTGAAAGCGAGTGGGTAATCCTTAAACTCCTCTGTCGTCCTGTGATGGATCTTGACGGTACCGATGCAGAAGAGCTATCCAAGGCCAGCGGTGGCCAGATTAAGATTGAGCGTGCTGATGAACTGATTCGTATTGTCTCTATCTCCAAACTGCCAGGGCTCGGCACATGGATCGCCCGGCTGATGGGCGAGGTTGGCCTCGATGTCGAACAGGTTAAAACGCTTGCTGCTGAAGAGATCATGAACCGCATCAATACACGTTTGGGCTACCCGCTCTGCAACGAAGCGACAGTGCGTGCACTGACCGACCTGCAACTCCAGTGGAAAGGCTCGGAACTCTCTTAAACTTTTGAACAATCACGGGATTAACATTTATAATGACTGAACGAATTCTTATCACCGGCGGCGCCGGTTTTATCGGCTCCAATCTGGCAGCAACCTTAAGTCAGCGTGCCAATACCGAAGTGGTCATCGCTGATGACTTCTCCTCCGGCGACTGGCGTAATCTGATTCATGTCGATTGCGAAGTGCGCGCACTGGATTGTGACGATTTCGACCTGATCGAAGAGATTGCTGCTGGCGAATTTACCGCCGTGATGCACCAAGCTGCCATTACCGATACCACCGTGATGGATCAGCGATTGATGGTTGAGGTCAACACCAATGCCTTTGCTGCCATTCTTGAAGCGGCAGCGAAATCGAATACCCGCGTGGTCTACGCATCATCTGCCGGCACCTACGGCAACTCCCCTGCCCCGAACAAGATCGGCAGTGGTGAAGAACCTGAAAACATCTACGGCTTCTCCAAGCTGGCGATGGATAGGGTGGCCAAACGCTGGTACGGAAAGACATCTGCACCAATTGTCGGGCTGCGCTATTTCAACGTCTATGGCTCCGGCGAACACCACAAGAACGAGCGTGAAGGCAACAAGACCGCATCGATGATTCTGCAGATGTATCAGCGCGCCAAGGCCGGCGAACAGCTTCGTCTGTTCAAGCATGGCGAGCAGATGCGTGATTTTGTCTATATCGGTGATGTCATCGGTGCCAACCTGGCAGCGCTTGAAGCACCGCGCTCCGGTGTCTGCAATGTCGGTTCAGGCAAGGCGCGCACCTTCAACGATATCGTTGAAAACCTGGGCAAACAGCTCGGTACGAAATTCGATGTGGAGTATATCGACAACCCTTTCACCTTCTACCAGATGCATACCGAAGCTGACCTGAGCGAGAGCAAGGCGGTCATGGGATGGGAGCCTGAGTGGACCCTGGAGCGAGGTATCGAAGATTATGTAAAACAGCTTGAAACAGGTCACAGAGGGCCGGTGGCCACAGCATGAGCATTTATCTAAAGAGAACTGTCCAACTATTAGCCCTCACCCTGCTACTATCCACGGCATCATGCCGCACTTATGAAATTCATCAGGGCAATGTCATGGAAGATGATAATGTCTGGTCGATTGCAGAGGGTGATTCAAAGTTCAAGGTGGAGAGCCTGCTCGGCTCACCAGCCATGAAAGATCCGCTACACCCCAACCATGTCCGTTACGTTGAGGATCACCGCAATTCAGAAACCGAGCCAGAGAAACTCCGCGTTATCGAAATCACCTATGATGAGGCTCTGCGTGTGAAGAAGATCAACTATATCGGTTTCAATCAGGGATCAAATTAACCATGGCTCTTAAACGTCCAGGAACAGCATCAAGGCTGACATTCCTGACCACTACATTCTGGGCACTGGTAATGATCGCTGTACTGGTGTCAGGACATCTTGTGATGGCATTTCTTCTCTATGCTAAAGTGACCGGTAGTACCGGCATGGAAGAGATTGCCAAGTTTACTTCAATGCCAACATGGTCACTGTGGTTAGCCATGATTGGTGCACTGGCACTCGACGGATGGATCGTCTATCACCAGCGATTGGATCGTAAAAAGGCCCTCAAGCGATAACCTTTAAACACCCCTCTTCTTGCGCATATAGATGGTGAAGTCGTTCTTCAGATAATCATCCGTCAACTCACAATCCTCACAAATCGAACGGCAGTAGCTCAGCACCGTTTCAGGCAGATGACTCTGTAGATCATGGGCCTTCAGATGTCTGGCATCTAATAGATTGAATGCGATGCCATTCCGGCAGAGTTCAAACATGCGTACAATCATCCGATAGGCATAAGCACCTTCATCATACAGATTTTCATTCAGGGCACCGGAGAGAATTACCCAGTCAAAGCTCTGTTCATCGAAATCCATATCAAACAGATCACCTTCAAACAACCTTGCATCAAGATGGCGATTTTGTGCCTCCCGCAGCAGGTCTGGCGAAAGATCAATACCGGCATAATCAATACGCCCTGAGCGTTTTTCGAACCACTTCTTAAAATCAGCAAAACCACAACCGACATCCAGAACCGAATCACTCGCCCCAATACCGATATCAGCCAGCGCCTTGAAACGAATCTCCTGAATCTCGCTGCTGCTCCAGTAGAGAGCATGGGAAGAGTAGCCATGCCTTGTCAGGCTATCACGATGACGATCGACAATCCGTTTACGCTGGTCCGGCTTCATGCCGACAACTTTAATCGAACTTGCGCTCTCTGTTGATCATTTTCCTACCCATTCTCAAACCACCATTTAGGGTCGCCTCATGATTCCCTATAAACTGATCGACACAGCCACCGAACACGGCACCACACTCAAGCTCTATCAGCGAGGTAGGGATTTCGCTATCCGTGTGGATAAGATCGGCGAGCTAATGAACACCAGTCAGCACAATTCGGAAGAAGCACTGGCAAGGTTGGCATGCGAACATGTCATTGGCATAGAGAGTCCACGTCTGCTGATTGGTGGCTTGGGTCTGGGATATACACTGGCTGAAGCACTAGCTCACACATCGCCTATGGCAACGATTGTGGTTTCGGAACTGATGTCTTCGGTGGTTCGTTGGAACCGTGAGTATCTAGGTATAGCTGCCGGTTTTCCGCTACTCGATGAGCGGGTTGAGATTCTTGAACAGGATGTCGGCAGGGTGATGCGGGAGAATGAGGTTGGCTTCGATGCCATCATGCTCGATGTTGATAACGGCCCGGACGGTTTCACCCGTGATGACAATGATGAACTCTATGGTTTAAAAGGCGTGAACAACGCCTACGACGCTCTTAAACCCGGCGGTGTACTCACGGTCTGGTCAGCCTTCAAGGATCCTGCATTCACCCAACGCATGAAGAAGGTCGGTTTCAGGGTAAAAGAGGAGAGTGTACGGGCACGCTCTGCCAAACGTGGTACCAAGCACAATATCTGGATCGGCGTTAAGTAGGCGCCTTATAATCGAGCATTAAACAAACTGAATAGAGAAAATATAGTCATCATTATGTCTGCATAATATGCACCACTGCTCATCTATTAAGCATTCACGCGGTTCAACAAGGCTAAATCATTGAAATAAAAGCCTTCAACATTGGCATTACCGTTGCTTCATAGATTATTTCGTCAACTGACCTGGAAGAGCTGTGGAATGTCATGAAATCAAGATGGCATCGAGCCACTCAGGTGGTATTATGAGAAAAACAATTCGAAAAACTCGCACACTGGATGTAGCCAATGAATGAGCCGGTATTCACCACAGATAATGATAATAGTATAGCTCCACCGCATGTATGGCATCAGCATATTAACCTCAAACTTGCAGCCCTTGGCCAACCAACCTGTCATCTGGAAGGGGCCGACCAATCCTATCTGACCATTGCTGACAGCCTGGTCAAACATTACGCCAGACAGAGCCGTCTACTATCTGCCTATCGCTGCCCGGCCGATCAACGTATCCAGAACTTTCTCAACGCCTATTTAAGTGAAAATGGTGTAGATCAACAGGTAGAGCTTCCCGGCACCACCTTCGTACTGGATCGTCCAGGCATGGCTCGTGAAGTCTCTCTGCCCCTGAATGGAACACACTTCCACTCGGATCTGGTCGACTCCTACCGCCTGCTACAGGGCGTGCTACATAATCCGAAAAGTGACCGCCGCACCACCAAGGGTGTCTTTCACATCGTAGCTGGCGGCCTTCCGGTACCGGCTGATAAATATGAAGTGCCTGTTAACGTCTTCTCCTCACTGCTCAAAGAGGCACTGAACCCTCCACAATCCCTGCTGGAGTTGCCGGCTACCTGCGAAGAACCGGACAAGGCCGAGGTCTGGGTATCCCTGCTTATGCGCCCAAAAGTTCGCCCCGGCGTTCCCGGTGTGACAGGTGTTGTCGGCATGCTCTACGACAAGAGCATGGAGGTGCGCATGTTTGCACCAGGCGGACTGGTTTCTAATCTCGATTTCGTTGAATCGATATTCGGTAATGCCGGTGACCCCTATCTGGCTGAACATGATGCTGCACTGGATATCGACCACTGGACCGGACAGAGCGGCTGCATCATTCTCGCGCCGCATCTGGTCAAGCTGAAGAAGAGAGAGCTGGGGCTGCCTCATATCGATGAGGCAACTGAACGGCAGCAACGCGATGGCATGTGCTGGCAGGATGAGGATGAGTTATACAATGATGGTCAGGCATTCAAGATCGTCTGCCGTGATAAACGCGGGGTCATTGTCACCATCATTGCCGACAATTACTTCGGCTACAGCAAAAAAGAGATTAAATCGCAGATTAGCTATTCAGCCAACCTGTTCGGCGGTTGTGAGGAGGAGCATGCAGGAGGTGCACTGGCCTTCCCGCGTTACAATCTCGGCGAAGTCTACATTCCCCGCGCCGAAGATATGCTCGACAATCACAGCTTTTCCGACCTATGTCACCAGCTGGCAGGTCGTATCGAGATCAAATCGGAAGGGTATGCGATAGATAAAGCATATCCAGAAATCATCTATCTGCCGGAAAATGCGCGCATCAGCATGCACGACATGTCGGTCTGCTGGTCGGGCACGAATGAAGAGAGAGAGATCAAACTGCTGGCATCCAACACCTTTATCTACCCGAGCGGTTTTAGGGTACATATGGAGAGACATCAACACTCCCCGAGCTGGCGCCTGATCGGCACCATCGGCGAAGGTATCTTCTGTCACAAACCGAGCACCGTCTCCGGCGGTGGTAAATCGGAAATTTCCAAATCCATCGCCGGTGCGGTCATATCCGGGCCTGTTTATGTCGATGATTTTGACAAGGATATTCAACAGGTGCGCGCCATTTTTGAACGCGACTACTCCAACCGCTTCCTCGACAAAGAACAGGAACCAGACCTGCGTAGCCTGTTGAGCAAGGAGCGAAGCCTCGGTTCCGTGATCAAGCTGTTAACCCCCTCCGCTGGCGACTATTCGGAAGAGTACAACCAATGGCTGAAAGCGATTCCCCATCACATTCTGGCACTGGTGTTTATGATAAAACGCTTTTACAGAACCGCATGGGGAGATGAGTGGCACCAGCATTTTTCTGTTGCTACGGTGAACGGCAAACCGGGACATGAACTGAGATATAATGGCCGCATACTGATGGCCAACTATCTGCGTGTCGGTTTCGCTGATGATGGTAGCTGGCGGCTGTTCAAGTTGCGTCAGGACTTCATCGCTTCAGACAAACTACAGATGGAGGATGACATCAGTGCCTCGATCGTGATCCCGACCGATTATCTCAATGGCCTGAATCCCGATTTCACTCACCCCTGCCTGAAGCTGGTGGATAACTGTGAAAACAAGCTGTTCCAGCGGCCCGATGAGGCAATCAACCGCGGCTCGGATATTCAAACCGAAACCGATCTCTCCGGTGGAAACAGCTTCATCTCAAATTTCGAACCGCTGCAACGGGATGATGCTCAGGAGCTCATCGAGGATGTGATGAATTTCGAGAAGTTCACCCCAGCAATGCAGTCTTTGATTCGCAATGCATCGAAAATGGATGAAAAACTCTATTTCATCTCTTCGGCACACCCCAGAATCGTTGATGGCAAACCGAGCCAGAATGTACGTTACCTACAACAACGGCCCGACCTTGCTGATCCGCGTTCCCGCTATCTGGCTGAGACCAGCACACGCCTCTACCGTGGTCTGGAACCTGAACAGCAGCTCTACATACCCGTCAATGCGGTTCTGACCGGTCGCAGAAACAACCCCCCGGAGCCCGGTATTCGATCACTGGCAGTCTTCAATCCGATTCACTATCAGGAGCTACCCGAACTGTTTATGGATTTCGTCTGCAGCCTGACCGGCAAATCCCCATCCACCACAGGTGCAGGTTCTGAAGGCGCCCTGACCAAAGGGCCGTTCAACTCACTTTCGGCCACAGCAGACCTGAACACCGCACTGGTCTCCTTTATCCTCTGTGGCTATGACGGATTCTCGACTGCCGCCGGTTTTATCGGTGCAAAGCGTCGTATTGATCATGATATCAGTATGCTGATCCCGGAAATCTGGTGTCGCCTCCCCTCCAGAGTTCAGGATCCTGCATATATGATTGAGTGGGGTTACCTGAAAAAACTCGAAGACTTTGAGCACAATGGCCAAACCGTACTGGCCAGTCGACTGGGCTATCGCATCACCAAACGTTTTGTGCGCAACCACTTCGGCAAACTGTTTGATACGCCGATGGCGGTATTCGATAAAGCGATGCTGAAACCGGAGAGCCAGGATCTGGATGCCTTTGTCGATGGCATCAACAATATCTGTGAAGCTCAGCAGCGTGTTGCCCTCAACTACTTTGCTGATGGATCCGTTGAAGATGCCTGTCCGCCGCTGAAGGCACTGCTGCATATTATGGCCTACGGTCATTTTGAAGAGATGGATCTGCATCATCCATCCATCCGTGAGATGTTCAGTCGTGACTACCTGCTGGAGAGCGACTGGTACAAAGAGCGACTGGACATCAAACAGTCTCGCGACACCAAGCTGTGGCTACAACACAGAGAAAATCTGGAAGCGCTCATGCAGAGACTGGATGAGGATGAGACAGAACAGCGCAAACTATTAGCTGAACGTATTGAACAGGCTGATTACATGATTGAACGTGTGACAAGTCAGGACTATCTACAACGTCTGCATGGCACACTCGGCGCGGATTGGATACATCGCCAGTAGAAAAAGTTTCAGGGTGTTCTGATATCAGGACACCCTGAACCCTATTTGGTCAGTGAGATAAATAGTTCCGGCAGCTTCTCAGGAAGGCGATCGACATGGTCGATGATGGTGTACTGTTTGCCAAATATATCAGCCACATACTCATCTGCCTTCGGATCAAGATTGATGCAGTAGGTGTAGATACCATCCTGTCCCAACTCTCTAACCGCCTTGTTTGCATCCTGAATCAACAACTGATCATCATCGACATCAATATCGGCCGGTTCACCATCGGTGAGGATAAGCATTAGCTTTTTGTCCGCTGTCTGATTCTTCAGATAATGACCTGCATGACGCATCGCTCCACCCATTCGGGTTGAGAAACCTGCCTCCATCGCAGCCAGTCGTGACTTCACTTCATCATTCCAAGGTTCGTTATACCCTTTCATATGGAAATAACGGACATTGTGACGGGTATCGGAGTGGAAGCCTGCTATGGAAAACTTATCCCCCACCTGATCAACAGCCCAGGCCAGTAGCGAGACCGCCTCTTGAGAGAGCTCAAGAATGGTTTGGTTGCACCCTTCTGCCTTCTCATTCAGAGATTGAGACAGATCAAGCAACAGCATCACAGCCACATCACGACCATCAGTTTTATGACTCATATTGATGCGTGTATCGGGTTCCGCACCACCCTTAAAATCAATCAATGAGCGAATGGCCACATCTAGGTCAAGTTCAGAGCCCTCTTCCTGATAGCGAATACGTACCTTGTCCTGAGGCTTGAGCATATCAAGGAGAGCCTTCAAACGCTTGGCCAGCGAGCTGTGTTTTTCAAGCAGCCTGTCGATCTTCGATGCATTACCACGAGGGTGCAGTGATTCATACACACTCACCCAGTCCGGACGATAATGGGCTGAGTTATAATCCCACTCGTGATAGTGACGAGGCGGCAATCCTTTCAATTCTTCATGCTCTTGCTGTTTCTGGTCGAGATGTTCAAAGGTAGTCTCTTCATCATCTCCCTGCTCGATATAGATCCAGAGGTGACGGTTATCATCACGATAATCCACCTCGGTATTTTCGAAATAGGTATCCGGCAATGCATCGGACTGCTTACGGGTTCGCCCGATAAACGAGAGTGCAATCATGGCCATATCCATACTCTTGGAGCCATCCTTCTCCATCTCGGCAAAGAAACGACCCACAAACTCACGAATATCCTCGTTCTCATACTGGTAATCCGGATCAAGAATCGCTCTTGAAACCATCGCCAGACGCAAATTGATCAGTGATGTATCTTTCAACTCCAGAGCTTTCTCATCTGGAATAGGATGCAGAGCCTGGAATACCTTCCTTAAACCGGGGAAGCGCTGCATGGCCAGATATTCAACACGGGAATCCTCGAATGTTTCGACCGAAAGCCGCTGGAATGGACTCCAGTTATCCACCACCATCTTCTGACTCCAACGGCGATGTGCCGCCATATGCGCCAGCGCTGCACGATAACGATTGATGCCGGAGACACCGCGATCATCATCATAAACATCCGGGATGCGGATACCCAGATCATCAAAATAAGGCATCGGTTTGCGTAGCTCATCAAATGCCAGTGAATAGGGCACAAGATAATCATGATCATCCCACAGGCCGCGCAGATATTGATCAAGCTTGCGCTCATGATCCATGAGTAACGTGCCATGCCGTTCCCGCTGCATTACTGCATGCGAATCCGGTGACTGAAAGCTGAAGTAGTCGACCTGACGACCAGGATGTTTATCGTAGTAGTTGAT
>Ga0316192_10001662_pt1 | contig 16436 bp, 19 predicted proteins | sample MerIslwburrow_MG_FD_204931 | JGI IMG/M metagenome (GOLD analysis project Ga0316192, IMG submission 204931) | Coastal sediment microbial communities from Maine, United States - Merrow Island worm burrow | ecosystem: Environmental > Aquatic > Marine > Coastal > Sediment | place: USA: Maine...
TGATCGCGATCATGCCGATATCGTTGGCTTCGGCGACGTCCATCATGTAGTTAACCAGGTCAGGTTTGGTGGCATACGCGTCAGCTACCACTACCAGTGCTTCGGAGGCCTTGATCTGCTGGATCAATTCGTCCTTGATTGCCTCGAGTCCGCCTTCTGACGGGACGTTCTCGGGCTTGGCGACGTTGAGGTAATAGAAGCGGTCGACGCTCTCCAGAAACTCGAACACGCGCATGTAGTCGTCGCTTTCCACGAATGTGTGGGTTACGAACACCCTGATCGGATTCTTTTCGGACACTGCTAGCTCCCTGTTCAGCACTCTACGGATGAAGTTTATCCATTCGTGGCGCTGCTGTGAAACTACCTGAGTTAGGCGCAGAATGGTTCCCATGGTATCGGCTATTCGGTATCGTACCCGGACCCGTCATGCGACTCCTTCTCTACAACATTCGATACGCCGTTGGTGGTGGTGCAAGTATGCACATGCCACTGCCCGGCGCCGGCTACGTTCTGGGCAATAAGGACGTGCTTCCCGAGATCACAAAGTTCATAAAATCCGTCGATCCGGACATCGTCGGCCTGATTGAAGTGGATACCGGGTCCATCCGCAGTCGCAAGGTCAACCAGGCGGAGAAAATCGCGTCGGATCTGGGCATGAACACGTCGTATGAAACGAAATACGGCACGAAATCGTTCAACAAGATGCTGCCGATTGTTCGCAAGCAAGGGAACGCGTTCATGGCAGCGCCGCGCGTACATGGTGAGAAATTTCATTATTTCGATACCGGTATCAAGCGACTGATCATTGAACTCGAGATGAGCGAGTTCGCGGTATTTCTGGTGCACCTGTCCCTGAAATACCGTCACCGGCATCTGCAAATGCGGCGCCTCTACGACCTGATTCAGGAAACCGAGAAACCGGTCATTGTTGCTGGTGATTTTAATACCTTCTGGGGCGAGAACGAGATTTACCTGTTCATGCGCGCTGCCGGACTGACGTCAGCAAATCCTGATGGCATTCCGACGTATCCGAGTCGATCCCCAAGAAAGGAACTGGATTTCATCCTTTACCAGGAAGGCATCGAAGTTACGGGGTTTGAAGTGCCAAAAATAAGACTCTCGGATCACCTGCCGCTGGTCTGTGACTTTAATGTTTTGAAAGGAGCGAGTTAGTGGACTTGCAGCATTTCTCACTGGAACTGGATGCCGAAGGCATCGCATGGCTATGCATCGACAAAGCGGACGCCAGTGCCAATGTATTGTCGACCGAGGTGATGACAGAACTCAGTACTGTCGTTGACTCGTTGCATGCGTCAACTCCTCGTGGGTTCGTCATCTACTCAGGCAAGCAAAATGGCTTTGTCATGGGTGCAGACATCAATGAATTCACATCGGTCACTTCGCCAGAGCTGGCTTATGAAGTCACCCGCCTCGGCCAACAGGTCTTTGACAAGATCGAGTCACTTGATTGCCCGACCGTCGCAGTAATCAACGGATTCGCTATGGGTGGCGGGCTTGAGCTCGTTATGGCTTTCGACTATCGCGTTGCACTGCCTGGCGAAAAGAAGATTCTCGGACTGCCGGAAGTAAAGCTGGGGTTACACCCTGGTTTCGGCGGGACCGTGCGTGCCGTCCAGATTTGCGGTGTTCGTCCTGCAATGCAGTTAATGCTGACCGGCAACCCCGTGACGGCTGAGAAGGGTCGGCGCATTGGCCTGGTTGATCGCATCGCCAGCGAAGACAACTGGCGCCAGGCTGCCAAAGATATGGTCGCAGCAAGGCCGCCGAAGAGTCGACCGCCGTTCGTCGAGCGCATTCTGAATCTGTCGTTAGTCCGTCCATTCATCAAACCGATGCTGATCAAGCAGGTCGCGTCCAAGGCGCGCAAGGATCACTACCCTGCTCCCTATGCAATGATCGATTTGTGGTCGCGCTATGGCGCGTCGCCCAGGACAGGCTATGAAGCAGAGGCCAGGTCTTTTGCGGATCTCATGTGTACGCCCACGTCTCGCAATCTTGTGCGCGTGTTCTTCCTGCAAAACAAACTCAAAGGACAGGGCAACAAACCATCTTCAAAGGCGTCGCGTGTGCACGTTATTGGGGCTGGCGTAATGGGTGGCGACATCGCAGCCTGGTGTGCACTGCGCGGGCTGGATGTGACACTGCAGGATCGCGAGCAGAAGTACATAGACCCAGCCATGGAGCGTGCGCAGAAGCTATTTAAAAAACGTGTTCGAAACGATGACGAGCGACAGGTTACCAGCGCACGTCTACGGTCTGACGTCAAAGGTGATGGTGTCGCAGATGCGGACCTGATCATTGAGGCGATTTACGAGAATCTCGAGGCGAAGCAGGCGCTCTACAAAGTTGTCGAGGAAACAATGAAGGCCGGCGCGATTCTTGCGACCAATACATCGAGTATCCGCCTTGAAGAGTTGCGCACGAATCTCAAGGATCCACAGCGTTTTATCGGCATCCACTTTTTCAATCCCGTCGCCGTAATGCCACTCGTGGAAATTGTCCGGTGCGAAGACACATCTCAGGACGCGCTCGATATCTGCTTGGCATTTGTCAAAGGCATCGGCAAATTTCCGCTCGTGTGCAAGAGCGCACCAGGGTTTGTTGTGAACCGTATTCTTGCACCGTATATGACCGAAGCGATGCACCTGGTCCAGGAAGGCGTGGCGTTGGCGAGTATCGACGAGGCTGCGGTTGCTTTCGGTATGCCGATTGGTCCTGTGGAGCTTGTCGACAGTGTTGGATTGGATGTCGTGCTGCACGTTTCAAAGGTCCTGGGTGCGAAAATGGATGGCCCGGTGCCTGAGAGGTTGGCGGGCATGGTGGATGCCGGCAATCTGGGTCGAAAGTCGGGTCAGGGCTTCTACTCGTGGATCGACGGAAAAGCGGTCAAACCACCGCAAGACCCATCCGGAGTGCCATCCGATACCGAAGACAGGCTCGTGCTTGCCATGGTGAATGAGGCCGTCTCGTGCCTGTCAGATGGCGTCGTTACGGATCCGGATCTGCTGGACGCGGGCGTCATTTTCGGCACCGGTTTTGCGCCTTTCAGAGGGGGGCCGCTCAACTATGCGCGTGAGCGCGGCCTCGATGAGGTCAAATCCCGTCTCGAGGCTCTGGCATCCAGTCATGGCAGCCGATTCTCGCCGCACCCGGGTTGGTCCGCGCTTTGATGGGCATGGCACTCTTAAATGCCGTTCAAACTGTGCGCCGCTTCACGATGCGTGCTTTATGCAGTACCGGAAGTCGTTGAATTAAAGGTAGAATAACGCGCAGTTGGGGAATTTATTGCAAATTTCCGTGCACCAGGGAATGACCAAAATCAATAACACGAAGAAATACAAGGCCACTTATGTCGACTGAGCAGCTAAATGTAGACCTGCTCAAGGGCTTTTCGCCGCTTGATGGGCTGAAGCGCGATAATCTTGCAGCCCTCGCCCGCAAGGTTCAGCTGCGTGAATTATCGCCGGGGCAGGTCCTGTTCAAAGAAGGCGACACGGAGAAACGCACATTCTATGTCGCGTCAGGGATCCTCGAACTCGTTGACCAGGGCAAGGTTGTCGAGACCGTTGTGGGTGGAACTGATCCCGCAAGAAATCCTGTCGCGCCGGTATTCCCGCGTCGCGTTTCCGCGCGAGCGCGGGATCGTGTCAAGTTCATTTCGATCGATAGCGACCTGCTGGATGTCATGCTCACGTGGGACCAGACCGGCACCTACGAGGTTTCAGAGTTGCAGGGCAAGTCGGACGGTGGCGGCGATGACTGGATGACGATGTTGTTGCAGACCAAGGCGTTCCACAAAATTCCACCGGCCAACATCCAGGCGATCTTCATGCGCATGCAGCAGATCAATTACAAGTCGGGTGATGTCATTCTCAAGCAAGGCGCAGAAGGTGACTACTTTTACGTCCTGACGCGCGGCGCCGCTGTCGTAACGCGCGAAACGCCGCTGTCGAAAGAAGGAATCAAGCTGGCGGAACTGCAGGTCGGTGACACCTTCGGTGAAGAAGCACTGATTTCAGACGCGAAACGCAACGCGACGGTTACGATGTCCGCCGAAGGCTCCGTAATGCGTCTTGGTAAAGATGACTTCAAAAAACTCCTGAATGAGCCGATGCTGGACTGGGTGGACGCCAACCAGGCGCAGCAGATCATCCAGGGTGGTGGCCAATGGCTCGACGTGCGCTTGCCCAGTGAGTTTGAAAATCACCATCACGACGGTGCGATCAATATTCCGCTGTATTTCATCCGCCTGAAGATCAGCACGCTGGATCACGACAAGAAGTACGTTGTGTGCTGTGACACCGGCCGTCGCAGCTCCGCGGGAGCCTACATCCTCAATGAACGCGGCTACCAGGCCTACGTTCTGAGCGGTGGAGTCAATAAGGAATAACAGCCCTCAGGCTGTTTACATGGTGTGGGTGGGCTTATCTCCGCCGAGTGCGCCCGCCAGGTAGTTTTCAATTTTCTTTTGCGTATTGCCCTGGTCCTGGTCGCTGAACTGCACACCAATACCGGCTGTTCGCTTGCCCTGTGCCCCTTTTGGCGTCATCCAGATCACGGTGCCTGCGACCGGAATCTTCTCTTCCTCGCCCATTAGATTGAGCAGCATGAAAACCTCGTCACCAAGCCGATACGAGCTATTGGTCGGAATAAACAGGCCGCCGTTTATCACGTACGGCATGTACGCGAGATACAAGGCACTCTTGTCCTTGATTGTCAGCGTCAATAGTCCCGGTTTGCTCATACAGTCTTACCTCTGTGCAAGGCCTTCAGCCCAGTCAATCAGGAGGCTCTCAAGCGTCAATTGGACGTTATAAGAGCCCTTTGGCTGCCCACGCAGCCGGTTGATTATGTCTAGATAGCAGAACAGATTTCGCCTGTCCACGTGCCGCAGCACAGATTCGTCAATTACCCCGCCAGGTGAGCTCTGAGCGCCCCCTGCTACAATCAAAATGGCGTGTTGAACCTGTCTTGCGAGCCAATCGAGCACAAATGGCGCCTCAAGCTTGGTCCAGCGCGCCGCAACCTCAAGCGGTGAAATACTACCGTCCGCGACACCGGCAAAGTCTCTGCGCATTGACGCATGTGTGTCGAGTTGCTCGATCGCAGCAATGGCCGCCAGTGGTGCGTTGCCAGCCAGCCTGAGCGCCTCCCGCCAACTTGTGCCGGGTTGCAGCTGGTCCAGCCACTCCAGGCCCTCTGTTTCACCGGGCAATGCGATGTCGAGGCGCTGACAGCGGCTAAAAATCGTTGCTGGCAGCCGGCCTGCACGGTCTGCTATCAAAATCAGTAATGCCGTACCTGACGGCTCCTCAAGGGTCTTCAGAAGGCTGTTCGCCGCGTTGTGGGTCATCGCATTCGCCGGCTCGATGATGGCAACCTTGCCGACCCCTTCGTAGCTGGTCAGGCTGAATTCGTTGATGAGCCCCCGAATTTGCTCGATTCCGATGGTTTCCTTGTCCTCAAGCGGCGCCACCCAATGCAGATCGGCATGTTCGAGCCGTTCCACCGGGTAAACAGGCAGCGCGGACTCGACATCAATACCCAGTCTGCGTGCGGCAATCCACCTTGCCGCGGCGCGCTTGCCAACGCCGGCGGGTCCCGTCAGGAGCACCGCATGCGGTATGCGACCGTGATCCTCATAGTCCTGCCAACCACTTGCGAAGGTTTTCAGCCAATGTAAAGGTATTATATTCAATAGCTTATTGTTATTACTTAATGTCTTTTCTTATCATGTGGACTGCCGAGCAATGTTGCCGCTATGCCCTCAATCCTGGTCTGCACGTCGTTGATACTTTCAGTCGCGTCAACGATTACAAATCTCCCGGGATGGGCCTCTGCGAGTTGCAGGTAGGTCGCCCGAACGCGCTCAAAAAAGTCGTTCTGCTCAGATTCAAAACGATCAGGGTCGCTGCGCCGCCCTGCTCGCTCCATGCCTGTTGCGACAGGAGCATCGAGCAGTATCGTAAGATCAGGCACCAGGTCTCCGTGAACCCACTCGGCCAGTCGATCAATGTTTTCGGATGGCAATCCGCGGCCTCCGCCCTGGTAGGCCCGACTTGAGTCAGTAAAACGGTCACAGATTACCCATGTTCCTGCTGCCAACGCAGGTCGAATGACGTTATTGACGTGCAATGCGCGAGAGGCGAAGACGAGAAGCAACTCGGCGATGTCCGGCATCGGCTCATCACCGTGCTCGGCCACAAGCTCGCGAATTCGCTCCGCCATCGGGGTGCCGCCGGGTTCCCTGGTCGTCAGTACTGCGTGACCCGCATTCTCAATGGCCTGGACCAGGTGTCGTATGTTCGTCGACTTGCCGACGCCCTCGATACCCTCGAATGTGATGAACTTGCCGGTTTCCATGTCACTCATTGATTGCGTTGCTGCCGCAGACGTTGCAGGTATTGTGCGACAGCAGCGTCATGCTCGTCTTTGGTTGTAGAAAATGCGTGGCTGCCATCGCCAAGTCCCGTCGCCACGAAATACAACTCTTCGCCATCGGCGGGATGCAACGCCGCGTTGATGGCAGCACGTCCCGGCATCGCAATAGGTGTCGGTGGCAGACCTCCGCGCGTATACGTGTTGTAGGGAGTGTCGGTCCGCAGGTCGCGGCGTGTCAGGTTGCCGTTGAAGTCAGGCCCAATGCCATAAATGACAGTGGGGTCCGTCTGCAGCCGCATGCGTTTCTGGAGACGCCGCGTAAACACGCCGGAGATCCTCGGCCGCTCGTCCGCGCGCGCGGTTTCTTTTTCGATGATCGATGCCAGTATTAGTGCGTCGTACGGCGTGGCAATCGGGAGGTCCTTAGCCCTTGCCTGCCACTCTTCGGTCAGCGCGTCCTGCATCAACTCGTAGGCCTGACGAAGAACATCCCGGTCGCTTGTGTTGCGCGGAAATCGGTAAGTTTCGGGAAGAAACAAGCCTTCGGGGTGCGCCCCTTCTGCGCCAAGTTCCGTGAGCAGTCCGGGCCAGTCCTCGTCGCTTAATGTGACGTTAATAAAGTCGTCGTCTCGCAGCGCCTGTAGAAGCTCCCAGTGATTCCAGCCTTCGATGATCGTAAAGGAATACAGCTTGACGTCACCACTGGTGAACTGCCCGAGCAATTCCATCGGAGTGGTTCCTGCTCGGATGTGGTAATCACCAGCGTGTATAGCGTTGGCTTTGCCAGTCCATCGCGCATAGGCGCGAAAGGCGCGGGAATTGCTGATGACACCCTGTTCTGCGAGGTCGTCGCTGACGGCACGAAATGACGTGCCGGACTCGATAACAAAATCGATGCCTGTGTCACCTGCGTTGATCGGCGTATGCAGGAAATCGCTTATCTTGAAGGCCGCAAACGCGGCAACCAGGACCAAAAGGCCGAGAACAGCACTGCCGAGAATGAGCAGGCGCTTCAAATCTGATCACTCCGGTCAGTCAAATGCGCGAAAAATAAGGCTTCCGTTTGTGCCGCCGAACCCAAATGAATTGGACAGGGCTGTGCGCACTTTAGCATCGCGCGCGTCGTTCGGTACGCAATCAAGGTCGCAAGCAGGATCCTGATTATCCAGGTTGCTGGTCGGCGGTACCACCTGGTTTTTGAGGGCCTGCACACAAAATATGCCTTCAGCCACGCCGGCCGCACCGAGCATGTGCCCTGTCGTCGACTTGGTCGAACTCACCATCAATTTGTCGGCCGCATCGCCAAACGCCCGGCGTATGCCGATGGATTCGCCAATATCGCCGGCCGGGGTCGATGTGCCGTGTGAATTGACGTAATCAACATCGGACGGGTCGATACCTGCGTCGCGAATGGCCGCAACCATCGCCTTGCGAGCCCCCTCCCCATCCGCCGGCGGAGTTGTGATGTGGAAGGCATCGCCGCTCATTCCGAACCCGATCAGCTCTGCATGGATCGTGGCGCCCCGCGCTTTCGCGTGTTCCAGTTCTTCAAGCACCACGCAGCCTGCACCATTGCTCAAAACAAAGCCGTCGCGGTCGATGTCATACGGGCGGCTCGCCTTGGTAGGCTCGTCATTGCGGGTCGACATTGCCTTGGCGGAACAAAAACCGCCCATGGCTGCAGGTGTAGTAGCGTACTCAGAGCCACCAGCGAGCATTACATCAGCATCACCATGCTGGATCATGCGTCCGGCGAACCCGATGCAATGGGCAGACGTTGCGCACGCGGTCACGATCGAGACATTGGGTCCGGTGATGTGCTGCAAGATCGAAACGTAACCCGAGGTCATATTGATAATGCTTCCCGGGATGAAGAACGGCGAGACCTTGCGTGGGCCACCAGCAAGAAACTTGTTGTGATTGTCTTCGATGGTCTTGATGCCACCGATACCGGAGCCCATAGCGATGCCGATGGTGTGCCCGTTCTCTTCCGTTATTTCCAGTCCGGAGTGCTTGATTGCCTCGATGCTGGCGGCAATACCGTAGTGGATAAACGGATCGGTTCGGCGAACATCTTTCGACGGCATATAGTCGCTCGCGTCGAAATTGTGGATCATGCCGCCAATGCGTGTCGAGAACGAACTCGTGTCAAAGTCTTCGACAAGTTCAATTCCTGAAACGCCCTCGCAGACGTTTGACCAGGCTTTTTCCAGCCGGTTACCTACCGGCGAGATGATTCCCATGCCAGTAATAACGACGCGTCGTTGTTTCAAGATGATTCCGAATGCTTTGGCAGAACTGCCGATGTGTCGCGGTGAAGAGAAGGCGCGGTGCAAAGCACCGCGCCTTCGGACTCAGCCGTCGCTTTTGCGAGCGGTCACAAAGTCGATCGCTTGCTGAACGGTCGTGATCTTCTCAGCTTCCTCGTCGGGGATTTCGGTTTCGAATTCCTCTTCGAGAGCCATCACCAACTCGACCGTGTCCAGCGAATCGGCGCCGAGATCATCGACAAAGGAAGCATCGTTCGTCACCTCGTCTTCCTTAACGCCGAGTTGCTCTGCAACGATGCTCTTAACTTGTTCCTCGATACTGCTCATAGTGGTCGCTTCTCCTGAGAAGACTCATCAAAAATGTTGCACGTCAGGGTATTGATTGGCGCGGGATAGCACCGCAAAAAACCCTAAAAATCCATGTAAGTCCTTGATAATTCAAGGTGCTGTATGACTGTGGCACGGTATTGTATGTGAATCGTTCATGGCAATCTACACACAAAACCGATCAATTTAGTCCATCAGCATTCCACCATTGACATGCAGGGTCTCGCCCGTGATATAGGCGCCAGCGGCTGAGGCCAGAAAAACGACGGCATTCGCGATGTCCTGCCCGTCCCCGAGGCGCCCGAGCGGCACCTGGGTCAGCATGGCGTTTTTTTGCTCTTCCGGCAGGACCCGTGTCATATCGGTGTCGATAAAACCGGGGGCCACAACATTGACCGTGATGTTTCGAGAACCAATTTCACGCGCCAGCGATTTAGAGAAGCCGATGATGCCAGCCTTTGCCGCCGCGTAATTGGATTGCCCGGCATTGCCCATGATACCGATGACGGACGCTATGCTGATGATGCGGCCTTTCTTCGCTTTCATCATGCCGCGCAAGCACGCTTTGCTGACCCGATAGACGCCACTTAGATTGGTCGATAAAACGTCCTCCCACTCTTCCGCTTTCATACGCATGAGCAGGTTGTCGCGTGTAATACCGGCATTGTTCACGACAATCGTCGGGCTACCTTCGTTGTCCTGGATATTCTTGATCGCAGTCGCAACAGATTCGGCGTCCGAGATATTCAGCACGATACCTCGGCCGCTGCCGCCCAGTGCATCAGAGATCCCGGCGGCACCGCCTTCAGTGGTTGCCGTACCGATAACCGTTGCGCCGGCAGCGGCCAGCGCTTCTGCAATCGATGCGCCGATGCCACGGGACGCGCCTGTGACCAGGGCAACCTCACCCTCCAGCGCATTGTTTGTGAACGAACTGCTCATAATGCTTCCTTATACTTCGAGCGCCTTTTGCAGGCCGCTGATTGAATCGATTGTGCCAACAGGAGTGGCGCGGCTAATACGTCGCACGAGACCGGCAAGTACTTTACCCGGTCCGCACTCGACAATCGATGTCGCCCCGCTGTCGAGCATGGCGTTTATCGTAGATACCCATCGGACAGGGCGATAAACCTGGTGCGAGAGGCGCGTGCGCATGTCGTCACCGTCCGTGTACGCCGTTGCTTCGGTGGCGTTGATCACGGTCACGTTGGTGACCGAGAATTCGACCCCTGCGAGTGTCTCCGCCAGCGCTTCGCCTGCCCCGATCATAAGCGACGAATGTGACGGGACACTCACGGGCAGGATAATGGCGCGTCGCGCTCCGTTCGCCTCCGCACGCGCAACAGCGTGTGCAACCGCTTCTTTGTGGCCGGCAATGACGACCTGGCCAGGCGAGTTGAAATTCACAGCTTCCGCCACGCCAATGGCGGACGCGTCGTCGCAAACGGCCATCACGGCTTCGTCATCGAGTCCGATTATGGCCGCCATGGCGCCGACTCCGACCGGCACAGCGGCCTGCATGAGTTCCGAGCGCTTCTTGACGATCCTCACCGCATCGGCAAAACCGATCGCGCCAGCACAAACAAGTGCTGTGTACTCGCCCAGGCTGTGTCCTGCCATTTGTGCCGGCTGGGCGCCGCCCGCGGCCCGCCACACCAGCCAGGATGCGTACCCGGCGGTCAACATCGCGGGCTGCGTTACAACAGTCTCCGCGAGCTTTTCGGTCGGTCCGCCTTGCACCAGCTGCCAAAGATCATAGCCAAGAATTTCGCTTGCCTCGGCATAGGTTTCCTGTACCAGGGGATACTCGGCCGCAAGATCAGCCTGCATGCCTTGTGACTGGGAACCCTGACCGGGGAATACCATCGCTATGGACACATCGTTCTCCCTAAAAGAGGCCACTCGTGGCCGCGCATTATATAGCCGCCTGAGTCCGGACTCTAATCAGGATCGCAGCTGCCGCGATCGCGCCGGCGACCGCGCCGTATATGTGTGCAGCAACGATGACGTTGCCGCCGCTCGATTCTTCCGAGCCAGGTAAAGGACCCACCAAAGCCTCGTACACAAGCTTGGCGATCAGGGCGGCGCCAAGAATCCACATATCGACACGTCCGGATTTGAGACTTCCCACGATTCCCGCGGCCAGCAAGCCATGCACGAGACCAGAGAGGCCTACGTACCAGCTCAGGTTCGGTTCAAGAAACCAGAAGCCGAGATCGATGCCGACAATAGTCACCAGCAACACGATGCCCCACTGAATGCGGTCGAAGGACTGGCCTACCAGGTACCAGACCAACGAAAATCCCGCCGCATCCCAGATCAGGTGGGTAATGCCGAGGTGCACGAAATGGCCGCTCAAAAGGCGCCAGAGTTGGCCCGCCGCTATCTCCGGGCGATCATAACTGAGCCAGATGCGGCCTGCGTCACCGAAAATGGCGATGACTACAGCGCAGCTTAGCAGCGCAGCTGGCAGCACCCAGCCTGCGAATCCGAGACTTTGGTAGCGACTTGAGTCGCCTTTGTGTAACCCCATGTTTGGTATACTGACGTTTAATCAATTACTGAGTCAATTTCGGCGCCTTTGCGCCGTGGAGCAAATGTTGTGAGTCAATCTTCAGAGTCTCGATCAGCTGTTCGCCGCCAGCGCGGTTTCACGCTGATCGAAATCATGGTCGTCGTGATAATTATCGGCATTCTGGCAGCCATCGTGGCCCCGAACGTCATTGGTCGTGTTGATGATGCCCAGATCACCAAGGCCAAGGCCGAGATCGCCAATATCGAGAACGCACTCAAGTTCTATCGCCTCGACAACTTCACCTATCCGAGCAGCGAACAGGGTCTTGAGGCTCTTGTGAACAAGCCGGCGGACCCGAATATCAAGAACTGGAAATCGGGCGGATACCTGCCCAAACTGCCAAATGATCCGTGGGGAAATCCCTATCTCTATCTGAATCCTGGTAACCAGGGCGAAATCGACATCTATACCCTTGGGCGCGACAATCGACCCGGTGGTGAGGGTGTCGATGCTGACATCGGTAACTGGGACCTGTCCTAGCGCCGAACGCAGCGGCACATCGACCCGTATCGATGAAAATTCACCGCCTTAGTAGGGCTTTTACGCTAATCGAGATCCTTGTGGTTGTCTCGATTGTTGCCGTCGTCATGTCGATAGCCGTGCTGTCGCTCGGTGTACTCGGTGATGATCGGGATTTGCGCGAGGAAGGTCGGCGCGTTGTGGCGCTGGTTCAGGTAGCGCAGGATGAGGCGGTCATGCAGGGTCGCGAATTCGGTATCGAGTTCATGAGCGGCGGGTTTCGTTTCGTCGAGTTCGATCCCCTGCTCAACATCTGGAGCGAGTTGATCGGCGACGACACGTTGCGAATGCGGCAGCTCCCCGAAGAAATGGAGTTCGAATTGTGGGTCGAAGGCCAGCGCGTTCTGCTTGATGCGGAACCGGCAAAGACCGAAGCACCTGACGAGAAGAAAGATGTAAGTATTGCTGAGGAATATGCCCCACACATACTCGTATTTTCGAGCGGCGACATGACGCCCTTTGAGTTACGTGTCCAGCGCCAGGATCTCGACCAGGTGATCGTCCTCGAGAGTAATTTACTGGGCGACATCAAGTTCCAGGACCCCGAAGACCAATGATTGCCGGGCGCAGAAACCTCAGGGCATTTACCCTCGTCGAAGTTATGGTCGCGCTCGCTATCATCGCGCTGTCGCTCACCGCGGTTGCGGCCAAAATGAGTCGCATGATTGACACGTCGAATTCGATGCGGGAACGCACCTTCGCCAGTTGGATCGCGCAAAACAAAATTGCCGAGTTGCGGTTGGCAAATGTCATTCCGGAGGTCACTGCGACCAGTGGTGAAGTCGACTACGCAAATCAAACCTGGCGGTGGCGCGCGGTAACATCTGAAAGTGGCATCGATAATCTCTTCCGCGTCGATGTGGAAATATCCTACGCGGACGGTAGCGCTGTCATCCGCAAGGTAACCGGGTTCATCGGCGAACCCGTGATTCCCGGGCAAAGTAACAGGGCCTGGAATCGAGGGTCGGAAGGTTCCGGGGCACGCGAATGATCCGACGGGCACACTCGGGCTTTACTCTGATCGAAGTGCTCGTCGCTCTGGCGGTATTCGGTATCATGTCGATGCTCGCCTATTCTGCTCTTGGCTCAACGCTGTCCAACGCCGACTATTTGACCGACCGCATGGAGCGCTTGCAGTCTGTGCAGCGGACCATTCGCTACCTGAGTAGCGACCTGTTGCAGACCGCGCCGCGCCCGATTCGCTCGGAGCTCGGGGATACCTATGTTCCGGCGCTGCGCAGTGCGCTCGGTTCGGAGTTTGCTCTCGAGTTGACGCACGGTGGTTGGGGAAATCCGGTTGGGCTGCCCCGCGGGACGTTGCAGCGGGTCGCATACCGAATCGAGGAAGATGAGCTCCTCAGATATCACTGGGGTGTTCTTGATCGTACCTATGCAAACGAACCTATCATCACGGTCCTGCTGGACGACGTCGAAAGCCTCTACTTTCGTTTCTACTCCGCGAGCGGAGAACTGTCCGAAGTCTGGCCGCCAGAGAGCCAGCAGGGTGGCGCAGGCATGCGCAACCGCCCCAGGGCCGTCGAGATTGTCCTGACGTTGCCTGACCAGGGCGAAATTACTCGCCTCCTGGAGATCGCGCCATGAGAAGGCAACGGGGTGTAGCGTTAATTACAGCGATGCTGATTATGGCGCTGATCACCACGTTGATCTTCAGCCTGGAGTGGGATAACTCGCTCGACCTGCGGCGCACGTACGTGTCGATGTACCGTGAGGAAGCGATTCAGGCGGCGCTGGGTGCGGAAAGCTGGGTGCTTACGATTCTGCGCCAGGATGCACAGGATAGTACGACTGACCATCTCGGTGAAATTTGGGCGAGCGAATTGCCGATACTTCCGCTGGGCGGGCCCGGTGACAGCCTCCAAGGTGAGATTTTCGGTGACATTGAGGACTTGCAGGGCCGATTCAACATCAACAACCTGATCGACGCCAATGGTGAAGTGGATCAAGCTTCGCTTGAGCAGTTCCGGCGTTTGTTGCTTGCACTGGGGCTCGATGCGCGCCTGGCCGGCGTGGCTGCGGACTGGATTGATGCGGACCAGGAAGTCGGTTTTCCCGACGGCGCGGAGGATTCGCTCTATAGCGGTAATGTGCCGCCCTACCGTACAGCCAACCAGATGATCTCCAGCACGAGTGAGCTGGCCGCAATCGAAGGCATGGACAAGGCAATACTCGATACGCTGTCGCCGCACATCACTGCGCTACCGGGTCGACAGGCGATAAATGTAAATACGGCAACAGGCCCGGTACTCCAGTCGCTGGATGAAAACCTGACAATGGCCGATGTGGAGCGTCTCCTGTCCGAGCGCCAGGATGTGGGCTTCAGTGACGTCAATAACACATTCTCGACGCTCGTAACCCCCGACGTATTGCAGCAGCTGGCGGAAACCAGTGACTTTTTCCGATTGAAGGTGATCGTCCGGGTTGATACCGTGCGTATCACCTATTTCAGCTTGCTGGAGCGTAGCCCCCAGGGGGACGCAACACCGATCTTGCGCAGCCTGGGAACAACCTGAGTTATGGCCGAGTTTCTCGTTATTCGTCTACCCGCCGAGCGTGATGCTGCGGCCAACTGGATTGCCGTGGATAGCAACGGAACGCGGGTGAGCGCTCCGGTTACTGGTCCACTCGCAGAAGCCGTAAGAGATATCGGCGATCGCAGCGTAATCGTGCTGGTGCCAGCTTCCAAGGTGTTGACCACCACGGCTGACATCCCGGTCAAGCGCGGCCCGAGGCTGCTCGCGGCACTGCCCTTCGCGCTTGAAGAACAACTGGCCGACGATGTCGAGAACCTGCATTTTGCGGCCGGCGTTCGCCGCGACAACGGCAGGTTGCCGGTTGCGGTCGTTGCGCACGAACACATGCGGTCCTGGCTCGATCAACTTGAAGCAGCCGGGATTTCACCGTCAGGAATCATCGCGGAAAATCACGGTCTGGCTCGCATTCCCGGCACGCTGAGTTTGCTCGCCACCGAAGATCAGATCATGTTTAACGACGGTGCAGACAATGAATTTGTGTTGCAGGGCGTAAAGCCCAGCGACGCCCTCGCTGTTGCCGGCGCTCTTAATGATTCTGCCGACAGTGAGGATCTCACGAGCGCATCCGGGCACCTGCTCGTCTATTGCGAACCGGCGGTGGAGCAGCACTTCAGTCATGACTGGATTGCCTTGCGCCATGAACTGGCAAGTGTCGATATCAACCTATTGCCTGATGGCCTGTTACCGCGCCTGGCTGTAACAGTGGCAACAGGTCGCGGGATCAACCTGTTGCAGGGGCGCTACGGGGCCAGGACCGAAGTTGGCGACTTGTTCCGACCGTGGCGATTCGCCGCAATGTTGTTGTTGGCACTGGGCGTCGTCGGCATCGGAGGTAAAGGCGTCGATTACTACCGGCTTAGTCAGGAAGAAGCCGCACTGAAAGCCCAATTCTCCGAAATCTATCGGGAAATACGGCCGCAGGATAATCGCGAAGTGCTTGACCCCGTCGCGACGGTCAATTCTGTGCGACGCGGTGTCGGTGGGCCGGTCGCCGCGCAGGTATTCCTGCCATCCCTGCAACAACTGGGTATTGCGATGCAGCAAAACGACTCCGCAGACATCGAAGCCATCAGCTACCGTGCCGGAGTGATCGACGTTCGCCTTAGCGCACCCGATGTGGCGACGCTCGACAGCATTCAGAAGATCGTCAGTGGTTCCGGCCGCTTCACTGCGTCAATACAGTCAACGGATCAGGTTGGCGATAAAGTGAGCAGCCGCATCCAGATTCGCGAGGGCGGCGCATGAAAGACTGGCTGGACTCTCTGGAATCGCGGGAACGGCTGTTCGTTCTTGGTGGTGCCGCAGCGGTGGCTCTCGCGCTGCTGTATGCGTTTGTATGGATGCCGCTGGACCAGGGTCACCGGTCGCTGCAGTCAAGCGTTGTGGACTGGGAACGGTCGCTTGCAGAGCTACGGCCGCTACGGGGCGTACAAACTGCGACAACCAACAACAGCCAGCCGGCCGTAAGCAGTAACCAAACCCCGGTTGTCATAGTCGATCAGACATTGCGCGTACGTGGACTGGACCGTTCGCTGCGGCGCAGTCAGCCGACCACGAGCAATGGCATCCGTGTTGAGTTTGAGAATGTTGCCTTTGACGACCTTGTGCTCTGGCTCAATGATCTGAGTACTCAGTACGCGATGCAGGTAGCGTCAGGTAGTTTGTCGACATCCACCCAGGCGGGTCCCGGGCGAATTAATGCCACGCTGACGCTGGAACGCGCGCCATAATGCTAACTCGTTCCCGATTCGTGATCATTGGCGTGATCACTCTGCTGCTCGGCCTGGTCGT